>Ga0268266_10000302_pt1 | contig 78763 bp, 78 predicted proteins | sample KBSS13metaG_FD_190356 | JGI IMG/M metagenome (GOLD analysis project Ga0268266, IMG submission 190356) | Switchgrass rhizosphere microbial communities from Kellogg Biological Station, Michigan, USA - KBS S1-3 metaG (SPAdes) (version 2) | ecosystem: Host-associated > Plants > Roots > Rhizosphere...
ACTCGGTTCTAAGCTGCGAATCGCAACCATAGTTCATGTCAAAGAAAAGCGAATTCAGCTCCCGTATGCGGTGACGGCGGGGGATGAATTTCAGACGGTTGTCAGAGGTCTTGACCAGATACCGGAACTCTTATTTGACCTACGCCGGCGAATGCGGCCTTTGCGTTTACGGATTGGAGTCGGTATTGGTGTTATCTCTGGGCGCCTGAAGCCACCGGTGAATGAACTAACTGGTCAGGCCTTTGAGTTTGCGCGCGCTGCGATAGACAGGGCGAAGCAAGCGCGCGCGCGTTCTGACAGGAGCACCAGCTTTCAATCGACAAACCAACAGTTTGATCTGTTGGCGGGCTTGATTTACAGCCTGCATGACGCTTTGGTGGGGAACCCATCCGGGAAACAGTGGGAGACAATTGATGCTTTTCTTGCAAAAGGGCGAGTAGATCGCGCAGCCCGGTCGCTTAGACTCAATGCCTCGACCGTCTCGCGAAATCTGAGTAGGAGCCACTTCTGGGAGTCGCTTGAAACGATTGAGGTTATGAAAAAGATCATCAACTCCTCATTTCCGAAATTGCACGATTCCGTCTAAAGGAAAGGATTGCACGAAATCATGCATGTGCTGGGCATTAGTTTTCTTGCACTCTATTTGGCTCATTTGGTAACGGATTTTGTTCTGCAATCGAACCGGATGGTCATTGGAAAGAGACGAGGGTCGGGTCTGGCTTACTTGGAGCATGGAGCAATCCATTTCTTCGCGGGATTGTTGTTTCTGGGACTGGGAGTTCCTGGGTTATGGAGGAATGCTTGGTTCTATGGCGTCGTTGCAGGATTGACGCTAGTTCATTTGGGAATTGATTGGTCGAAGGTTGGTCTGGTCCGTTTCGGTAAAGTCAGAGACGGAGCGGGCCTGTTTTTTGCAGATCAAGGCGCACATCTTGCGACTGTTAGTCTCGCGGCATGGTTGGTGGCCCGGCCTTCTGCCGCGAACCTGATGGCCAGGATCCGTTGGTTCCAGTCAGATACCGAAAAACCACTCCTTCTGTTGGTTGTATACGTAGGCGTGATTTTTGGAGGAGGCTATGTCGTTCGTTTTCTGACGAAGCCGCTGCTGAAAAGCGATGTCGAAGTCATTGGGGAATCAACCACTCAGCTCGAAAACGCCGGATTGTATATTGGGTGGCTAGAAAGATTTGTCGTCCTAACATCCCTTGTGCTGCAGTCGCCGGCCACCGTGGGGCTAATTCTGACGGCGAAATCGATTGCGCGGTATCCGGAGTTGAAGTCAGTCCGTTTTGCAGAGTACTTCCTTATAGGCACGCTACTTAGCGTGTCGATTGGCATTCTGGGTGGGCTCGTGTTGTTGAAGGCGTTCTACGGCACAGTGACACTTGGAAAATGATGTGAGGTTTAGCGCTGATAGATTAGCTGAAGGTCATAGCGCTCATTTTCGGGCTCGTACCGTTATCACCGCTCTTCTCGGGAAGCTGCCGGAGCCACTTCGCACCGCCGTCGAGCTCGACGCTTTCACGGGTTTACGATGCGGCGAGTTGATCGGGGTAGATAAGTGATATCGCAATTTATCAACGGTTGACCCGCTGTGAAACACTGACGCCCTACGCTGAAACGTCACTTCCACGGCAGCGCGCACGCTCGTCTTCATATGTTCCGTTCGAGTCGCAGTGGTTGATCTTATGCACCATTCAACCAACCTCCGGTAAAGCCTGCTCGCTTCAAACCACGCACCAGATTGGGCACTTTGCGGGTGGCGTTCCAGATCATCCCCGTTTTGTAATTCGCGATCATGCCTAGAATCGGCCCCTGATTGTCGCTGAGATAATCATTGTCAACCCAGCCTAAGCGCCCATCAACGCTGCCTGACCTAAGGCTGACGTGGGTATCACGGAAGCTGGGGTTGAACGAATCGAAAAAACCGTACTTGCCGTAAAGCCGCCCACCTTGGAAATTGCGTAAGGCCCAGGCCGCAGGGATGCAAATCTCGGGTGCAAAGGGAATCGAGGCTACCGCGGCGGTGGGGGCAAGGGTGCCATGGTCTTCCTCGTCGGGCATGCCCTTCGGCCCATAGGCCGCATAGCCATAAAACTGCGTCGGCTTGCCTTTGAAATTTATGACTAGATCACCTGGTCCATCGCAGGCGCTGAGGCCCCAGATGTCCTTGGAATAACTATCCCAACCCATGGGGTTGGCAATGGCATAGTTACGCTGCGCATAGGTGGCGCGGCGGGAATTCTCGAAATAATCAAACCCGGCCGCGCGCGTGGTCGCATCATAGATGCCGCGATAGTCAATCCACACGGCCCCATATTGGTGCGCAAAGTGCGGCGCAAAGGAGAGGTAGCGGTTCGTACCTTCTCCGCGCCAATATTTTGGGAATGGCGCAGTCCATGCCTCGAAGGCGCCCTCCTTAGCCGGGTGAGACCGTGAGCCGAGCGCGAGGAAATAGAGCGCCATGCCCTCGTTATAGCCATCCCAATTTCGTTCAATAAAGCCACTCTCCGGGTGCCAGCCCATCGAGATGGCTTTGCCGCCCGTGCTATTGGCCTGCATCCAATCCCATTCGGTGCGATCCAGCAGACGCTGCGCGAGTGCACGGATCTCCTTTTCCTTCTCATCCTCCTGGTCGAACCAGCCTTGCGCAAATGCCATGCCCATTTGCAGCCAGCAGGTATCAATTGTCGAAAGTTCCCAATTGGGCAACCGTAGTCCGGTCTCCATATCGATAAGGTGGTAATAGAAGCCACGATAGCCCGCGGTGCCGGACCGTTGTTCGCCCTGCGGTAATTGCTCAAAGAACCGCAGCGTCCGCAGCGTGATGTCTCGTGCCTGATTGCGTGTGATCCAACCGCGCTCAACTCCAATTGGCCAAGCAGTTAGAGCGAAGCCTGTCCCCGTGATGCTGCAAGCGGCCGGCGTCGACCAACGATCTGCCATCAGGCCGTTGCTATGGTTCACACGCTCCCAGTAAAAGTAAAAAGTGCGATGCTCAATATCGCTGAGCAACTGGGAATCCGAAACGCGCGCCGTAGTGGCCTTCGCCCATATCGGACTAGAAACAATTCCGGCGGCAGCAGCGCTGAGGAAACTGCGGCGGGTTAGTGTCGGAGGCTCGCTGGGCATGGTCCAGCCAGTATAACGGAGAGGAGACTGGGGGTTATGGTTGGCGCTATCAGGCGATTACATTCACGATTCGGGTCTGGTCCGGTCTGGTTCTTGGCGGAATCACGGGCCATCGGATGTTGAGAACCGGCAGGTCGTTGCGGAGCTACATGCCGATCGGGCGCATCGTGTTTTCCATAGGACACGAAATCACGCATTCCTTTTTTCCGGCGAGCAACACGGGAGCACGTTTTCGGAGCCTTTCACGAGAGGGTTCGAAGGGTGCGCGTGAGTTGGAAATGCTGTGCCATGCGGGAGCCTCAGAATTGGTCATGCCGCTGCCGGAATTTCGCTCGGCTGTCGAACGCCACGGATTTGGGTTCAATTCTGTAGATTTGATTCGCGAGCAGTTCGAAACCTCTTTTGAAGCGTGCGTATATCGGATGGCTCAAACTGCATCGTTCCGTGCAGCTGCGGGCCTCTTTCAATTCAGACGTCGTGTGAGTGAGGAGGTGGGACGGGGGGTCGTAATTTGAATCTATTTTCCAACTGGGACGCTGAGACGCAGGCCCCACCAAAGAAATATCGCCGACAATCCTTCCATGCTTCACAGTCGTTCCCCAGCGAATTGACAATTCCTTGGAATAAATCAGTTGCAGAAACTTCACTCATCCACAGCGCCGCCCAAACCAGAACGCTGCAGCGCGGATTCGAACGGGTTACAGTTGATGGGCGGAACAAAGAAATCCGCTGCTACTTGGAGGCTCTCCCGGCTCCATATCAACCAGAAGATACCGACCAGATCACCCTTACATACTTTTCATGCTGACGATGAACACCGCTTAGTTGGACCCAAACGGACCCAGATTGTTTTTTCGGGTCCGCCGTAAGTGCATGAAAAGAATGGCGGGGACGACGAGACTCGAACTCGCGACCTCTGCCGTGACAGGGCAGCGTTCTAACCAACTGAACTACGTCCCCACGTAGTAATGCGCGCAACGAAGGAGACTGCGTACAGAACCGAAGTTTACATGGTGTCTGTAGCGATGCGCGGCGTGCTTCTTGTCACGACTACGAACTGAAGCGAAGCACGTCAGAAGAAGTATAACGTGCGACGGACGGTTGCTGCAAGTTGGCGGCGAGAAATCGTTTTGCTTTGCTGGCCAAGAACTGAACGTGGAAGCCCAGCAAGGTTCGAAGAATCAAGGGGCTGCGGTGAATCCTGCCTTTTCAGCGGCGAACCGTGGGGGGGCCGGAACTATAGTTCTGGATTGCTGGCGAAGAACCTTGGCGCGTACCAAGCCAACGCGGCGTATCGCGTTTTAACAGCTGCGTACGGTCCTATTTTGGGGATGCCAAATTTTTGGCCGCCTAATTCTGGGGCGCAACCGGAAGAGCAGTCGAGGCGGAGGCTTGGAGGCTCAGCAACCGCTCGCGCACTGTATCGGCGTTCTTGGCATTCGGAGCCAAGTCCAGATAGATCTGGAATTCGCTGATGGCGCGCGGCAGTTCATTCTTGCGTGTGAAAATTTCGGCCAGCAAGAGATGAATCTGCGGAAAGCGTGGGCGAACATCGAGGCTTGCAGCCTTGAGCGCGCTTTTCTCCGCCTCGGCGGCGTGGTCGAGACTGAAGTTCGCCACGGCATGATAGAAGTACGCTTCGGCGTAGTCAAAAGAGTCCAGATCGAGGATGTAGCCCTTTACGCGGGAATAATTCAGGGGATCAAGCGCCAGGATGTGATTGGTGAGCTTGAGAAGTTCATCCCAATCCTTCGCGCGGAAGGCAAGAGCCGAAAGCGCAAGGTACGGCGGCAAGAACTTTGTGTCGAGGTTGGATGACCGGGTATAGGCCTCTTGCGCCGGGACGGCTTGATCTTGTCGCTGCAGAACGTTGCCCAGCTGATACCATGCGTTGGCGTATTTAGGATAAATCTGCACGGCCTTTTCAAACGATTGCTGCGCGAGGGGAAGGTTGCCATTTTTTTGTGCCTCGAGGCCCTTTTCGTAGGCCTTGCGCGCATCTTTGGGCGCCTTGTACGGAGTGGCGCTTATGGTCATGTCCGCGACCTTAACGGTCCGCTCCACGACGATGGAACCGACGTCAATGCTGCCGCCGAAGGAGTCACGCGCGACAAGGTTGACGACATCGGAGCGAAAACCGGAGAGCGAGGCGCGTATTTCGCAGTTGGTCAGCTCGGTTTTCGGAATGCCCATTTCTGAAGGTCTGGTGGTGGTGCGGTCCAAACGCGTGCTGCCGTCCGCGCTCGCATCGAGCAGCAGGTTCGACCGGGAGCCGAGTTCCATGTTGAAGGAGCCATTGGTAGCCACGTAGACCTGCTGCTTGATCATGCTGTTGCAGACACGCTCGACCAAAACATCGTGTGGCAACGGCGTACTGTCGCTCGTTGTCACAGTGCCTCTGAGGAACATGATCATTTCGCCCATGGGACGAGTCGGTTGGCCGAACGGTTGAGTCGAGTTTGTGGGTTGGCCCGGATTCGACGAAGGCGAGCCAGGAGGACCCGGTGTCGGTGACGGAGGAGGCGTCGGCGTGGGCGCCGGGGGCTTTTGAGCGCCGAGGATTGGCGTGAACAGGAGGAGCGCTAGAACCGTTGTGGTAACACGACGGAAAGATGGGCTCACGTTGTTGTACCTGTCCAGACCTGAGCGGGAAGGACTGGTGGGACGAGTCTAGAATTCGGGAAAGTGCAAGTCAATTTGAATCGGAGCATACAATGCTATTTCCGCAGTGAAAGTGGGCCGAATTGTTGATATAACGCAGACGCAACGTTTACGTGTCGAAGACAAGAACATCGATGCACAGGAAATCGGAGACCATGAACAGGACATCGCGCAGAACGTTTGTTAAGGCGACCGTAGCAGCGGCGGCTTCCGGGCTGGCCGCTTCGCTTCTGGAGGTTCCATACATGACAGCGAATCCGTTGAATTTGCCGATTGGTCTGCAGCTCTACACGGTCGGCAAAGAGATGGACGCTGACCCGGCGGGGACGCTGAAGGCGGTGGCGGCGACGGGTTACAAGCAAGTGGAGCTTTCTCCGCTGGGGAAGACTCCGCCAAAAGAGCTGAAGAAGATGCTCGACGACAACGGGCTGACGAATCCCTCGGGGCATTACATGTTGCCGGACCTGCTGAGCAAGCTGCCGGAGTTGACCGAGCTGGCGCATCTGTTCGGGCAGGAGTTCATGGTTGTCACGATTCCGTGGGTCGCGGATGTGTCGCGTTTCAAGGTTGATCCGGGCGATCAAATGGCGTTGTTCTTCGCGGTGATCCGCGGACTTACGCTGGACGACTGGAAGTGGAACGCGGAGCAGTTCAACAAAGTCGGCGAGCAGGTCAAGAAAGCCGGATTGCAGCTGGCGTATCACAATCATAATTTCGAGTGGCGCGCGTATGACGTCGTCGTTGCCTACGATGAATTCCTTCGGCTGACTGACGCTGGATTGGTGAAGCTGGAGCTGGACTGCGGCTGGGCGACCGTGGCCGGACAAGATCCGGTCGCGTATTTGACGAAATATCCGGACCGCTACACGCTGCTGCACATCAAGGATTTCCATAAAGGTTTTAAGCCGCGGACGACGATCCAGGATAAGGAGATTGGTCCGCTGGAGCCGACTGAACTGGGTCGCGGAGCAATTGACTACAGCAAACTGCTTGCGGCAGCACGGAAAGCGAAGATTCGGGCACAGTTTGTGGAGCAAGAGCCGCCATTTACGGAAATGACGGCGCTGGAAGCAATTAAGGTGAATTACGAGTATTTGAAGAATTTAAAGTGAAGGGAAGTGCCGCGCAGAAGACCGCGGCGCTGTATTTAAGTCTTCATAGCCCGGAGTTTTCAGGAACGGATGGCGAAGGTCCGTGAGAGCCTGTACGGCAATGGGACCCAAGCCACCCGTTCTTCCCGTTTCCTCTACCGCTGAGGAGTATAGGCGAACAAAAAGCGAAGTGTCAAGCGGTATTTTGACCGTTCGCTATTCGCGGAAAAAAGTGGTTACGATTGCTTCCATCGTAGCGGCCGGAGGTCATGCAGCACCGTTTGAAACCTGTGGCCGGAGCCACATGGGCACAGGTCGTTGCGACCGAGCTTTTCCGTAAGTTCCTTATTTCCGTGGACGACGCGGCGACCACGTTTGACGCGCGTCTCGGAAGGGAAGCCCTTTCTACGTTTGCTGGACCGCTCGAAAAAAGTGTTCGACTTCGTGATCTTTGCTGCGCATGGCATTCCTCCTAAATAAGTCGATGGGACGGGACGTACGTGAACAGACTTTGCCCGACAGCCTCAATCGCGCCTGGTGGCGGATTGAGGCGGATCGGCGTCAACATCTGCGGGATCTTCCGCAGCTTCCTGCATCTGACGAAACTGCACCGCGCTGGCAAAGCCGACGTGACGCGTTGGCTTGATCGTGGTGAGCATCCAGGCGATTTCTTCCATATCTTTCTTGCTGGCCAACCGCCTGTCTTCGTAAAAGGTGCATTCGCGAACGGGAAAATGGATTTCGCGCTCGATAAAGAAGAACCGGCAAAAGACGAGTTCTTCACTGGCGCGAAAGCCCTTGATCACGTGGCCGAGAGTGCAGGTTTTGCACAAAGAGTCAGATCCTTCGGGGCTGCCCCCGATTACGCGAATCTTGACCATACCTAGCTCATTTCTAAGAAGCGGGCTTTTTTAGCTCAGGGTTTGTAAAACAAACCCTAAAACCCGTCGGAATGAATTCGCCTACGCAAGATGCGGGCGTCAAGCGGCAAGAATCGCCGCACGGAATACAAACTAGTTGTCAGTGAGTGTGAAACTAACGATAGCGGGGGGAATGGACGAGCCCGCTGCCGAGAGCTGACGTCACCGGCAAGCTTGCAATGCGGTTATGTTGTTTTGAAATCCGCATGGGCGTAATCCTTTCCGGTTATTAGCCTAGCACGAACCGTAATGAGAACAGAAGGAGAATTTCGGTCCCTGCCGGCTCTGCGATCCGGCGTTGTCGGGTTGAATTGGGCGCATAGTAAAGAGCGGCTGTGCTACTTTAGCGGGCTCCGATGAAACAGATACTGGTGTATGCGGATTCGTTGGCATGGGGAATCATTCCGAACACACGGACGCGGCTGGCGTTTGATGAGCGATGGCCGGGCGTGCTGGAGAATAAGCTGAATGCGAGCGGCCCGCGCGTTCGGGTGATCGAAGATTGCCTGAATGGGAGGCGGACGGTTTGGGATGATCCATTCAAGCCAGGTCGGAACGGGTTGGTTGGATTGGCGCAGCGGATCGAGATTCATTCGCCGCTGGCCCTGGTCATGTTGATGCTGGGGACGAATGATTTTCAGTTTTGTCATCCGTACAATGACGCATGGGCCGCGGCGCAAGGTGTGGCGGCGCTGGTGAATGAGATTCGCGAAGCGCCTATAGAGCCGGGAATGCCAGTGCCGCCAATCCTGGTGATTGCGCCGCCGCTGATTCGAGAACCGAAGGGGCCCATTGCGCCGAAATTCAGAGGAGCGGAGACGCGGTGCGTGGGATTGGCGGGCGCATATAAGCAGATGGCTGCGGATCTGCATTGTCACTTCTTCGATGCGGAGAGTGTGACGAGCAGCAGCGTCGTGGATGGAGTGCACCTGGATTCGGACCAGCACGCAAAGTTGGGTAAGACTTTGGCGGAACCTGTGCGCGCGATTTTTTTGACAATGGGCGAGGAAGGGAGGCACTTCTAACACCATGCGATCGGAATATGTCCTTGTACTGGCGTTTTTCATCGGCGTGTTCGCGGGACTAAGGTCTATGACGGCACCGGCCGTGACGGCCTGGGCAGCGCGTTGCGGATGGTTGAGCTTGCGCGCACCGCTGTCATGGCTGGGTTCGTTGCCAGCGGCGATTCTATTCACTTTATGCGCGCTGGGAGAGTTGGTCGCAGACAAACTGCCTAAAACACCGAGCCGAACGGCTCCGGTCGGACTGATTGCGCGGATTTTAACTGGTGCACTCAGCGGGGCTGCGGTCTACTATGCCGGTTCGAATCGAGGCTATTTGCTTGGCGCGATTCTCGGCGCGGCGGGCGGAGTCGCCGGGTGTTTTGGCGGGTATCTGGCGAGGAAGAACCTGGTGAAGGCGCTGGGGACGCCCGACTATGTAGTCGCCGTGGTGGAGGACCTGGTCGCCATCGCTGGATCGTTGTTCATCGTTTCGCGATTCTGATTTTTCGTGATCGGTCGAAATACCGGGCGTGGGGCTGACATCTTGCCGCACAGGCTGAAGCCTGTGTTACAACTGCAGTCCTGAGCTGCGCCAACGAGAGACGAAGACCTAAGGCAGCGCCGCTTGGTCACAGCGACGACTAGAAAATCTTGCGGAAACTCCAGAACAGGAAGCCGGAAAGGATCATGGCGGCGGGTAGCGTGAGTACCCACGCCATGAGAAGGTTGCGTACGGTGGCCCATTGGAGGCCAGAGCGGTTGGCGGCCATTGTGCCGGCTACGCCGGACGATAAGACGTGCGTGGTACTGACGGGGAGACCGAAGGCATCGGCGGCGCCGATGGTGGCCATGGCGGTGATTTCCGCGGCGGCGCCTTGCGCGTAGGTGAGATGGTTCTTGCCGATTTTTTCGCCGACAGTGACGACGATGCGCTTCCATCCGACCATGGTTCCGAGGCCGAGAGCGAGCGCTACGGCGACTTTGACCCACAGAGGAATGAAGCGAGTCGAGCGATCAATGTGCGTTTTGTAGTTTTTCAGGACGGCGACGTCCGCGGCGGCGAGCTCAGGCTTGCCGCTCCTTTGCATGATGCGCAGCGCTTCGCTGGCCAGATACATGTCATTGCGGAAGTTGCGGACCTGGTCGTTGGGAACTTTGGCGAGGTCCTTGAAGAGGGCCATTTCGGTGCCGATGTCGTTCACAAGCGTGCGCATCGCGAGCATGGTGTTGGGTTTGAATTCCTTGCTGCGGATGTATTCCGTCACGTCATCGCGCGGGTCGCCAATGGCGGCACTGGCTTCAACATATTTGTCGAGCGACTGAGCGGCTTGCTGCGAGACGGCTATGAAGTCTTGCGTTTGGCGAGGCGTGACGGCGTGGTTTAGCGCGTATGTGGTGGGAACGGTACCGATGAGGATGAGCATGATGAGGCCCATGCCTTTTTGGCCGTCGTTCGAACCGTGAAAGAAGCTGACGCCTGTGCAGGTAAGAAACAGCAAGCCGCGAATCCAGAACGGCGGAGGCTGCGTGCCTTCGGGCGCCTCATAGAGTTTCCTCTCTTTGATCACGGCTTTCATGAGTAGCAGAAGCAGGGATGCGCAGACGAAGCCGACCAGAGGCGAAAGGAGCAGAGACTGGCCGATCTTAGTGGCTTGAGCCCAGTCCACGCCGCTGGTGCCGGTGCGGGCTGCCATGAGCTGGTTGGCGATGCCGACGCCGATGATGGAACCGATCAAGGTGTGAGAACTGGAAGCAGGTAGGCCGAAGTACCAAGTGCCGAGGTTCCAGAGAATGGCGGCAACCAGAAGGGCGAAGACCATGGCGAAGCCGGCGCCGCTGCCGACTTGCAGGATGAGTTCGACAGGCAGGAGAGAGACGATGCCGAATGCCACGACACCGGTGGAGGTGACGACGCCGAGGAAGTTACAGAAACCGCTCCAAGTGACCGCGATATGCGGATCAAGCGAGTGGGTGTAGATGACTGTGGCGACGGCGTTGGCTGTGTCGTGAAAGCCGTTCACGAATTCAAAGGCGAGGGCCACGAGCAACGCGATGCCCAACAGGATATACGGCATAGCGGAACCGGACCGCATTTCCGCAAGGTCGTGAACCAAATTCCAGCCGATATAGATAATGGCGCCGATCGCGACCACCGCAAAGATCAGCGTGCCGACCATGCCGGGGCCCTTGGCGAATTTCTCGTGAACGGCGGATGTTGCGGGTGGCGAGGCAGTGGTGGTGGAAGGCGTTGCAGCGACGGTGGCCATGAACGGCTCCTTCGGTCTGAAGATCTGTGAGGTGATGCAGGTGCGGGAAGTTATACGGGATGAGTGATTAAGGCGCGGTGAACGATGTGTGGCGATTTGTTCATGAGGGGACGATTTCTTGACAAGCGGTGGAGGGCAGCGCACCGTAGAGCGCGGGCCCGCTAACGTTGTTCCGCTTCTGTTTTCCTGTGAGGCTTTGATGGATTCCACTCGATATGACGCGATTGTGATTGGTGCTGGGCAGGCGGGAACGCCTTTGTCGCAGGCCTTGGCTGGAGCGGGAATGCGGACAGCGCTTGTGGAGTGCGAGCATGTGGGCGGGACGTGTGTGAATGAAGGATGTACGCCTACGAAAACGATGGTGGCGAGCGCGAGGGTGGCGTATTTGGCGAGACGAGGGGCGGACTACGGAGTTCGAACGGGGCCAATAAGCATTGACCAGACCAAAGTGCGCGAGCGGAAGCGCGCCATTGTCGATAGTTTTCGGAATGGGAGCCAGGGACGCATTGAGAAGACGAAAAATCTGGAGTTGATTTTTGGCGAAGCGCAGTTCACGGCCGCGCATTCAGTGAAAGTAAAAAAGAAGAATGGGACAGAAGCCGAACTGACTGCTGAAAAGATTTTTATCAATGCGGGCTGCCGGCCGTCGGTTCCGAACCTAGAGGGATTGGGCGGAGTACCGTTTTTGAACAGCACCAGCATTATGGAATTGGACCTGGTTCCGGAGCATTTGGTTGTGCTGGGCGGCGGGTACATCGGATTGGAATTTGGGCAGATGTTTCGGCGGTTTGGCAGCAAGGTGACGATCGTGCAGTCCGGCCAGCAACTGCTGGGGCGAGAGGATGCGGACGTGGCTGAGGCTGTGCTGCAGATTTTGCGCGAAGACGGGATTGAAGTGCTGCTGAACGCGAAAGCGAAGCGAGCGTCAGGCGGCGTCGGCATCGTGAAACTCACTGTGGAAAGTCAGGGCAAGAGTGCGGAAATCAACGGGAGCCATTTGCTGGTGGCGACGGGCCGAATACCAAACACCGACAGTCTGAATGTGCAGGCGGCGGGGATCGCGACGGACGAAAAGGGCTTCATTCGAACAAACGACAAGCTCGAAACGAATGTCGAGGGCGCGTATGCTCTGGGCGACATAAAGGGCGGGCCCGCGTTTACGCACATTTCCTATGACGACTTCCGAATCATTCGAACGAATGTGATTCAAAAGGGAAGCGCGACGATTGCTCGGCGGATTGTGCCGTATACGGTGTTCATGGATCCGCAGTTGGGCCGCGTGGGGATGAGCGAAGCGGAAGCGCGAGCGAGCGGAGAAGTGCGAGTCGCGAAAATGCCGATGAACTACGTGGCGCGTGCGTTGGAACTGGACGAGTCGCGCGGTTTCATGAAGGCCGTAGTAGATGCGAAGAGCGACCAGATTTTAGGCGCGGCCATTCTCGGAATTGAAGGCGGAGAGATTATGTCGCAGCTGCAAATCGCGATGATGGGAAAGCTTCCGTACACGGCGCTGCGAGACGGCGTGTTTGCACATCCCACGCTGGCGGAGTCGCTGAACAACTTGTTCGGCCAATTCGAAAACTGAGCTGCTACGCCGCTAGAAGACGCGGCCTAACTGGAAATAGATTTTGCGGTGACCGCTGTCGCCGTAGCTTCCGCCAACCACAAACGGCCCGAAGGCCGTTTCGGCAAGTACGCCGACCGTGACATCGTTCGGGAAGCCCGTCTGCAGCGGAAAACCATACATCTTTGCGAATTCGTAGCTGCCGATGGCGTAGATTTTTTTGCCAAGGAAAGGTGGCAGCGTGAAGAGGTCGTGCAAATAGCCGGCTCGAAACAGGTAATACTGATTGCCGAAAAGCTCATTGGTGCCGTAGGCGCTCAGACGAAGCGGGCCGCCCAGGAAAAACTCTGGAACGGGGCCAGTATCGCGCGTGCCGAAAGTTGTGCCGCCCTCCGCGGCAAGAAAGATTGAAGCGGGGCGAGTGATTGGTTTGAAATATTGGATGGTCGCCTGCATGGTGGGAAAGCCTTCCGGCGCGCCGGGGCTGGTGTCGAACCAACGGAATGTGGTTTCTCCCGTGTAGCCGCGGCGAGGGACGAGCGGGTCGTCCGTGTGGTCGATCAGGAAATGAAGTTTGGTGTTTCCGGTACGGCCGGCGACGTTCGGAAATTGCGCCTGCCCCAGTCGCACGCGCGCATCGAGGTCGCCGACCTCATATCCGATGCGAAACTCCGCGAAACGATTGAAGCCATATCCCACGTCCGCGCCGATTGTCGCAGTGCCCAAGCGATAGATGACCAGTGGGTCCGCGCGCTGGAAAATCTTGAACTGCGTACTGTTCAACGAAGCGTGGGGCGCAATGAACCATTTACTGGTCGCGGTAAATGGTTTGTAGAGCTCGCTTGCTATGCCGTAAGCGCTCCCAAAAATGAGGTCGGTGCGCCATTCCGAGCGGTAACCGGCGACGTCCATGAGCGTGAGGCGAGAGCCAAGCGTAAAGGTGACATCCAGCGGTTCGGAGCCGTCGACTTCGGTGGCGAACTGCAAAGTCGGGGGAGCGTAGGTTTTTTCGTGCACAGTGACCAGCAATCCTGCACGGCCATTTTCTTGGATCTGCGTGTAGCCAGCGGAATCGAATTTTCCGATACCGGTCAAGCGAGTGAGCAACTGATCGAGCCTTGTTACGTCAATCGGCTTGCCAACGACGGGCTGCAGAAATTCTTCCAAATGCTTTGCCGCGTTGCGGCTTGTGCCCTCGACGCGGACGAATTGGGGAACGAGTACGCCAATTTTTTTGCGGGAATCACGCGCTGCGATGTAGTTTTGCCAGTCGCCGTCGTTCAACGCAAATGGTTGCAGAACACTGCGTTTCTGTTCGCTCGCTTCGACTCCTCTTTCGATGATCGCTTTCGATTTTTCGTAATTCATCGAAGTGAAATCGTGGACGTCCACTTTCACGACGAGGTCGGCGCCGGCAAGGCCACGAAGTTCGTTTTCGCGCACGATGACGTCAATCGAGCGCCCAAGAACGCTGAAGAACGACTGGATTTCGTCAGCCTTCGCCGGGGCAATTTCGAGATGTACTGCGATCACCACATCGGCGCCCATTTGCCGCACCACGTCGGTTGGGAGATTGCCAACGAGGCCACCATCTACCAGAACTTGTTCGCCGTCGCGCACAGGCTTGAAGACGCCTGGGATAGACATGCTGGCGCGCATGGCAAGGGGCAAACTACCGTTGCTGAAAACCACTGCTTTACCGGTCACCAAATCAGTGGCTACGCAGCGATAGGGAATCGGCAGGTCGTCGAATGATTTCAGCTCGGCGTACGGGAGCGTTTCGCGGTCAATGAGCAAGCTGATTTGATGTCCGGCGTTGAGCCCAGCGGGAAGCGAAAGCCCTTTTTTCAAACCCAATTGGAGAAACGTCGGGTAATCGCGAAAGTCTTCTTTGCGGCGGTAAGAAAGGTCCTTATATGGCGTTTGTCCGCCGATGATGACGTCCCAATGTTGCGCGGCCACGATCTCTTCGAGTTCGCGAGGCGATTTTCCGGTGGCGTAAAGTCCGCCGACGAGTCCGCCCATGCTGGTGCCGGCGACATAATCCACAGGGACGTGGTGGTCTTCGAACCACTGAAGTACGCCGATGTGGGCAAGGCCGAGCGCTCCGCCGCCTTCGAGCGCGACTCCGATTTTCGGCCGCGAACGCTGTTGAGGCCGTGCTGGCGTGCCGGACGGCGGCGCTTCCTGTGCTTGTACCGGTTGCTGGTAAGTGACGGCGAGCGCAGACAACAAGACACAAGCGAGGCGAAGGAACCGAATCATCGTGGCCTCCTCAGGGCTTTGGACACGGCGACGGGCGCAATCATTCTACTGACAACGCCAAGGGCAACAAATCGAGTTAAGCAATAGTGGCAAGCAGTTACACTAGGTAGTGAAGCGAACCGAATTTACTGGCAATACCGTTTAGGGACGCAGATGACAGACAAACGCAAAGAACTGGATACGCTGCATCACGCGGCACTTCGCGTGAAAGACGTCAAGGAAGCAGTGGAATGGTACACGCAGCGATTCCGCTGCGAAGTCGAGTATCAAGACAAGACGTGGGCCATGCTGAAGTTTGCAAACGTGCGTCTTGCCTTCGTGGTGGAACAACAGCACCCACCCCACATTGCCTTGTTAGGCGATCCCGCGGAGTTTGGCGAACCGAAAGTTCACCGTGATGGAACATCGTCGGTCTATCTGAAGGACGCGGACGGAAACAACGTTGAGATTCTGGCGCTGGCACGCGAAACTGCGCCGTTGAGAATCTGACTCCACGTCTCTGTGAGGCTGGTCAGGGCAGCGTGACGCCGTCTTTGATCGTCTTCTTCTCTTTAGCGATTTTCAAGAGAGCCGGATAGAACTGCACAAACGTGTGCTCGACGGCGGCATTTTGGTCATGGCACTTCCAGCAGTCATTTTTGCCGGGAGTAACCGGCGCGCTTGCGGCTTCGTTCGTGTCGAAGCCGAAGTAGGCCCACTTGTCAGGGAAACGCGACGCGTCTTTCACCTCGACATCAAGCCCCATGAACTCGGTCTGGAAGTTTCCTTGCTTGTTGATCGAGCCCTTCGACTGCGAACCGTAGATCTCCAGCACGAACATGGTCTTCTCCGGCCAGGAACCGTGCTGCAGAAAGTAGTCATACTCAGCCGGTGGAACGAACACGTTGGTGAACATCAAATGGTCAGATGGTTGCTGCGAATAGCTCATGCCGTAGCCTGAGGAAAGAAAAACCCATTTGCGATAATTCGCCGGGCGGACCAGCTTGCCGTCAGCGGTGAACTCGGGGCCGTCCGGAGCTGGAGTTGCGGCACTGCTGGCCCGCTTCTCAATCGCGACAACTGCGAGGGCGGCAAAGACTGCAGTCAGCCAAAACGTTCTACGCATCGAAGTCCCTCCGGGCAGAGCGAAGTAGTGACGAGTTTGCCGTAATTGCGCAAGGCCGTATAGAACAAAACAAACATCATCCGGCTGATGCGGCGGCGCGGTGGGAATGGATGAAACGGCGGAACTGGCCCGGCGTTTGGCCGGTACACGTCTTAAAAACACGGCCCATGTGACTTTGATCGGCGAAACCGGCGTCTGTCGCCAGACATGCAAAGTCGGCCCAGCCCGCCTGCAGTTCGCGGCAAACGAATTGAATGCGTAGACGATTCTGATACTCTGCCATCGTGCAGCGATAGAGCCTGCGAAAAACGCGAGAAAGATGGATCGGATGAATTTGCACTTGCCGTGCGACTTCCTCAAGCGTGAGTGGCTCGCGATAGGCACCGTGCAGTAGTTCAAGCGCTCTTTTCAGCCAAAGCGGGCTGTTGGACTCATTGTTTAGTGCCGCGCCACTGACGCGTTCGAGCATGTCGCCGCACAGCTCCTCAGTATGTAGAAGAGAAAGCGTCCCGTTCGCGAAGTGCCGAAATAACGTCAGGCCAAGCCAAGTGACTTCCGAAGCGCAGAGGTCCGGCACAAATTCGGGAGCCGTAAGAAAGGGACGAACGTGTTCCAGAAACGAATCGCGAAGTTCGATGCAGAACATGCGCGAGCCGCACTGGCCAACTTCATCGCTGTGGGTGAGTGACGGCGGATGGAAACCCATCGTGAACGGCGCGTATTCCGCGTTCCGATGAGTGCATCTTTCTGAGTAGCTGCCTTCCAGCAGCAATCCAAAGTACGCGGACTCATGCGTGTGGCGTGGCAGCTTGCGCCCCACCTGGTGGATCACCTCGGTTAGGACGACGCCGCCAAATTCGATGCGGCGCTGGGGCTTGCCGTAGAACTGTCCGGTTTGAAGGGAATCGCTCATGCAGTCTGGTCGTGCGCGCGAAATCTTAAGTACATAGACGCGACATCTACAAGGACGTTTCCGGTCTTTCGGCGTCGGCACCTTCGCAGAATACAGGGTTAGTTTCCTCTTCTGGATGGCCGAGGCGGTTGGCAAGTCCAACGCCGGCCAGGACCAATGCTCCGCCCAGTATCTGTGCGCCGGTGAGAGGCTCGGCCAGCAGCAGAGCGGCCAGAATCGCAGTCAGCGGTCCCTGCGACAGCAAGCTGACGGAAGTAACCGTGGCCGGCAAATGGCCAAGCGCGTAGGTCAGGGCAAGGTAGCCTCCCAACTGTGAAACGAGGCCAAGCCCGAGCAGCGCCAAGAACGAACGGCGATCGGGTATCGTGAGCGGCACGCGAAGCGCAACCGCAAAAACGAACATAAAAAAGGTACTGAACAGAATCGCCAGGCGAAGAAACTGGAGTGTACCGGTGTGCGAGCGAATTTGTTCGGTCGCCATCAGATAGACCGCGAAGCATGCTGCCGCGGCCAGCGCCATCACGTCGCCGAGTCCGAAGCTCGCGTGTCGGCGAAGGTCGCTGCCGACAATAACAAGCGCGCCTGCGACAGCTAGCAGCAATCCGATCCAGAACGACAATCCGGGGCGTCGCTTAAAGACTAACCAGCTCAGTAGTCCGACAACGATCGGGGTATTGTTACCCAAGAGAGTTGCATTCGCGGCGTTGGTTTGCAAAATCGAAGTGTTGTAGAACGCGAGATCTAGCGCAAAGAAGAGTGCTCCGACCGCTATGATTGCATAGCTTCGCGCGCTCAATTTGGTCTGCCCAGGCGCGAGAAACCACGTCGGCAAAAGCACGAGTGCGGGAATCAGCAGCCGATAAAATGCGGACGCTGCGCCGGGGACAGAGGTCCAACGTACGAAGATCGCTGACCACGCGATGCACAGAATGCCTGCGATCAAAGCTAGAGAAGCTTTTGTACGAACCGATTGCACTGTCATTTCTGCGGAATCGCGATAAGGCCGAGCGATCATCAAACTTTAACGTGTACTTACATCAGAAGAACAGAGCCGAATTGGCTGTTGGCTCAGAGAATGGACTGGCGTATCTGCGGGACCTCGACGATCCTGATTCCATCGGCGGGAGCTTCGACCGCATTCACGATTGCCGCGTTCATTTGTTCGTCCGTGACCAGGCCGAGGCGTTTCGCGCCGGCGCGGGTTTGCGGAACGAGGCTGAGCAATGCGTAGAGCGGCTTGAGGAGAATCGGCCACCGGTGGCCGGGGCCAAGCACGTACCAGGGGCGAAGAACAGTGGCGTTTAGGCCGAGTTGGCGGATACGCGCTTCGACTTCGGAACGCGCAATAATGTAAGCCTTCATGACGGGCGCAGGCCGGGCCACGCTGATGTACACAAAATGGCTTACGCCGCATCGCGCCGCAGCTTCGGCGCCCGCGCATCCAGCCACTTGGTCAATCGCGCGAAACTGGTTGGCCTTCGACGGGTTAGGGTGCGCAACTCCGACCAGTTGTATGAACGTATCTGCCGGCAGCACGTGCTTTTCGATCGAGTCTGGCAATAAGGGATCGCCGATCACCGGCTGTGCGCCGCGCGGCAGCTTGTGCTGCGATCCTTCGCGTACAAGCGCTTTCACTTTGTGGCCACGCTGTAGTAGAGAGGCGATCAGCCGCCGGCCCATGAATCCGGTGCCGCCGGTGACAAAAACAGAATGTTTTTCGCGAACCACAGGGCGTAGTTCCGTTCGAGAAGTTTGTTGTCACCGAGTATACGCAGAATCGCAAGCTTTGGATGAGCAAGCCTTGCTTTAAAGATAGGATCTTGCGCCCCGCCACGTGCTACGACAACAAGTCGGAATATTCCCGGTGTCTGCGCAAAAACGCAGCGGTGTAAGGGCAGCGAGGCTCGACTTTTAGATTTTCAGCGCGCGCATACTCAAGTGCCACCTTCGTCATTCGCTCAGCCAACCCGCGGTTTTGCATCGCTGGTGGCACTTCAGTGTGATAGACGATCATCTTTCCGTCTCTCAGGCGGTACTGCAGGAGGCAGAGCATACTACCGACATGCAATTCGAACTGCTGCGCTGTGGGATTGTGTTCGACTTGTGCGGATTGAATCGCGTCGGGTTCAGTCATGACAGTCCGGAGCAGGCCACCGCAACGGTTTCTAGTCTTTAGCTTCTGAGGGAAGCGTCTGCGCGAAGAGCCGTGCCAGCTCAGCGTGTTCCATCACAACCGCGGGATCACGCTGAATGGCATCGAAGTACTGTTTCTGAAAGCCATCGCCTGCCGCGGTGGGGGTGAACATTTTCCTGGCGAGATCAAAGGCTGTGTCGGCATCCGGCGCTGCGACGGCCCCTTTTCCCGTCAGCGTCTCGTCGATACGAACCACAAATTCGGAAATATTGTGCAGCCAGCTGAATTGCGGATCATCCACCACGAGGCGGAACAATTCTCCGACGTTCACGACTCCATGCTCGCGTTCGTAGTCGCGTCGCTCCATGTCAATCAGGGCCTTGTGCAGGCGCAACAGTGCGCCGCGCAGTGCCACAAGCTTTTCGCGAGCGCCGTCGTCATCGCCCTCGCGATGAATCATGTTAGGAGAGCCTGAATTCATCTATTTATGGTAACGCTGTTCGCCGACCGGCAACGCCACCGGAAGCCGGTTTCCGGCAGGAGGAAGCGGACAGGTCGCGTAAGGAGTGTAGGCGCACGGCGGATTTTCCAGATGATTGAAGTCCAAGACGAGTTCGCCGTCGTGGTCCAGGCCTTTGTCGGGCAGGGGAGTGTAGAGAAAACGGCAGGCGGGATAAGTCGTACCGGCGCTGGTAGGGTCCTTCAGAATGAAAAAGAGCCTGGTGCTTTGCGGATCTTCTAAAACTGGCTCCAGCCGATACTTTTTTCCTTTCAACGTGAACTCGGCGTATCCCGGCACCGGCTGATCGTAGCTAGTTCCTACTAGTGTGACCAGCGAGACCTTCTTAGCTGGATTGTAGGGAACCCACTTCGCCGTGACTTTGTAGGCTGGGCTTGGCGGATACCACTTCAAGCCGTGAAACTCCGCGAGCGAAGGGGACTTGGCGTCCTTGAGCCTCACTGCAAAGCGATCGGCGCGCCGAATTACATAAAAATTCAGCGTTCCATATGTGATTCGCGGACTGAACTTATCCTTGTCCTGGTCAGCCCTGAGCGTCTGCTGTTTTGCATCAGCCCCGTCTATTTTGAGACCAGCGGGGAAACCACCTTTCGGCGCAAGGATCTGCACTGTGCCGGTTTCAAGCTTCAGTACCGCCAGATAAGGCGGAGCGGAATTCGGCAGATGAATCTTGTTGTCCGCCGCCGAGCCCAGCGGAGTTTCGCCAGGCTGCAGCCACTCTAATCCAATCAGCGACAGCCAGCCATCCGGCTTTTGCAACTCAGCGGCGTGCTGTGCGCGCCAGGCAAGTTCTTCTTTAGCCCAATCGCCCGTTTGCGCGAATGCGATCGTGGCCAGAGCACAAGCAAAGAGAAAACTCAAGAAAAGTGATCGGATCAAGAACCGCCGGGTGCGATAGGCCATGAAAAAAGTATACGTGAGTACTATTCCAGTCGAAAATGGGCCAAAAACTGCCGTTGCTGTCTTGCCGTAAAGGTGTCCGCGGCCAGACCTGCTACATGAATGATGACGGTGGCCAGTCCATTCGACGGCATTTGTGAGGATTACTTACCCTTTGAGTCGTTCGACCCAATACGCAGATTATTCGTGACGGAAAAGACGTTGGGTACTCCGTTGGCGCGCAAGTTCGCAAGATTCTTGTCACCCTCAGAATCGACGACTCCTTCCAAAGCGACGTTGCCGTTTTTCACGATAATGTGAATGGAAGGAAGGGCCGACCAGCCGTACTTCGACAACCCGCCATCGCCATAGATTGCGCGGTAGACGGCACGCCGGACTTGGTCGTCCATAGGGGAAACGGGCAACACTTCGATTTGGTTATCTACCGAAGCTACTGCCTCGATGCCCTTTACAGCAGCCTCGGCGTCGCTCTTTAGCGTTGGGCGAACCACCTGGCCCAGCAGAGTAACCTTGTCGCCGTCCACTTTGAACATCAGATTGTCGAAAACAGAATAGTAGGGGAGCAGCAGCAACTGATGACGAACTTCTTTGGTTAGGTTGTCCTGCAGCTTCTTTTCGTTGCGCTGCTGAGTAGACAGCGAAGCAGCCGATATGGCGGGGAAAGTGATTGACAGCGCAAGCGCGACCATGGGCCCAATCGTCCTTGGCATGGTTCCGTCCTTTCTGACTTGATTGACCGAAGTATAGCCCTACAGGCGAGTTATCTAAGTAAAAAATCATGTTGAAGCGCGATAGGGCCTTTCTGGTAACAGACGGCTTGGCTGACCTATCGCGGACGGCGAACGTTTAGCCTTTAGGCTCGCGCATTCCACTCGGCGAGCCGACAGCACATGTTTCTCGTCAGAAGGGATGATAGGATAGGCTCCGGCAATTCGGCCCGCCGCCAGTTTTGTCCTGATTTTGTTTTCCTGGAGCTGCGTTGTTAGCCATCGCTCATCGAGGTGCATCCGGACACGCTCCCGAAAACACGTTCGCCGCGTTCCGCAAGGCGGTGGCTATGGGCGCCGGGTTTATCGAAACCGACCTCCAGCTATCGCGTGACGCGCGATTCGTCGCCATTCACGACGCTACCGTCAATCGTACGACCAACGGACAAGGTGTGGTTCACGACATGACGCTCGCGGAGCTGCGCAAACTGGACGCGGGATCGTGGTTCGGCAGCGAATACGCCGGCGAGCGCATCCCGACGGTGGAAGAAATCCTGGAATTCGCCAGGAAACACGACGTTGTCTTTTACCTCGAACTCAAGCCGTTCGGTTCGTGGGGCGGGGAACATGCCTTGATCGGAGCGCTGCGCGAGGCGGGAGAGATCGCTCGAACCGTGATCATCTCGTTCGACCCTGCCATCCTCGCCAGCGTTCGAAAGATTGAACCGACGTTGATGACGGGCCTGCTGGTAGAAGGGCAAATCGCGGATCCTCTCGATAAAGCCATCGAAATTGGCGCACGGCAACTTGTCGTGCGCGGCGACCTCGTTACGCCCCGCTTATTGCAGCAAGCTCGCCAACGCGACCTTCAGGTCGTGTGCTGGACCGTCAATCACCCGGCTCATATGAGGTTGCTTGTGGAGGCCGGCGTGGACGGCATCATCTCGGACTATCCGGACCGTTTGCTCGAAGTTGCCCGCCGCAGAGACGGCTCTTCTGACTCTCTACAGAACCAAGGCGCGAAATAGCTTTGCCAATTCGGCGACGGAAAGTTCTTCGGCCCGCGCAGAAATCCCTATCTTCATTTCAGAAAGTGCTTCTTTTGTTTTTGCCGGCTCAGCCACGCCACGCAGATTGTTTACAAGAGTCTTTCGCTTTTGTGCGAAGCAGGTTTTCACGAACCCTAGGAAGCGCTCACCATCTTGAAGTTGCAGTTTTGCGTTTTCGCCTGGAAGTTTCATCGAGACCAGAGCCGAATCTACCTCGGGCGGCGGCTGAAACGCTCCGGGAGGCAGCTGCAGGGCGATCGTTGGCCGTGAAAAATACTGTGTCAGCACGGACAGATACCCGTAGTCCCGCGTCCCGGGACACGCCACGAGACGGAACGCTACCTCGGCCTGGATGACAATGTGGATTTCATCAACGAGCGCGGCGTTTTCGAAAAAACGGTGCAATATCGGCGAAGTAATGTAGTACGGCAAATTGCCATAGAGTTTGATGCGACGCCCGGCGGCAATCGGTGCCAAATCTGTTTTTAACACATCCCCGGACAAGACCGTCAAGTTAGGGAATTTCGTGGTCAGCGGCTGCAGCCGGGCGATCAGCGGCGGATCCATCTCCACGGCATACACCGGAGCGCCCGTCGCTGCGAGATGCTCTGTCATTTCGCCGTGCCCGGCGCCGATTTCGATCCAGCAATACGGCAATTCTTCCGCGCATCCTATTGCGTGGCGAGAGATACGGATCTCTCGCGCGATCTGCTCGGGCCACCCTGCACGCAGAAAATGCTGTCCCAGTCTTTGTCTGGCCATGAAACAGAAATTGTAGCAAGCCATTGCACATGCCGATAAGCGTCGTGTCATGCTGCATACCAATTTCGCTCGCTTGACGCTTTGCCGCCGCTTCGGTAGCGTACAGTTCGGCACGGAACTGCGCCAAATTCTGGATGAGAATCCTTTTCGTAGCCTCTGAAGGTTTGCCTTTCTCGAAAAGCGGCGGTCTCGCCGACGTCGTCGAAGCTCTTCCCAAAGCGCTCGTCGCGCAAGGGCACGAGGTTGCTGTCGTCCTTCCTCGCTATCGCGGCACCAAGGCCGACACGCCGATCATTCCAAGCCTGACCATTCCGCTCGGCAATCGCCTGCGTTTTCCCGCAGTCGCGGATGGCACTCTGCTTGGCGGTGTCCGCTATTTTTTCGTGGACGATCCGGCTTTTTTCGATCGCGATGGGCTCTACGGCACTGCCGCCGGCGATTACCCCGATAACGCCGAGCGTTACAGCGTATTTTGTCGGGCTGCGATTGAACTCTCCAAACATGCCTGGCCGACCGACGTATTCCATTGTCACGACTGGCAAACGGGCCTGCTGCCAGTTTTGCTACGCACTTCCTATGGCGACGACACCGTCGTGAAAGACCTGCCGGTAGTCTTTACCATTCACAACATGGGCTACCAGGGAATGTTTCGGCGCGATGTGCTTTCGCGCGCAGGCATACCCGACGCGCTGTTCAATCCCGGCGCGCTCGAGTTTTTTGGCAACGTCAACCTGCTCAAAGGCGGATTGGTCTATTCCGACTACCTCACCACCGTCAGCCGCCGCTACGCTCAGGAAATTCAAACTCCCGACTTCGGCTACGGACTTGACGGCGTCGTTCGTACTCGTTCTGATCGCATCGTCGGTATCCTCAACGGCGTGGACTACACAGCCTGGAATCCGGCAAAAGATTCGCTGATCGCTGCAAAATACTCCGCGAAGGATCTCAGTGGCAAACAGGTCTGCAAGAAAGATTTGTTGGAACTTTATGGCCTTTCAACCGAGAACCTGCATCGTCCGTTGATGGGTATCGTCTCGCGTTTTGCGGACCAAAAGGGTTTCGACCTCATCGCCGACCGCGCCCACGAAATGCTACGCGAAGAAGTGATGCTGGTCGTCCTCGGTACCGGCGATCGGCGTTACGAAGACCTTTTCCGGGCTCTGGCCAGCGCGTATCCCGGCCGCGTCGGCTACAAATTCGCCTACGACAACGTCATCGCCCACAAAGTCGAAGCTGGCTCCGACATTTTCCTTATGCCATCGCGTTACGAGCCGAGCGGCCTCAACCAGATGTACAGCCTGAAGTACGGTACAGTCCCCGTCGTGCGCGCGACGGGCGGCCTCGACGACTCCATCGAAAATTTTGATCTGGAGCACGGTACCGGCACCGGTTTCAAGTTCAGCGAATACTCCGGCGCCGCATTCCTTTACGCCGTCAAACAGGCGTTGCACCACTACGCCGACGAGCGCATCTGGAAGCGCATCCAGCTCAACGGCATGGCCAAAGATTTTTCCTGGAAAACTCCGGCGACGGAATATGCGAAACTATATGTCGCGGCGCGTGCCGCCCGGGGGCTCGGTCAACCCGCAGGAAACCAAATACCTGTTGCAACATCTAATTAAGGAACAAGGAGACCAACGGGAGCCGGCAAGGTCGGTATCCCGCTGAAAGCAAAGAACATGGCAGACAACACAATCCAGTCGGTGAATGATGGCAACTTCGAAGCCGAAGTGCTTACCGCCAGCGGCACGCAGCCGGTGGTTGTCGATTTTTGGGCGGAGTGGTGCCGCCCGTGTCACATGCTGGCCCCTACGGTTGCGGAAATCGCCCACGACTATGCGGGCAAGATCAAAGTCACCAAGCTTAACGTGGACGAGGCAATGAACTCCGCCGGCCGCTACAACATCCGCGGCATTCCCACGATCCTGGTCTTCAAAGGCGGGCAGGTCGTTGAGCAGATCGTCGGTGCAGTTCCCAAGGACCAGATCACCAAGGCCATCGACCGCCACGTCGGCTGAGCGCGATTGAGATCCATGCGGTCCCCCGCACCGTGCGCCGCTAGATTCGCAGCGACTCTCACCAGCGCGCGAGCTTAGGTTCGCGCGCTATTTTCTTGTCAACTTGTTGCTGGCCGGCGTTCGCTTCCTTGACCCGCTCGCTCGCCTCTTGCTACTTTGCCAAAACACGAATGGCCGCCACTTTTCCTAAGCAGCGCCTCATCGAACTCGATGGTTTGCGAGGATTTGCTCTCATCATGATCCTCGTTTTCCATGCCGTTTCTCAGGAAGGTGAATACGCGGCCGGCACATTCCTCTATTACTTGCAGCGCTCTTTCGGAATGGGCTGGACCGCCCTCGACTTGTTCTTCGTACTCTCCGGCTTTCTCATCGGCGGCATTCTGATGGATGCGCGGGACTCGCGGTCGTATTTCAGGACGTTTTACGTTCGCCGGGTTTTTCGCATTGTGCCTGTGTACTTCGCCTGGGTCTTGCTCTACGTTCTGATCGCCGCATTTGCTTCCGATCTGGTGGTAAAGCTCTCCAATTCCGGCTTGAGGCCCCCGCTCGACTTTTCCATCTGGTCCCACCTCTTGTTTCTGCAGAACTCGTTCGATTTTCACTACTGGGGTCTGGCTGGCGCGTGGTTTGGCCACTTGTGGTCGCTGGCCGTTGAGGAACAGTTCTACCTGGTAGCTCCCCTCGCCGTTCGAATCATCCCGGCGCGGCACCTAAAATGGGTGTTAGTCGCAGTGGTGTGTGTCGCTATCCTGGCGCGTCTGTATCTGCGTCTGGTTTCGAACATGCCCGTTACCATGGTCACGACGCGCACTGTCTGTCGCATGGACTCTCTTGCCATCGGCATGCTTGCGGCCGTTTTGGTTCGTTCCGTATCCGGCCAGCGCTGGCTCGGCAAGAATCTCAACTCTCTCCGCGGGATTCTCGCAGTACTCACCGTCGGCGCTTTGGGATTTCTCTTCTTCTCCTACGGCTCCCTGACACTGGGCATGCAAACGATCGGATTTACCTGGATGGCCGTCTTCTACGCCGCGGTCCTGCTGCTGGCTGTGCAAAATCGTTCCGGTTGGCTCGCGTCGTTTTTGCGTACACCGTTGCTACTGGAACTCGGCTCAGTTTCGTATTGCGTCTATCTCGTTCACCTTGTTGCAAACGTCAGTTTGCATGCGCTCATTTTTCATCATGCGCCGCGCCTGTCGACACCCGGTGGTGCGCTTGTTACCGTTCTGGCCGCCTTGATCGCTTATTGCGTCGCGAAGCTGTCCTGGATCTACTTCGAAGGCCCGTTGCAGCGCCGCGGCCACGCATTCAAATATTAGTCGCCGAGCATGAGTCGTCGAAAGGGAAGGTCTATGCCCACAAAATCTAAGGCATCTTCCGTGCGCCGCTGCCGCTGGGCCGCGAACGAATGGAACATTCCCTATCATGACGAAGAATGGGGCGTTCCCGTCCATGATGACCAAGTATTTTTTGAATTCCTCATTCTGGAAGGCGCACAGGCGGGGCTCAGTTGGGACACCATACTCCGCAAGCGCGCTCGTTACCGCGAAGTATTCGACAATTTCGATCCCGAGCGCGTCTCCCGATATGACGCAAAAAAGGTTCGCGGGCTTCTGAACGATCCCGGCATCATCCGCAACCGCCTGAAAATCGCCGCAACAATCAGCAATGCTCGCGCCTTTCTCGCAGTGCAAAAGGAGTTCGGCAGCTTCGACGCTTACATCTGGCGCTTTGTCAGCGGAAAGCCCAAGAGGAACAATTGGGCCAAGCACAATAAAGTCCCTGCGAAAACGCCTGAATCTGACGCCATGAGCAAGGATTTGCAGAAGCGCGGCTTCCGGTTCGTAGGTTCAACGATCTGCTACGCCTTCATGCAGGCCGTCGGCATGGTCAACGACCATCTGACTGATTGTTTCCGCTATAAAGCGGTGAAGTGAACCGACAGCGCGACGGTTCGCATTCGATCGCGGTTCGCGATCAGGGCTTGGTTTCGGGCTTTGCTTGCGGCTTGCTGGCTTCGGGTTTCGCGCCTTCTGGTTTCGCGCCTTCTGGTTTTGCATCAGGCTTAGCCGCATCCGGTTTCGCTTCCGTCTTGGGCTCGATGGAAACCAGCTCCACTTCAAAAATCAGCGCCTTGTTCGGTCCAATTTCCTGACCCGCGCCACGCGGACCGTACGCCATGTCCGAAGGCACGAACAATTGCCATTTCGAACCAACCGGCATCTGTTGCAGAGCTTCCGTCCAACCCTTGATGACTTCGCTCACGCCGAACGTCACCGGCTTTCCGCCGTGCTGCTCCGAACTGTCAAATTCCTTCCCGTCGAGAAACGATCCTTTGTAGTTGCAGCTCACCTTGTCCGTCGCCGCCGGCTTCGGCCCCGTCCCCGCCTTCAACACTTTGTACTGCAGTCCGCTTGGCAGCGTCTGCACTCCCTCTTTGCTCTTGTTCGCGGCCAGAAAGTCGTCGCTTTCCTTCTTGTTTGCCGCGGCCATCGCCTCGTATTCCGCCCGCGCCTTCTCGCGTAGTTCCGTTTCGAGCGCCGTCAACGACGTTTTTACTTCTTCGTCGGTCATCAGATGCTTTGCGCCGGTTAGCGAATCGCGAATCCCACGCGCCAGCACGGCCGAGTCCATGTCCACTCCGCCGGACTTCAATTCGCTCGCCACTTTCGCTCCGATGTTCAAGCCGATCGCGTAGCTCCGCTTGTCTTTGTCGGTTTTTAGCAGCGTAGCCGCGCCGGTGGTCGCGCCCGGCTTCTTGGCTGCTGTGGCGCCTTGCCCAGGCTTCGCTGCGCTAGTGCTCTGGCCGCTTGCCGCACTCTTTGCCGCTGAACTTGTTGCTGGCTTGTTTGCCGTCGCCGGTGCCGTCGTCGAGCCTTGCGCGGGGCTCTGTTGCGCCATCGTGGCGCTGCCAGAAAGGATTCCTGCTGCTGCGAAGGCCAGAGTAGAAGAAAAGAGTTTTCTCATGGGATTATTGTCCCATCGGACCTTCGTTTCGACAAATCCGGTGAACGGGCTCTCCCTTGCGTTGCCGCACCGTCCGTCGTACGATTTTCTTTCTTCTTTTTCCCCGAAACTCTGCTCTCCAGGTTGCATGGGAACAGTGTGTGGGCGATTCAGTAGCACAGGCTTTAGTCAGTGCACGCAAGGTGCACGCCAAGGGCAGGGCAGTCAGAAAGGTCGAGGATGAAATCTGTTGTCGTAGTTGGCGCGCAGTGGGGTGACGAAGGCAAAGGCAAGGTCGTTGACTACCTTGCTGGCTCTTTCGATTACATCGTTCGCGTTGCCGGAGGCCACAACGCCGGCCACACTGTCATCATCGGCAAGGAAAAGCACGTTCTCCAGCTGATCCCCTGCGGCATTCTTCGACCCAAACAGCACGCCGTTATTGGAATGGGCGTCGTTGTTGATCCCGTCGCGCTCGTCAAAGAAATCGACATGCTCGCCAAGTCCGGCATCGACGTAAATGGCCGTCTCCATATCTCCAATCGCGCGCATCTCATCTTTCCGTACCACCGCGAGCTCGACCGAGCCGCCGAGTCCGCCCGCGGCGCAAACAAAATCGGCACCACTTCGCGCGGCATCGGCCCCGCTTACGAAGACAAGATGGCCCGCCGCGGCCTCCGCATGTGTGATCTGCTCGATCCCGCACTCTTTCGGGAAAAAGCCGCCCGCGTCGTCGCGGAAAAAAATCGCCTCGCCAAGGGAGCGTACGGAGCCGATATCGACTTTTCCCACGAAGTGGACGAAACACTGAAGCTCGGCGAAAAAATCCGCGGCTACATCTGCGACTCAGCCGAACTGGTCAACCACGCGCTCGGAGAAGGGAAGTCTGTCCTCTTCGAAGGCGCTCAAGGCACGATGCTCGACATCGACCACGGAACGTATCCCTACGTCACCAGTTCCAGCGCCATTTCCGGTGGCGCCACAACCGGCGCTGGTGTACCACCCACCAAGATCAAACACGTTCTCGGCATTTCCAAAGCGTACACAACGCGTGTCGGCAGCGGTCCATTTCCCACCGAAATGCCCGACCTCGAAGCGCAGGAAGTCCGCGAGCGCGGCAAAGAATTCGGCGCAGTTACCGGGCGTCCGCGCCGCTGCGGCTGGCTCGATCTCGCCGTGCTCCGCTACGCCCAAATGATCAACGGCATCGACTCGCTCGTCGTCACAAAACTCGACGTATTCGATACGCAGCGCGAAATCCAGGTCTGCACCGGCTACAAATACAAAGGCAAGCCCATCCATGAAATGCCTGCGCTCGCCGAAGAGTACGAGCACGTCGTCCCCGAATACAAAACGCTTCCCGGCTGGTGCCAGGACACCTACGGAGTGAAAGATGCCGCTAAGCTCCCCAAAGCCGCGCTCGACTATCTCCGCTTCATCAGCGATTTCCTGCAAATCGAAATCGGCATGATCTCCACCGGCCCCGAACGCGACGCCACCATCATTCCCAAAGCCACTATCCTCTCCCGCTGGCTGTAGCGAGGCTCCGGTGCGAAGGAAGTCAGTCACTGCACTCTCGCTAATTGGCTTGTCAAACGTTCTTTTCGGAATTGATTGTCTCCTTTGGCGATTGAATTTCTGGCGGCGCGAAGGTGCCAGTATTGACCCGTTTGGGGGGTCACATTGCTACGTGGTTTCTGCTTTTTTGCGGAGCGACCTTAATTGTCATCGGAATGCAGACAGGCGAACGACGCCCAGCGTATTTAGCTGTTTAAGCTTGGGTAGGGCAAACTGCTGTGATGTGGTATCAGTGGTGGTTGCTGAACGGCGTTTAGAGTCGGATCAGACTTTCGGGACCTATGCTCTCCTACCAACAAGCCCGCGAACTCGTCACGTCTCGCACGACTGCGCTTTCTCGCGACCTGCAAACAGAATCCGTGCCGCTCCGCAACGCCTTCGGCCGTATCCTAGCCCAGGAAATTTTTGCTGACCGCGACTATCCGCCATTTAACCGCTCCATTCGCGACGGTTACGCCGTTCGCGCCGCCGACACGCATCCCGGTGTGACCCTGCGTTGCGTAGGAGAACTCAAGGCTGGCGACACTCCCTCGGTCTCCGTCCAGCAAGGCACTTGCATCCAGATTATGACGGGCGCGGCCCTCCCCGAAGGGGCCGACGCCGTCATCATGGTCGAGCACACACTACGCAAAGGCGAAAGCGTCACGCTCGACCGCGCCGTTCCCTCCGGCCAGCACTTCGTTGCTCGCGGCAGCGAACAATCTGCGGGCAAGACCGTCCTTGGCAAGGGCGCCCGGCTCGGCTTCGCGCAACTCGCAGGCGCAGCGCAAGTAGGCGCCGCCCAAATAGCTGTTTACCGCAAGCCTCGCGTCGCCATCCTTTCCACCGGCGACGAAGTCGTCGACTTCACCGTTGCTCCCGGCCCATTTCAAATTAGAAACAGCAACTCCGTGTCGCTCGCCGCGCAAGTCACCACACTTCACGCCGAACCGATTCTCCTCGGCAACGCAAAAGACACTCACGACGCCCTTCGCTCCAAGATTTCTGACGGCCTCGCCGCCGACGCCCTCATCCTCTCGGGCGGCGTCTCCGCCGGCAAATATGACCTGGTCGAACCCGTCCTCCGCGAATTCGGAGCCGAGACTGTCTTCGACGCGGTCGCGATTCGCCCCGGCAAGCCCGCTGTATTCGCGGCCTGCCAAGGCAAGCCCGTCTTCGGCCTCCCCGGCAATCCCGTCTCCACCATGGTTACCTTCGACCTCTTTGTCCGCCCGGCAATCGAGATCCTGTCCGGAACGTCGCCATCCCCGCTCCCCTTTTTGCAGGCCGTTCTCACCGAGCGTATGCAGGAGAAGCCCGGCCTCACGCACTTCCTGCCAGCTGCCCTTGAATACGGCGACCATCCACACGTCACGCCGCTTCGCTGGCAAGGCTCGGGTGACATCATCGCCATGTCCCGCGCAAATTGCCTTTTGGTCATCCCGCCCGACCGCGAGACAATTAACGCTGGCGAACGCGTGCAGGTTCTCCCGCGTGGTCTATAACCAGGACATGTAGCCGCGGTCTTCAGACCGCGGGATTCTTCGCTCGCGAAGGGAACGCCCGTTCGAAATGCCCAAACTCTCCCACTACGACTCCCGCGGCAAAGCCCGCATGGTCGACGTCACGCCCAAGTCCATTACCCACCGCACCGCCCAAGCCCACGCCTTCGTCCAAATGACGCCCAAAGTCCTGGCCGCCATCCGCAAGCTCAAGAACCCTAAGGGCGACCCCCTCGAAACCGCCCGAATCGCCGGAATTACCGCCGCCAAACGCACCTCCGAGTGGATACCTCTTTGTCATCCACTCCCTCTCACGCACATTGATGTGCTTCCGACCCTGTGCAAAAATGGCGTTGAGATTCGCACTCACGTTTCCGCCTCCGCCCAGACCGGCGTCGAAATGGAGGCGCTCGTGGCTGCTGCCGCTGCCGCGCTCACGGTCTATGACATGTGCAAAGCTCTCGATAAAGGCATCGAGATTCGCGAGCTATTCCTGATCGAGAAGACCGGCGGCAGGAGCGGCGATTATCACCGCGGAGCCAAGTTAAAAGCACGAAAGGGAACTGTTTCCAAAGCATCAGCCCGATGACCCCAACCGGCTCCAAATCGGTTCGCCTTCTCGTCGCCGAGGATAATCCCTTGGTCCGCGACCTGATTGAGAAAGGCATGGAATCGCACTGCGAAGTGATCTTTGCCAGCGACGGCGCCGACGCTTTGCTCAAAGTGATCGATGAACCGCCCGACGCGATTCTCTGCGATTACAAAATGCCCGGACTCGATGGGCGCCAACTCTTCGAAAAACTGCGCGGCCGCGAAAAAACGCGCCACATTCCATTCCTGTTCATGGCTAGCCGAGCCGACATCGAAGAAAAGCTGCGCCATCTGACGGACGGTGTCGAGGACTTCATCACCAAGCCATTCGTCCTGAAAGATCTCGTGCGCGCGGCCAAAAAAGTTGTCGATCGCCTGCATCTCGAAAAATTGCAAAAGACAGCGTCACGTCCCGGCGTAATTCAAGGACGCCTCGAAGAGATGAGCATGACCGACTTGCTCCAGTCGCTCGAAATGGGGCAAAAATCCTGCCGCCTCCGTGTCCGCCACAACGGTGAACAGGGCGAACTCTTTTTTTCCAGTGGCCAGTGCCGCGATGCGCAGATCGGCAACATCGAGGGCGACGATGCTGTCTACAAAGTCATCCTCTGGACCGAAGGCGACTTCGAAATTGATTTCAACGCCGCCAACGCTTCCAACCGCACCACCACGACGCGCGGCACCACCGGCCTCCTCATGGAAGCCATGCGCCTGATGGACGAAGCCAACAACCAAGCCGTCGAAACCTCCTGACGCATGAAGATTTCCGTGGTTACGATTTCCGACACTGTTTCTCGCGGGGAACGTCCAGACGCTTCCGGTCCAGCGGTTGTTGCGCGGTGTAATGAACTGGGCTGGGCGGTGAACTCGACGCATCTTGTTGCTGATGATGCGTTTCAGATTCAAACGGTCCTCAAACGGCTCGCCGATGAAGAGAAGGTAGATCTGATTCTCACCACGGGCGGAACTGGGCTCGGTCCGCGCGATGTGACACCGGAAGCAACGGAAGCGATCGCCGATAAAATGATTCCCGGCTTCGCCGAGGAGATGCGCCGGAAAGGAATGGAGAAAACACCGCGCGCGATCTTGTCACGCAGCTCCGCTGCGATCCGCGGCACGACGCTGATCCTCAATTTTCCTGGCAGTCCCAAAGGCGCGGTCGAATCTCTCGATGCCGTCTCCCATTTGCTCGTCCATGCGATTCAAATCATCCACGGCGCGCGCCACGACTAATTCTTTCGGCTCTCCTCGATATATTCGCGAGTGTAGCCTTCCCATTCCCACGGAGTGCGGGTGTCTCCCAGGATTTTCTCGAGTAGCGAGCGGAAGGCTAATTCGCCGTTGTCGCTGTTGGTGAGCAGGATCATGCAGGATTTACTGCGCTCGAAGCAGATCATGTAGTTCTGCGCGCCGTCACCGTGGCCTTCTTTGAAGAAGGCCGGTCCAAAGCGCGTTTTAGTTAGCAGCCCCCAGCCCACTCCGTATGCGAGTCCGACTTCCGCCGCTTCCTTGCCTTCACCTTCGTTTCCTTTCAGCGCGAACTGGTGCAACGTCCGGATCTGGATGTAAGGCTTAAGCATCTCAGACCGCGTCGAAGGCTTCAGGATTTTGTTATCCAACAGCGCGATCGTGAAGCGAGCCAAATCCTCGGCGCTGGTGGTCATCGAGCCTGCGCCGCGAGCAGGGAATCGACGAGTCTTGGCGCGAAATTTGCCATCCAGATCGAATCGGTCGGCTACGTTGGCCTCAAATTCCTGACGGTAAATCAACCCTGTCCGTTTCATTTCGAGCGGAGTAAAAAGCGCTTCTTGCATCAACTGATCCAGCGGTTTCTGTTTCTTTTGCTCGATCAGGAATTGCACGAGGTTGATGCCCTCGCCGGAATAGCTGAATTTCGTACCGGGCGCGAAATGCAGGTGCAATTTCTTATCAGGTTCGAGATACGCGAAGTTCAGCAGGCCGGAAGTGTGAGAAAGCAACATGCGGGGCGTAACGAGCGGCCAATCGGGCTCGGAGACAATCGCAGCGCCCGTCTCCTTGTACGCGTCATAGCGAGCGAGCGGCTGGGAAAGCTGTTTGGCGACGGGTACGTCGAGTTGGAATTCGCCGCGTTCCACGAGTTGCATCACGTAAGTCGCGAAAACGCCTTTGCTGATAGAAGCGGCCCAGGTTGTCGTTTCGTGATCCATCGGCATGTTGGGATCGCGGCCGCGCAAACCGAACGCCGCGTTCCAAATCAATCGTCCGCGTTCCACGACGGCGATTTGGGCTCCAGTGACATTCTCCTTTTCCAGTGTCGCTTTCGTGAAGGCTTCCGCTTCAGAGGTGGTAATTGTTGTGCCGTCGAGGCGACGAATGACGGTGGAAGATTGTGCCTGCAATACGATGGCACCGGCCAAGACTGCCGCCAACAATAAAAGGGCTTTTCGAGCGAGGGTCATGATCGAAATACTTGCGCCATGTTGCAAAAGACTCCTAGTTGGGATTCGCATGGTCAGTGCGGGGAATCACGGGAAGCACGATGCGAGAGCCGTGGTTGGCGTCGTTATAGATGCGGATGTGGCCAACGCGAGTCTCTGATGAGGTGGCCTCAGATTTGCCGGTTTGCACGTTGCGAGAAAAGTGCGGGAAAAAGGCGCCCGAAATTTGCACGCGGATGCGATGGCCGGCTTTGAACACGTTGGAAGTCAGCAAGCGGTCGAGATTGAGCTGAACGATCTGGCCGGTCTTCAGTAATTCAGGTTGGGTTGAGCCGTTGCGATAGCTCGCGCGCAGAACATCGAGGCCAGGGCTCATCAGGTTATACGCTTTCCCGTCTGGCGAAACGTCAAGCAAGCGAACCCACAAATCGAAATCGGGAATATCGGCGGAGGCGTAGATTTCCGCGCGAACCGGGCCGGTAACTTCGGTGTCCGCGGTCAGTGCTCCCGAATCGAAAACGAGGACATCTTTGCGACCAGCAAGCGAACTGTAATCACGCGCGCCGAATGTGGTGTATGGGTCAGTGACCGGATGCGCGGGATCGGAGACAAATTCGGCGTAATGCTCGCACTGCACGCAAAGGTTCCTAGAGAGCGCGCGGGCCTCGGGCAAAAGGAAAAGCGTGGTTTCTTTGGCGCGCGCAATAGGCCAGGCGTTTTCGTCTCGCCAGACGTTGTCTCCCATTACGAAAATACGAACTGGCTTTTCCTTTTCGACGCCGTTGTCGATGCCTTTAAGGTAGTGATCCATCCAGCGGAGAATCATTTCGTCGTAGTCGACGGCTGCGGATTTGCCGAAGTCGCGATCGCCGGCGTACGTGCGTTCCAATTCACCGTGCGTCCAGGGACCGATGATGGTTGCAGTGCGCGGATTCGCTTCATTCTTTCGCGCCGCGAGCAGTCCGTTGAAATTGGTGGTTGCTCCGTCGGGGCCGTACGCTTCGTCATACCATCCGGAAATGTTGAGCACGGCGGCGTGAGTGCGATTGTATTTGCCGCGCAGTTCTGACCAGTCCCACCAAGCGTCGGCGGGAGGATGCGCCAGCCATTCGTAATAAAACGGCGAGACATCTTTGAGGTCCGGTAGCTCGGCCATAGGCAGGAACCTCTGCATGCGCTCGTGTTCCTGCTTCCACGCCGCAGACACTTCCTCGCGTGTTTTTGGTCCCGGCAGATTCTTTCGTTTGCGAACGTCGGGCGCGATGTTGAACCAGATCCAGTCGAGCCAGGAACCGTCGAAGACACCGCCCGAATAGAAAAAATTGCGCGGCGTAGAAAAAGTCATGGCCGGAACCATGGCTTTAAGGTGCGGCGGATTTTCTACCGCGGCGAGCCACTGGACGGCACCCGGGTAGGAAAGGCCAAAGGTTCCGACGCTACCGCTGGACCACGGCTGCGCGGCAGCCCACTCGATGGTGTCGTAGCCGTCGCGGCCTTCGGTCTTGTAGGGATCGAATTGTCCTTCGGATTCATAGCGGCCACGGACATCCTGGATCACGACGGCGTAGCCGCGAGCGACAGCCTTTGCGAACGTGGTCCACGAAGCGGGTGCGCGGTCCTTACCGTACGGCGTGCGATAGACGAGGACAGGAAACTTTCCTTCAGAAGAGGGAAGCAGAACGTCAGCGCGAAGTGTGACGCCGTCGCGCATTTTTACCGCGACGTTTTTGTGTATGATTGGCGGCCCAGATTGTGAGTGGCTCGGCCACGTTCTGAATGCCGCGAGCGCGATGAGCAGCGATACGCAAGCGGCCCGCTTCATGGTTAGACACAATTCCAGAGGTAGACCTTCCTTCCTGATTGCAAGGCGGTACGCGCCGAAGTAATCAGGCCTTCGATAATGGGACGAACGTCGCTTGGTTTGCACCGCAACTGGTCAGTGACGGCCCATTTTGCGGCTGCTGCAGAAATCTGATCTTCTGACAATTTTGTGAGGTGGTCCAACATCGGATCCGGCAAGCGGCAGATTAGTCGCTCGCCGCCGTTCGCGTGAAAGACATCAGTGAATTGGCGCAAGGACTTGGGATCCCACGTCGTTCCTTGCATGATGGCCCACAGGATTGAGAGCTCGAGCTGAGTAAAGGAGCGGTACTGAAGCCGGTCAGCAAAGATATCTGGCGCGGAATCATATTGCTTCGCGTGAGTATCGTCGTTGGCGAGGTATATGTCAGCGAGCAGTCCCATAAAGATCTTAGAGACAGTCCTTTCAGCTGCCGTGGGTGGCGCGGAAGGCGGCCAAGCATTTTTGCGCGGTTTCGATTTCTGAGAAGCGGCTGCCTTCCTGTTCAACGAGATAGTATTCGATGCCGCCGCCATTTTCGGCTGCTTGGAAAAGCTGTTTCCAGGGTGCGATGCCTTCGCCGAACAGGACGGAGTAGCCTTTGCCGGGATCTGGCGACCACTCTTTGCAGTGCATGGAGCGGATGCGACCGGGGTTGGCTTTGATCCAGGCGACAGGATCGGAGCCGGCTTCGAGACAGGTGCCGACGTCGAGCTGGAGCACAACGGACGGCTTTGTGTTCTTGGCGAGGATGTCCATGGGGCGCTGCCCGCCTTCTAGCGGCTTCCATTCGGTTTGGTGATTGTGATAGCCGACGCCGAGGTGATCGGAAGCTAGCTTGTCAGAGGCGGTGTTGAGCGTGTCGGCGACTTTCTTCCACGCATCGGCGGTGGCGCCTTCGTGGGAGCTGGCCATGACCATGTATTTGCTGCCGAGGATGAGGTTCAGCTCGCTGGCATGGCCGATTTTTTCCGGCGTGAAGAAGCCGCTGTCGTTGTGTGTAGAGAAGCAGCGGATGTGGAGATCGTCGAGGAGCTTGCGCATGTCTTTGGCTTGCGCGACTGTCCAGTCGTAGTAGGGCGCGTAGAACTCGAGCCCCTGATAACCAGCGGCGGCGACGGCGCGCACAGTGCCGTTGAGGTCCTTGGCCATGGTTTCGCGCACGGAGTACATCTCCAGGCCAACGGGGATTTTGGAAGCTGCGGTGGCGCCCGGAGCGAATGGCAGGGAAGCGGCTGCTGCGGTGGCGATCGCAGAACCAATAAATTCGCGGCGTGAGGTGAGGTTGTGGTTGGTGTTGGTCATGGCGGACATACTAGCGCGATGGCGCTCCAATCCAAAATGGGAAGCTGGATGCCCGTGGCTGGAGGTCGAGGCGTACCCCGGGTGTCGCAGCAAGGCATAGAAAACACGAGGGTAATTGGCGGACGACTTTGACAACCTTCTGGACGAGTTTTGCCGCACCGAGAAGTCTGGACGAGGCTGAACGCAGAAGCCACCCGATGTTTTTGCGAAAAGTGCGTAAGCCCTTAAGAAGAAAGGGAATGACGAAATCCATTTGTCGAAGTGTGCAAAGCAATATCGAACGAAAGGACTTAGCGGAAATTGGCAGGCGGAACGAGAAAATAGCACGCACCGGAAGGCGTAAGGACCACGGCGAGCTAACCACAAGGGAAACTAACATTAAAGGTGGTGGAGTGAAGGAGAATCCGCGCTGCGCCGGGGCAATCGCCCATTTTTCTTGTCCTCGGCACATTTCCTATCGAACTGGCCGCACTCCGCTGGTCACTGCCCAGATCGACAGAATCCAAAACGCCACGCCAATCGCGGCGGCGAGCCCAAAGGCTTTCATTCGTTCGATCCCATCCACCTCTTCAAATACCATCATCAGCACAGCGATCCCGCAAAGTCCCGAGAGTATTCCCCCAATGAAAGGCACGACAACCAGCCACTGAAATAACTGGCCAAGCAGGTACGCGCGCATGATCGCCACGTAAGTTCCCTTGGCCTCGAACAGCGTCTTCGCCAGGAGGTGCGCCAAGCCAATCTGCAAGATCATCCAGATCAGCGCAATGACGAGGGTTAAGGCATAACGGCGGACAAGCAGATCCCAGGGAATTGGATAACCTAAACCCGCGCTTCGCAGCACCAGCAGCGCGAGGGGAAGCGCTGGTGTGATCGCCAGAATCACAAATCCATACAACAGGGAATTATTGTCCCTGGAAGCGCGCCGCACGGCGGCATCGTCCCAGCAAAGAATCTTGACCGCCTCCCCGAAGTAGTGGAGCGGCGCGAAACGCAGTCGGGGTGGAGCAGCGGTCTCTTCTGGTGTGGTCAACGGGGCGATCCCCGCGCACACATGTGTCACTCCGTACTCCTGCCCGCAGACTGCACATTGCATGGGTGTCTCACTTTTCCGCGAATGAATTGAGGGTAACTGGCCAAACAATTACCAGAAGGCGTAGCCAAATGTATCCCATCTGAATCGGGAGCCGTTGAGATGCGTTACCGCTTCCGCGTCGCCGCACTGCTGCGTTTCTTCATCGCAACCTTAGTGCCGGTGACCGGCTTCTTGCGGTTTAGCGCCACCGCCTGTTTGAGGAGAGCGCGTACTTCCGATCGGCGTACATCCGCTGTGCTTCGGAGCTTCAGGTGCCGCAAGTACTTTCCTGTTCCTTCCAGCGACTTTCCGGGATCGCGCAGCATCGCTCCCCGCATGAACCCAAAAATCGCATGATCCTTCCACACCATGTAAAAGCACAGCGGCCCGTTCAGATCGAAGGTGGGAATCTTCCACGGATTGACGTACTCTTCGCATCCGGGCACGTTTTTCTTCACCAATGCCCTGATGGCCTTGGCGACGCCAGACCACTTTCCGGCCTTTTTTACATATTGGTCGATCCAGACGCGAGCGTCCTTGCCTTCGATCGTTGGCATTTCACCCTCCGTGTGGAGGGAGCGTATCACGACAAGCCAGGGATTGGGGTGTTGCGGAGGTCCAATACCCTTGCGCTGTTCGCGCTCTAAGCTAAGACAAACGCTACGCTTAGCGGCATCGGCCCGAAAACGGCGCGAACTTTGTGAACTCCAGAAAACGGGAGAATTCTGAAAGCACGCTTTTTTAACAAACTTGTCGATCTAGGCGCGCGTCAAACGTCGTTATGATGTGCTGAGGACTGCCCCGGAGACCGAAAGTCCAGCGTCGCTAACGGGGGCAAACCGAGACTAGAACCGTGGGGCACCGCGGTTTAGTCAATGCATCAATCCAAGAACGAACGGAGAGAATCATGGAATCAAAACCGACGCATGAACAAGCGCAACTGCACCTTCAGGTCTACGATCAGCGGCGGGAGGCGAAGTTACGCCAGGCGCGCGACTGGTTTGCCAAAAACTACATCGTGAACAACTTCGACGACGCCATGCGCGTGGCGCCGATGGGAAGCGAAGGCGGGACGTATGTGGGGATGGTGATCGGCTATTGGGAGCAGGCTTGCGCGCTGCTCAATTACGGGCTGCTGCACGAGGATCTGTTCTTTGAAACCAGCGGTGAGTTCTTCGGCGTGTGGGAAGCAGTTAAGCCTGTGATTCCGACCTTCCGGGAGCGTTTTGTCAACAAGCAGATCCTTTCGCACCTGGAACAGGCGGCGAAGCGATATGAAACGTGGTCGGAAAAGCGCAACCCGGGGCATATCGCTGCGATGCGGCAATTCATGCAGCAAATGCGCAGTCAGGCAGCAGTTGCGGCCAAGGCGTAATTCAAACACAAACGGAAATGATTGCGGGCGGGACGGTTGCAGTTTTGCCGGCCCGCCCTCTTAGCTTGCTACGGCGCGAAAGTCCAGGCCGCGGCCAGGTAATTCATCTCGAGCTCTGAAACATGATTTTCGTTGCTACCAACCGACTTGGCGCATTCGCTCCAAAATGATCGAGCTGTACTGATTCATGCGATCGGGCCGTCGCTTCAGCGGCAAGGGCAGGATTGCGGCGAGCCGAGCTGCCTGCTCCCGGTCGACTTTGTGCGCTGACGATCGGTAGTAGAAACGGGACGCCGATTCCGCGCCATAGACACCCGGGCCCCATTCGACGACGTTGAGGTAAAGCTCCAGAATGCGCCGCTTGCCGAGAACCAATTCGGCGACCGGGACAAGGGTGAACTCAGCGCCCTTGCGGAGAAAAGAGCGGCCGGTTCCGAAGAACAAATTCTTCACCAACTGCTGCGTGATAGTGGATGCGCCGCGAATGCGGCCGCCTTCCATGTCGTCCTCCGCAGCGACCTGGATCGCGTGCCAATCGAAGCCGTGATGCTGGTAGAAGCGCCCGTCTTCGGCGGAGATGACTGCATGCTGAAAATCGAGCGAGATTCGGCTTAGCGGGACGAATTCGTATCGTTTTTGGTAGGGCTTGTGATGAATCCAGGCCTGAATGCGGCGCTGCATGTGCACGGCGGTGGTCGGCGGGTCAATCCAGCGGGCAGCGACAAGCGTTAACGCTGCGATAGACCAAAGAAGCGCCACCCCGATGAGAAGCCATCGGACGAAGAATCGGAAAGAGACTTTCCGAATTGAGGGCTTGGCGACTGTATCCGGATTTTCAATCACATTTTCAGAATAATCGGTTGAGCGTGATTGACCTAGCGTTCATAGGTTACGGGAGGACTGCGGCGCGTTGGGAGAGAACGTAGATGGCGCGATCATTCGGGGCCGAGCCTTCATCGCTGGACAATTTGACTAATGGGCTGCCGGTGTACTGCTGATATTCGTAATGAGGGAGATTTTCCGGAGTGGCTGTAATAACGACGAACTCCACGGATTGGACGCGCTTTGGGATTTGCGCGCCGAACCAGCGAGGATCCTCCTTTTGGGCCCAAGTGACTAGCGAAAGCATGGAGCCAGCGGGATAGTTGTGTTCGGTGTGTGTGCGAGCGTAGGCAACCGCGATGTCATTTCCGTAAAGCGTAGACATTGTGGCGCGATTGCTGTCTATGGAAGAGGAAACGACCTTCCAGTGCATGGGGTTGGCGGGGAGATTGCCGACGGGCGAGGCATCGCGATTCAGTTCAGCGGAGACTTTGGGCCGAGGATGCGCGCAGGCCGCCGCGACCGCTACCACGGTGTAGAGCAGGCCGATCGTGCAAGTGGTCCGTCGCTTCATTGCTGGGCTCCGATGGGGGCAGTAAAGACGTAGTTGGTGTTGGCCAGCGGACGATGGCAGCCGACGCATTCTTCGGTGAAACTAGCATCTTTGCCGTAGGGCGTTAGATTGGCACCGCGCCAGCGGGACCAGCCCCAGCCTAACGTGGCGGCGTACTTCCTTGCATCACGCATCATGAATTCAACTTGAAAGAACGAACCGGCATGAACGATGCCGTCGGCGTCCTTTTGCTGGAGCCAAGCGACTTTAGCGAAGGCGGCCCCATCGGGCCAGGGATTGATGTGGTTTTGCGCGATGGCCTTGAGAGCGACCTCGTTGCCGAGAATTTGACGCATCGTGCCGTTGTCCGAGCGATCGGTGCTGCTGATGGGAATCCAGTTTTTGTAGTCGGAAGGAAACTCTATGCCGTTGGGAGCGGGAGCGACATGAGAAGCGGGAGCATTGCCGGCTTGAATCCAGGATTGGTATTGCGCGTCGGCGGACTGGATTTGCTCAGGCGAGGCGACGCCAAGTGGAGGCGGCTTTAGATAGTTTTTAAGGATGGCCAGTTGTTCGGCGTTGATGACGGACGAAGGGTGGGCGCGGGTGTAGGCGGGAAGCGGCATGGCGCCGAGTTCGATCTGGCTCAAAGATTCGTAGAGGAAGCCGCGCTGCTGGGTGGCGGGGAGCGCGCCGATCTCGGAAAAATTGAGATGCTTGCGGCCTTCGCGAACGTCGCGAACGACGAGCCAGTATGCGGGGACAGGCCAGTCAAACCAGGAAAGCTGGGTTTCGTTGGAGTGGCAGTTGTAGCAGGAGTTCTTGAGGATTTGTTTGACTTCGGGCGGAGCTTGCAGGTCGGCGGTAATGGGCGGGTTGGACAGCGACGGGCGTGCGAATTGCAAGGCCCCGAACAGGGCAAAGCCGAGCGCAATCATCCGTTTGAAAATGCGAAGACGAGAAGAAGGCGTGCTCATGTGCGGATTTCGGTTACTCGTTTTTTGGGTTTAGAAGCCTTGTCCCGAACGACTTTCATTGGAGTCGTTGAGAATGGAATTGGGTACACCGGGCCTCCGCCCGATCGTTTAGCGGCGAAATTCTTGCTGGACGCTTGACGTATTTATTTATGTGAGCGGACGAAAAGGCAGACGGAGCAGGTTGTGGGCATCGATTGCTCTTCTTTGCGTGATCGGCGCAGCGGTGATTGTTCGGCGGACGGTGGCGCTGTGGCCTGTGCTGCTGCATGGGTATCACACGACTGCTTCCGCGAACCCAGTTGCTGCGCAATTTGCCGGGCTCGACGACATTTTTGCACGGCATCCGGTGCTGACGCTGATTCACATACTGCCCGGGCTGCTGTTTGTCACGCTGGGTCCGCTGCAATTTAACGCGAGCCTGCGGGCGCGACATCCGATGTGGCATCGGGTGAGTGGTCGAATATTTTTGTGCGGAGCCTTGACGATCGGAGTTACGGCGTTTGTGATGAGCTTTGCGATGCCGGCAATCGGGGGACCAATTCAAGCAACGGCGACCGCGATTTTTTCAACGTATTTTCTTTTTGCACTGATAAAGGCATTCTGGCACATTTGCCGACGGGAAATCGCGAAGCATCGGCGATGGATGATCCGTGCGTTTTCTACCGGGATTGCGGTCGCGACGATCCGGCCGATCGTGGGACTGTTTTTCGCGACGAGCAGACTGACGGGCCTGACGCCTCGACAGTTCTTCGGCTTGGCGTTCTGGATCGGTTTCGTGCTGCATTTGATTTTGACGGAGTACTGGCTGCGAACCAGCGGATCGAGTAGCCAGACAGTGATGGCAGGTTCGACGTATTAGGAACGGACAGGTGTGACTTTGTAATGGAGGCGGACGATGGTCATGCCGAGGAAAGAGATGGTGTGGTCGGTGCGCAGGATTCCTTCGCGATCTTCGTAAACGTGAAAGACTTCGTGAAGCGTGGTGAAGTTGCGCACGTAGAGGTGATCGGGACCCGAGGCGACGAGACGATAGAAGCCGGACTTGCCGAATTTTGATCCCGTGGAGTGCAGGCCGAAGGAACCGTCGGGATGGTTGACAGGCCGGAGATAGACATTTGCGCTGCCGCGGTCGGGAAAGGTGACTTTGACGCAGGGATTTTGCTCGCCTGGAATGCGCGCGACAGAGTAGATGCCAGCGAACATGACGAGGCCGGACGACTTGAGTTTGCGTAGCCAACCTGTATAAACCAAGCGGTCCGAGTGCGGTTCAATCAATTGAATGACCTGGCTGGTCATGCCGCCTGCCATTTCTAGCGGCGAAATCGGGAAGTTGAGCTGGTCCATGCGCTGGCTGATAAATTCCACCAGGAGCCAGAGGAAAAATTTGCCGACCAGGGCAACGTCGCTCCACGCCTCGAGCTGATATTGAGAGGCGCGTTCGTAGAAATGGCGAACGCGGGGATGGACAGAATCTGGATCGAAGGTTGGGCCGCGAAGTGCCGCGAAGTCCGCGATGAGGCCGGCGTCGGATAAGAGGCGGAGTTCGAGATTTTCGTCATGGGCAATTCGCTCGTAAATTCCGGTGCCGATAAGGACGGAATCGCCCATCGGACACTTCAGCCAGGGAGCATCCTTGAGAGAGACGCGGCGGCCTGCTACGCGAACCAAGAGTTCGATGATGGTTTCAAGAAGCCAGCCGATGAAGTTATACAGGGCGGTGCGAAGAGCGGATTTCGGTTTTTGTGGCTCGCCGGTGCCGGCTTCGGCGAACGGAGCTGTAGAAGGAGAGGTTACCGCCATGATTGGTACATCTTACGAGTGTCGAGTGACTTGAGGCCGAGGAGAAAAAGTCGAGTTGACGGAAGTGACAGCGTATCCAAGAATGGTGTGACCATGCCTCTTAAACTTTCTGACAAGAAACTGGCGGTGCTGGGCGCGGGCAAGCTGGGCGGGATTTTGCTGCGCGCTTACTTGAAGCAGGGCTTATTTAAGCCGAAGAATGTGACCGCTACCGTGAAGCACAGTGAAAAAGCGGCGGTGCTGTCTAAGGAGCTGGGCGTCGCGGTGAGGAGCGACAACCGCGCGGCCGTGAAGGGCGCGGACATCGTGTTGCTAGGCCTGAAGCCGCAAACCGTTGGCGAAGTTTTGCAGGACATTGTAGGGGAGATCGGCAAGGACACGCTGATCATTTCGGTGGCGGCGTCGGTGCCGACGAGCTATCTGGAGCAGCATTTGGAAAGCGGCAACGGCGGGAGCAAGAAAGTCGCCGTGGTGCGAGCCATGCCGAACACTCCTTCGATGGTGGGATGCGGGATGACGGGAATTTGCCGGGGCGCTCATGCTGGGCCGGAGCACTTGGAGATTGCGCGCGCGATGTTTGACGCGGTGGGCCGCACCGTGGTGGTGGACGAGAAGAACATGGATGCGGTGACGGGACTCTCGGCGAGCGGACCGGCGTTTGCGTACATCATTCTGGAATCGCTGGCGGAGGCGGGCGTGAAAGTGGGATTGCCGCGCGACGTGGCGACGCTACTGGCGGCGCAGACGATGAAGGGGTCGGCAAGCGTGGTGCTGGAGACAGGCGACCACCCCGCGCTGCTGAAGGACTCGGTGACGACTCCGGCCGGGTGCACGATTGACGGGATTCTCGAGCTGGAGGAAGGGAAGCTGCGCGTGACGTTGATCAAGGCGGTGGTGAAGGCTACGAGCCGTGCGGGTGAGTTGTTGTTTGAGAAGTAGTTCCTTCGATGTCTGACGATTCAAACAATTCGCCGAAGCCAAGCAAGTCACAGAAGGCCATCGGCGATACGATGAGGCAGTCCGCGACGGCGATGGAGTTGCCGTTCACTATCGTCGGGGCGATCATTCTGCCCGGTTTCCTCGGCTATCTAGCCGACAAATGGCTGCATACTTCACCGTGGCTGATGATTGTGGGCGGCGCACTGGGATTTATAGCTAGCCTCGTCGACATCGCTCGACGTTACCGCCCGCGATGAGCTTTCGCTCGGATGATTGCAAAACTCAAGAACACTGAATCCGGATTGCCCGGTGAGCGCGTGCTACACCGAATTGCGGGACTTACGCTCGGATTCGGATTTGCTGTCGCGGTGGTAGCTCTTATGCTGCACAGAGCGGATTGGGCGAAAGGGTTAGCCGGGGGCGCGTTGCTCGGCTGGCTGAATTTTCGTTGGCTCAGTCGCGGCATCCGGGCCATGATGCTGCGGGCGAGCGCACAAGCCAGTGCAGTCACAGGCCTGCCCGAAGTCACCGTAACACCTGCCCAATCAACGGGTTCTGCGTTGGGCACGTACTTCATGCTGTTGTTCCGCTACGCGTTGGTCGCGGCCGGAGTCTATGTTATATTTATTTATCTGCACGTTCCCCTGATCAGCATTGGGTTGGGATTGTGCGCTCTTGTGGCCGCAATCATGGCGGCGAGTGTGTGGGAAGTCCTGAAACCTGAATCTTGAGGAGTCTGCCCGCGAGGGCCTAAGAGACGATGGAAGAACATTTTGGTCCCATAACGGTTTGGATGAACGCGCACTTCGGAAGGCTAGCGTCAGCGTTTTTGAACGCGATTCACGTAAAGCCTGAAAACCCAAACCTCCCGATTCCGCAACACGTGATAATGAGTTTTTTGATGATCGTGCTGGTCACCCTGGTTTTGCTGGTGCTACGTACGCGGCTGTCCGTCGAGAAGCCAGGGGCTACGCAGCAGGTCGCGGAGATGCTGCTGACGAATCCCATGAGGATCGGCATCCGAGATGTTTTGGATGAGGCCGCCGGGCATCACGCGCGGAGCTTTCTCAACTTCGTGGGTACTATCAGCTTGTTCGTGTTGTTTTCCAACCTTATGAGTCTGTTTCCCTGGTTTTCAGCGCCGACCAGTGAGAAAACGGTGCCGCTGGCCTGCGCTACGCTGACTTTTCTGTATTTCAACTATCAGGGCATTCGCCACTTGGGAGCCGGCCACTATTTCAAGAACTTTGCCGCAGGCACGCCGCTCTGGATTGCCTGGTTGATTTTACCGCTTGAAATCATCAGCGCATGCGCGCGCGTTCTCTCGCTCACCGTTCGTCTTTACGCGAACATTTTTGCCAGCGACATGATCTATCTGATTTTCGTAAGCCTGCTTTCCGGTGTTTCGGCTTGGGGATGGAGCCAATCGCCAGTACTGGGTGTCGCATTTGGAATATTTCCGGCATTGATTCCGCTTGTTTTTGTTGCGCTACACCTGCTGGTCGCTTTTGTTCAGGCGTTCATTTTCACAGCGCTCCCGTCGGTCTATCTGGGGCTCGCGACGGCAGAAGAGCACTGATCGAGTTTGTCCCGACTGGTCGGGACAATGTGTCGCTCCAGCGTGAGGCCGGCTGCACGGTGTCCGGCAACCACCTCCTGGCGACAATCATAAGGAGGCAGTTAGATGAAGAAGGCGAGCATATTGTTGAGCGCGCTCGCAGGCTTGGCGCTTTTGGCGCCGGCTGCGTTTGCGCAGGGCAGTGAAGCGGCGGCTGCAGGCGCAGGTAAGGGCGCGCTGGTAATCGCGGCGATCTTCGGCGTGGGTATCGCGGCGTTCGGTTGCGGCTTGGGTCAGGGCCGGATCGGCGCGGCGGCACAGGAAGGCATTGCGCGGAATCCGGGAGCGGCGAAAAACATGTTCATCCCGATGATTCTGGCGCTGGCGTTCGTTGAGACGTTGGTGCTTCTCACGTTCGTGACCGTTTTCATCGTCAAGTAGATCCGATTTGAGATTAGGGAAGGGCTGGGGGCGAAAGCCTCCGGCCCTTTTTGTTTTTAGGTTGAACCCTGGCGGCAAGGCACAAGAGGGTGTGCAACTGAACCAACAAAGATGAGCCGTTACTTGAGGCCGCCGATTAGGGTTCTTTCTAGTAAGAGGCGGAGGGCTTGGTTGGGGAGAAGGCCGAAGTAGACGGTGCCGAGTGCGCAGACGACGAGGACTACGTTGACTGTGGCCGGAAAAGCGATTGGCGCGGTGGCGGCTGAATCTTCGGCGGGTTCGCGCATGTACATGGCTACGATGACCTTGAAGTAGTAGTAGGCGCCGATGATGCTGTTGACGGCCATCAAGATCGCTAGCCAGATCAGATGGGAATTGATTGCCGCTTTGAAGATGTAGAACTTGCCGAAGAAGCCTGCGGTAACCGGCAGCCCTAGCAAAGAGAGCAGAAAGAGGCTGAGCGCGGCGGCGGCTACGGGATGGCGCTGCGAGAGGCCGGCGTAGTCTTCGAGGGTGACGTACTTTTCGTCTTTGCCGCCGAGTTGCGAAACGATGGTGAAGGCGCCGACTTTTACCAACGCGTAGCTCAAGAGATAGAACAGAACAGCGGCATAGGCCGGAACAGCGCCAGCGGGCGAATCGCTGGCGGCCATGCCGGTGACGGCAGCGAAAGCTACGAGAATGTAGCCGGCGTGGGCGATGGAGCTGTAGGCCAGCAGTCGTTTGACGTTGGTCTGAACGAGCGCGCCGAGATTTCCGGCAAACATGGTGGCGACGGCAAGAATCCAGAAAGCCCAGAACCAGTATTGCGTGGCGGCAGGAACCGTGGCGAATATGCGCAGTAGCAGTGCGAAGGCTGCGGCCTTTGGTCCGGCGGAGAAGAGCGCAGTGACGGGGGTGGGGGCGCCTTCATAGACGTCGGGCGTCCAGATCTGGAAGGGAGCGATCGCTACCTTGAAGCCCAGGCCGATCAGGATAAGCGCCAGCCCGAGCTTAAGCAGGACGCTGTTGGGATCGGCACTGCCCATGGCATCGAGAATGGTCGTGCCCGTGGTGCCGTAGACCAGTGCAATGCCATAGAGGAAGAACGCCGTGGCGAAGGAGCCGAGCAGGAAATACTTCAGCGCGGATTCGCTCGACTTGAGCGTGTCGCGGCGGTAGCCGGCGAGGATATAGCTCGCAATGGAGCTCATTTCGAGGCCGATGAAAGCGGTGAGGAGCTCTTGTGCGGAAGCGAGTACGCCCATTCCAGCCGTGGCGAAGAGAATGAGCGCATAAAATTCGGCGGCGTCGAGCCGTTCGCGGGACAAATAAGAGTCGCTGGCGAGAATGACGAGCGTTGCAACGAGGCCGACCAACAGGTGAAAGAAGAGGCTGAAGGCGTCTGAGCGGATGAGTTCGAAAAATCCTGCGCCGGTGTGCTGGTATGAGATGTAACTGGCTGCGGTACCTGCGGCAGCGCCGATGAAGCCAACGGCGGCGAGAACTCCTCGGCTTTTCGTGAAAGGCTGTAGCAGCATCAGCAGCAAGCCGAAGCCGCACCAGATCAGCTCTGGCAGGACGCGGTAATAGTCGGCGCTGGGAATCGGATTCATTTAGCGGTTGCTTGACCTTTCGGAAGTGATTGCGTCGTTTCCGCCCGCAGGCGCTGAAGTCTGAAGCGCCCAGTTACGATCCATTTGCTTGCGAATGGTGTTGGTGGCCTCGGCGGTGCGCTTGGTGAGGAAGGCCGAGCCGATACCCATCCAAAGAATCACGACGGACATGGTGGCGAGAATGAAGCGCTCGCGTTCCGAAGCGTCGGGCAGCTTCTTATTTTGCTCGACCGTGACTTCGCCGTAGAAGACACGCTGGTAAGACCAGAGCAGGTAGCAGGCGGACAGGATTACGCCCGTGGCGGCCCAGGCGGCATATTTCCAGCCGTTGTTGGAGGTCAAACCAAAGTGCGACGTGTAGGTGCCGAGCAAAATCAGGTATTCACCAATGAAGCCGTTGAGCATCGGCAGGCCCAGCGAAGAGAGCACGGCGAAGAGGAAAAAGGCAGAGAGGCGCGGCATCGGTGTGGCGAGGCCGCCATACTGTGCGATCTCGAAGGTGTGGCGGCGGTCGTAGAGCATGCCGACCAGCAGGAAGAGCGCCCCGGTTGAAATTCCGTGAGCGAGCATCTGAAAGATCGCGCCCTGCATTCCAATGGCACTGAACGAGAAGATGCCGAGAACGACGAAGCCCAAGTGGCTGACGGAGGAGTAGGCGACGAGCTTTTTGAGGTTGGGCTGAACGAGCGCGACCAAGGCACCGTAGATGATGCCGATAATGGCTAGCGCCGCCACATACGGGGCCGCTTTGCGCGAAGCGTCCGGGAAAAGCGGCAAGCAGAAACGCATCATGCCGTACGTGCCCATCTTGAGGAGAACGCCGGCAAGGATGACGGAGCCCGCAGTCGGCGCCTCGACGTGAGCGTCAGGCAGCCAGGTATGCAACGGGAAGAGTGGCACCTTGATGGCAAAGGCCAAGAAGAATGCCAGGAACAAGAGCATTTCCGTGTGCGCGTGAGCCTCGACCGAGCCTCCGAGCAAGTCGGGCCGCTGAGCCAAGGCGCTTTGAATGGCCGGGAGATCGAACGTGCCTGTGGCGTTGTAAAGCCAAAGAATGCCGACCAGCATCAGGATCGACCCAGCCATCGTATAAAGAACAAATTTGACGGCGGCGTAGATGCGGCGCTCGTGACCCCAGATGCCGATCAGGAAGGCCATCGGAATCAGCATGACTTCCCAGAAAAGGAAGAAGAGGAATAGGTCGAGCGACAGGAAGACCCCGACGACTCCAACTTCCAGCATCAGCAGCATCACAAAAAATTCCTTGATGCGGTGGTGAACGCTGTTCCAGGACGCGAGGATCGAAATCGGTGTCAGGAACGTGGTGAGAATGACAAGCCAGAGGGAAAGGCCGTCCACGCCCAGGTGGTAATGGATTGGGGGCGACGAGATCCACGGAATGTTTAGCTCTAAATGGTAGCCCGACGAGCCGAAAGGCACGCCGGGAATCAGCAATAGCGAAAGCAAAAACTCGAAGGTGCCGACAACGAGCGCCATCCGGCGAATCCACGCGTGGTCATCCGCGCGAAGAATCATCAAGGCCAGTGCGCCGAGCGCGGGGAAGAACGTGAGAACCGTAAGCAGGTGAGCGCCGGGCGTCATTTGGACACCATGCCGATCATCGGCCGGATGGTCGGCCAGAAGAGAATCGCGATGACGATGAGCGCGCCTACAACGACCCAACTGGCGTAGCTGCGAGCGTTGCCGGACTGCGTGTGGCGCACGCGATCACCCACTGCGGTTGCGGCCTCAGCGATGCCGTTCACGGTGCCGTCGATAGCCTGGACGTCCACAATTTTCCAAAGCACATGGTCGGAGAGCCAGACCAGTGGCCGAACAACGGTCGCGGCATACAGTTCATCCACCCAATACTTGTTGAGCAGCGTTTTGTAGACGGGTTGTAGAGATTTGGCGAACTGCTCGGGCTTTTTCGGCTGCTTCAGATACAGCCAGAAAGCCGTTAGCAAGCCGATGGTTGCTGCGACTATCGCGACACCTGCCAGCGTGAGTTCAAGAGAGTGCGCAACGGATTCGCTCAAGCCAGGCGCTTCGTGTGCGCCAAAAATGGGCGATAGGAATTCGGCGAAGTGATCCTTGCCGCCCCAGAGCGCCGGAGCCGCCATCCATCCGCCAACTATCGAGAGAAACGCAAGTGCGACCAGGGGGCCGAGCATGCTCCACGGCGATTCGTGGACATGAACGTGGTGTTCGTCGTAGCGCTGTTTGCCGTGGAACGTCAGGAAAACCAGGCGGAACATGTAAAAGGAGGTGAGCAGGGCAGTGAACAGGCCAATTGCGTAGAGAATGTGGCCACCGTTGCCGCCGCTTTCGCCGTCAACTGTAAATGCGCCGAAAAGGATTGCGTCTTTCGAGAAAAAGCCCGCGAGGGGAGGGAATCCTGCGATGGCGATAGTAGCGATCAGCATCGTCCAGTAAGTGACTTTGATCTTGGAGCTGAGGCCGCCCATGTGGCGCATGTCCTGTTCGCCGCCCATGGCGTGAATGACCGAGCCGGCGGCGAGAAAGAGCAGCGCCTTGAAGAAGGCGTGAGTCATCAGATGGAAAATGCCCGCTCCGAATGCGCCGACGCCGCACGCCAGGAACATGTAGCCGAGCTGGCTGACGGTGGAGTATGCGAGGACGCGCTTGATGTCGGTTTGTACGAGGCCGATTGTTGCCGCGAAGAAGGCAGTTGCGCAGCCGACGATGGCAACGACAACCAGTGCGGTCTCGGAGTGCTGGAAGAGAATGTGCGAACGCGCGACGACGTAAACGCCCGCGGTGACCATCGTAGCGGCGTGGATCAGCGCGCTGACGGGCGTCGGGCCCTCCATGGCGTCCGGCAGCCAGACGTAAAGTGGAAGCTGCGCGGATTTGCCGGTGGCCCCCATAAAGAGAAGCAGGGAAGCGACGGTGAATGTTCCGAACACGCCCCAGGCTTCAGTCGGCCAGCCGGATTTTTCTACAGCGGCAAAAAGCTGCGAGAAGTCCAGTGTGTGGAAAGTGCGGAATAGCAGGAACATCCCCAGCATGAAGCCGAAGTCGCCGATGCGGTTGACGATGAACGCTTTTTTACCGGCGTCCGATGCGGATTTCTTCAGGAAGTAGAAGCCGATCAGCAGGTAGCTGGCAAGGCCGACGCCTTCCCATCCGACGAAGAGCAAAACGTAGTTGGCGGCGAGCACCAGAATCAGCATGAAGAACATGAACAAATTCAGATAGCTGAAGAAGCGGTAGTAGCCGCCTTCATGTGCCATGTAACCGGTGGAGTAGATGTGGATCAGAAAACCGACGCCGGTGACGACCAGCACCATGACTACAGTGAGTTGGTCCATCTGGAGGTCAAAGCCGATCCGGAAGTTTCCGGCGGCGACTCCGGTGAAGATCCAGTCGAAGAATTCTTTGCGGAAGGCTTGATGCGTTTGTTCGTAGTAGGCGAGGAATTCGCGGACGGCCTCGAGGGCGCTTAAGAAGGAGAGACCCGTTGCGGAGAGTGCGACCGTGTTGACGATCTTGTTCGGCCATTTTGCGCCGAAAAGGCCGTTGATCGTCCCGCCGAGCAGCGGCAGCAGCGGAATAATCCAGAGATGTTCGAGTATGGGCTGATTAGGCATTAGAGTTTGAGCAGGTTCACGCGCTCCACATTGAGCGATTGCCGGTTGCGCGCCGTGAGAATGATGATGCCGAGCCCGACGGCAGCTTCCGCCGCCGCGACCACGATGACGAACAAAACAAAAATTTGGCCGTCGAGCTTGTGGGGATTTGTCAACCATGAGCCAGCGACTTGGATTTTTTCAGGCATCGCTTGGCTGAAGGCGACGAACGAGAGATTGACGGCATTGAGCATCAGTTCAATGGACATGAAGATGGTGATGATATTGCGGCGGAAGACGAAAGCCACGACGCCGAGGCCGAAGAGAATCGCGCTTAGGATCAGGTAATACTGCGTCGGGACCATGTCAGCTCTTTTCCCGTTGCGCCAGGACCAGAGCGCCCATGATGGCGATCAAGATCAGGAACGATGTGAGCTCGAACGGGTAGACGAAAGTAGTGAAGAGCGCGTTGGAAATCTGACCTGTCGGAGCGAGCGCTCCTGCCGTCTCCGGATTCGCAACTGAAGCGCCGTGTTTCGTCATGGTGGCGGCGAGCAGTCCGGTCAGGGCCAGCGCGAGTGGAAGGCCGCCAAACTTGGCAAGCTTCGAAAAATCGGTGCGCTCTTCTTCGCCGGCGTTCAAAAGCATAATGACGAAAACAAAGAGCACCATAATGGCGCCGCCGTAGACGATGATCTGCACGGCGGCGACGAATTCGGCGCCCATAAGGAGATAGAGTCCGGCAAGGGCGACCATGACGACGATTAGCGAAAGCGCGCTGTGAATCGGATGTTTCTGCAGAATGAGGCTGACCGCACCGATCACGGCGAGCGCGGCGAGGACAAAGAAGATGATCAGCGGCGCGCTCATGCTTTGTGCCTCAGCAGGACGACTGCAGCCGTAATGATGACGTTGACGATAGAGACTGGTAGAAGCAACTTCCAGCCGATATTCATGAGCTGGTCATAGCGGAAGCGGGGCAGTGTGCCACGCGCCCAGACGTAAAAGAAGAGAAAGAAGAAAATCTTGGCGAGCAGCCAGAACGGTGCCTGAATGAATTCGTTGGCTTGGTACAGAGGAGCAAAGGCCAGCCCGCCGAGCAGCAGCGCGCCAATTCCTGCGATGGCCGAGCCAATGACTGGAAGGACCAGGCGTCCCCAGATCGTTTCGTACTTCAAGCCGTCGTAAATCACCCAAAGCCCAAAGGGAAGGAGAATCAGGCTGGGCAGATAGTGAGTGAACTGCCAAAACGGAGTGGAAGGGAACGGCGAATGCCATCCGCCAAAAAATAGAATCGTGCAGAGCGCGGAAACCGTGATCATGCTGGTGTATTCCGCGATGAAAAACATGGCGAACTTGAAGCTGGAGTACTCGGTGTGGAAGCCGGCGACGAGTTCGGACTCCGCTTCGGGCAAATCGAAGGGGACGCGGTTGGTCTCCGCGATGGCGGCGGTGAAGAAGCAGAAAAAGCCGACGATTTGCGTAAAGCTATGAATGCCAAAGATGTTCCAGCCGAACAATCCGTACTTGCTGCTGTCTTGCTGAATGATGATGTCCGTAAGGCTGAAGCTGTTGGCCATCAGCACTACGCCAACGACCGACATGGTGAGAGCGAGTTCGTAGCTGACCATCTGCGCGGAGCTGCGCAAGCCGCCGAGCAACGGGTACTTGCTGTTGGAGGCCCAGCCGGCCAGCGCAACGCCGTAAACGCCCAGTGCCGTAACAGCGAAGAGAATCAGCAGGCCGATGTCGGAATTGGTGATCCAAAGGTCGATCTGATGGCCGAAGAAAGTGAAGGGAAGTGGCTTCGGTCCAAAGGGGATGACGGCCAGCGAGGCCAGTGAAAGCGTCAACGCCAGAAATGGCGCCAGGAGGTAGACGAATTTGTCCACGCCGCCCGGCATGGCATCTTCTTTGAAAAGAAACTTCAATCCGTCGGCCGCGGGCTGCAGCAAACCGTGTGGGCCGACGCGGTGCGGTCCGATACGCGACTGCATGTGCGCTACGACTTTGCGCTCGAACCATGTGAGATATGCATTCACCGTCAGCACGATGAAGAGCAACAGGCCGATCTTGATGAGCGTCAACACCCAGAAGGCGTACTCGGTCAGTTGATGAATGATCCAGGCCATCACGATTTCGCCTGCGCCTCCGGAACGGATTCGATGGTGGTCAGGAATTTGCTCAGTGTGCCGCTGGTGAAGAGCGTGTCGTTCGCGGAGCGAATCAGGCCGACGGGTACGTCGTAAGGTTTGCCGTTCCGCCGAACGGGAATGTTCGCTTCTTCGGCTTCGCCTGCGAGCAGAACGCTCAGCTCGACGTCATAGCCCGGAACCGTCTTGCGAATTTCTTCGAAAACGGCGGCCGCATTCTTGTAATGGAACGCTTTGCCGAGGCCCTGCTTCTCTAATTGGTGCGACAGGATCCGGAGTAAATCGAAGTCGGTGCGCGGGCCCATCACTTCAGCGGCCTTTTGAAGACGTTGCACTTCGCCGGAAGTGTTGGTGACCGTTCCGCCCTTTTCATATGCAGATGCGGCAGGGAAAATGACGTCAGCCTGCTTGGCGGTCTCGGTCATGAAAAGCTCGTGAACGATGAGCAGTTCGGCTTTACCGCGTCCGTAGCCGAGCGTGCCGTAGTGCGCGAGAGGATTCGCACCAACAACGTAGAGAGCTTTGAGCTTACCGTTCTGGGCTGCTTCGACCATTTGCGGAGCAGTCATGCCGGGCTTGGCGGCATGGCTGTAGCCGGGGCCGTGATCCGGCAAAACGCCCATGTCGGCTGCGCCGCGCGAGTTGGCGTAGTCTCCGAGGGCCATGTAGCGGACTTTACCTTGCAGCTTGGAGCCAAATCCGACCAGATCGGAGATTGCTGCGCCGGTGAGTTCGGAACCGAAAACGATCGCGACGTCGGATAGCGCATCGAGTTGCGCCTTAACTTGTGTCAGTTGTTCAACCAACGCGGGGCCAAGCGGAGCTTCACTGTGCAGCCAGCGAACCGCAGCTGCCTCCTGGCCTTCAGGAACCTGCACAAACTGCGCCGCCTGACGCTTCAGTTTGATCTCTTTCGAATTGATGACGAAGAGCTTCAGCCCGTGATGGCGAACGCCGGTACGAATTTGCCATGCGACCAGCGGATTCTGATTCGTCGGATCGTTGCCGATCAGTAGCACCGCGTTCGACTTATACAGCTGCTCCATCGTGAGCAGCGAATCTTTGACGTTTTCGCCGAGCGCGGTCATCAATCCGGTGTAGTCGGCTGTGCGGTGATGATCGATGTTGGCGGAGCCGAAGGTTTCGCGCGCCAGCTTCTGAAACAGGAAATTCTCTTCGTTGGACGTGCGATTCGAACCGATGAAGCCGACGGCATCGCCGCCGTGTTTAGCGTGAACCTCTTTCAACTTGGCAGCAGCGGTTTGGGCGGCTTCTTCCCACGATACAGGGAACAGTTTGTCGCCTTTACGCACCATAGGTTGCTTGATGCGTTCGGGATGCTTGGTGAAATCGAATCCAAAACGGCCCTTCACACAGAGGAAGTCGCCGTTGATGCCGCTCAGATCACGGTTGTTTGCGCGCAGAATTTCGTGATTGCGTACGCTGAGCGTCGTCTTGCAACCGTTTGAGCAATGCGCGCAGGTCGTCGGGACGTATTCCATTTCCCACGGGCGTGTCTTGTAGCGATACGTCCCGCTGGTCAGCGCGCCGACCGGGCAGATGTCGATGCACATGCCACATTCTTCGCACTCGAGGTGATCTTCGCGGTTGGGGATGATGACGCTGTTCGCACCGCGCATACCTACGCCGAGCGCCTTCACGTCCATGCCTTCGTCGCAAACGCGCACGCAGCGGAAGCAGAGAATGCAGCGTGGCGCGTCGTAATAAACGATCTCCGACCACTTTTCTTCTGGGCGATGGATTTTTTCTTCAACGAAGCGGCTGGAGTCCGCGCCGTAGCGAAAAACCATGTCTTGCAATTCGCACTCGCCGCCTTTGTCGCAGACGGGGCAGTCGAGCGGGTGATTGGTCAGTAGAAATTCCAGAACGCCTTTGCGCGCCTGCTTGATCTGCACCGTGTCGGTTTTCACCACCATGCCTTCGGTTGCGACCAAGGTGCAAGCGGTCTGCAGCTTCGGCATTTTTTCGACTTCGACTAAACACATGCGGCAAGCGGCCTGCAGCGAAAGCCCTGGGTAATAGCAGAACGAGGGAACTTCGGTGGCGATCTGCTTCGTGGCTTCGATGACCAGCGTTCCCGCGGGCACCTGTACGTCGCGGTCGTTGATTTTCAGGTTGACGAGTTTCTGTTCAGCCATGATTCCTATCGCGCTCCGACCAGCGCTTCGGCGGATTTATATGCACAACGCCCGTTCAAGTGGTCCTCAAATTCATTACGAAATTTCTGCACGATGCTGATCGTCGGCATCGCGGCGGCGTCTCCAAGCGGACAGAAGGTGCGGCCCAGCATGTTCTTGGCAAGTTCGCCGACCATGTCAATGTCTTCCGGCCGTCCGAGGCCCGCATGGAAACGCTCGAGCATCTTGCGTAGCCAGATCGTTCCTTCGCGGCAGGGAATGCACCAGCCGCAGGATTCGTGCGCGTAGAAGTGCATGATGCGGCGCGCCATATCCACCATGCAGGTGTCTTCGTCCATCACCACCATGCCGCCCGAGCCGAGCATACTTCCGGCTTTGGCCACGGAGTCGTAGTCCATCGGCAGGTCGATTTCGTCCGCGGTCATCAACGGGCAGGAACTGCCGCCGGGAATGACAGCTTTCAACTTTTTGCCGTTGGGAATACCGCCCGCCATCTCGTAGATGAACTTTTTCATGTTCATGCCGAGCGGGATTTCGTAAATGCCGGGTTTGTTGACGTGGCCTGCTACGCAAAGCAGGCGCGTGCCGCCGTTCTTGGGAGTACCACGGTTCGCGTAAGCTTCGCCGCCTTCGCGAATGATGGAAGGGACGGCGCTCAGCGTCTCCACATTATTAATGATGGTGGGGCAGCCGTAGAGACCGACCACGGCAGGGAATGGCGGCTTGATGCGCGGGTAGCCGCGCTTGCCTTCGAGCGATTCCATCAGGGCAGATTCTTCACCGCATTCGTAGGCGCCCGCACCGGTGTGAATCAGCAAATCGTGATCGAAGCCGCTGCCAAGAATATTCTTGCCAAGGTAGCCGCGCTGGTAGGCTTCGGCGATCGCTTCGTCGACAAGATCGAGGACGTAGCGGTATTCGCCGCGAATATAAATAAAGCCTCGGTGCGCTCCGATGGCCCGGCCCGCGATGATCATGCCTTCGATCAGTTGGTGAGGGTCCATCTCCATGAGGGGCCGGTCTTTGCAGGTGCCGGGCTCGGATTCGTCGGCGTTGCAGATGACGTAGCGCGCTTTCGGCGAATCCTTGGGAACGAACGACCACTTCATGCCGGTGGGGAAGCCTGCGCCGCCGCGCCCGCGCAGATTGGACTTCTTCACTTCATCAATGATGGTTTCCGGCGTCATTTGCTTCAGGGCCTTTTCAAGCGCCTGATAGCCGCCGCTCTGCAAGTAGACGTCAATCTTGCGCGAATCGTTGATGCCCCAGCGCGCGCTAATCAGAGGAGTTTCCTGCGGGTCACGGTCGTGCAGCGCGCCGGAGATTACCGGGACCGGAGCAGGATGCTTCCCGGCGTCCAGTTCCTCTATGATGCGATCGAATTGCTTTGTCGTGAGGTTTTCGTAGAAGTCGTAATTGACCTGCATCGCCGGAGCGCCGGTGCAAGCGCCGATGCATTCGACCTCTTCCAGCGAGAAAACCCCGTCTTTGGTCGTTTCCTTGTGTCCGATTTCCAGGCGCTTCTTGGCTTGGTCGAGAATTTCGTAGCCACCTCGCAGCATACAGGCCACGTTGGTGCAGACTTGCACGTGATGCTTGCCCATCGGTTTACGCCGCAGCATCGAGTAATAGGCCAGCGTCTCTTCCACCTCTACAGTGCGCAGTTCGAGGCGCTTTGCGATCTCCTCAATCATTTCATCGCTGACGTAACCAAACTCATCCTGCGCGTACATCATCATTGGAATGAGCGCGCTGCGCTTCACCGGATAGGCGTTCTGCAGCTTTTCGAACCGTGCCGCGAGTTGTGGCGAAAGTTGCATAAAGTCGTTGTTCGGCCTCTAGCGATCCACGTCGCCCAGCACAATATCAATGGTGCCGATGCAGGCAATCACGTCCGCGATGAGCTGGCCTTGAATCAACAGCGGCAGCGCTTGCAAGTTCACATACGACGGCGTACGGAAGTGACAGCGAAGCGGCTTCGGGGAGCCATCACTCGCGATATAACAGCCCAGCTCGCCGCGTGGCGATTCAATCGCGACATACGCATCGCCGGGCGGCGGCGAAAAGCCTTCTGTGAAAATCTTGAAGTGGTAGATGAGCGCTTCCATTTCCGTCTTCATCTTTTCGCGCTCCGGAGGTACGATGCCCGGCGCCTCTGTTTTGATGAGGCCGGAATCCGTAATTTTATCCATCGCCTGCTTTACGATTTTCAGGCTCTCGCGAATCTCCGCCACGCGCAGCATGTAGCGGCCATAGCAATCGGAGTCGGTGCGCGTCGGAACGTCGAACTGAAACTCTTCGTAGCTCGAATAGGGAAACACTTTGCGGTTGTCGTGCGCCAGACCCGCCGCGCGCAACGTCGGTCCGCTCATGCTGTAGGCAATCGCATCTTCCAGCGCGATTTTGCCGACGCCCTTTAGACGCCCCTGCCAGATGCGGTTTTCCGTCAGCAGCGCTTCATACTCGTCGACGCGGCTCGGCATCATCTTCAGGAACCTGCCGATCATCTCGCGCCAGCCGGCCGGCGGCTCAACTGCTACGCCTCCGATGCGGATATAGCTGGTCATCATGCGCTGGCCGGCGAAGCGCTCAAAAATCTTCAGAATCTCTTCGCGCTCGCGGAAGCAGTACAAGAAGACCGACATAGCGCCCATGTCGATGGCATGAGTGCCAAGCCACACGAGGTGGGACGAAATGCGCTGCAGCTCCACCATCATCACGCGGATGTACTGCGCGCGCTTGGGTACTTCGAGGCCAAGCAGCTTTTCAACCGCCAGGCAATAAGCAAGGTTGTTGCCGAGCGGATTCAGATAATCCATCCGGTCGGTTAGGGTGATCGCCTGCGAATAGGTCTTGTGTTCGCAGGATTTCTCGATGCCCGTGTGTAGATAGCCGATATCGGCGTCGGCTTTGACGACGGTTTCGCCGTCCAGTTCCAGCGCAATGCGGAGCACGCCGTGCGTGGACGGGTGCTGCGGCCCCATGTTGAGGACCATTGTCTTCGCCGGGCCAGTCGCTGTTTCAACCGTGGTCATGTCTGTCTCGTCTGTTTCGCCGAGTTAAGCCTAACCCTCTATCTTACTGCTTCTTGAAAGCCGGTATATAGGTCGACGGAACATCGCGGAACCCTTCCGTCGGGTAATCGCGCCGCAGCGGATGACCCTCCCAGTCCGTTGGAAGCAAAATCCTCCGCAGATCCGGATGCCCGTTGAATCGAATGCCCATCAAATCAAAAATCTCGCGCTCCAGCCAGCCCGCTCCCGGCCACACCGGCACCATCGAATCCACAACCGGATCGGCTCCGCTGACCCGCGTTCTCAGTCGAATCTTCAGTTTTTTCGGAATCGAAACCAGGTGATAGCTCACTTCAAAACGCGGCTCGACAGGGAAGCGATCAACCGACGTTGCGTCCGACAAATAATTGAATTCCAGCTGGCTGCGACAATAGTCAGCCGTCTCACGTAGCAACTCGCGCGGCACTACGACCGTCGTCTCGCCATGAAACTCAATCACTTCCGAGACCGCTTTCGCGTTCCATCCGCGCAGCTTCTCGACTATTACACTCGTAGCGTTTTGTTCGCCGCTCTCTGCCACAGTTTGTCCGATTTGCCCGGCTGGCTATTTATGCCAGTCCAGCGCGCCCTTTTTCCAGAGATAAAAGTACCCGACCAGCAGAATCGCGATGTAAATCATCATTTCCGTGAAGCCGTACCAACGCAGCTGGCGAAAGACCATCGCCCACGGGTAGAGAAAAATCGCTTCCACGTCGAAAAGAATGAATACCATCGCCACAAGATAAAATTTTACGGAAAATGGTTCGCGCGCGTCGCCGGTCGGCTCCATACCACACTCGTAGGCCTGCTGCTTGGCGCGGTTCGGGCGGCGCCAGCCGATCAGTACCGACAGTGAGGAGATTAGCCCCGCCAAAATGGCGGCAATCAGCAAGTGCAAAACCAGCGGAGCGTAGGTTTGTAGACCTGAACCACTCATAGGCGAAGCGGTATAATAACGAGGAGTTGGCGTCCGGTCAAATCGCGCGCGAAAATTTTGCATTCGCGACGTGCTACGAAAATCTCAGACCGATGCGTCATTCGTTGGTAGCTGATATTGTGTCTTCTAGGTAAGTTAATTTGATCTTCGGTCACAACAGTAATGTCACCATCGGGGCAGATACGGTCCACGTGCAGACCGAGGACCGCGGCGTTTCAAGCGCTTTGATTGATACCACGGTGCACTGGAAAGGCCGCGTGCTGCATCGCCGCACGAACAACTACAAGGACTTGCTACCGCTCGACGCCGGCAAAGAAGCCACTCTGAAAGCACGCGTCGACGAACAGCACATGGCCGTTATCGAAGAACTGCGTTCCGGCGGGCTGCAGCTGGCGATTCCGAAGTCGACAGCTCTGCCTCCCGCCGCGGCTCCTTGGGGCTCGAAGTCCGCGCCACCAGCTGCATTGAAAGTCGATTTGACGAACGCGCGCACTTGGCTCTCCGGTCGGAACGCTACACTGCAGCTTTTGGTGCGCGATGGAGCCGGCAATCCCGTCGCAAGCGCAACGGCGAAAGCACGTCTCGAGGGCGCGGCTTCGCCTTTCGAATCCACGGCGGAGACGAGTTCCGCGGGAATCGCAACTCTCCAGTTCGAAATGCCGAAAGTCAGCGGGGAAGAGGCGGCACTGGTGATTGAAGTTGTCCACAACGGCGCGAAAGGGAACCTGCGTTTTCTGCTGCGCGTCAAAGCAAAGCCTTGAATCGTGGAAAATACGGAAACCATTTCGATTGTAGTGAACGGCGAAGCAAAAGCGGCCGCGCATGGCGCTACGGTCTCGCAGCTTCTCGGTACGCTCGGACTGCACGCGGGTCGCGTCGCCATAGAGCGCAACCTGCAAATTCTTCCACGCTCGGAGTGGCCTACGACGCGAGTTGCGGCGGGAGATCGCTACGAAATCGTCCAGTTCGTAGGCGGCGGCTAGGGCTAAGCTGAACTCCCGGCCGAACTCGCCAAGCGCTCCTGCTTGCGTCTGTGCCATTCCTTGGCCGTAATTTCCCAAGTCTCCGAAGGCAAGCGCCCGCAAACGTAGTCTCTTTCTTCGCGCGAAACAATCCGCATCCCTTGCTTCACCGATATCCGTCGAGAGGCCTCATTCGCAATCGCTTTCGTCACGCTGAGCACCGGCTGGCGCAGCTCCTCAAACCAGTAGTCTGTCACTGTGTCACACGCTTCGGTCATCAACCCTTTGCCTTGCCAAGCGGGATCAAGCCAGAATCCGCGGTTGCCGGCAGGCTTGGTCGTAAGGGAAATCATACCGATGAGTTGCGCTGGCGCAGGCTTCAGGCGGATCGTCCAATGCCACGATTCCCTCCGCGCCATTTCCGGCAACGCGATTTCGCGAAGGAAATACTCCGCGCCGTCCGCCGGATACGGCCAGGGAACGACAGCGTTCAAATATTTCACGATCTCCCAGCGCGGAAATAGTTTTTGGATTTGCGCCGCGTCTTCGATGGCCAGCGGCTTCAACAGAAGTCGTGCGGTTTCGAGTTCCGGTATCACTAAATATGTAGCAGCGGCCTGCTTCTCCAGGCAGGGACTTATCCCGCTGCCCCTCACAATTCACAGACCATCCAGCAAATGCCCCATCTTTATTTTCTTCGTCTGGAGATAAGCCCGCGAGATCTTGGAGATGCGCGGCTGGCAGGGAACTCGCTCCACAACTCTAATTCCCGCTGCTTCGAGCTGCCGAACTTTCTCGGGGTTGTTCGAAAGCAAGCGAATTTGCGTCGCGCCCAGCTTCTTCAAGATCTGCGCGGGGAAATCGTACTCGCGGGCATCCGCTGCAAACCCCAGCTTCTCGTTGGCTTCGACGGTGTCCATCCCTTGATCCTGTAGTTCATACGCCCGCAATTTGTTCATCAAGCCGATTCCGCGCCCTTCTTGCGGCAGGTACAGCAAAATCCCCGCCGCAGCCTTGCCGATCTCTTTCATCGACAACTCCAGCTGCGCCCGGCAATCGCATCGCAGCGATGTCAGCACATCTCCCGTCAGGCACTGCGAATGCACACGCACCAGCGGCACAGTCTTTTTCGACTTGAACGGCCCGCGGATCTTCCCGCGCACCAGCGCAATTGCCTCTTCGTTCGGCCCTTTTCCTGCAAACCCGTGAATCGTGAACCGTGCATACCTAGTCGGCAGCACAGCCTGCGCCACGAGCTGCGGCAATCCATTTTTCGATGCTGCGGTAACAGTTGCGTTTTTCTTGGCCATGGGAACTTTCAATTATAGCAGGGCGCCGCTCGGCGAACGCTGAACGCGGAAACCGCCGCGCTCCGCATCCTTTACAGATGGTCAGGGATTGGCTAGCGTTACGTCAGATGGATGCCGCTTTCTCACCACGCGATTTTCTCTTCACGCTGCTACTCAAAGTAGGCGTAGCCGCCTCCATTGCCGCCCTCCTCGCGCGCTGGAACACGCTCCGCCGCGTTCTCTTCACCGAAGAGCGCGACGTGGACCAGAAAATTAAGCTCATGTTTTTCCTGACGCCGCCGCTCATCCTCGGCGTCGCACTCCGTCTTGTAGGCGCTCCCTACCGCTTCGCCGATCTTTCTCTTGAAGGTGCCTTCCTTATGGGACTGCTTGGCGGCCGCGTAGTTGGTCCGATCGGCGGCGCCATCATCACTATTCCCGCGCTCATCGCGCACGAATGGCTCGCCATGCCTGCAGCGTCCGCCGCAGGACTTCTCGGCGGACTCATGCGCCAGGCCATCCCCAACAAGGAAGACCTCTGGAACTTCGGCCCTTTCACTTTCCTCAACATTCCCAAAGCCACGCTGCGCTTTCTCCGCAAAGCCGAAATCTCATGGGAAATGCTTCCCCTCGCAGCTTGCGTCGGCATTGAACTTGGCCGCGTCGCGCTTGTCCTTGCCACCAAGCCCAAATGGCTCTTCGCCATCAATCCTCAGTGGAACTGGTGGCTTTGCCTCGCCGTCATCGCCACCCTGATGTCTGTCGCCGCCCCGCTTAAGATCTGGAACAACACCCGCATCGAAATGAACCTCGAGCGCCACCAACAGCTGCTCCTCAAGGCCCGCATGGACGCGCTCTCCAGCCAGATCAATCCGCATTTTCTCTTCAACACACTCAACACCGTCTCGGCGCTAATCCGGTTCGATCCCGACACCGCGCGCGGTGTCGTCCTCAAACTCAGCAATATCCTTCGCCGCATTCTGCGCAAACACGAAACCTTCGTCCCGCTGAAGGAAGAGCTGCAGTTCATCGATGACTATCTGGACATCGAAGTCGCCCGCTTCGGCAAAGACAATCTCGAAATCATCAAGGAAATCGACGACGAAACTCTGCAAGCCTTCGTCCCCAGCATGCTTTTGCAGCCGATGGTGGAAAACTGCCTCAAACACGGCCTCGCGCCAAAAATCGAAGGAGGCCGCATCCGTCTTCACGCGGAGCAGCGCGACGGCCGCCTGCGCATCGAAATCGAAGACAACGGCGTCGGCATCTCCGAGGAGCGCATGCCGCACGTCTACGTCGAAGGCATCGGCCTCAGCAACGTTCGCGAACGCCTCCGCGTCCTCTACGGCGCTGACTTCCGCCTCGAGATCGAAAGCCGTCCGGGACAGGGAACTCTCATCCGCATCGAAGTCCCAGAACTCGCCTCCACCGCCTCTCCCCTCGAAGAGACCGTCCGCACGTTGTAGCCAAGGTCCAGCGCTCTTGCTGAACACCTTAAAGATCTACTTGACAAATCAGACTAAACTGTATATTCTGTTTATACAGAAAGAACAGTTATTACCGTATGGAGCTGCGAAATGTCCGAAACCCGAAAAACCGCACTGACTCCAGTAGAAGAGAAGTTCATCCTGCACTGGGGCGAAATGGGCACCAAGTGGGGCATCAACCGCACCGTGGCGCAGGTGCACGCGCTGCTCTATCTCGCGGCCAAGCCTCTTCCAGCCGACGAGATTGCCACCACGCTTTCCGTCGCTCGCTCCAATGTCAGCACCAGCCTCCGCGAACTGCAGGGCTGGGGAATCGCTCGCGTGGTTCACGTGCTCGGCGATCGCCGCGATCACTTCGAAACCCTTAAAGACGTTTGGGAAATCTTCCGCATCGTTGCCGAAGAGCGCAAAAAACGCGAAATCGATCCCACCATGCGCGTCCTGGCGGAATGCGTCAAGGAAGCAAAGGCCGATCCTCATGGCGACGCACAAACCGCGGAACGCCTGGAATCCATGCTCGAATTCCTAACCGCCATGAGTGGCCTCTTCGAAGAAATCGTCCGCATGCCCATGCCCGCGCTGAAAGGTGTCGTCAAGCTGCGCGGAAAAGTCGTGACGCTGTTAGGCAAACGCGCAGGCTGATGGCAAAGCAAGTCGACGTCGAGCGGAGCGACACATGATCACTTTGGCCGATGAATTCACCGACAGAAAAGAACGCAGCGCCCGCGGTTGGCTCTTCTTCGACGCCGACTGCCGCTTCTGCACACGTACAGCCCGTTGGCTGGCACCGATTCTTCGCCGTCGTGGACTCGGCGTAGCCCCCCTGCAAGACCCACGTGTCGGCGCGTTGCTCGGTATGCCCCGTCGCGAACGTCTCAAAGAACTCCGCTTTCTCATGAGCGACGGCAAACACTCCGGCGGAGCCAACGCCGTTCTCGCCGTCTCCCGTGAAATTTGGTGGGCGGCGCCATTGATCTGGTTGTCCTCTTTGCCTGGAGCTATGCCGGTCTTCGACGCCGGCTACAAATGGGTTGCTTCCCGCAGAGGCTGCACCAGCAAACAGTGCGCGGTCGTGTAAAGAACGGCAGCAAGGCGACAACGTCAGAGGTATCGATGCGTATCAGAGAGTTGCTCCGCTGGGAAGGCAAGATCAGCCGCAGTACGTATGTTATGTCCGGTCTTATCGCGCTGGCCATCAAACATAACCTCGACCGCTTGATTGCCTATGCCCTCCACCAGCCGTGGAACATCTGGAGCTCGTGGCTGCCGCTCGAACGATTCTTGCCGCCGACCTTGCTCTCGCCCAACGATAAAGCGTTCCTGCTGCTACTTTTTCTCGCAGCAATTCCATTCATTTGGTTTGGATTGGTCCTCACTGTAAAGCGATTGCGTGATGCCGGGCAGGCCACCTGGCTCGCTGTCTTTTTCTTCGCCCCAGTCGTCAATCTGATTTTCTTCCTGATTCTTTGTCTCTTGCCGGAGTATCAAGATCCTCCGCCGCCACCACACACTCGATATACCGGCAAGATACCAGTTGGCTTATGGCCCACGTCCAAGAAAGGCAGTGCTATGGTCGGCGTGGTGTTGGCGACATTGCTCGGAATCGGCGGTACTTGGGTCGGAGTCCGCTGGCTCGGTAACTATGGGCTGAGTCTATTTCTCGCTCTGCCGTTTGCTATGGGCTATTTGACGGTATGGGCGCACTGCAAGCGAGCCTATACCAAAGCCTCCGATGTCCTCACACTGGTCTCGCTCAGCGTCCTGTTCTGTGCAGTGGGAATCATGGCCATCGCCATCGAAGGCGTAGTTTGCCTCGTTATGGCTGCTCCCATCGCGTGGGTCCTGGCGCTATTCGGTGGATTCCTTGCGGCGAAAATTCACAACACCGTCTGGCAGGGAGCAAGCGTTTCCGCCACTCTAGCCGTCGTGCTGGCAAGCGTTCCGGTGTTAATGGGCGCCGAATACGCAAGCCCGCCTCCCGTGCCGCGCTATCAAGTCCACACGGCGATCGAAATTGCCGCCCCGCCCGAAATCGTTTGGCAACGCCTCATTCGCTTCCCGGCACTGCATGAGCCGAAAGAGTGGCCGTTCCGCTATGCGGGAGTGGCCTATCCCATCGAAGCGCGCTTGACCGGCGAAGGACTAACAGCGGATCGCGAATGCCGCTTCTCAACGGGAAGCTTCAAAGAACCGATTCTCGCTTGGGAACCCGGCAAACACTTCGCCTTCAGCGTCTCCGACGAACCGTTGCTCATGACCGAAACTTCTCCCTACGGCCAAATCCACGTTCGCCACTTGGATGACCGTGATTTTCAGCCAGAGCGTGCCGATTTCATTTTGACGGGGCTATCCAGCGGAAGGACTCGCCTTGAAGGCACTACGACGTACGTCAACAAGATGTGGCCGGGATTCTACTGGCACTTGTGGACAGACGCCATTGTACACAGCATCCACACCAGGGTCTTCGAACACGTGAAGCGTTTGTCAGAAGCCGACGTTCAAGCCGAAGCGGCGCGCGTTAGGGAAAGCACGCGCTGATAGTAGCGCTGGTAGGCGGGAATTACGTCATCCATCACATCCGCCTTCTCGAACCCATCCGCACCGAAGCCGAGCAAGGGTAGCAGTCGCCGCTAAACGGCGTGCCTCTTGCTGTCTGGCCGAAACCGTTATTCGTTCCCAGTCGGAGGATCCTGCGTTACATCGGTCGGCGGAGTCGTCGGCGTGGCTTGCGTTTCTTTCTCTGCCAGTTTCGCGGCTTTTCTCTGCTCACGTTTGGCAGCCTTCGCCTTTTGTTTTTCCTGCCGCTTTTGTTCCTTCTGGCGTTTTTGGAACGTAATGCTCATCGGTCTCCTTGGAAGCTGCCTTAATTCGAGCCAGTACGTTACCAGCGCGGTTCGCGCGGCTGGCGTGGGGACTCGCGGTAATCCTCGTGCGAGAATCCGCCGCGACCGCTACCACCGCCGGGGCGCCCTCCGCCGCTGTTGCCGCGTGGCGGGCGCTCACCCTTGGGTCTGGCTTCGTTGATCTTGAGGTTGCGGCCGCCCATTTCTTTTCCGTCGAGGGCTGCGATGGCCTTTGCTGCCTCGGCGTCATTGGGCATTTCCACAAAAGCAAAACCGCGAGCACGCCCGGTTTCCCGATCCGTGACCATATGAATTCGCCCTACCTGCCCGAAGGGCTGGAAGAGCGCCGTCAAATCGGCTTGCGTGGCTTGAAAATTCAAATTTCCGACAAAAAGACTTTTCATGTGATCCCCCTTGCTGGATCTCGAGACGTACAGAAATTCAGATGATAGAAATCCCTCATATTGAACCTTCGACAAACGTGCGGACTGAGCTGGATCGCGATGGATGGCGCAGCTTGCGCAATGCTTTGGCCTCGATCTGACGAATGCGCTCGCGCGTCACCTCGAAGACCTGCCCCACTTCTTCAAGCGTGTGCGAATTGCCGTCCTCAAATCCAAATCGCATGCGGATGATTCTCTCTTCGCGCGGACTTAGCTTCTTCAACATGGAGGCCATGGTCTCCTGCAGGCTGAGTCGCAGGGCTGCCTCTGATGGAGAAATCGCGCCTTTGTCTTCAATGAAATCGCCTAGATGAGAATCTTCCTCTTCGCCAATGGGAGTTTCCAAAGAGATAGGCGTCTGGGCAATCTTCCGTGCGCTGCGCACTTTGTCGATGGCCACGTCCATTCGCCGCGCCAGCTCTTCCGACGTGGGCTCGCGTCCAAGCTCCTGAACGAGTTGCCGAGTACATTTGGCCAGCTTATTTACGACCTCAACCATGTGAACGGGCAAGCGAATCGTACGCGCCTGGTCGGCGATAGCACGCGTAATCGCCTGACGAATCCACCATGTGGCGTATGTTGAGAACTTGTAACCGCGGCGCCAGTCGAACTTGTCGGTGCCCTTCATGAGCCCGAGATTGCCTTCCTGGATCAAGTCAAGAAACGGCAGGCCGTGGTGCGTGTATTTCTTTGCGATCGAGACGACCAGGCGCAGGTTAGCTTCAGTCAGCTCTCTTTTTGCCTGATGCGCCTCCGCTTCGCCTTGGCGAATGAGCGTGAGGGATCGCTTTAGGCTCACCAGCCCAACTTCGCTTGATTCTTCGATTTCCCTCAGCCCCGCCCGGCGCGCGCGCAGCTCCTTGCGTGCATCGGTGGCGACATCTCCGAGGGCGGCATCCACGCGGCGCTCGAGCCGGCGAGCTTCACGCTCAATGCTATGCAGCCGTTCGACCGTTGACCGCATTTTTTCGATCAGGCGCTTCTTCTCGCGCCAGTGAAAACGAATATCGCGTATTGCCAGTGAGATTCGTACCCGGGTCCGGGCCACCGCCCAGCTGGCTCTCCGCCAGGCTTGCCTCTTCGATCTTGCCGTCCCGGCAAGCCTTTCTGCTTGCTTCAGCGCGGTTTCGTAAAGCTCCTCAATTTTTTCGATGTCCTTGATGATTCGCTTCGTTGTGTTTGCGAGCTTCTCTTCGGTGAGTTCTTCGTCGTCGAACTGGACAACTTCCTTGATCGACCGCACGCCCCGCCGCAAATCTCTCCCGACGGCAATCACTTCCTTCATGATGATGGGCGAGCGAGTGATCGCTTTCATGACTACGAGTTGCCCGCGCTCGATGCGTTTTGCGATCACTACTTCGCTTTCGCGCGTGAGCAGCGGCACGCTTCCCATTTCGCGGAGGTAAACTCGAACGGGATCCTCGGATTTGGAGTCCACTCCTAGACTCAGGTCAAGGGCATCTTCAGCTGCAGGATCGCCTTTTGCGTCGGCTTCGTGACCGTCCCGTGGACTTGACCCGTCGCGCGCCGCCGTTGCGGCGGCGTGGTCGTCATATACCTCAATGCCCTGGCGTTCTAAGCTGGCCAGGAGATCATCGATTTCCTGCGGACTATGCAAATCTCTGGGAAGGCCTTCGTTAACTTCATCGTAGAGCAGGTAACCGCGGTCTTTACCTATCAGGACGAGCTGCTGAATGTGGCCAAATTCTTCTTCAATGTGTCGCGCCAAAAATTCTCCTAAGCTTGCCAAGACGAAATAGTAGAGGCGACATCACGACTCGGCGTGTTTGCGGTAGGCAGAAGGGCCAGGCTTCGATTTTGGCGCGTGCGCGTCTCTGTAATCGGCCAATTCTGCGTCCGTAATGGAGAACCGAGTCGATGAAGGATGTGTGCCGTTGCTCGAAAATTCCCGATGAAGCCGCGCCGAACAGATGCCCGGCGCATCCTGATAGCGCACACGATGCGCCACAAAAGCGGCGCTCGCAATCGCCACAAAATACTCGGCAGACTCGCCGCCGGATCCACGGAGGGTGAAGGTATATTCCCGGTCCGCTCCTTTGGTTTCAAATCCGACGTACTGGAACATCACCGCATCGCTCAAGATAAGCCGCCGTTTCTGGAGGGAAAAGTCGCGACTGCGAACTCAGGTTAGCTCTCAGGTGGATCAAGAGGTGACGAAAGCGCAACAATTGCGGCTCACTCATCATCGCACACTACTGTGCTCAAGTATACGAACCTCTGTCCGCATTGTTCAGGCAAGCGGAAAAATACGGCTGGCGGGAACCAGGGGCACGCAGGAATCGTCATGGCCATGAGCCCGTGAATTGTCTCGCGCAGCTCCGCCGACTTTCTTAGCAGCTGCGCCGCGCCTCCGCCACCTTGCGGCAGTCTCCGCGTTTTTCCTTGGGTTGGCCGTATGGATGGCCATAAGGTGCCCGTGAAGGAAACTTCCTGTCAATCAGCAGCGGCTATTCCGTTGCATCCTAGGCTCTCGAGTCCGATGCAATATGCAAAGTGTGCCCAGTCTTTTTAGGCGAGACGCATTTCTTTCGACTCATCTTTCTGGGCTGCAGTGGCTTTTCCGATGTGCCATCCCCACCTCATGCTGAGGCGGCGCGTGTTTCGGAAAGGACGCGCTGATAATAGCGCTCGTAGGACGGGATGACATCGTTCGCGCAGAATTTCTTCTTGGCGTTGACTCGCGCCAGCTCGCCCATTTCGCGCCCACGGTCAGCGCGCGCCAGCAATTCGATCGCATATTTCGCGGCAGTTGCAACGTCGCCAGGCTCGACTAAGAAACCATCCACATTGTGTTCGACTACTTCAGGCACTCCACCGACGTTTGTTGCGATTACCGGAACTTCGCAAGCCATGGCTTCCAGCGCAGCCAGTCCGAACGACTCCAACTGAGAGGGTAGCAGGAACAAATCCGCATCCGAAAGCAGCCGATACACCTGATCCTGCTTACCGAGGAAATGCACGTCCTTTTGTAATTTCTTTTTGCGGACTAAATATTCCGCCGCCCCGCGCTCCGGTCCGTCGCCAATCAGCACCAGTTTCGCCGGCATCTTGGCGCGCACCTGCGCAAAGATCTCCACGCAGTCCGCCACCCGCTTTACGGGACGAAAATTCGAGAGGTGCATCAGAATTGGTTCTCCTGCTGGAGCCCATTTCGCCCGCTGCGCAAGATTCGGTTGCCGCGTGTACAAATCGCAGTTTACAAAGTTGGGAATCACTTCGATCGTCCGCTTGATGTCGAATTCCTTCAGCGTCTGCTTCAAAAGGTAACTCGAAATCGCTGTCACGCCGTCGCTCTGCTCAATGGAGAATTTCGTGATCGGGAGGTACGACCGGTTGCTGCCGACCAAAGTGATGTCGGTTCCGTGCAGCGTCGTGATAAACGGCAGCCGCCGTGGCACCGCCATCGATCGCGCGAGCATGGCACTCACCGAATGCGGAATCGCGTAATGCACATGCAGTAGATCCAGCGACTCAGCCTCGAACACTTCCAGCATTTTCGTGGCGAGCGCCAAAGCATACGGCGGATGGTCAAACAGGGGATAGCTCGCAACCTCGACTTCGTGAAAGAAGATGTGCGGGTCGTTCAGGTTCATTCGAATCGGCGGGGCATAGCTGATGAAGTGCACATCGTGACTGCGCGCGGCCAGCTCCTGGCCGAGTTCGGTGGCGACGACGCCGGAGCCGCCATAGGTGGGATAGCAAGTTATGCCAATGCGCATGGTTGAGATGGCTGCGAGTAAGTCAGGCTAACACACCCACAAAGCTGTTCGCGCTGCCAAGCCCGAAGCCCTGCTAGAATGTCCGCCAACACCAGCACTTCGAATAGCACACATCCGGTTCGAGCCGCACGGCACGACGCCGCCCGGTCGGAAACCGGATGACCCATTAGACGCAGCGCACAGCAAAACCGTTAAATCGGCGGAAGCAGGTCGGCCAACCACGGCTGTCAGGAGATTCGAATGGAGTTCACCAGAGAGCACCTGGAATACGCCCAGAGCCGTGTCCGCCTCAGCAAGTTCAGCGCGCTGATGGGATTCGAAGTGGTGAAGCTTTCAAACGGCGGAGCCGTCTTGACCGTAACCACTGAAGATCGCCACCGGCAGATTCACAACGTGATGCACGGCGGGGTGATCGCTGCGCTGGCTGACACTGCAGCGGCGATCGCCGCCTATACCGTAGTCCCGCGAGGAACTGAAGTTGTCACCATCGAACTCAAAATCAATTATCTGTTGCCGGTGAGTGGTGGAAAGCTGACCGCCGAAGGCAAAGTCCTGCGCGCTGGCCGCAATTTCATTGTGGTGGAGTGCGATATAAGCAGGGAAGACCGCGCCCTGGCGGCGAAAGCGCTGATGACGTTCGGGGCCGCGCCCGGGCACGCTCTATCCGCGGACAATTCAGGCCAAAAAGGCACACCTGCACGTAAAAACAAGCAAAAGAAATTTACAGTTGCGCGGCCAGTTCTCACAAAACAGAAAAAGTAACGCTCAGAAACGCCAGCGTACTCGGAAAAATACGGCGTTACTCCTCGCCGTTCTCTTCGCCTTCTTTGTAAACGTACTTGATGTTCTTTTTGAAGACCATCAGGTTGGCGCTGCCCTGGCGTGTCAGCTTGATGCAGTCGCGGTCATACCACTCGACGGTGCCGTGCAGTGTTTCGCCATCGTCCAGAACGATGACCATGGGCGTGCGGGACTGCATTTGCTTGATCCAATAGAAATTCTCGGCGTGGGTAATTTCGGGTGGAGTGGGCTTCTTTGAAGGCGCGGGCCCGCCATTGTGCGGCTGATGTGATGGATGGTTGTTAGAACGCACCGGTATCGGCTCTTTAGCCTCGGCAAATCCAGGACGAAACATACGGCGATTGACCATTATAAAGGACTCCTCAATGCCCAAGGGAGTGGAGTTTGAGCAGCAATGCTGATATGACGCGAACTATCAGAAAGCGGTTACATTCCAGTCGGATGAAAGCTTTCCGCCGAAAGGTTGCCGCATTTTTTACAGGGTAATACCGGAACCCGCGGGACTCAAATACTCATTTAGGACGACAAACTCGCAGCGAATGCTTCGAGGCCGAGTTGCTTGTTGAGATTGCGGCGGGCCCCTGCGGCCAGCTGATCCAGTCCCTGGAGGGCGCGGTGAATAGCTACAACGTTAAAGCGGCGGGCAATGACTTCCAAATCCTTGCGCAACGCGGGGTTGCGGATCTGGGGCGTACTGATTCCGGAAGAAAGCTCCAAAAGATCAGAAAGCAGGCTATAGAAAACTGAAAGCTGGTCTTCGAATGTAACGTCTTTGTCTTTCGCGAGGGTGGCCGTCTGGGAAAAAATCTGTCCAAATTCTTCGCCACGCGAGGCCCGGTCCAAAACTTTCAGCGCTTCGCGGCGGCGCTGGGATTCTTTTTCCACATCCATTTCGAGGGCGTACCCGGGGCTGCCTTCGGCGAGCTGGGCGGCGGTGCGGATGGCGGCGGGGGTGAGGTCGGATTTCTCCCTGAGAATGGCTTCCACTTCCGGCGTGGACAGCGGCGCGAAGTTGAATTGCAGACAGCGGGAAACAATCGTTGGGAGCAAGTTGTAGGGAGAAGGAGCTGTGAGGATGAGTGTCGCGGAGCCGGGCGGTTCTTCCAGGATCTTTAGGAAGACATTGGCGACGTCCCAGCGCATGGTTTCGGCACTGTCGATAATGAAGAGGCGGCGGCGACCCATGGGTTGGAAATAGGCAGCACGCTGGACGGCGCGGAGCTGGCCGATGCGGAGCATGGGGCGGGCCACGGGGGTTTTGAGGCGCACGGGATCGGGAACCAGTGCCCAGACGTCGGGATGGGATTGCAGGATTAGGGGAATGCGTTCGACCGTGGCGGCGTCGGCGCTCTCGCCGCGTTCGATGAGGCCCTGTTCGATGAGGCGCTGCGGTTCGGCCAGTAGCGCGATGCGCTGGCACGTGTAGCATTCGCCGCAAGCGTCGTCGGTGAAGCGCTCGCAGTTCGCGGCTTGAGCGAACAGGCGCGCCAAGGTGAACTTACCGACGCCGTGGGGGCCGGTGAAGAGAAGCGCGTGAGGGACGCGGCCAGAGCGAAGAGCCCCGCGCAAAGCGGTGACGATTTGCGGGTTGCCGCGGAAGTCGGAGAAGGGCATGGCTAATGCTTCTCCTGAGACATGGTTAGCGCTTCTCCTGAAGCGACGGAAGAACCTGTTGGACCGCGGCGAGCACTTCGCGGGCAATGTCATCGGGCGCACGCATCTGCTGCGTGCTTGCGTCGACGCATTCGATGGTTTTCCAGTTCGGCGAACGGGCGAGGTCGTCGTAGATGTCGGAAGCGATCTGCAAGTGATGTGCGCTTGCCTCCAGAATGTCGTGCGCGAAATCGGTGTAGGAGCGAGCGGATTTCTTCGCCACCAGCGATTGAGCGTGTTGCGGAGTGACTCGAAGGTAGAGCACGAGATCTTCTTTGGGCAGGCCGTAAATGCCGTACTCGAGTTGCTCGATCCATGCGCGGAATTGGGCACGCTTTTCGGGAGTGCTGCGAGCGACTTGGTGCGCGAGGTTCGAGGCGATGTAGCGATCGGCGAGGACGATGTCACCGCGGTCGAGAGCCGCTATGATGGGGCCTTTGTTCTCGAAGCGATCGCCGGCGTAAAGCAGGGCAGCGAAGTGTGGATCAACCGTGTCTATCGAGCCGAAGTCGCCATTGAGGAATTGGCCGGCCATTTTTCCGAACCAGGATTCGTATTGCGGGAAACCAGTGGAGAGGACGCGATGGCCTTTGGCTTCGAGAGCCTGGGCGAGGAGACGGACTTGAGTTTGTTTGCCGCTGCCGTCGATGCCTTCGACGGCGATGAGCTTTCCGCGAGTCGTCATGAACGAGCGATAGTGTAGCGAACAATCAGAAGGGATTGCCACAGAGTCACAGAGCACGCAGAGAGTGATAGAGCGGCTAGCTGAAATTCATCGTGAGTTTCATTTTGGAACTGCGTGAAGGCCCCTTCCCGGTTTTATCAGAAATGGTGATTCTAAGGGTGGTTAAAGCCGCGTGTTTTCATACATTTTGCAAGTGTTGATTCTAAAGCACTTAGGGACGGGATCGACAGATGGAGTCGCCCGAGCAAACCAGGAAAAACAGCTCGCAGCCAAGATCCCATCCCCATGTTCTTTTGAAAGAGTGTGCAAGATGCTGACCGGAAAGGAGATGGTATTTTTTCGCGTAGAAGAGTGCGCAACTGTATGAAAACAGAATCGTTAGAGTCCGGTGAGCTCGCGAAGGATTCTGGAATTTTCTATGAACGAACGCGACGGCGATTGAAGAAGATCTGGCAAGGTGCCGGCGTTACGACAAACTGCAAGGCGTGGTCGCAGTGGGGAACGGACGGTCCAGCCGTGGCTCAATTCCCAAACTAACAATGGCCATTATCGCAGATTAGGGGCCTGTTATCACTGGAATTAGATACCTGCGGCGTAATATCGGGCGGAGAGGCGCGTTTCCACGCCTCTCCGCCATTTGACTTACTTCTTGCAACCGTCGCAAGAGGCACAGCAGTCGGCAGAAGCGCAGCACGATTTCGCCGCGTTTGCTGCCCCTGCTAGACCGAGCGTGATAACCGCCAAAAGCAGAATTGCCTTGATGCGTTGCATGAATCTTCTCCTTTGAGTTTGCAGGGTTAGTCGGAGCCAAGTTAATTGGCGGGAGACTTCAACAGTTTCGATTGCCCGACTGGTTCTAGATACGGAGGAGGTGGATTTCGAGAAGTGTGTCTCTGCCTCTGTGAGAGCGAACATCGCGCAAGAAAGGTGTTACTGGGCGCGCCATGTCCGGAAGAGCGAATCCTATGCTCGGAATAGGTGCTTCGGTTGCGAAGACTTTCACACTCGCGGGAGTCGATTTCTGCGAAATGGCGTCGGGCAGGCAACAGGAAATCGAGGCAGGTTCCTGCTTCTTCTGCGGCGACGGCGTCGACGAATGGGAAGGATGACAGGCAGGCATTTCGCCTGAAACTTGCTTGCTGCTGGCGAAGTCAGAATTTGCATGGGACTGCGCGAATACCTGGCCGCATCCGGCAATGCAGGCCAACATGGTCAGCCATACCGTGAGCGCGATCGAAGTAATCGAGCGTAGAACTGGGCGCATCATTCAAAAGGGTAGCACTGTTTTCCTTACACTTGTTGTACGAGAACGGTAGTTCTTTGTAAAGAATGTGTTGTTCGTTTAAGATTTGCGCCTGTGAAATAGACGCGGGCAGATCCGAGTATTGATCCGATTACAAGGAGACCCTGGATGCCGTTTCCCGGTAAAGGAGCCGTGCTAATTGAACTTTCTGGCCGGATAGCGTTTGCGAGCACGTACTTCTGTGACCTTGTGGGCGTGGAACACGACAAGATCGCGGGCATGTCGTATTTCGATTTTGTTTATCCGGATGACAAGGACGAAGCGGGGAAGATGTTCAGGTCAACGACGAAGGTGAGCGCCGAGGCGTCGAATCTCCGGTTACGCCGGGCAGATGGCACAGTGGTTTGGGCGGAGATTCACGGCGCAGCTCTGGCGGATGCTCATGGCGAGATATATGCGATCTCCGCGACGGTAACCGCTGCCGAACAAGCAGTTACCGGGCAGGACCCTGTTCGCTTGCGGCCACAGCGTACTCGTAAGCCTAAAGCCCGGCTGTATTCGGTGACGCGACGGAAGGATCGAAGACAGCGCTAGGTGCAATCCAGGACGCTGATTCCCAGGTCTTTTTCTGAGACTACCTTGGCGACGGAAACGGAGGTGTGGTCCGTCACTCCGTAGTCTGAATGGACGATGACGTAGTTGTCTCGGGCTGCGTTAGCCGAGTCTGCCTGCATAAGATTCTCTATATCTTCCAAGTTTTCGGCGGTTCCAACCCATTTAATGAAGTGGTCATTCTGTTTTTGGAAAAGATCGAAACGCGGATTCATACATACCTGCCTGCGAAGCTACTTCGAAAGCCGCCTAGCGCTTCGCAAGATTCGAACGGCCCCCAAAGCGTCCAAAAGCGCTTGTTCTTCGAGCGAGTCGGGGTGGGAAGAGAAATCCTGCATGCGAGCGAAGATGGCCATTTCCGCAGCGCGAATCTTTTCGTCCTGTCGCTGCGGGTCGGACTCGTGAATAGCCTCTTGAAGTGCGTCCTGCCAATCCATGGTCATCATGAGGAGACCTAAAGCCGGCTTCCGAGTCTTCTGGAAACTCTGTCGCGGGGATTGCGATGGTGGGAGTGTAAGAAGCAAGGCGGGGCGTGTCACTCAGGTTGTCGCCGTAAGAAGCAAAAGGAATTCCTCTGGGCGGCATTTGAATGCTTTGACGCTTCGCGACTTCTTCGCTGGAGACAATAGAAAAGGGGTTAGGCCGGCCTTCCCGAAGTGCCGGAGTAGCGGCAAATGCGGGATGAGCAAACACCGACCGTCCATTTTCGACTCAGGGATTTCCTGTATTGATTGGGTGCGGAAACCCCCTCAAACTTGATGCAATCCGGTGCAAACAAGCCGAACAGAGAGTGGAAACGAGAAAGTAGAAATCACAAGCGACTTCAAACGGGCCTCGGGTTTAGTGTCAAATTCTGGGACGATCGAGTCAGGTGACAAAGCGATGATTTGGCAAACTTTCGCGAGTCGAATTCTTGAAGTGCTGTCGTCGGCGCAGCGGTTGTGGCAGGACTGGGTGTTCAAGAGTTAAGAGTTGCTGCTTCGATTGGGCGCAAGTGGGCAAACGATATGCATAGTCCGGTAGAAAATTTCGGGTTGGTCGGGTCGCTCGCGTGCGCTGTCTCGGGTACATTCCTGTTGTACGACGGCGCGAACAGTCAGTTTCAGGTTATCGGCGGCGCGACGCTGCTGTCGGTTGGACTGGTGGTCGCTCTGCTAATCACGAAAAACAGGTGGCAGAAAACGGTGTGGCGGTATCGCCGGCATCTTCGCTAGCGTAGTTTCCCTCTCCTTTCGACCGTTCAAGCGACTCAGGCTTTTCCATTTAATCTCGGTACAAATCGCCGGCCAGGTATTTGAAGCCCGTGTCCACGGCGACGGTTGCGACGGTATTTCCCGGGCCTAATTCTTGCGCGAGCTCTAGCGCGGCCACTACGTTAAGGCCCGACGATGTGCCCGCGAAGATTCCTTCCTCCTTGGCCAATCGTCGCGCCATCTCGCGTGCCTCCGCTTCATCTACCGTGCGGACCTCGTCAAAATCTTCGTCTTTCAAGTGTGGAGGGCGGAAGCCGGCAGCCATGCCTTCGACGCGGTGCGGACCGCCCTTGCCGGTGCTCAACGCAGGTGACGTGGTTGGCTCCAATGCGACGATTCGTGCGTGGCAGCCGGCCGCTTTCAACGCGCGCGAAACGCCCACGAGCATTCCGGCGGTGCCCACGCCGCCACAAAACGCGGTTACGTTGGTGCCGGCTTGCTCAACGAGCTCACGGCCGATTCCCATGTAGGCGCGAATTGCGTCTTCGTTGTGAAATTGGTCGGTGTAGAACGTGCCAGGTTGGGAAGCCAGCTCTTCCGCGCGGCGCTTCATTTGCTGGTACAACTCCGGGACGAGCTTGCCTCCCGGTGCGGGCACCACCTCCAGGTCGCCGCCGAAGATCTGCATGGTGCGCAGTTTTTCTTCCGAGAAGCCGTCCGAAGAGATTGGAATGAAGCGGTAACTCTTGATGGCGCAAACCATAGCCAGAGAGGAGCCGGTGCTTCCTCCTGTCCACTCGACGACGCGCATCCCCGGGCGCAGATCGCCGCGCGCTTCGGCTCCTTCGATCATGGCGGTGGCCATGCGGTCTTTGTAGGAGCCGGTGGGATTGTAGTATTCGAGCTTCACCAGGACTTCGGCCATGTCTGGAGTGACGACTTTTTTGAGGCGCACTACTGGAGTGTTGCCGATTGCCTGTAATACTGAGTCGCGAATTTGATTGGCTGGCGCCACGTTGACTCCCGCTCACGAACAATGCCGCGCTGAAGGCCACGGCGATCACTTTTAAGCTTGACGGCCTTGTCAGGACGCAAAGTCCAAACTGACCAACTACTTCTTTTGTACCGCACATCGCCCCGTTCACCTATCCGCAAAGCGTGGTCAAATCCAGTTCGGGAAGCGCGCGTGGTAGGATTTTTTGATGAGCGCGGAAGAGATTCAGAGAAACGTGCAGAAGATTCGGGAGCGGATTGCGGGTGCGGCGGCGAAGGCCGGGCGGCGAATGGAAGAGATTACGTTGATTGGAGTGTCGAAGACGCATCCGGCGGAGGCGGTTCGGGAAGCGTTCGGGGCAGGTGTGCGGCATTTTGGCGAGAATCGAGTGCAGGAATGGGAAGGGAAGCGCGGCGGAGTGGAGGATTTGGCGGCACCGGAATTAGGGGCGCGGTGGCACCTGGTTGGGCATTTGCAGAGCAATAAGGCGGCGCGAGCGGCGAAGATGTTCCATTCGGTGGACTCGGTGGATGATTTTGCTCTGGCTCAGAGGCTGGACCGGGCGCGAGCAGAGATGCAGAGCGAGGGAAAACTGCGTGTGCTGGTTGAAATCCGCGT
>Ga0268266_10000303_pt1 | contig 78632 bp, 70 predicted proteins | sample KBSS13metaG_FD_190356 | JGI IMG/M metagenome (GOLD analysis project Ga0268266, IMG submission 190356) | Switchgrass rhizosphere microbial communities from Kellogg Biological Station, Michigan, USA - KBS S1-3 metaG (SPAdes) (version 2) | ecosystem: Host-associated > Plants > Roots > Rhizosphere...
GCCCGAATCCGAAGCGAGTAGGTGCCGACCGGCGTACCGACGGCGGTGGTGACCGTCAGGATCGTGCGCTGGCGGGCGGCTCGGGGCGAAGCGAGCCCCCGCTGGGGCGAGAAGGTGGCGTTCGCCCCCGCCGGGAGGCTACTGCCTCCCACGTGGAGCCCGGTCAGGCCGCTGAGCCCGATCGGCCCGCGGAGGGGCTGGGAGACGTTGACCGCAAAGCGCGCAGAGGCGCCGGGGGCGACGGTACGACTCGAAGGATCGACACGGACGGTCAGCGACCGGGCCGAGTCCGCCGACTGGCGTGCCGGCAGGATCACGGCCGCGAGTGCACTGGCAGCGCTCAGGCTCATGGCGAGCCCGAGCGCGACCAGGCAGACGGGACGGCGAAGCAATCGCCGTCCCGCTCGGTTTTCACTGGTCCGGGCCATCTCGGTTCCCTAGGAGCTCGAGAGGGTCAGGGTCAGGGTGGCGCCCTTGCAGGCGTCCTGGCTTACCGCGGTGTTGGCGTAGACGAGCGAACCGTCGTTCGGCAGCGCCTCGGCGGTCGCTTCAGCGGGAACCTGGTGGCTCTCGGTGACGTCGGCCATCGTGAAGTCGGCCGTTTCACAGGCCGCATGCGCGGCGTCGGCGGCAACGCTGACGAGGTGCACCGTGGTAACACGGATCGGCGATTCGCTCGCGTTGGCGGCCGTGAAGCTGACCGCCTCGGCGGTACCCGGGGCGCTCCCCGGCGTGATCGAGCCGGTGAGCGTGACGGAGCCGACGGTGCCGACCTGGCCGGAGCCGGTGCCCGACCCTCCGCCGGTCCAGTATGCAACCGCGGCGACCGCGATCGTCACGGCGACCACCGCGCCCAGGGCAGCGACCATCCTGGTCTTGTTGCGGTTGGACATAGATGTCCTTCCTTCTGGTGAGCAGCCTCAGAAACATTCCGTGGCTGCCACGACCGCCCTTGCGAACCAGCGGAGTGGCGACAGCCCTTCTTCGGTAGCCCGGCGAACTCCGGTGGAGTCCCGTGGCTCTGCGGACCCGCCTTGCGACGAGGGTGCCTGAGTCGAGAAGGTCTGCTCGGTGTGTACTGGTGCCATCGGTGACCCGTCGCCAGACCTTGAATGCGACGACCGTTCACCGGGCCAAAGCGGACGTTCGATGACGTCCCCAGTGAGTCGAGCGCCGCTGAGCCCTCGGGGGGTTAGCGCGAAGCCGGTCCCCAGGCGGGGCCGAAGATCGGGCCGCCGGGGCCTTCTTCTCCTTCGCTGCCTTCTGCGATCACCTTCAGCCCGGAGCCGTTGGGCCGCATCACCGCCAAATTCGAGCTTTCACCAGCCTGAGCAAGGAAGGCGATGTGCTTGCCGTCCGGTGCCCAGGAAGGACTCAGGTAGCAACGGCCGCGAAAGCAACCGCCGCGACCCTTGGTCAGCTGGCGCACGTGGCGGCCGTCTGCTCGAGCGACGAAGACATTCGGGCCGTCGTGCAGGTTGCTGGTGAATGCGATCGAGCGGCCATCCGGAGAGAAGTCGGGCTCCTCGTCCTTCAACGGCCCGTCGATGAGCGGCTTCAGACGGGTCCCGTCGGACCTCATCGAGAAGATGTCGAAGCGATCGCCGGTCCCGTCGTCGGCGCGTTCGCTGACGAAGGCGATCGTCCTGCCGTTCGGCGCAAAGGTCGGATCGGTGTCTCGGACCTCGGCTCCGTGGGTCAGTTGTCGTAGGCCGCTGCCGTCGACCTTGACGAGGAATATGTGCGAGTAGTGATCGAAGCCGGTCGTGGTGCGGTCGAAGACGATGCTCCTCCCGTCCGGAGAGAAGGATGGGTGATCATCTCGCTGGGCGCCGGCAGTCAGCTGTCGTACGCCGCCGCCGTCGGCCTTCATCAGGTAGATCCGCGAACGGGTAGCCGCGACGGAGTCGAGGTCGGCGGCGAAGACGACCAGGCGCCCGTCGGGAGAGTAGGCGGGCGCCTCGGCGCTGGCGTCGCCGGAAAGCACTCGTTGGGCGCCGCCTCGAGTCGGGGCATGGGCGAACAGTCCTCCAGCCGGGGTGCTTTCGAGAAATGACAGACGCTGATAGGCGATCTGCCCATTCGAGCCTGGAAAAGCCGCCTGCGCGGGCGCGACGGCACCGACGGCGATGAAGGCCAACGCGATTGATGCGAGCAGGGCCCCTCGGGTCAGCACGGGGTCCCTTTCAGGGGCCGTCCCCGGATTCCTTCGGGGATCATCTTCCCGAGGTGACGGAGTTGGCGACTATCCACTTCGACGGCGGCGGGCAGAGTCCCGGCCCGGTAGTGGCTGCCTGCACTGTCGAGTTGAGCGACGGCTCCTCCCACGAGGACGTCGAGCGTTACGACCAGGGAACCCACAACATCGCTGAGTACCAGGCACTGATACTCGGCCTGCTTCTGGCGCTCAAGTACGGCGCGCGGGATGTGGTGGTCAAGGGCGACTCGACGCTCGTGGTGAGGCAAGTCAAAGGTGAGTGGAAGACGAAGCATCCGACGCTGAAGCCCCTGCGGACCCAGGCATGCGATCTGTTGGCGCAGTTCGACAACTGGCGCGTCGAGTGGATTCCGCGCAAGGAGCACCGGCGCGCCGACGAACTTGGGCGCCGCGCAATGAGCGCCGGACCCGGTGCGTCCCCGGCTGTTAGCCCAGCGCGGGGGCACTTTTGAGATTTCGGCGGCGAACGTAGGTGGACCGGCAGCCCAGTTCAAGGGCTGGATCGACCTCTCTCGAACCTCGTGTTGCCCCAAGCGTCGCCCCAGAGGCCTTCTTGCGACCTATTGTCTACGCCGCTAGAAACACAAAAACCCCGCATTGCGAGGCTTTCGTCCTATAGCGGGGGCGAGTTTCGTACTGCGATCTCGGCTTCCCGATGGCTTCTAGCGGGGGGTTGACCCACCTAGGTCCTCATCATCCTCGATCAAACGCCTCCAGCGCGCGCCTCGCACCGTAGGCGTCTGAACTGAGCGTCTTGTCGAAAATGTCGAGAGCGGCATCTTTGGTTCGGCGGTCGTTGGCATCAACGTAGATGCGGACGACGACGTCGACGAGGTCGCGGGCGACCATCGCCTCGCGACGCGCAATGTCGCCCGGGGCCTCAAGTCGTTCAAGCGTCCTTTCAGCTACCTCGAGCGCAAGCTGCGGCGGCGGCGCGTCGGCTTCCTTGATCGCCATCACCGGTGCCCTCAAATCATCTCCGAAGGCCCGGCTGGCTAGCAGCCTCTCGATCAAGCGGGTGTTGCGCTCGGCGCCACCTTTGCGCATCTCGCGGATTGCCACTACCGCGTCGTTGCGGACGTCCTCGTCGGGATCGTCGAACAGCGTGATTAGGAACCCTTCGCAGTACTCACGGTGACTCGGATCGGCGACGTTTGCCGCGCACACCCTCGCAACCCCACACCGCTGGGCGGTCGGCCCGTCCATGCATCGCTCGACGAGCTCCCGGGCCTTGGGCTCGCCGAGAGCGATGATCGTTGCCTGCACAGCCCCGTTTCGCTGCACATCCTCACTCTTCGAGGCGAGCATCCTCTCGATCAGTGGGAGCAGGCGATCAAAGTATCGTTGTCCTCGGTAGCGAAGAAACTCGCTGACCCCGCGGCTATCGAGGACATCCTCGCCGGCATCGGCAACGCCTTCCTCGAACAGCTGGAGGGCGAGATCCTCATCGTGGCGCAGCATCCAGAGCGGTATTTCGATCGCGAGCGCCCGGACTGGCGGCTCAGGATCGGTGACAAGGCTGCGGATCGCGGGCTCGAGCGCTGGAATGTGTTCACGGTTGCCGTCGACCAACAGGCCGATCGCTCGAGCCGCGCTGCCGCGCACCGAATTAAGCCCGCGAGTCGCAATGATCTGCGCGTTCTTCCGCTTTCCGCCCAGATCGACGGTCGAGGCCCCGTCGCCCTCCGTCGCATACCAGCTAAGGATCTCGAGTGCGGAATCCGGTACCCGGTCCTTGGCGAAAGCGCGCAGCGGATGGGAAATCCACATCCCGCACGGGCGGCCTGGTAGAGCATGGCAGCGCTCAACTGCGCCAACCGCCCCCTCGAGCGGAAAGTCCTTTTCGCTCTGACCGAGGCCGCGCAAAATCGCGTCGAAGTAGTCGACGTTGGCCTCGTCAGGGATTCTGGCGATAAGCCGCGCGAAGCGTGCCGGGTCCTTTTTCGTCCTGTTTTCGAGCACGGTGCTGAGCTCGTAGGCGCCGCCGATCATGAAGTCGCGTCGCGACTCAAAATCATCGTTGTCGTACTCGACGATTGCCTTTAGCCAGTTGTCGTCAGACATCTTTTTGGCCGACTCCTCGCCTATCGGCGGGCCGACGAATCCAGCGACTATTCCCATCGGCCCCTCGGCGTCCTCGGCATCGAACTTGCGCTGGAGTTCGGCGAACCGCTGGGCCGCTTGCTTGGAGCGGCGCTCGGCGGCGATTCCTCCGAGCAAGGTGAACTCCGCCCGACCACGGGCCTTCTGCCCGCCTGGCGTCCGTTCCCAGAAGGTGGTGTAGTCGATCAGGGCCTCTTCGAGTCCGGCGATGCTCTCGTCGCCTGCCGCCGGGGTCACCGCCTCAAGCAGACGACGGGTGCCCCAGTGGTACCCGTCGGAATGGCCTACCCGCAGCCGCCGCCGGTCGGCGAGCACGAACTCGATCGCCTCGTCGGCGAGCGCGTCGGGGTTGCCGACGAAGCCCTGAAAGAGGACGTACGCCACGCTTTCGAGCTCGGTCGCTTTGAGGTCGTCGATCAGCCCACGGAAGAAGTCTGCGTCCTCTTCAGCAACCGCAGCGATAGCCGTCTCAAGACCGTAAAGCAGCTGTTCCGGAAGTTCATCGGCGACGTCGCTGAAGTGGCGCAGGCGCCAGATCGAGTCGCTCGTCATCCGCTCCTCGGCGTCCTCCCGGTCGAGAGCGGGCCGAGACGCCATTTCGGCGAGCTCGACGAAGCGCGGGAAGACCTGTTCGACGAAAGCGCGCGGCGCGCCCTCGGATGCAGTGTCGATGTATTCGGCCAGGTGGGCGTCGCGGGGGACGATCCCCGACTCGAACGGGTCGGCTACACCAGCGGCCATCGCTGCCTCGATCCTTCCCTGGAGGTAACAGCCGACTAGCTCGCTTGCCCATTCCGGATTCTGCTCTGCAAGGTTGTGAACAGCGAGCCAGAGGGGATCGCCGTCGAAGTCGGCGCGTGCAAACAGTTGCGCCGCCACCTCGAAGAGATCGCGGCTGGCACCAACATCGGGGCAGCGCGCGAGGATAGCCGTGACCCTCTCGCGCCAGGCCACCGAGCGGCCGATCCGTTCTGAGAGTATTTCCGCCAACCGATCAGGCTCCTTTTCGGAGGCGGCGAGCAGGATCCATGAAGCCCACTCGACCGTATCTTCGTCGTCGAGCCAACGCTCGACTAGGCCGTGTCCGTCGAGGAAGTGAAACCAAGCGGATGAGTTCAGCGCCTGCCAGGCGGCGCGGTGGGCCAAGCTCTTCGGGTCCTCGATGATCGGTCTGAGAACCTCCCACTCCGTCTCGCCGGGGTCGGGGAGCGTTCCCATCCAGGAAAGCACTAGCTCTTTGAGGTGGAAGCGGGTTGTCTTGTCCTTCAGCAACAGGTCGAGGCTCTCGCGGTAGAGCTTGCCGGGGGTGCGTCGCGCGTACTCGAGGATCTGACGCACCTGGCCGCGGCGGAAGAGAAACTGGTCACGGGCAAGTAGCTGTCTGAGGGTGTCTTTTCGGGCGACGAAGCGCCGAGCAAAGGCGTAGTCGAAGAAACGCTCGTGGAAGAAGGCCAGGTTGGGGCCGTCCTCAGCGAGGACACCGATCGAGGCCATCTCGTGCACCTCAGCCGGCCAGTCATCGACGATCGCCTTCGGCGCGATTAGCTGCTGTTCCTCGCTCATATAGCCGACGAGACGATCGATCACTTCGAGCCAGTGGGCACCTTGGCCGAGGCTTTGTTCGAGTTCTTCACGCTTGCGATTCCAAAACGCTTCATCGAGGTCGTGGGTGGTGCGAAGCTCCTCCGCCTTTACCTCGTGCCTAGCTGCGATCGCCTCAAGCAGCGAAAGCTGTAGAGGTTGGCGCAGGGCTTGGAGAATCGTGCCGCTCAACTTCTGCGCACTTAGCTTCAGCCTCGCGAGCACGCCCTCGACCGTATGCATCGGCAGCAGTCCGATGTCGATGACGGCCTGCTGGTCTTCACCGGCCGCTTTGGCGATCGTGCGCAGACGTGAGTCGTTCTCAGCGTCGAAGGTGCGGCAGGCGAGGATGACCTTGACCCGTTGATCCACCAGCGCCAACTCGATCGTCTCCGCGACGCTGCGCAGGTACTCCGGATGGCGGCCCGAGGTGGTGCTGAGCGCGTCCAGCTGGTCGATGATCAGATAGACCGGCCGCTCCTCACTGCCCGCCTGAGCGAGGAGGGCAGCCGCCGGGGAGACGCCCAAGCCGAGTCCCTCGCCGAGCTCGGTCGCCGTGGTCACCGCCGCCTCGCGGTCGAGCCGAAAGGAGAGATAGGTCTCTCCGCGCTCGGTAAGTCGTTCGCAGAGGGCGAGGATCACGTCGCTCTTGCCGGTCCCGGCGGCTCCTTGAACGAAGACGACCCGATGCCCATTGAGTGCCTCCTCGATCCCGTCGGTCTCCGGGCGGGGAAGCAGCTTGCCTCCGATTAGCGTGCGGCGACGGGACCGAACAAAGCGCTCGTTCAGCCGTTGAATCTCACGGCTGCCCGCCATGCCGCCGACCTCGCGATTGGGCGTGTAGCCGAGCGGGGCAAGGGCCGCCCACAGGTCGGCGGCCTCGAGGCGATGTCCGACGCGGTCGCGCAGCACTTCGATCAGCGCTGCGGGCTCAAGGCCAACCGGTCCCTTCATCCGGTATTCGGCCCCAACGCGCAACGCTCTCTTCAGCTCCTCCTCGTTGATCGTCGCGACGCGAACCCGATGGAGAGCTTTCCACGCCCAATCTTCCTCGGCGCCCCAGAGTTTGCATAGGTCCTCGAAGCGGCCTTTCCATGTCTTGTTGTCGGCAATCGCCTCGGTGAACTCGTCAAAGGCCTTGACCTCCCGGACGCGCGACTGGAGCTCTTCGAGGACATCGGCTGAATGCCCCGAGGCGAAAACACATTCGGCCTCGGGGTCCTGCAAGCGGGTGAAGAAGGCGCCGAGCACCCCCGCCTGAGAGAGAGCCTTAAGCGTCCAGTGGCCGACGCCCGTGCGCTGACGCTTCACCTGATGGGACTCTTCCGACTCCGCCTCAAGCGTGAACTCGAACCCCTCCTCGGCGTCGCGATGGTCCTCGAGCCGGATCGCCCTCGCCTCGCCGGCTAGTACCTGCAGCGCGCAGTAGGCGGTCCAGCGATCCTCATACCGCAGCCCATCCTTGCCAGCGGGGCCTCCCGGTCTAGGCATCTGGTGATGAATGCAAATCCTGAAGGGACAAAGCGCAAAGGTTAAGGGGTCCGCTGTCAGCGCCTAAAGGTGGGTGTCCAACTCCGGTCCAACCAACACTAGGCATGACGACTAGCTTCGATCTAGGTGTGCCGCACGCGCCGACTCCTCGTCGCCACTTCCGAAACGCGGTAGGACCACGTCTGTCATCAAGCTTTGGGTAGGTGGACGAACAGCGCCCTCAGCGTGGCCACCCTACTGGCGTCGTCGGGCCACTGCATCCGACATGAGAGCTCCCCCTCCTCCTCACCAGCGAGCCATTCCATGAATTCGTCCCGCTGCTCAATCGCCTCGCGTGCGCTCTCAATCGTCCTAGTGATGTCTTTCGTTGGGACGAAGAAGATCAACGCCACGCGAGTGTCCCGCCAAGTCGTGTAGCCGAAGAGCTGGGTGAGCGCCTCGTCCAGGGCTTTCGGTCCGCTCCACCATTTGCACTCTCCGATGAACACGTTGTGGTCGTGGACGCGTATGAGAATGTCGGTCTTCCCACCCTTGTTGAAGGCCTCGGCATAAGTCACACCGCGATAGTGAGTGTTGAGAGCCAACAGGAAGTGGTCCCGCAGCGTTTCCTCGTCAGCGGATGCGAACGAATCGGGCGTCCGCTCCATGCCCAAGCCAACCGCGCGAATCAGAGAGATGATGTGGCCGTAAAACTCATCTAGCTGTGGCTGGGCGACTCGACCCTGGGTGTCAGGCTCGGCCGAATCGATCGCTTGCGCGGGCGTCTCAACCCGCACAATGGGTGGAGGGCCAAACCCTTGCGGCTCGTCGCTGACCCGCGCAACGGGGATCGTCAGCTTCCCGAGGAACTCGCGCTCCTTGAGGATCTCCTCGCGGCGGGCCTCAATCGTCTTCCTGGCGTGCCCGGCAAGGGTGCCGTTTTCCCTTTGGACCGCGGCGCTCACCACCTCGACGCTTCGGCCGAGCATGCCCTGATATTCCCTCACCTCCCGCTGGAAGGGCTCTGGACCCAGCTCGTCGGGCCACTCCCACACCCGGACTACCTGGCCGCTGCTGATGGTGGCGAGAAGTGGATGCGAGCCCGGTACCTCTGAGCGCAGCAGGTTGGCGTCGCCGGCCACAGGAATCCGCGACTCAAAGCGATAGCCGGGACGCCGCACGATCCCACCGAAGAGCTCTGCCGAGGACATCCGGATGCCGGGCTTGCCGCTGCAGTCCACTTCAACTCGGCCTAGCTTGGTCAACGTGGCCGCGTCTAGATCAACGCTCGGCGCCTCCATTTCGTGATCACTGCCTAGACCCCGTGCCCACTGGTCAATATCGGCCTCTAGCACCTCGTCGTCGGACGCTTTCGTGACGAGGTCGTCGATTTCACCCTTTCGGTAGGAAAAGGCGGCCACAACCTGTTGCCCAAGAAAAAGGCGGTCGGTCTTCTCAACCCAATGCTCGTCCATTGGCCGCGACGTTAGCGTGCCCTATTCGCCGCAGGCAGAGAGGCCAGTCGGCAGGTTCTGGGCCACGTCCGAGACAGGCTCCTGCTGAACCTGCATCAGGAGTCGGGTGTCACGGCAACTCCCGTACCTCTACCAACCGATGAACTAAGGAGACGGTCGCGGGACTTCGGTATAGCGGGGGCGGGATTCGAACCCGCGACCTTCGGGTTATGAGCCCGACGAGCTACCTGGCTGCTCCACCCCGCGGCGGACTAGCGATGGTAGCAATGTGGCGGTGGAGCTGGGCTCTGTGGGGTGGCTGGTGGGGCGATTGCGCAGAGGGCTTTCGGCGGTCGTCGCGCTCTAGAGTGGCCGGGTGAACGATCGGGGAAAGCGGGTCGCGGTGATCGACGTGGGGACTAACTCGACGCGATTGCTGGTGGCCGACGTGGCGGATGGGAAGGTCTCGCCGCTGGAGCGACGGAGCACGGTGACGCGGCTTGGCCGGGGCGTGGATCTGTCCGGGCGCCTGGCCACCGAGGCGATCGAGGACGTCTGCGGGGCGATCGGCGGCTACATCGGGATCCTCGAGGAGCTCGGGGCCGAGACGGTGGACGCGATCGCGACGAGCGCGGTCCGCGACGCCGACAACGGCAGCGCCTTCATCGCCGAGCTGCGGGAGCGGTTCGCGCTCTCGGCCCGGGTCCTCGACGGCGAGGAGGAGGCGCGGCTCACCTACCTCGGCGCGACCTCGGAGTCGCCGCCGAGCGAGCCGACATTGGTGGTCGACATCGGCGGCGGCTCGACCGAGCTGATCGTCGGGGCCGGCACCGAAATCTCCTTCCACGACTCGCTGCAGGCCGGCGTCGTCCGCCACAGCGAGCGCTGCATCTCCAGCGACCCGCCGACCGCCGGCGAGCTGGAAGCCCTCGCCACCGACGTCCGCGGCCTGATCGAGGACTCGCTCGGCGCCGGGGTCGAGGCGCGTCACGCGATCGCCGTCGCCGGCACCCCGACCTCGCTGGCCGCGGTCGAGATGGGCCTCGAGCCCTACGACCCCGCCCGGGTCCACGGCCACGTCCTCGCCCTCCCCTCGATCCAGCGGATGCTCTCCCAGCTTGCCTCGCTGCCGCTGGCCGAGCGGGTGGAGGTCCCGGGCCTGCACCCCGACCGGGCGCCGACGATCGTCGCCGGGGTCGTGATCCTGGTCGAGGCGATGCGCGCCTTCGGCCTCGAAGAGGTCACCGTCTCCGAGCACGACATCCTCTACGGCACCGCCCTTGCCGCCGCTCAAAATCCGTCTACGTACTAACTGGACAGCCTGTCTTGTCCAGAACGGACAGATTGGTCAGTCGTCCTTCGGAAGAACAAGAAATGGGTAGCCCGCTCTACCGGCTTCTTGGTAATTCCGTCCAGCCCTGGTAGATCTCGGTGAAGTACGGGTACATACTGGATGAACCGGGGACGAGGTGGGGCTTGCCTCACCTTGCACTCGGCAATACAGGGCTTAGGCGATTGCCGCATCATGGCGCCTCCCGCCGTCTGGGCCCACCTAATAAAGGTCCCTGAAGACGTACCCCTGCCCGTCCTGAGGGGCCAGTTGAATCGGCCGTCAGAAATGACGGCCGATTCTCGTTCTGGCGCGGTTTACGCCAGGTTCGATTTGCGCGGGTAGACGACTTCGGGATCGGTGAGGACGTTGACCAGGGTCGGCCGGCCGGAGGAGAAGGCGCGCTCCAGCGCCGGCTTCAGCTCGCCCGGCTCGCGAACCAGGATCCCGTCGCAGCCGAGCGATTCGACCAGCTCGTCGTACCGCGTCTCCGGCCGCAGCTCGGCGGCAACGGAGTAGCCGTAGAGGAACTTCATCGGGTGGTGCTCGAGGGCCCAGATGCCGTTGTTGCCCATCACCCCGACGACGCCCAAACCGTGACGCGACATGGTGTCAAACTCCATGCCGGCGAAACCGAAGGCGCCGTCGCCCAGCAGCAGGCAGACCTGGCGGTCGGGATGGGCGACCTTGGCGCCGATCGCCTGCCCCGGCCCGGCCCCCAGGCAGCCGAACGGCCCCGGGTCCATCCAGCAGCCGGGCTCGTAGGTATCGACGAAGCGGCCGGCGTAGGAGACGAAGTCGCCGCCGTCGCCGACGACGATCGCGTCGCGGTCGAGAACTTCGCCGAGCTCCTTGTAGACGCGCACCGGGTGCAGCGGCGAGCGGGAGTCGTTCAGCTCCGCCTCCTCGGCCGCCCGCTTCTCGGCCTCGACGTTCCGCAGCTGCTCGAGCCAGGGCTTCGTCCGCGGCTCGCCGCCGGCCGCCTCGCGCAGCGCCGCCAGCGTCGCGCGGACGTCGCCGACCAGGTCGACCTGCGGGGCGCGGTTGGCGACCAGCGCGTTCGGGGCGACGTCGAGGCGGACGATCTTCGTCTCCTCGCCGAAGCTGCCGCCGAAGCCAAGCCGGAAGTCCATCGGCACCCCCACCACCAGCGCCACGTCGGCGCCCTGCAGCGCCGTCCCCCGCGCCCGGCTGAAGGCGAGGTCGTGGTCGGCGGGCAGGCAGCCCCGCCCGAGGCCGTTGAGGAAGACCGGGATGCCGAGCGCCTCGGCGAGCGCCCGCAGCTCCTCCTCGCCGCGGCCCCAGTAGAGGCCGGTGCCGGCCATGATCGCCGGCCGCTCGGCGCCGGCGAGCAGCGCCGCCGCCTCCTCGACCCCGGCTGCCGGCTCCGCCGTCGCGGAATCGGGTAGCGCCGGGACGTCGACCTCGGCCTCGGTGAAGACGACGTCGAGCGGATAGTCGACGAAGGTCGGCCCACTGGGCGCCGCCGCGGCGCGGTCGAGCGCCGCCGCCGTTACCGCCGCGATCCGGGCCGGGTCCTTGACCGTCTCGGCCGATTTGACCAGCGGCGAGACGAAGGGCAGGTGGTCGATCTCCTGCAGCGAGCCCGAGCCCCAGCGCATCTCCGGGGCGCGGCCGCCGAGGACGCAGACCGGCGAGTAGTTCGCCTGGGCGCCGGCGATCGCGCTCAGCCCGTTGGTGACCCCGGGCCCGGCGGTCAGCGCCGCGACCCCGACCCCGCGGGTCGCCTTGGCGATCCCCTCGGCGGCGAAGGCGGCGGTCTGCTCGTGGCGGACGTCGAGGAGGGCGATCCCCTCCTCTTTGCAGCCGTCGTAGATCGAGAACAGGTGCCCGCCGGAGAGCGTGAAGAGGTGCTCCACCCCGCGGGACTTCAAAGCCTTCGCGACCAGCCGGCCGCCGTGCTCAGCCATGGCCGCAGCCTATTGGCTGGGCCGCCAACTGGGTTTACCATCGCCTGGCCCGGGTGGCGAAACTGGCAAAAGCAGCGGCCTTAAAAGCCGCCGCCCCCTCGGGGGCTTGCGGGTTCGAGTCCCGCCCCGGGCATTCTCCAGAACGGAAACGGCGCTTTCCCTGCACTTTGCGGGTTTCGGTGCAGCCTAAAAAGGCAATAAAAACTTTGCGGGGGCGCAACTTCACCCCTGTTACCGTGTCCTTAGTCCCTGGAACCGTCCTTCCACCGGGAGAGCTCCTTGGAGGCATCAGCCCTTACCCACGCCAGTCGTCGCGGACTTCTCGCCCGCCGATCCCCCCTGCTGAAGCTGCAGGGCGACGAGAAGCTGATCGCGATGGCGCGCAGCGGCAACCCGGGCGCCTTCGAGACGATCGTCGACCGCTACCAGGGCCGCCTGCTCGGCTTCTGCCGCCAGATGTTGGGCTCGACCGAGGACGCCGAGGACGTGCTGCAGGAGGTCTTCGTCAACGCCTACCGGGCGATGCTCGCCGACGAGCGTGAGATCAACCTCCGCCCCTGGCTCTACCGGATCGCCCGCAACCGCTGCCTCAACTACCTGCGCAAACCGAAGGCCGACGCGCAGGAATCGATGGACATGGTCCCCGAGGTCGAAGCCGCCTCGACCGCCGAGAAGGTCCACAACCGCGAGGAGTTCCGCCAGATCCTCAGCGACGTCAACAAGCTTCCCGAGACCCAGCGCGCCGCGCTGCTGCTGCGCGAGATGGACGCCCTCAGCTACGAGGAAATCGCCGCCGCGATGGACACCACGGTGCCGTCGGTCAAGTCGCTGCTGGTGCGGGCGCGGATCTCGCTGGCCGAGGCCAGCCAAGCCCGCCTGCTGACCTGCGGCGAGGTCCGGATCGAGCTCTCCGAAGCCGCCGAGGGCCTGCGCAAGGCCTCGGCGCCGGTCCGCCGCCACGTCCGCGAGTGCGACGAATGCGCCGACTTCCGCTCCCAGATCCGCTCCAACGAGAAAGCGCTGGCGGCGCTCTTCCCGGTCGGGCCGCTGATCGCCTTCAAGGGCTTCATCCTCTCCAAGCTCGGTCTCAGCGGAGCCGGCGGTGCCGGTGCCTCCGCCAGCGCCGGTGGCGCGGGCGCAAGCGCCGCGGGCGCCGGTGCGGTCGGCAGCGTCGGCGCCGCGGCCGCGATCTCGAGCGGCTCCGCGGCCAGCGGCCTCGGCGCGATCGGCGGTGCGATCGGGACCAAGGCCGTCGCCGGCGTCGTCACCGCCGCCGTCCTCACCGCCGGCGCGGTCGAGGTCAAGCAGAACACGAACCCGACCTCGGTCGGGTCGGCCAACGCTCCGGCGAACGTCCGCGAGCACTCGACCGCCTACCTCTCCAGTGCCCAGACCGCTCCGGTCGTCCATCCCAAGCCGGCCACCGTCGAGCCGGTCGAAGCGGTGGAAGCGCCGCCGGTCCCCGCTCCCGTCGAAGAGCCGGCCGAAGCCACGCCTCCGCCCGTCGCCACCGAGGAGGAAGAAGCCGCGGGCGAGTCCGCCGCCGGCGAGGAGACGACGGTTGGCGACTCCGAGACGGAAGGCCTGACCGAGGCGAAACCGTCCGAAGAAGTCGCCGGCGCCCACGGCGGCAGCGGCACCGTCGTCGTCACGGTCACCCCGCCGCCGCCGGCGCCGAGCGAATCGACTCCCCCGCCGAGCGAATCCAGCCCGCCGCCGAGCGAATCGCCGCCGCCGCTGATCGAAGTCTCGCCGCCGGTCGTCGAATCGCCCCCGGCCGTCGAATAGGCCCGCGGCCCTAGCCGAGGCCGATGACTTTGAGCCGGCGCATCAGGCAGGTGCCGGCGAACTGGCGCGTTTCCTCGAGTGAGTAGCCGAACAGCTCGAAGTCGTCACCCGCGTTCTCCGCCCAGGGCGGCTGCAGGACGCCGTCGGCGACCGGCAGCGCTTCCTCCAGCGTCCGCTGGATCGCCTGCTTGTAGCGGTCGTCCTCGCGTGCCTTCTCGCGCAGGAAGACCGAGCCGAAGGCGACGTGGCGGTGCTCGTCGCGGGCGACGTTGGAGAAGCCCTCGACGAAGGCCGGCAGCGTGTCTTCGCGTTCGTTGAAGTCCATGATGAAGTGCTGCCCGGTGAGGGCCAGCATCCCCTCGATGACCATGTGGTAGAGCGTCACCGCTTCGACCAGCGCCTCGGTGTCCTCCGGTTCGGCGGAGAGGCGGTCGGTCCGCTGCTTCAGCATCCCGTCGAAGAGGCGGCCGAAGTCGTCATTCAGGTGATTCGACGTCTCGGCCAGCATCTCGCTCAGCTGGTCGGACTCCAGCACTCCGACCTCGCGGTAGAAGCGCTCGAAGAAGCGGACGTGGCGGGCCTCGTCGGCGATCTGCGTGCAGAGGAAGACTTTCTGGTCCTCGGTCGGCACCGCCCGCATGATCGGCCCCAGCTCCTCGGCGACCTTCTGCTCGCCGATGAAGAACGAGGAGAGCCCGTACATCCGCTGGAAGCGCTCCTCCTCGCTGATCCGCTCGTGCCAGTCCTCGCGGTCGCGGCCGAAGTCGAGCTCCTGGGTCTGCCACTGCTGCCGCTCCCACAGGTCGTACAGCTCGGCGTAGCTGAGCAGCTTGATCTCCGAGGTGCGATCGGCGGCCTCGTTCAGCGCCGGGTCCGCCGTCGCCTGGAAATCGGAGCGCTCGGTGCGGGACTGCGTGCCCATCAGACGCTGTGGGTTTGGCCTGGATCGAGGACGACCACCTTCGACGAGGTTTGGGACTCGACCTCGGACTTGAAGGCCTCGACGTCGATCTCGATCGCGGGGAAGGTGTTGTAGTGGATCGGGATCACCGTCCCGGCGCCGACGAACTCGCAGGCGACGACGCCGTCGTGGCGGTCCATCGTGTAGTGGCCGCCGATCGGCAGCAGGGCGACGTCGATCGGATTGCGCTCGGCGATCAGCTTCATGTCGCTGAACAGGCAGGTGTCGCCGGCGTGGTAGACGGTCACCCCGCCGATGTTGATCAGCAGGCCGGTGGCGGTACCAATCGCGGTCCCGTGCTCAGCGCTGAACAGCGCCTCTTTGTCCCCGGGCAGGGTGCTGGTGTGCCAGGCGGGGACGAGCTTGATCCAGCCCCAGTCGAACGAGACCGTGCCGCCGAGGTTGGGGTCGCTGAGCTCCTCGATGCCGCGGGCTTTCAGCCATTCCGCCAGCTCGACGATCGCGACGCAGTGGGCGCCGGTGCGCTTGGCGACCGGGACCGCGTCGGCCATGTGGTCGGCATGGCCGTGGGTGATCGCGATGACGGTCGGCTCGACCTCCTCGGCGGTGGCCACCGCGGCCGGGTTGTTCGGCTTCAGGAACGGGTCGACGAGGACGGTCGTCTCCCCCTCGCTCAGCTCGAAGCAGGAATGCCCGTGGTACTTGATCTCCATCAGCTCTCTCCTCCCGGCTCGCCGGTCATGGTTCCGTTGATGCTGCCCAGCTCTTCTTTCAGTGCCCAGCCGACGGCCACGCCAACCATCATCCCCATCCTCGCCTCCTCGGCGAGCAGGGCGCGGACGGCTGCGACCCGCGCCTCGGGGTCCGGCGTCGTCGCGGCTTTGAGCGTCTCGTTCTCGTGCGGCTCGCCGAACCAGCCGCCCTCCGCCAGCGCCGCGGCCAGGACCTTCTGCAGCTGCGGCGCGGCTTTGGCGACGATCCGCTCGGCCTCGGAGAAACGCTCCGGGGCGAGCAGCCGCTCGATCGCGGCTTCGAGCTCGCTCTCATCGGGCACGGGAAGCAGCCTAGCCGCGGCGGCTACTCGCCGCGCTGGAAGGCGGTCGCGGCGAAGCCGGCCAGGGCGCCGACGACGCCGCCGGCCAGGCCCGCCATCCAGTCGGCGGTCGGCGCGAACAGCGGCAGGAGGATGACGACGACGGCGCAGACGGCGACCCCGATCACGTCGAGGTCCTCGCCGACGCGCCCGCGCACTTCGGCGCGGCGGATCACGAACCAGGCGGCGATCGCGCCGAGGGCCATCCCGTTGCCGCCGGCGATGACCGTGAAGGCGGTCGAGCCCGCCACGGCGTCGGCGGCGACCATGCCCAGCGTTCCGCAGGCGAGCAGCAGGATCGCCGTCCGCACCGTCCCCAGGCGGCGCTCGACCCCGGTCGAGAAGATCGCCAGCGCCAGGCCGACGACGAAGAGGAAGCCGACGTCGACGTAGGCGAAGGGGGCGGTGAAGTAGCGCCACCACTCTTCCTGGAAGGGGATGACGATCCCGCCGAAGCTGCCGAGCGCGTAGCCGGTCGCCTTCTGGACGAGCAGCAGGATCGCCGAGCCGAGGATCACGGTCAGCGTCGCGTATGGGCGCTCGCCGGAGACCTCGAAGCCGACGCCGCCCAGGCGCGGGATCCGGCGCCGACGCCGGCGCGGTTGCTGTGCCTCCAGGGCGTCGCCGCGCCGCTCCAGCTTCGGTGCCCGCTTGCGTAGCCGCGCCCCGCAGTAGGGGCACTCGGTTACGTAGGGACTGACCTCCGAGCCGCAGTTCTTGCAGATGACGCTGAGCTCAGTCTCGCTCATCTTTCGAGGATACCCGCCGCCGCTCGATTCCCAATTGGAATGCGATACTGCCTGGGCAACCATCTTCGAGGAGGAACTGACGTGGAGCTGAAGAGTCTGACCGAGCAGAAATCGCTGCTGGAGGTCCTGCCGCCCGGAAAAAGGGCCCGCCTGCACCGCCTTCTGTTCGAGTTCGGCCCGGGCAACGGCACCCTGATGCTGCTGCCGATCGACCAGGGAATCGAGCACGGCCCGCGCGACTTCTTCCCCAACCCGGCCTCCAAGGACCCCGACTACCAGTTCCGGCTCGCCGCCGAGGCCGGTTACTCGGCGCTGGCCTGCCAGATCGGGATGGCGGAGAAGTACTACCCCGACTACGCCGGCCGGGTGCCGCTGATCCTCAAGGTCAACGGCAAGACCGACCTCCCCTCCTCCGCCAAGGCCTTCTCGAGCTGCAACGCCAGCGTCGAGGACGGCGTCCGCCTCGGCGCCGACGCGATCGGCTACACCCTCTACGTCGGCTCCCCGCGCCAGGACGAGGACCTCGCCCAGCTGCGCCGCGTCCGCGAGGAATGCGACCGCTTCGGGATGCCGCTCGTCGTCTGGTCCTACCCGCGCGGCGAAGCGGTCGAGGCCAAGGGCGGCCAGAACAGCTTCTACGCGATCGACTACGCCGCCCGGATGGCGATGGAGATGGGCGCCGACGTGGTCAAGCTCAACATGCCGAAGATCGACTCCTCCAAGGACAAGGACGCCCCGGCGCCTTACAACGAGATGGAGGTCGACCAGACCGAGGCGATCCGCCAGTGCGTCGAATCCGCCGGCCGGGCGCTGGTCGTCCTCTCCGGCGGCTCCAGGGCCGACGACGAGGTCGTGCTGCAGAACACCCGCGAGGTGATGGAGGCCGGCGGCTCGGGCGTCATCTTCGGCCGCAACGTCTGGCAGCGCGAGTGGAACGAGGCGATCGAGATCGTCGGCCAGATCAAAGAGAGCTTGCTGGCCAACGTGCGCAGAACTCCGTAGTTGGGCTCGAACAGGTGGGGCAGCCTCGTGCTGCTCCTCCTCGCCGCGCTCGTCCTGCTGCGGCCGTGGGAGCAGTTCGACTTCGGGGACGAGACCCCGGCGAGCGCCACGGCGTACGTCTCCCGGGTCGTCGACGGCGACACGGTCGAGGTGCAGATGGACGGGCGCGAGGAGGACGTCCGCTACATCGGCGTCGACACGCCGGAGACGGTCAAGCCGGACACGCCGGTGCAGTGCTTCGGGCCGCAGGCGTCGGCCTTCAACCACGGCCTGGTCGAGCACCGGCGGGTGCGGCTGGTCTTCGGCGAGGAGCGACGCGACGTCTACGGTCGCCTGCTCGCCTACGTCTACCTCGGCGAGCGCTTCGTCAACGCCGAGCTGCTCCGGCGGGGCATGGCGCGGACGCTGACGATCCCGCCCAACGACCGCTACGCGGATCGCTTCAAACGGCTTGAGATCGCGGCTGCGCGGGCCGGGCGCGGGCTCTGGGGGGCCTGCTGATTTGTGAGCGAATTGCAAGCCCTGCAAGATCTTTTGCTACGGTGCCCGCTGGCCCTCGGGCCCCTTCCTTATGAGAATGCGACAGAGCATCTCCCAGTTCGAGACCGCGTTCGAGCAGGAGACCTACCTCGAGCGCCGCCGGCGCGAGCAGCTGCGCCGCCGGGCGGCGAACCGCTCCCGGGCGCGGAAAATCACCCGCGTCGAGCAGGAGGGGAAGGTCCGCTTCAGCGTCCTGGCCGTCTGCCTCACGGTCACCGTCGTCGTCGTCGTCGTCGCGATGTTCGAGGCGCTCGCCTTCCTGATGGCCTGAGGCCACCCCCCTCGCAGCGAACGAATGCCCTCCTTCAATAGACTCGCGCGCCGATGGCTCGACGCTCACTGAAGCCGCAGCTCAACCAGATCCGCGCCTGGGTGCAACAGGGGCGGACCGACGCCTGGATCGCCCACCAGCTGGAGATCAGCGCCGGCGAACTGCGCGAGTTCCGCAAGCAGTACGACCTCTCGCCCGACGAGGACGGTCCCGGCTCGAACGAAATCGACCTGCGCGACGAGATCGAAGCGGAGATCGAAGCTGCGACCGAGGCCGAGGAGGCCGAAAAGGCCGAGCGGGCCGAGGACGACGAGACCGAGTCCGAGGGCGACGAGGACGAGGATCGCGAGGACCGGGCCGAGGGTGGCGCCGGTGCCGGGCGCCGTCGCCGTCGCCGGCGTGGCCGCCGCGGCGGGCGCGGACGCCGCAAAGAGCTCGAGGCCAGCTTCGACCACGGCGAGACGGACGGCTACGGCCTCTGGCTCGACGCCGCGGTCAAGGACAACCCCGTCTACACCGAGCACTGGGCCGGCAAGCGCGACGTCACCGTCCGCATCGAGGCCGACCAGATCGTCATCCGCCGCGCCGGCGAGCCGCAGGGCTCGAATGAGAACGGCGACGGCGAGTCCGACGACTCAGACGAGTAGCAGCGCCTAGCTAGACGGGCAGCTGGCGGCCGCCGGCGAAGTCCGTGGCGCCCCTCAAGTACAGCCAGAAGGCCGCGTCGGCAAGCGACTGCGAGTCGCCGTCGAGCGAGGGGGCGACGTCGAGCGCGACCTGCTGGGCCCAGTCGGTGCCCTCGCCGTAGAGCTCGGCCAGCTCCGCCGCGCTGAAGGTCGGGCCGATCCGCCGCCGCAGCTCTTCGCGCAGCGCGTCGACCACTCGGTCGGCGAGCCGGCGCTGGCGCGGGTCGTCGATCGCCTGCAGTGCCCGGCGTCCCTCCTCCCACTGGAAGAGAGCGTTCTCGAGGGGATAGCTCACCGGGCCGAGATTACCCAGGTGCCGATGCCGGCAATCAGGCGGCGGGCGTCTGCGGGATCTGGCGCAGCGGCGCGTTGGCCGGGCCGCAGGCGTCCGGCGAGAGCTCCCCGGTGACCTTCCAAACGGTTACCTGGCCGCTGCGCAGGACCGGGCGCACCGCGTCGGAGCCGCGCAGCCAGCGCGCCTCCGGCGAGGCGACCGGGTCTCCCGGGTGGAGGAAGTTGAGGAAGGGGGCGGTGACCAGGTAATCGAGGTCGGCGTCGTCGACCGCGGCGCGGAAGGCGGCGCAGGTGGGGATCGCGTTGAAGGCGCCGTGCGGGCCGTCTTCTCCGAGGTAGCGGACGCGGTTGCTGAGGTCGGTGCCGTAGAAGCCGTAGCCGGCGAAGCCGGCGGTGGTCCCGGCGAGGCCGATGCGGGCGTCCTCGACGCCGCGCGCCCAGCGGTAGGCGCTGTTCAGGTGCATGCCGGGGATCTGCTCCTCCGCGGTCCCGTCGTTGAGGAAGCGGTTCTCGAGGTAGTGGCGCTGGAGCGGGTAGCCGACCGCGACCAGGAGGACGACGAGGGCCGCCGCGGCGCCGGCCAGCAGCGCCGTGGCGGTTCCCCGCGAGCGCAGGTAGAGCAGCAGCGCCGGCAGGAGGACGACGAGCGCGACGAGGAGGAAGGCGAAGACGCGCGCCTGGTCGTGGAGGGCGTCGTCGGGCCGGTTGGTGACGAGGAAGACGAGCACCAGGGCGGCGAGCAGGCCCCACTGCCGCCGCGGGCCGTCGAGCCAGCGGTCGAGGGGCAGGAGGACGATCCCGGCCAGCAGGGCGGGGATCACGTAGCGGATGTTGATCCCGAAGCCGACCGGTTCCCCCTCGGCCCCGGCGGCGCTGAGTGGGGTGAAGAGGTAGGCGAGGGCGCCGAAGAGCGCCACCGCACCGAGCCAGCGCAGGATCCGGTCGCGACCGTGGAAGAGGGCGAGCAGGGCGGCGGCGAGGGCGCCGAAGACGACCAGCGGCCAGAGCGCCCCGAAGGCCTCGTGCAGGCCGGGCGAGAAGTATTCGCGCCAGACGCCGGTGTCGGTCGCGTAGTGGACGATGCTGAAGTCCGGCCGCCCCTCCTGCAACCGCTCGGGGTGGGGCAGCGAGATCGGCCCCAGCTTCTCCACCTCCGGGATCGGGTTGCCAGCAACGACCAGATTCCGCAGGTACCAGAACCCCCCGCCCAAGAGCGCCGGCACGAACCACCAACCGGCAGCCACCCAACGCCGCCCCGGCCCCGCCAGCACCACGACCGCAACGGTCAACGCCCCAGCCATCGCCAACCCGGTAACCCGCGTCCCCGCAGCAAGCCCCGCAGCAAGCCCAGCAGCAGCAAGAGCCCACCGCTCCCACCCATCCTTTCGGTGTGACCAGGCCTCGACGAGGATCGCGATCGAGGCCAGGAGCAGCGCCGCGGCCATGAGGTCGTTCTTGGCGGCCCCCGGATCGCGAACCACGAGCGTGTGGCACTCGAGCAGAATCGCCGCCGCGATAGCCGTCACCGCCCCGCGCCCATAAGGGCGTCCCACGCAATAGGCCGCTAGGAAGGCCACGGCCAACCAGCCAAGGTTCAAAAACAGCGAAAGCGTGTCCCGGCCCGTCAGCAGAATCCCAACGCCGTGGAGAAGCTCCGAGTTCTGCGGGTAAAACCAGTTCGTGAAGACCGTGTCCACGTGATGCATCCCCACCACGGAATGCGTCTGCACCATGTCCACTGCGAACGGCAGGTGGTACCAGAGACTGTCGAAGTTGAAGACCCCCCGATCCAGCGCATGCTTCGTCGTCACCGCATAGCTGAACACAGTCCCCGCGATCACCAGCAGCATCACGAGCAGGGACCATGGGGTTTGGCCGGCGGGTCCTGTCACCGCAGGGGACCCACCACCCCTTCCGGTAGCTAAAGCTTCCTCAGGGGCGGTACCCCCTACGGCGCCACCCCCCGGCAGGAACCAGATCAGCAGACCGAGTAGAAGCGATCCCGCGATCAGAGTCCCGGCGTAGAAGAGACCGAAGGTTCCAAGGATCTCGGATAGCCAGATAAGCAGCGCGACGCCAGATATCGACTCAACGAGGCGAGCGGGGGCGCCGTCCCAGCCGGGCAGGAGCCGCTGGCGCAGCCTGAAGGCGCTGAAGCCGATCGGGACAACGACCAACGCCAGCTGCAGGGCCCCCAGGAGGTAGGAGCCGAGGTCAACCATCACGGCCTCCCAGGGAGGTCGTCAGCCGCCGAGGTTGCCGCGGATGACGACCGGCGTCTCGCCTTCGGCGACCATCCCCTGGGCGCGCGCCTCGTGGTCGACGACGAGCGGGTCGTCGGCGGACTGGATCCGGTTGTGGAGGCGCCGGTCCTGGTCGAGGAGACCGTGCAGCTTCGCTTTGGCGGCCGTCGTCCCGGTGTAGGTCTTGAAGAAGTCGATCGAGGGGCCCAGATAGGAATAGAGCACCGCGACGAGGACGAGGGTCAGGGCGACGCGGCCGACTCGGTCCCACTTGATGCGGCTCGGGCCGCTGCGCGCGGCGGGTCGGCGTTTGCGGGCGGCGGGACGGCGCCGGGGCGCCGAGCGGGAACGGCTGGCCTGCGCACGCGTCGCCATACCCGGAGCTACGCGGCCGGGCGCCGCATTCCTGCATCTAGGACCGCTGCTGGGTGAACGCCTGCAGGCCGGGGAACCGCGCGGCGTCGCCCAGCTCCTCCTCGATCCGCAGCAGCCGGTTGTACTTCGCGACCCGGTCCGAGCGCGAGGGCGCGCCGGTCTTGATCTGCCCGGCGCCGGTGGCCACCGCCAGGTCGGCGATCGTCGTGTCCTCGGTCTCACCCGAGCGGTGCGAGATCACCGCCGTGTAGCCGGCCTCGCGGGCGATGCGAATCGCCTCGAGCGTCTCGCTCAGGGTGCCGATCTGGTTGACCTTGACGAGGATCGAGTTGCCGACGCCGAGGTCGATGCCGCGCCGCAGCCGCTCGGGGTTGGTGACGAAGAGGTCGTCGCCGACCAGCTGTACCCGCTCGCCGAGGCGCTCGGTCAGCAGCTTCCAGCCGTCCCAGTCCTCCTCGTCCATCCCGTCCTCGATCGAGACGATCGGGTAGCGCTCGCAGGCGTCGGCCCAGTAGGCGACCATCTCCTCCGAGGAGAGCGTGCGGCCCTCGTGCTCGAGCCCATAGGCGCCGCCCTCGAAGACCTCGCTGGTGGCGGGGTCGAGGGCGATGAAGACGTCGCGGCCGGGCTCGTAGCCGGCGGCCTCGACCCCGGCCAGGACCGCCTGCAGGGCGGCCTCGTTGGACTCGAGGTTAGGCGCGAAGCCGCCCTCGTCGCCGCCCGCGGTCGAGAGACCCTGCGAGGAGAGCGACTTCTTCAGCGCGTGGTAGACCTCCGCCCCGACCCGCAGGCACTCCGAGAAGCTCTCGGCGCCGGCCGGGACGACCATGAACTCCTGGAAGTCGACCGAGTTGTCGGCGTGGGCGCCGCCGTTGAGGACGTTCATCATCGGCACCGGCAGCAGGCTCGGCTCGCCGCCGCCGTAGAGCTCGGCCAGGTAGCGGTAGAGCGGCTGCTCGGAGTCCGCGGCGGCGGCCTTGGCGGCCGCCAGCGAGACGCCCAGCAGGGCGTTGGCACCGAGGCGACCCTTGTTCGGGGTGCCGTCGAGCTCGATCATCGTCCGGTCCAGCGCGCCCTGCTCGGCGGCCCGGGCCCCGGTCAATGCCGCGGCGATCTCGCCGTTGACGTTGGCGACCGCACGGCCGACGCCCTTGCCGGCCCAGGTCTCGCCGCCGTCGCGCAGCTCGACCGCCTCGAACTCTCCCGTCGAGGCGCCCGAGGGCACCGCCGCCAGGCCGCGCGCGCCGGACTCCAGCGTCACCTCCACCTCGACGGTGGGGTTGCCGCGGGAATCGAGGATCTGCCGCGCGTGGATCGAGGAAATCGTGCTCACGGGCGCGCCAGTCTAATCCCAGGCGGCGGCGGTAAGCGGTGCGCTATTCGCCGGTTTCGGCGGGAGGCGCTTCGCCTTCAGGCGGTGCAGCGCCCGGGGGCACTTCGCCGCCAGGCACAACTTCGCCCTGTTCTTCGCCCGCCGATTCCGGCAGCGGGCGCTGCGGGAACGGTTCGCCTTTCGGTTTGGTCGCGTTGATCGTGCCGGGCAGGGCCGGCGAGATCGGCGTCACCGGCGAGGGGCATTCTTTCGCCGGGGTTTTGGGGTCGGCTTCGTAGCAGGCGGCCGAGGCGTTTTTCGGATGCCCGTCGCCGGTGAAGTTGCCGCACTTTTCGACCACGAAGCCGTCGGCGCAGACGGTCCGCTGCGACCACTTGCTTTCGAAGTCGGCGACGAATTCGGAGAGGTATTCCTGCTGCGTCTGCTGGCCGAGGGTCGATTCGATCTGCGGTTTGGCTTCGGCCAGGGTCTGGACTTTCGCCGCGGTCAGTTTCACGACTTCGACCAGGACCCAGTTTTTTTCGAATTTGACCGGCCCGGTGAGTTCGCCGGTCGGGCTGTCGAAGATCGCGGCTTTGAGCGGGCCTTTGAGGAATTCTTCGGTGATCCCTTCCTGCAGCCCGCCTTTGGCTGCGCTGCTCGGGTCGCTCGAGTACTTTTTCGCGACTTTTTTCCAGCTCGCCGGCGAGCTGTCTTTTTCGAGCTCTTTCTTCGCCGCTTCGACTTCGGCTTTGTCTTCGTTCAGGATCAGACGCACGTCACGGCTTTCTTTCGTCGTGAACTGCGTTTCTTTTTCCGCTTCGTAGTACGCCTCGATCGCGTCGCTCGACGGTTTCGGCGCCTGGCTGTTGATCGTTTCCTGGATTTCTTTGGTGAAGATCTGCAGTTCGACCAGTTCGTTGACTTCGTCCTGGCTGAAGTTCGATTCGTCGAGGAATTTTTTGTACGCGGCCGGCGTCGGGAAGTTCTGTTTCTTGATGTTCGCGAGTTCGTCTTCGACCTGTTTTTCGGTCACCTCGACGCCGAGCTCTTCGCCCTCGCCGCGGATCCAGATCCCTTCGATCGCTTCCGTCAGCGCTTTTTCCTGAAGTTCTTCGTATTTGTCGGTGCCCGGCTTCGGCGGTTTTTTCGCTTTTTCTTCGCCGGAGGTCGCGAGGCGGACGGTGGCGCGCTTGATCTTGTCTTCGCTGACGTTGGCGAACTCGTCCGGGACGTTGGAGACGTGGGCGGCGTCGCCGGAAGGCACGCTCGGCCCGGTCAGCCCCTGCGCGACGGCGAAGCCGAGGAAGAGGACGACCAGAAGGGTGCCGAAGAGGATCAGCGCCAAGCGCTGTCGACCGGCCGACCTGCCGTCACGGTCCGGCCCGCGGCCCGACCTCCCTCTCTGGCCTGCTTTCGCTCCCACGAAGCCGGCAGCATAGTCAAAACGGTGGCCTTAAGCAGCCTTTAGGTCCCGCTCAGGCCGCGGCGGGCTCGGCCGCCCGGCGCGCCTCGCGCAAACCCTCGGCCAGGGCCAGCACCGCGGTCAGGCGCTCCTCGGGGTCGCCGGCGGCGCGCAGGGCGGCGGTCTGCTCGCGCCATTCGTAGACCGCGCCCTCGACCTGCTCGGCCAGGATCCCGGCTCCCTCGGAGTCGAGCTCGACTCCGGTGACGCTGAGGCGGCCGCCGCGGAACTCGACGCTGCGGGCCCCGGCGAGGCCGAGCTCGATCCGCGCCTTCTGCAGCTTCAGCAGGTTCTCGGCCGGCGCCGGCAGCGGCCCGAAGCGGTCGCTCAGCTCGTCGCGGATCGCCCGCAGCTGGCCCGGCTCGCGGGCGGCGACGATGCGGCGGTGGATGTCGATCTTCGCCGCCTCGAAGGGCACGAAGCTCGCCGGCAGGTAGGCGTCGACGGGGACGTCGAGGCGGACCGGCTCCGGTGCCTCCTCGCGCTCCTCCTCCCCCTCCGCCGCCTCGGCGACGGCCTCGTCGATCATCTGGCAGTAGAGCTCGAAGCCGACCGCGGCGACGTGGCCGGACTGCTCGTCGCCGAGCAGGTTGCCGGCGCCGCGGATGTCGAGGTCGCGCATCGCGATCCGGAAGCCGGAGCCGAGCTCGGTGTGGTCGGCGAGGGTCGAGAGCCGCGCCGCCGCCTCCTCGGTCAGCGCCTCGGCCGAGGGGTAGAGCAGGTAGGCGAAGGCGCGCTCGCGAGAGCGCCCGACGCGGCCGCGGATCTGGTAGGCCTGCGAGAGCCCGAGCTGGTCGGCGCGCTCGACGATCAGGGTGTTGGCGGTGGGGATGTCGAGGCCCGACTCGATGATCGTCGTCGTCACCAGCACGTCGGCCTCGCCGCGCAGGAAGGTCAGCATCGTCTCCTCGAGCTGGTGCTCGTCCATCTGCCCGTGCGCTTCGAGGCAGCGCGCACCCGGGACCAGCGCCCGCAGCCGCTCGGTCGTCTCCGGCAGCGAGTCGATCCGGTTGTGGAGGACGAAGGCCTGGCCCTTGCGCTCGATCTCGCGGTGGACCGCCTTGCGGACCAGGTCCTCGTCGTAGGGGCCGACGTAGGTGCGGACCGGGCGGCGGCCCTCGGGCGGCGTCTCGATCACCGAGATGTCGCGCAGCCCGGCGAGGCTCATCTGCAGGGTGCGCGGGATCGGCGTCGCCGAGAGCGCCAGCACGTCGACCTTCAGCTTCCGCTGACGCAGCAGCTCCTTCTGCTTGACCCCGAAGCGCTGCTCCTCGTCAACCACGACCAGGCCGAGGTCCTTGGCGCGGACGTCGCGCGAGAGCAGCCGGTGGGTGCCGATCAGGACGTCGACCTTGCCCGCCTCGAAGTCCTTGAGGATCGCTTTGACCTCGGCCGGCGGCCGCAGCCGGGAGACTCCCTCGACCCGGAACGGGAGGTCGGCGAGGCGCTCGCGGAAGGTGCCGTAATGCTGCTGGGCGAGGATCGTCGTCGGCACCAGGACCATCACCTGGCGGCCGTCGGAGGCGGCCTTGACCGCGGCCCGCAGCGCCACCTCGGTCTTGCCGAAGCCGACGTCGCCGCAGACCAGCCGGTCCATCGGCCGCTCCGACTCCATGTCGGCCTTGACCGCCTCGATCGCTTCCATCTGGTCGGCGGTCTCGCGGTAGGGGAAGGCCGTCTCCATCGCGATCTGCCATTCGCCGTCGGGCGGGAAGGAGTGGCCCTTGCGGGCGCGGCGCTCGGCGTAGAGGTTGAGCAGCTCGCCGGCCAGCGCCCCCGCCGCTTTGCGCGCCCGCGCCTTGAGGTTCTGCCAGCGTTTGCCGCCCAGCGCCGAGAGGGTCGGTTCGCCGCCGGCCCCGACGTAGCGGCTCAGCTTCGCCAGCTGGTCGGTGGGGACGTAGACGCGGTCCTCGCCTTTGTATTCGAGGTACAGGTAGTCGCGGGTGACGCCGCCGACCTCGCGGGTCTCGAAGCCGGCGAAGCGGGCGACGCCGTGGTCCTCGTGGACGACGTAGTCGCCGACCCGCAGTTCGCTGAAGGCGAGCCGGCCGCGACCGCCGCCGGGCGCCGGCTCCTCCGTGCGGCGGCGGTGGACGAGGCGGCGGAAGGGATAGACGGCGAGTTTCAGCTCCGGGCTGACGAAGCCCTCGCGCAGGCGCGCCTCGGCGAAGGCGAGGCCGGGGTCCGGGGAGACGCGGCCGCCTTCGAGCAGGCGGGCGTCGAGGCGGTCGAGGCCGTAGCGGGCGCGCTCGGCCTCGCCGCGGCTCTCGAAGGCGACGACGGTGCGGTAGCCGGAGCGGACCAGTTTCTCCAGCTCGCCCTCGGCCTCCTTGATGCTGCGGGCGGGGGACTCGGCGCGGGCGGCGCGGAAGGCGTCCTCGTCGTCCTCGCCGGCTGCGGTCAGCGAGAGCGCGGCGCGGGCGGCGAGCGGCTCGGCGACGTCGACGTAGAGATGCTGGGCGTCCTCGGCGTGCATCGAGGTGGTCGCGTCCTCCCAGTGGTCGCGCAGCGCCGGCTCGATCTCCTCGGAGCCGACGAGGACCACCGCCGCGGTCTCGGGGACGAGCCCGAGCGGCGCCTGGAAGTGCTCCAGCGGCAGCGCTTCGGCCAGGTTCGGTGACTCGTTCCCTTCCTCCTCGGCGGCCATCGCCGCCAGCTCGGCGACTTCGCGGTGCTCGGCGTCGAGCTCGGCGGCCGGCGCCAGCTCGACCCGCTCGGCGTCGCCGAGCGAGCGCTGGGTGAAGGTCGAGAACCAGCGCATCGACTCGACCTCGTCGCCGAAGAGCTCGATCCGCACCGCTCGCTCCTCGGTCGCGGGATAGGCGTCGAGGATGCCGCCGCGGACCGCGAACTGGCCGCGCTCCTCGACCTGCTCGACCCGTTCGTAGCCGGCGGCAACGAGGTCGGAGGAGACGGCGGCGAGCTCGATCTCCTCCCCGACCGCGATCGCGAAGCCGGCCGGGCGCAGCGAGGCGTCGGGGACCGCCTCGGCCAGCGCCGTCGCCGAGGCGACCACCACGGCGTCGGACTCTGCGCCAAGCGCGTCGAGGGCGTCGATCCGCAGGCCGACCAGGTGCGGCGGCGGGGTCACGTGCGAGGCGTAGCCGGTCCCGCGCGAGGGGTAGAGCCGGACCCGGCGCGGCGCCAGGTAGGCGCGCAGGTCGGCGGCGAGGTCGCGGGCAGAGCGGTCGTCGGGGGCGACCATCAGCGCCGGGCGCTCGGCCAGCCCGCGGTCGTCCTCCAGCAGCGCCGCCAGCAGCAGCGGCCGCAGCATCGAGGAGGACCGGACCGACTCTCCCTCCCCACCCTCGGCCGCCGCCCGCACGCGCGCCGCGAGCGCGTGCACGCGCTCGTTCTCTAGGGCAATGTCGATCAGGGGACGGAGGCTCATGGGCAGCGCTAATGCCCGGATCGAGCGATCCGGGCGGAAGAGCCGATTCTAGGGAGCCGCCGCCAGCGGCCGAGCGCCTACTTCAGAACCTTGAACTTCTTGGTGGCGGGCTTGCCGACGTTGCCCGCCTTGTCGGTTGCTTTGACCTTGAAGACGTGCTTGCCGGGCTTCAGCTTCTTGTAGGTCTTCGGCGAGCGGCACTTCTTGAACTTGCCCTTGTCGAGCTTGCACTGGAAGGTCGAGCCGGCCTCGTTGGCCTTGAACTTGAACTTCGCGGTCGTGCTGGTCGACTTGGCCTTCGGCGCCTTGGTGATCTTCACCGTGGGAGCGGTGGTGTCGGCGGCCCCGCCGCCGTTGCCGCCACCTTTGTTCCCACCGCCGTTGTCGCCGCTCGGGTCGGCCGCCGCCGTCGCCAGCACCAGCTCGGAGGTTCCGCTCTCGATCACGGTTTGGGTCGCGGCGAGGTTCGTCCCCGCCGGGATCGAGCTGTAGGCGACAGCCCAGTTGCCGCTCCCGTCGGCTTCGGTTTCGGCAAGGAACGCTTCCACCTCGCCCGCGCCGGCCGTGGCCTTGCGGAACAGGCGGATCGTCGCGTTCGGTTTGGCCGTGCCTCCGGCTTTCGTCTGGGTCGCCGAGGAAATCGCCGGCGGCAGGATCCCCTGATTCGCACCCGTGACGAGATCGATGAAGAGGCCGCCGTTGGAGGCGCCGCGGTTGCGGGTGACTTCGGTCCAGCTTCCCGGTTCTCCCGCTTCTTCGACGATCTGGATCGCGGGGCCGGTGCTGCCGTCGATCACGTTCTCCTCGCCGGTCGTGCTGCCGCCGATCACGTTGCCGATCGTGGGCGTAACCCCCGTCGGAGGCCTGACGGATATCCCGGGCCCGTTCGAATTGGTGACGGTGTTGCCGCGAACGTCGTTTTTGGGGCTCGCGACGAGAATCCCGAATTCTTCCGCCGCATCGACTTCGTTGGCGGCGATCAGGCCCCCACCGTCACCAAAGCCGGCCACGATCCCCCTGTTCCCGCCCTGGATTTCGTTGCCGATGATTCGCCCGGTGAGAGACACGGATTCGACGGCAACCCCGCCGATCATCCGAATCACGTTGTCTTCGATCTCCGAGTCTTCGCTCACGCTCTGGTTGAGGGCGTAGATCCCGTTTTCCGCGGGCGGGGTCTGTTCGCTTCCGTCGGACCCGAACCCGATCACGTTGCCGAGCGCTTTGAAGCCGTTGCCGTTTTCGCTGACGATCCCTTCACTGCCCCCGGCGAGGTAGTTCGCGTCACCGGCGGCGGTGCCGCCGACGGTGACGTCGTCTGCCCCGCCCGCCCAGATGCTGAAGAACCCTTCGTTGGGGATTACTTCGGTGCCGGTCGCGTCGAGGCCGACGAAGTTGCCGTGGATCAGCGTCGGGCCGGTTGCCGGCTTCTCGGACTGGACCTGGGTGCCATTGAGATCGATGCCGGTCCCTTCCGCGCCTGAGATCACGTTGCAGCCGCCGTCGCAGGCCGCGCTGGTCGCTGCGGCGCCTTCGATCGTGGCGCCGATCTCGTTGTCTTCGGCTTTCACGTCTTCGCTCGGGGTGAAGCCTTCGCGATCGGTGATCTCGATGTTCTTGCCATTCGACATCTCGGTTTCGCCGTCGACCCCGACGCCGAAGTAGTTGCCCTGGATGGTCGCTTCGCTGGCGCCCTCGAGGTCGAGACCGGTGTTGGTCGTGTTGGCGATCACGTTGCGCTGGGCGGCTTCGGTGCCGCCGATCGTGGCGCCGTCGGAGTTGGGATCGATGAAGATCCCGAAGTTGCCGTTGGGGCCGGCGGTGCCGTCGAGTTTGACCCCGATCCAGTTGCCCTGGACGGTGACATTCGAGGACGAGCTGCCGATCACGATCGCGAAGGAGAGGCCGGTCAGCGACAGGCCCGAGACCGAGCTCCCGTCGGCGGTGACTTCGAGCCCGACTTCGCCACTCGGCCCGTTGACCCCGACGCAGGGCCCGTCGACCCCGGCAGCGGTTTCGCAGGTGCCGCCTTTGATTTCAACCGGCGAGCTGAGCGCCGGCAGGACGGTGGCCGGCGCGATCGTGTCGGCTGCCTGACCTTCGAAGACCGTTTCGTCGAAGAGGATTTCGTCTTCGACCCCAGCCGTCGCGTTGGACTCCTGGATCGCTGCCCGCAGGGTGCATTTGAGGCCGGCGGTGAGGCAACCGGCGACCCCGACGGATGCGTCGGGTTCGTCTTCCGTGCTGTTGACGGTGAAGACCGCGGCCGAGGCGGTGGCCGGGAGAGCGAGGAGGAACAGGGCAGCGAGGAGCGTCAGGGCGACGCGCGGGCGAGAGGTCATGGCGCGACCCTATCCCGCCGCGGCGGACGAACGGGGATCCTGGCCAAACGTCGCGTCAGTCGGACGTCGGCAGGCCCGGGCCGCTGCGCTGCCACTCGACCTGGCCGCGGCCCTCGGCGGCGGAGCGGCCGACGACGTCGTCCCACTCGTGCAGCATCCGCTTCAGCTGGGCGACGGCCTCGGGCGGGTGGGCGGCGACTTCGGCGGCGAGCTCGAGGGCGGCCTGCTCGGTGCCGGCGGCCGGGGCGACGCGGTTGACGAGCCCCAGCCGCAGCGCCTCGTCGGCGCCGACCGTCCGCGAGCTGAGCAGCAGGTACTTGGCGGTGGCGAGGCCGCAGAGGCTAACCAGCCGGGCGGGGCCAACGGGGACGCCGAGGGCGGCGCCGGGGAAGCGCATCCGCAGGTTGGCGCCGCCGACGCGCATGTCGCAGGCGACGGCGACCTCGGCGCCGCCGCCGACGACGTCGCCATGGCAGGCGGCGATCGTCGGCTTCGGGAAGGCGACGACCTGGTCGTAGAGGTCGGCGAAGAGCTGCATGCGGCGGACCTTGCCCTCGTCGTCGAGCTGCTCGCGCACGTCGGCGCCGGCGGAGAGGCCCATGTGGTCGGCGGAGCTGATCACCAGCACCCGCACCGCCTCGTCGCCGCGTGCCACCGCCAGGTGCTCGAGCAGCTCGAGCAGCATCTGGGTGCTGATCGCGTTGCGGGCGCGGGGCCGCTCGAGGCGGATGACCGCGACCCCAAGCTCGTTGACCGAGTAGCTGGTGACCGCGTCCGCGGAGGGAGTGCCGTTCTCTGCGCTCATGCCCCGGACGCTATTCGTTCGACCAGGCGCTCGGTCTCCTCGGCCGCCGCGGCGACGAGCCCCTCGACCTCGGCCTTCGGCTCGCTGAAGCGGCCGAGCACGTAGGCGGAGACGATCTCCGGGTCGGTCGAGTCGGGCCGCCCCACCCCCACCCGCACCCGCCAGAAATCGGCGTCGCCGAAGCCGCGTTTGAGGCTCTTGAGGCCGTTGTGGCCGGCGAGGCCGCCGCCCAGCCGCGGCTGGATCTCGCCGAAGGGAAGATCGATCTCGTCGTGGAGGACGACGACGCGGTCGAGCGGCACCTTGAGCGAGCCGCGCGCCGGCCCGGCCGAGGTCCCGGATTCGTTCATGTAGGTGCGCGGCTGCAGCAGCGCCACCCGCGGTCCCCCCGGCCGGGTTCGGCCTTCGGAGATGACGCCGTTGAACTTCTGCTTCGGCTTCGGCAGGTCCCAGCGCCGGGCCAGCTCGCTCGCAACGGCGAAGCCGACGTTGTGGCGGGTGCGCTCGTACTCCGGCCCGGGGTTGCCGAGCCCGACGATCAGGATGCGGTCCTGCTCGCCACCTTCGCGGCGGCGGAACAGCGACAGCGGTTACTCGCCCTCGGAGTCGCCCGAGTCGCCGTCGCCCTCGGCGGCCTCGCCGTCGCCCTCGCCCTCGCCGACCAGCTCGGCCTCCTCCTCGACCTCGGGCTCGACCTCTTCGACGCGCGGCGGCGAGAGGGTGACGAGGGTGATCTCCTCGGGGTCGTCGGTGACGAATTTGACGCCTTCGGGGGGAGTGACGGTGGAGAGCTGCAGGGTGTCGTTGATCTCCATCGCGGAGACGTCGACGACGATGTTGTCCGGGATCTGGGTCGGCAGCGCTTCGATCGTGATCTCGCGGGTGACGTGCTCGAGCACGCCGCCGCCTTTGACTCCGGGCGCGACCTCGACGCCCTCGAGCTCGATCACGACCTCCGCCTGGATCGCCTCGTCGAGTTTCACCTGCATCAGGTCGAGGTGCTGGATGCTGCCCTTGACCGGGTGATGCTGTTCTTCCTTGATCACGACCGGGACGGCTTTGCTGCCCTCGATCTCGAGGTCGAAGAGGGCGGCGCCTTCGCTGATGACGTTGCGCACGTCGCGTTCGACGACCTGGAAGGGCTTCGCCTCCGAGCCACCCGAGTAGACGACGCCCGGAACGACGCCCTCGCGGCGCATGCGGCGCGAGGATCGCGAGCCGAAGTCGGCGCGGGGGGCGGCTTTGAGGGTGGAGCGTTTGCTGGCCATCGGACGGGAGAGGATAGAGAACTCGCCGGGAACAGTGCCTGTGACACCCTTCGACCTCGATGCCTGACGAATCGAAGATTCCCAAGGGCCGGATCCGGCGCTCCGCCAAGCTGGGCTCGATCGTCGGCGTGCAGGGCGCCCGCTACGCCGGGACCAAGGCGACCAACGTCGGCCGCTCCGAGGAGGACAGCAAAGAGCGCCTCGAGCAGCGCCACCTGGAGACGGCGATGAAAATGGTCGGCGCGCTGGGCCAGATGAAGGGCGCGGCGATGAAGCTCGGCCAGTTCGCCTCCTTCATCGACACCGAGTTCATCCCCGAGGAGTACCGCGAGATCTACCAGGAGCAGCTGGCGAAACTGCGCACCGACGCGCCGGCGATGCCCTGGGAGAAAGTCGAGACCGTGCTCGAGGAAGAGTACGACGGGGAACCGCTCTCCGAGCTCTTCGCCGAGTTCGAGCAGGAGGCCTTCGCCGCCGCCTCGATCGGCCAGGTCCACCGCGCCGAGCTGCTCGACGGCCGCGAGGTCGCGGTCAAGATCCAGTACCCCGGGATCGCCGAGGCGCTCGACGCCGACCTGCGCAACGCCGGCACCCTGGTGCGGCTCGCGCGGGCGCTGGCGCCGGGGCTCGACGCGAAGGCGATCGCCGAGGAGATCCGCGAGCGGGTGATGGAGGAGCTCGACTACGAGTACGAGGCGCAGAACCAGCGCTCCTTCGCCCGCGCCTACCGCGGCCACCCCTTCATCTACGTGCCCGAAGTCGTGACCCGGCTCTCGCGCCGGCGGGTGCTGGTCACCGAGCTGGTCAGCGGCCGCGGCTTCGAGGAGATCAAAGAGCTGCCGCACGAGGAGCGCAGCCGCTTCGGCGAGATCGTCTTCCGCGGCAGCTTCGGCTCGATCTACCACCTGCAGCACTTCAACGCCGACCCCCACCCCGGCAACTACATCCTCATGGACGACGGCCGGGTCGCCTTTCTCGACTTCGGGATGACCAAGAAGCTCGACCGCGAGCAGATCCTGCTCGAGCAGCGCGCCTTCGACGCCGCCTCGCGCAACGACCCGGAGGCCTTCCGCCAGGCGCTGCACGACCTCGGCTTCGTCAAGAAGCCCTCCAAGCTCGACGCCGAGCGGCTGCTCGAGCACATGCGCGTCGTCGGCGGCTGGTTCGTGATGGAGGACCGGGACCTGGAGATCACCCCGAAACGGGTGATGAAGATCATCGAGGCGACCAACGACCCGCGCTCGGAGTACTTCGACCTGATGCGGCGCGAGTCGCTGCCGGCGGAGGAGCTGATGGGGCGGCGGATGGAAATCGGCGTCGTCGCCGTCCTCGGCCAGCTTCGCGCGAAGCGCAACTGGCACCGGATCGCCCGCGAGTGGGTCTACGCGGACGCGCCGGCGACCGAGCTGGGCGAGCTGGAGTGGGACTACTTCGAAGAGCGCGGGGTCAAGCGCGTCCCCGGACTTGCCGAAGCAACCTGAGCACTGAGCAGCGGACCGACTCAAAGGAGAGACGATGAGCAGGATCAAACGCGGTTGGGGCCTGACCAAGAAGAGCTGGGGCCTGCTCAAACAGCACCCCTCGCTGATCCGCTTCCCGCTCTACGGCGGCGTGGCGACGACGCTGCTGGCGATCGTCACCCTCGGCCCTGGCTTGTACCTCTGGGAGGAAGACCAGGCGGCCGGCGCGATCCCGATCATCGTCATCGGCGTCTACGTCCTCAGCTTCGTCGGCTTCTATTTCAGCGTCGGTCTTGCCGCCTGCGCCGACATGATCTTCCGCGGCCAGGAGGCGAGCGTCTCCGACGGGCTCGCCGTCTCGCGCAGCCGCATCGCCCAGATCAGCGGCTGGGCCGCGGTCTCGGCGGCGATCAGCCTGGTCATGGGCCTGCTCGAAAACCAGGGCGGGACGCTGGGCACGATCGCGGCGCGGCTGGTCGGGATGGCGTGGACGCTGGTCACCTTCCTCGCGGTGCCGGTGATCGCGATCGAGGGCACCGGCCCGTTCGAGACGATCAAGCGCTCGGCCTCGCTCTTTCGCGAGCGCTGGGGGCAGCAGATCACCGGCAACATCGCGATCGGCGCCGCGGTCTTCCTGCTCGGCGTGCTGCCGGCCGGGCTGCTGATCGCCGCCGGGATCGTCATCTGGTCCTCGGCCGCCTTCGCCGGCGCGGTGCTGGTCGTGATCGGCGCCCTGGTGCTGGCGATAGCGCTGCTGATCTCGCGGGCGCTGAACGGGATCTTCGGCGTCGCCCTCTACCGCTACGCCCTCGAGGGCCAGGTCGTCGGTGGCTTCACCCAGGAGGACCTCGAGTCGGCGGTCAAGGTCAAAGGCCGCGGCCGCCGCGGCTCCAGCCCCCCGGGCGCCACCCCCACCACCGTCTAGAGCCGAGCGAACAGGCGCGGGTCGTTCGAGACCAGGCCGTCGACCCCGGCGGCGACGAGCTTCTCCATCCGCGGCAGGTCGTCGACCGTCCAGGCGATCAGCTCCACCCCGGCGAGGTCGCAGATCCGCGCCAGGCGCGGCGTGACGAGCGGGTGGTAGACCCACATCGCCTCGACCCCGAACTGCGGCAGCTTCTGTGCGGCCAGGCCGGGGAGGCGGTGGCGCATCGCGACCAGCGCCGCCAGCATCGGGCCGCGGGCCCAGCGCCTGGAGGTCCAGTCCTTCGTCACCTTGGGATAGGTCCAGCCGCGCCGCAGCGCCGGCTCCAGTTCGAGCACCCGGCGCAGGGTGTGCATCTCCATCGTCGAGATCATCGCCCGCCCGACGAGGTCGCGCTCGCGCAGCGCCTCGACCATCTCCTCCTCCCTGCCCGGCAGCTTGACGTCGAGGTCGATCTCGATCCCGTCGAGCGGCGGCTCGAGGAAGGCGTCGAGCGCCTCGGTCAACTTCAGCGGCGTCCGCCGCTCGGCGTCCTCCCAGTCGTGGGCGATCACCAGCGGCGCCCGCTGCTCGAGCGGCAGGTGCGAGTCCGGCAGCCAGAGCACGTCCATCTCGATCGTGTCGACCCCGGCCTCGACCGCGGCGCGGAAGCTCTCGACCGTGTTCCCGGGCGCGATCAGGTCGGCCCCCTTGTGGCCGACCAGGCGCAGTTTGCGCTCCGCTGCGGGCAGGGCGCTCAGAAGAGCTGGTTCTCGCCGGCGAAGATCTCGCTCACCGAGTCGTCGGTGAAGATGCGGCGGATCGAGTCGGCGAAGGTGCTGGCCGTCGAGAGGACGGTGATGTTGTCCGGGGCGCCGGGGCGCAGCGGCAGGGTGTCGGTGACGACGATCTGCTCGATCGCCGAGTTTTCCAGCCGTTCGAAGGCGGGGCCGGAGAAGACGCCGTGGGTGGCGCAGGCGATGACCCGGGCGGCGCCCTCGTCGATCACCGTCTGGGCGGCGGCGCAGAGGGTGCCGGCGGTGGCGATCATGTCGTCGACGAGAACCGCCGTTTTGCCCTTGACGTCACCGACCACGTAACCGATCTCGGCGACCGCCTGGGCCGGGCGCTCCTTCTCCATCACCGCCCACTGGGTGCCGATCCGGCGGGCGAAGTTGCGCGCGGTCTTCACCCGGCCGGCGTCGGGGGAGACGATCACCAGCTCGTCTTTCAGTTCCTGGTCGATGAACCACTGGGTCAGCATCGGCATCGCGGTCATGTGGTCGACCGGGACGTGGAAGAAGCCCTGGACCTGGCCGGCGTGGAGGTCCATGGTGAGGACGCGGTCGACGCCGACGCCCTCGAGGCACTTGGCGACGATCCGGGCCGAGATCGGCTCGCGGGGGGCCGACTTCTTGTCCTGACGCGCGTATCCGTACCAGGGCAGGACGGCGATGATCCGGTGGGCGGAGGCGCCCTGGGCGGCGTCGATCATCGTCAGCAGCTCCATCAGGGCGTCGTTCGGGGTCATCCCTTCCGCCTCGTTGGCGCAGGTCGACTGGACGAGGAAGACGTCCGCGCCGCGGATCGATTCCTCGTAGCGGCAGTAGACCTCGCCGTCGGCGAAGGTCTTCAGGGTCACCTGACCGAGGTCGAGGCCGAGCTTGCCGGCGACCTTGGCGGACAGGTCCATCGAGCAGCGGCCGCCGAAGACCATCATCTTCTTCGTGTAGTCGTGGTCGATGCCAGTCGCCACCTGTGGGCGCTCCTCGATCATGCTCACGCGTCGTCGTCCTCTCGCATCTCGGCCGCCTTGCGAGCGGCGTATCCGTCGATGTTCCTCTGCGCGTTCTCGCTGACGGCGAGAGCCCCCTCGGGCACGTCGTCTTTGATCACTGCGCCAGCGCCAGTGTAGGCGGCGTCGCCGACTTCTACCGGTGCGATCAACATCGTGTCAACGCCGATGCGCACGTCGCGGCCGATCACCGTCCGGTTCTTGCGGAATCCGTCGTAGTTGGCGGTGATCGTGCCGGCGCCGAGGTTGCTGCCGGGACCGATGTCGGCGTCGCCGATGTAGGCGAGGTGCGGGACCTTGGTCCCGGCGCCGACCTGGGAGTTCTTGATCTCGACGAAGGTGCCGGCCTTGGCGCCGTCCTCGAGCACCGCGCCGGGGCGCAGGTAGGCGAAGGGGCCGACCGAGCAGCCCTCGCGGACGTCGCACTCGACCAGGTAGGAGTGCAGGACCTGGGAGCCGGCGCCGACCGAGCAGTCGATCAGCGTGCTGAGCGGGCCGACGACGGCGCCGGCGGCGACCTCGGTGGCGCCGCGCAGCGTGGTGCCGGGCTCAATCCGGGCGTCGGCGCCGATCTCGACCCCGGCGTCGATCCAGGTCGAGGCGGGGTCGACGACCGTGACCCCGGCGAGCATGTGGGCCTCGAGCAGGCGGCGCCGGCCCTCGGCCTCGACCGCGGCGAGGTCGACGCGGTTGTTGACCCCCATCGTCACCGCGATGTCGTCGGCGCGGTGGGCGGCGACCTGGTGGCCGGCCTCGCGCAGCGCCGGGAAGACGTCGGGCAGGTAGTACTCGCCCTGGGCGTTGTCGCTGGAAAGGCCGCGCAGCGCCGCCGCCAGCGGGGCGGCGTCGAAGGCGTAGGTGCCGGCGTTGATCTCGCGGATCTCGAGCTGCCAGGCCTCGGCGTCGCCGGCGGCTTTCGCCTCGACCACCCGCTCGACCCAGCCCTCGTCGTCGCGGACGACGCGGCCGTAGGCCGCAGGGTCGTCGAGCTCGATCGTCAGCATCGTCGCCGCCGCGACCGAGGACTCGTGTGCCTCCAGCAGCGCGGCGATCGTCGCGGTCGAGATCAGCGGTACGTCGCCGGAGAGGACGAGCACCGTCTCGGCGCCGCTCTCCTCAATCAGCGGCAGCGCGGCGCGGATCGCCCCGCCGGTCCCGTCGGGGACCGGTTGCTCGACGGTCTCGACGCCCTCGGGCAGGCCGGCGGAGAGGTCGCGGCCGGGCGAGACAATCGCCGCGACCCGGCCGGCGCCGGCTTCGCGCGCGGCGACGATCGGCCAGGCGACCATCGGTCGTCCGCAGACGGGGTGCAGCATCTTCGGCGTCGAGGAACGCATTCGCGTGCCCTCGCCCGCCGCCATGACGAGAACCAGGGGTGGGCTCACCCCGAGATCGTATGTGCTCAGGCGCGCTTCGCGAGGTCTTTGCCGAGCAGTGCAACGGAAGTCAGCGTCCAGCCGGCGAAGATCAGGTCGATGCCGACGAGGAGGCCGATCGCCCAGTCGGCGCTGCTGGGGAACTTGGCGAGGATCAGAATCCCGATCAGGAGGCCGGCGATGCCGCTGAGGCCGAGCAGGCCGGCGTTCGGCTCGCCGCGGGCGATGAAGGCGATCGCGGTTCGGGTCAGGCCCATGAAGAGGAAGTAGATCCCCAGCACCAGGGTCAGCGTCAGGGTGCCGTTATGCGGTTCGACGATCAGCCAGAGGCCGACGATCACGGTGAGGATCGCCCAGGCCAGGCGCAGGACCACGGTCCCGATCGAGTGCGCCGAGAAGGCCGCCGCGACGAGGACGACGCCGACGAACAGCAGCAGCCAGCCGATGAAGATCGCGGTGCCGACCGAGGCGACAGCCGGGACCAGGATCGCAATGCAGCCGAGCACGATCGCGGCGACGCCGACGAACATCAGCGCCTTCCAGCTGCGGCTCAGGCCCTCGCGGACCTCGGGATCAAGCGACGCTCCTCCGATCTCCATGGCGGGGAAGCTAAACGCCCCCGCGGACGCCGCGGCTCAGACCTTGCGGTAGCGGGCGTCGACGATCGAGTAGAGCCCGAACCCGATCAGCCCGGCGGCGACGAGGCCCAGCAGGGCGGGTCCGTAGGAGGCGTGCGCGAGTTCGCGCAGGGCGCCGTCGAGACCGATCGCCTCCTTCGGGTTGTAGTCGATCGCCGCCTTGAGCAGCCCGTAGCCGATCAGGGCGAAGATGACCGCTCTGGCGACGGTCCCGAAGACGCCGAGGGCGGTGTAGGCCTTTTCGACGCCGGGGCTCATTTCGCCCGTCTTGGCGTCCTCGAGGAACTTTTTCGACAGGCCCTTATAGGCCTGGTAGACGGCGACGCCGATCAGGATCGCCCCGGCGACGCCGACGATCACGGTGCCACCGGTCCAGTCGAGGACGCCGCCGGTCGTCTGCTGCGGCGACCCCGAGCCGCCGGCCGAGGAGGTGAGGATCTCGATCGCCGTTATGCAGAGGATCCCGTAGGCGATGCCGCTGTCCAGCGCCGAGATGCGCTCGAAGGTGCTGTCGCGCTGTTCGGCGCCGTGGCCGACGGCGGCGCGGATCAGCCTCCAGAGCGCGTAGCCGCCCAGCCCGATCGCGACCAGGAGGAGCAGCAGTTCGCCGAAGGACTGGTGGGCGATCGTCTGCAGCGCGCCTTCCTGGTTGGTCGCCTTGCCGCCGTCGCCGAGCGCCAGCTTCAGCGCCAGCACGCCGATGATCCCGTAGACCACCCCGCGGGCGACCAGGCCCGCTCGCGCCAGCCAGCCGAGCGTCTTCGCGTGGGCGAGTTCCTCTCCCCCGCGCTTCGCCTTGTCGCCGAGGTCCTGCGCCCCCGTGCTCAAATCGGTCTTCATCTCGCTCCGTTCCCGTTTTCGGCCGCGCCCGGGACGCAGACGGTGATCGCGCCGGGTTCGACGTCGACCTTGAATGACTTGACCTTCTTGCGGTCGCCGCCGTCGAGCTCGTAGCGGACCTTGCGGTCGAGCTTGACGCGCACCTTGCGACCCTGGGTGACCCGCACGAAGGGCGACTTCTCGGTCTTGCCGAGGGCGGTGCGCGCCGTCGCGCGCGCCAGCTCGACCGGACCTTCGGAGGTGAGGACGCCGACGTCGAGCTTGCCGTCATCGGGCTGCGCGTCGGCGAAAACTTCGACGCCGCCGAAGAGCTCGCCGACGTTGCCGACCAGGATGCAGCTCGCCGGGCCCTTGTACCAGCGGGTACCGTCGATCTCGATCTTCGCCTCGAAGCTGGGGCTGTTGAGCTCGGCGGCTCCGCTGAGCACGTAGGCGGCGCGGCCAAGCCGGTCCTTACGCTCGTCGGCGCCCTTGATCATCGCCGCGTCGAAGCCGGCCCCGGCCATCACCGCGAAGCGCTCGTCGTCGAAGCGGCCGACGTCGAGCCGGCGGCGATCGCCGTGCAGCGCGACCTCGACGGCCTGGGCGATGTCGCGTTCGATGCCGAGGTGGGTGGCGAACAGGTTCGAGGTCCCGGCCGGGACGATCGCCAGCGGGACCTGGGTGTCCTTCAGCGCGTTGACGCAGCGGCGCATCATCCCGTCGCCGCCCCAGGCGATGAGCAGCTCGGCGCCGTCCTCCAGCGCCCGCTCGACCGCGGCCGGCGCCCGCTTGCTCTTCGGCACCTCGGTCCAGAGCGGCTCGTCGACGCCGGCCTCCGCGAGCGTGCGCCGCAGTTCCGGCAGCCCGCCGCCGACCGTCTTCCCAGCGTGGGCGACGACCGCGACCTTCATGCGCGCGAGCGCCTCTCCGCGGCGGCGCCGGCGGCGCGGCAGGCGAACAGCAGGACCAGGATCGCGCCGATCCCGACCAGGACGCCGCCGGCGACGTCGAGCGGGTGGTGCATCCCCTCGTACATGCGCGAGAGGGCGACGAAGGTGGTCAGCAGGATCGCCGCGGTCCAGGCCAGCGCCTTCTTCAGGCTGCTGGTGAAGCGGGTGGTGAGGAGCAGGACCAGGCCGGAGTAGACGGCGATCGAAGCGGCGGTGTGGCCGGAGGGATAGCTGGCATCGACTTCGAGGTTTTCCAGCCGGTGGACGGTGGGGCGGTCGCGGGGGACCGCGATCGAGGTGACGCGGTAGGTGGCCGACTCGACCGCGAGGACGAAGGCCGCGAAGCCGGCGATCAGCCAGCGGCGCTTGAAGGCGGCGACGATCGCGACGATGCCGACGATGATCGGCAGGACGGGGGCGCCGCCGACCTGGGAGCCGATTTCGGCGATCGTGGTCAGGGTGCCGGTGCGGTTTTCGGCGAGGGTGTCGTTGAAGCTCTCATCCGTGCTTTCCAGCCCGAGGCCGCCGCTGGGCAGCAGGACGTGGACGACGATCAGGGCGAGCGCGATCGAGGCCGCGGCGAGCAGCAGGAAGCCGGCGAGCAGCGCGAGGAAGAAGACGAGGGCGGGATGGCGAGAGTCGAGCGCGCCGGCGAAGCGGGCGGCGGGGCCGCCGGGGCGGGCCTCGAAGATCGGGACGGTGTGGCGCTCGCGCTCCCGCTCGGGGGTCGGCGTGGCGCGTGATCTCTCCTCAACGGTCACGCCGCTGATATCCCCAGCTCCGCCTCATACTATGCATCGGTTCCTCTAACCAATCGCGGTATTCATTGGCCTTTGCGGGGTAATCCCTCCTTCTGATGCCGTTTTTCCTCCTTCTGCTGATCTCGCTCCTGGCCGGCCTGGGAGCCGCTTTCCTCGCCCGTCGTTACCCCGGCGGCGGCACCGCGCCGGCCACGGTCGAGGTCGCGCGCGAGGCGGGCGAGCACGCCACCGGCCGCCTCGGGCGGCGGGCGGTGCAGGCGGCCCGGACCGACCCGAAGCGGGCGACCGAGCTGGCGCTGACGCTGGCCCTCCTGGTCGTTTTCGTTGGTGGCGCGCTGCTGGCGGTGTTGGCGGTCGTCGTCCGCAGCACCGACGTCCTCGCCGGCATCGACAGCGCCGTCGCCGAGTGGGGCGACCGCCACTCGAGCGCCTGGTCGCACGACGCCCTGACCCTCGTCACGCAGCTCGGCGAGACCTGGCTCGTGGTCCTCGTCGCGATCGTCGTCGCGGCGGTCGAGCTGGTCCGCACCCGCAGCCGCTGGGTGGCGCCGTTCCTGCTGGCGGTGATCCTCGGCGACAAGCTCCTGACGACGGGGGTGAAGGAGCTGATCGACCGCGCCCGGCCGGCGATCGAGTCCGTCGCCGCGACCCTCGGCCCCTCCTTCCCCAGCGGTCACACCTCGACCGCCGCCGCCTCATGGGCCGCCTTCGCCCTCGTCGCCGGCCGCTGGTGGGGACGGGGGTCCTGGCCGGCCCTCGCCGGCGCCGCCGTCGGCATCGCCGTCGCCGTGGGCCTCAGCCGCGTCTTTCTCGACGTCCACTGGCTGACCGACGTGCTCGGCGGTCTCGCCCTCGGCTGGGCCTGGTTCGCCGCCTGCGCGATCGCCTTCGGCGGCCGCCTCCTCAGCTTCGGCGCCGCCGCTCAGGCGGCCGGGCGCGGCGGAGCGGAAGCCGCGCCGGATGAGCCTGGAGTGCCCGCTGGTTCGCGGTAGCCTGCTCTTTGCTCGATCCGGGGTGGTGTAGTCGGTAGCACGCCTGGTTTTGGTCCAGGAAGCAGGGGTTCAAGTCCTCTCCCCGGAACTGGCGCCGCGCCTACTCCTCGCTCGCTCGCGCCACCTTGCCGCCTTTGGCGCCGGGCTCCATCGCCGGGCCGCGGGGGGAGGCGATGCCGAGGACGCGCATCGCCTTCAGGCCCAGGCCCAGCTTCTCGCGACCTTCGGTGGCGCTGACGTCGTGGCCGCAGAGGTCGCGGACGCGCTCGAGCCGGTAACGGATCGTGTGGCGGTGGGTGAAGAGCTGTTTGGCGGTGGCGGCGACGTTGCCGTCGTTGTCGAGGTAGGCCTCGACGGTGGCGACGAGCTCGGTCTCGTACTGCTCGTCGTACTCCCGCAGCGGCTGGATCGTCTCGGCGTAGAAGCGTTCGAGCTCGGCCGGGTCCTCGCTCATCGCCGGTAGCAGCAGGCGGTAGGCGCCGGTGTCCTCGAAGGCGAGGATCGGCCGGCCCTCGGCCTCGCCGACGTTGACCGCGAGGTGCGCCTCGCTGCCCGCCCGGTAGAGGTCGACGGGATCGGCGCAGCGGCGGCTGCGGCCGGTCGTCATGTGGAACCCGGAGAGGCTGTCGTCGAGCTCGCGCGAGAGCCCGGCCGCGGCCCGGGCCAGGCGCTCGTCGTCCTCGGCGGGGACGATCGCGACGATCTCCGCCGCCTCGCCGCCGTCGCTCGCCGCCAGCGAGCCGGGGGCGAGGGCGCGCAGGGCCCGCTGCGCCAGGACCAGGACGCGTTCCCGCCACTCGCCCGTCTGCGCCGCCCGCGGCGCCGCCCGCAGGACGACGACGCCGGCGCCGCGGTCGAGCTCGGCGCCGAGCTCGGAAGCCTGGGCGACGATGTCGCGGCGGTCGGTCACCTCACGGCGCAGCACCGCCTTGACGAAGGCCCCGGCCGCCTCCTCGCTCTCCCACTCCGGCGAGCGCGAGCGCTCCAGCTCGAGCGCCAGCAGCGTCGTCACCATCCGCGCGATCACCGGGTCCGGCGCCTCCTTGGCGCGGTAGCGCAGCTCCCCCACGGCGTTGTCGGCGACTCGCAGCTCGACCGTCGTCACCCCCTCGCCGCCGGAGAGCAGCTTCTGCTCTTGGTCGGAAGAGGCCCCGGCGACGGCCAGCACCGCGCTGGAGCGGTCGATCAGGGCGACGCTGGCGTCGAGCAGGCGCGCCGCCGCGCGGGCGACGGCGGGCAGGCCGGCGCCCGACTCGACCGCGTCGGAGAGCGCCTCGAGCAGGGTCGCTCGCTCGGTTGATGCAGAGCCAGGCATCTCGCCATTATCCCGACGCAGGCCGGGATCTAGCTGCCGTTGATGAAGTTGGTGATGTCGGTGTAGTAGTAGACGATCGCCAGGCCGATCACGACGCCACCGACGATCAGCGCCGCGAGGACGAAGAGCGAGAGGAATCCGGCCGCCGCCTTCTCCCACAGCCGGCCGTAGGCGCTCAGCGCCGGGCTGAGGATCAGGGTCACGAAGACGGCCAGGCAGAGCACCCCGGCGATCCCGTAGAGCAGGTACTGATGACCGAGGTCGGTCAGCGCGAAGAGAGTCACTGCTGTGGATTTTGGCGCACTTGCGAGACGACCAGCCCCACCGTGGCGCAGAGCGAGAAGGCGGCGGCACCCAGAGCCCAGCCGGCGCTGACGTCGCTGAGGTAGTGGACGTCGAGGTAGACGCGCGAGAGCCCGACCAGCGCGGTCAGCACGATGCCGGTGACGACCACCGCGGTCGCGCGCGCCATTCCGGGCCGCAGCCGCAGGACGATCGTCACCGCCAGCCAGAGGTAGATCACCGAGTGGGCGGCGTGGCTGCTGGGGAACGAGGAGCCGGAGGCCGAGGCGAGCGGGTCGGGCGGGCGCGGCCGGTCGACCGAGTCCTCGAGGACGACGAGCCCGACCTGGGTGATCGTCATCCCGACCAGCAAGACCCAGAACTCGGTCCAGCGCCGGCGCCAGGCGAGCAGCGCCGCGCCGACCAGCGCCAGCCCCCAGGTGAAGGCGGCCGAGCCGAGGAAGGCGATGACCTTGGCGACGCTGGTCAGCGCTCCGGTCTGGATGTGTTCGACGAGTTCGCTCGCGGTTTCGTCGCCGGCAGTCGGGCCGGGGTCGGCGCCGACGATCACGGTGTAGGCGACGAGGACGAAGAGCGAGACCGCGAGAGCCGCCATCAGCGAGGTGAATTCGAGCCCGAAGGTGCCGCCCGGCGTGACCCGATCCCAGAGAAAGCGCAGCTCGCGCCGCCGGGCGAGGTCGACCATCCAGGCCGTCGCCCGCTGCCTCTCCATCCAGCGCACGACTGCCCTGCGGTTCTCCTCGACCCGCAGCTTGCGGACGACGAAGACGGTGGCGGCGACGACGGCGATCAGCGTCGCCAGCAGGAAGGCGCCGCGCGCCGCGTAGTGGCCGGCGGTCTCGATGCTGCGCGAGAAGAAGTAGCCGACGAGGATGTGCAGCGAAGCCCAGAGCCCGGTGCCGAGGATGCTGTAGGGGACGAAGCCGCGGTAGCCCATCCCCGAGCTGCCGGCGATGAACGGGGCGAAGGCGCGGACGAGGCTGATCCAGCGGCCGATGAAGATCGTCTTGCCGCCGTGGCGGCCGAAGTAGTCCTCGACTTTCTCGAAGCGCTCGTGGCTGATCCCGACCCGCGGGCCGTGCTTCATCACGAACTCGCGGCCGAGGCGGCGGCCGAGGAAGAAGCTGGTCGTGTCGCCGAGCCAGGCGGAGAACCAGGCGATTGCGATCAGCAGGTAGATGTCGATCGCGCCCTGGCCGGCGACGGCCCCGCCGAGCAGCATCGTCGTCTCCCCGGGGACGACGAGGCCGACGAAGGCGCCCGTCTCGGCGAAGGCGAAGACCGCGACCAGCAGGTAGGTCCAGGCGCCGAGGGTGTCGGAGACCTCTTCCAGCAGGTTCTGCAGGTCGAGGTGGCCGAGCTGGCGGCTGATGAAGAAGTAGACGGCGCCGATCGCCAGCGCGATGACGGCGATTTTCAGCCGTTTGCGGTTGCTCCCGCCCTCGGACTCCCCCGGCAGCTTCATGGCGCCAGTCTCGCGTGTCCGGCGGCGCAGACGATCGCTTCGCGGCTGTCGAGGCGCGCGGCGGCGGCCTCGGCGGCGGCGAGGTCGGCGAAAAGGCCGGCGGCGGTCGGACCGGAGCCGCTGAGGATCGCCTTGCGCGCCCCCGCCTCACGCAGCGCGTCGAGCGCCTCGCCGACGTCGGGCCGCAGCGAGAGCGCGGCGGGCTCGAGGTCGTTGACCAGCAGGTCGGGATAGTCGAGCGGCGAGGCGCCGGCCCCGGCGACCTCCCGCAGGCGCGCCTCCAGCTCGTCGAGCTCCTCCGCGCCGCGCCCGAGACCGAGGCGGTCGGCCTCGGCGAAGACCGCGGCGGTGCTGAGGCCGCCGCCGCCCGGGAGCAGGACGGCGGCGTGCTCGGCCGGCTCCGGCAGCGGATACACGTGCTCGCCGGCGCCGCGGACCAGGGACAGCGCCGGGCGCAGCTGCGAGGGCACGTCGGCGCCCAGCTCGGCCGCCAGCTCGGGCAGGTCGGCAACCTCGCCGGCCGCCAGCCGCAGGACCGCCGCCGCGTCGCCGCTGCCGCCGCCGAGGCCGGCGGCGACCGGCACCCGCTTCTCGATCTCGATCCGCAGCGGCCCCTGGTCCCAGCCGCGCTCGCGCAGGCCGGCCAGCGCCTTAGCGGCCAGGTTCTCCCCCTCGACCCCGGGACAGATGACCTCGTCGCGGTCGGCCGAGGTCACCGTGATCAGGTCGGCGAGCGCCAGCGGCTCGAACAGCGAGCAGAGGTCGTGCAGCCCGTCCTCGCGGGCACGTCCCAGATAAAGGCAGAGGTTGAGCTTGGCCGGGGCGTGGAGCAGCATCAGCCGCGCAGCTTCGCGGAGAGGGCGGCGAATTGCTCCGGCGCCAGCGCCTCGGCGCGGGCGTCTTCCGGCAGCCCGAGCGCGGCCAGCGCCGCGCGCGCCGGCCCGAGGCTCCCCGGCTCGGCGTGCTCGAGCGAGCGCGCCAGGGACTTGCGGCGGTGGGCGAAGGCGGCGCGGATCAGCTTCCGCGTCTCGGCGTCGGCGCCGGGACCGGTGCGGCGCAGGCGCAGGATCGCCGAGTCGACCCGCGGCCGCGGCTTGAACACCGCCGGATCGACCGGCCGCAGCAGCTCGACCTCGCAGGCGAGCTGGGCGACCGCGCTCGGCGAGCCGTAGGTGCGGCTGCCCGGCCCGGCGCGCAGCCGGTCGGCGATCTCCCGCTGCACCATCACCGTCCAGCGCTGCAGCGAGGGCAGCTCCGCGATCGTCCGCAGGATCAGCGGCGTCGCCACCGAGTAGGGCAGGTTGGCGACCATCGCGCTCGGCGCCGGGTCGAGCGCCGCGAGGTCGATCTTCATCGCGTCGCCCCAGTGCAGGTCGACGTTCGGCAGCGCCGCGATCCGCTCCAGCGCCGGCTCCAGGCCGCGGTCGATCTCGACCGTGTGCAGGTGCGCCGCCGCGGGGGCCAGGCGCTCGCTCAGCACCCCTTCCCCCGCCCCGACCTCGAGCACCACGTCGCCCGGCCCGAGCTCGGCGTCGCGGACGATCGCGTCGAGCAGGTTGGGGTCGGCGAGGAAGTTCTGCCCGAGCCGGACCACCGCTACCAGCCGAACAGCGTCCGGGCGTTGGCCTCGACGCTGCGCTCCAGCTCCTCGTAGGAGACGCCGCGCACGGTGGCGATCTCGCGCGCCGTCTCGACCACGAAGGCCGGCTGGTTGCGCTTGCCGCGCATCGGCTGCGGCGCCAGGTAGGGCGCGTCGGTCTCGACCAGGATCCTGTCCTCGGGCACCTTCGCCGCGGCGAACAGCAGCTCCTTGGCGCTGGGGTAGGTGGCGTTGCCGGCGAACGAGCAGTACCAGCCGCGCTCGGCCGCGTCGCCGACCCGATGCGGGGCCGAGAAGCAGTGGAGGATCACGGGCGCGTCGCCGGCCTTGGCGTCGAGCGTGGCGAAGATCTCGTCGGTCGCGGCGGTCTCGCCCTCGGGGTCGCGGGCGTGGATCACGATCGGCAGGCCGAGCTCGCGGGCGATCTCGATCTGCGCCGCGAAGGCGCGCCGCTGGTCCTCCGGGGCGGCGGTGTCGCGGTAGAAGTCGAGCCCGGTCTCGCCGATCGCCCGCACCTTCTCGTGGGCACCGAGCCGCCGGATTTCCTCCGCCGCCGCATCGTCGAAGCCGGTCGCGTCGTTGGGATGGCGCCCGACCGAGGCGAAGACCGCCTCGTGCCGCTCGGCGCTCGCCACCGCGACGGGGTTCGATTCCGCCCCCATCCCGATCGTCAGCATCCGCGCCACCCCCGCCTCCAGCGCGGCGGCGACCAGCTCCTCCTCGCCGCCGTCGCAGAGAAACAAGTGGGTGTGGGAGTCGATCATCGGACGGGTCAGCCTATCCTTCGCCCGATGCCGGACCCCGCCGACTACTACCGCGAGATCTACCTCCGGGGACTCGGCGGCGAGACGCCCGCGATCCCCGTCGCGGTCGCCGAGCTCGAGCAGCGGGCGCGCGAGGCGATGGACCCGAAAGCCGCCAACTACGTCTGGGCGGGCGCCGGGACCGAGGGCACGATCGACGCCAACGCCGAGGTCTTCCGCCGACGGCGGATCGTGCCGCGGATGCTGCGCGACGTCGCCGCGCGCGACCTCTCCACCACGCTGCTCGGCACGGCGATGCCGGCGCCGCTGCTGCTGGCGCCGATCGGCGTCCAGAAGGTCGTCCACGACGAGGGCGAGCTGGCGACCGCCCGCGCCGCCGCCGCGGTCGGGGTGCCGATGATCGCCTCGACCGCCAGCCACTTCTCGCTCGAGGAGATCGCCGAGGCGGGCGGCGACGCCCCCCGCTGGTTCCAGCTCTACTGGCCCAACGACCCGGCGCTCGCGCGCAGCATGGTCGAGCGCGCCGAGCGGGCCGGCTACGGCGCGATCGTCCTCACCGTCGACACCTTCATCCCCGGCTGGAAGCCGCGCGACCTGCAGCAGGCCTGGCTGCCGTTCCTCAACGGGATGGGCGTCGCCAACTACTTCCAGGACCCGGTCTTCCGCGGCGCGCTCGAGCAGACCCCGGAGGAGGACGTCGGCGCCGCGACCGGTCACTTCCTCGGCATCCAGGCCAACCCCTCGCTCAACTGGGACGACCTCGCCCAGCTGCGCGAGATGACCTCGCTGCCGATCCTCATCAAGGGCATCCAGCACCCGGACGACGCGCGCGAGGCGGCGCGGCGCGGGATCGACGGAATCGTCGTCTCCAACCACGGCGGTCGCCAGGTCGACGGCGCGATCGGCTCGCTCGACGCGCTGCCGGCGATCGCCGCGGCGGCCGGCGAGGACCTGACGATCCTGTTCGACAGCGGCGTCCGCGGCGGCGCCGACGCGCTCAAGGCGCTGGCGCTCGGCGCCGACGCCGTCTGCCTCGGCCGCCCCTACATCTGGGGCCTGGCGCTCGACGGCCAGGCCGGGGTGGAAACGGTGCTGAAGATGGTCCTCGCCGAGCTCGACCTGACGATGGCGCTCTGCGGCCTGACCCGGCCCGAGGAGATCGGGCCGGGACTCCTGGCCGAAGCTAGTTAGGGCAACTGAACGGCGGCAGCGCGGTCGGGACCGAGACCGGGCTGAACCCGATCAGCAGCGTGTTGAGGACGGTGTTGAGCGAGCCCAGCGTGGTGCCGAGGGCGGTCGTCTGGCTGGTCAGGTCTTCGGCCTGTTCGCAGAGCGCGCCGACCGCCGGCACCGCTTCGATCGCGCCCAGCAGTTCGGCGTTGGTGATCCCGCTGAGGATCGTTTCCAGGCTCGCGACTTTGCTCAGCAGTTCGGTGACTTTGTCTTCGAGTTCTTTGACGACGATGTTGCCTTCGACGCCCGGCACCCCCTGCTTGCCTTCCGGACCGGGGACGCCCTGCTGGCCCTGGGGGCCCGGCACTGCCGGCGCGCTGCTGGCGGCCGCGTACCAGGCGACCTTCTTCCACTTCTTGGGGCAGCGAACCTTGCCGTTGCGGACCAGGCGCAGGGTCCCCTTGCCCTTCCCCTTCGCCTTGTAGCAGGCGTGGATCTTGCCGTCCTTCGCCACCGGCGAGGCGGCGGCGGCCGGGGCGCTGAAGAGCAGCAGCCCCGAGAGGACGAGGAGGATCAGGAGCATCGGAGTCCGCGCGCGTATCGTCATGGCGCCGAAACTACCCACAGATTTCGCCTCAACCCCCGATTTGGACGTTTGGAGGCCAGGTTTTACTGATATTCAGTATGCACTGATCGATGCAAACGTAGGCCCTGGGCCGGTCCAGCGCTCAGAGGTCACGGCGCGAGAAGGCAAACGAGGCGAGCGCGAGGACGCCGACCAGGTAGGCGAACGACCAGACGATCATCTCCGGCCCGGCGGCCTCCGAGCCGCCGAACGGCCCGAGCTGGAGGATCACCCCGGTCAGCCCCGAGGTGCCGGAGATCAGCGCGTGCAGGCCCGCCGAGTAGAGGCCCTCGAAGGGCAGCGTCCAGCTCGCGACCCGGCCGATCGTGTGCAGCGAGTCGGAGTCGATCGCGTTGCCGATCTGCGCCAGCAGCCCGGCGGTGAGCCCGGCGCCGAAGACCATCAGGACGACGATGCCCTGGGCGGTTACCGAGAGGACGGTCGAGGCGAGGAGCGAAAGCGCGGCGATGATCGCCACGCCGAGGGCCAGGGCCAGCGCCGGCCCGAGCAGGTGGTCGGGCGACCAGTCGCCGGTCGCCTTGGTGATGGCGGCGGCGAGGAGATAGACGGCGATCACGTAGGCGGCCGAGAGCGCCGCGGCGCCGGCGAAGCGGGCGATCAGCATCGTCGTCCGGCCGATCGGGCGGACGACGATCGGCTGCAGCAGGCCCGACTCGGCGTCGCCGCGGACGACGCCGAGGGTGAGGAAGACCGCCAGCACCGCGCCGAGGAACAGGGTCGCGAACATCGCCATCCCGAACATCGTCGCCCCGGTGAAGGCGTGGGCGTCGAGGATCTTCGGTTCGCCGGCGGCGAACTCGTCGACGTCGTTGAAAGCGAAGTGGGCGCCGAGGCCGTAGAGGGCGAGGAAGCCGGCGGTCAGGATCAGCACCGCGAGGAAGACCCGCCTGCGGATCCCTTCCTGGACCGAGAGGCCGACGACCGCGGCGACCGAGCGCAGGCGCGAGCCGCTCATCCCGTCTCCCCGCCGACCGCCTCGAGGTAGACGTCTTCGAGCGAGCTGTGGCGGACCTCGACCCGGTAGACGCTCTCGCCGGCGGCAACCAGCTCGGCGACGATCCGCGGCGCGTCCTCGCGACCGGCGCCGTCGAAGCTCCTGACGCCGGAGCCGGTCTCGACCTCGACGGCGCCCGGCCCCGCCAGCCCCTCGGGGGTGCCGGCCTTGACCAGCTTGCCGCGGGCGATGATCGCGACGTGGTCGCAGATCAGCTCGACCTCGCTCAGCAGGTGCGAGTTGAGCAGCACGGCGACATCGCGCCGCCGCAACTCCTCGAGCAGCTCGCGGACGATCCGCCGCCCCACCGGGTCGAGCGCGCTGGTCGGCTCGTCGAGCAGCAGCAGGCGCGGCGAGCCGATCAGCGCCTGGGCGACGCCGAGCCGCTGCTGCATCCCCTTCGACATCGCCTCGATCCGCTTGCCGGCGGCGGCCGAGAGATCGACCAGCTCCAGCAGCTCGCGCCGCTCCGCCTCGCCCCCGGCCGAGCCGACGAGGCGCTGGTGGAAGCGCAGCAGCTCCTCCGCGGTGCACCAGCCGGGGAAGCGGAAGAGCTCGGCCAGGTAGCCGAGCGCGGCGCGCGCCTGCGGCGACCCCGCCGGCTCGCCCAGGACCTCGACCCCGCCGCCGCTGGGCCGGACCAGGCCGCAGGCGATCTTCGTCAGCGTCGACTTGCCGGCGCCGTTGGGGCCGAGCAGGCCGACGAGCTGTCCCGCTCCGACCTCGAGGTCGATCCCGGCGAGCGCCTCCTGGCTGCCGTAGCGCTTGCTCAGTTCCCGGACGGCGAGGACCGGCTCCGCCATCAGGCGGGCGGCTCGATCTTCGGGAACAGCGGCGGCACCCGCTCGACCTGCTGGCCGCCGGGGCGCGAGCCGAGCTCGGCCAGGGCGCGCCCGTCTTCGGCCAGCGCCGCGAGCAGCGTCTCGCAGGTCGCCGGCAGGTAGGGGACGAGCAGCAGCGTCGTCACCCGCAGGCCCTCGACCAGGTTGTAGAGGACCTCGTCGAGACGCTCGGGGTCGGCCTCGTCCTTGGCCAGGACCCACGGCTGGGTTTCCTCGACGTAGCGGTTGAGCCGCCGGACCAGGACCCAGACGAGGTCGAGCGCCTGGCTCAGCTCGGCCCGGTCGAGGAGGTCGCTGAAGCGGGCGAGCGCGCCTTCGAAATCCTCGGCGAGCGGCGCGTCGACCTGGGCCGCCGGGACGGTCCCGTCACGGTAGCGCTCGACCATCGCCAGCACCCGACTGGCGAGGTTGCCGTAGTCATTGGCGAGCTCGGTCTCGTAGCGCTGCTCGAAGCCGGCGGTCGAGATCGAGCCGTCCTGGCCGAAGCTGACCTCGCGGAAGAGGTAGAAGCGCAGCGCGTCGGCGCCGAAGCGCTCGATCACCGCGAAGGGATCGAGCACGTTGCCAAGGCTCTTCGACATCTTTTTCTCGCCCATCAGCAGATAGCCGTGGATGACCATCCGCCGCGGCGGCTCGATCTCGGCGGCGAGGCAGAGCGCCGGCCAGATCACCGCGTGGAACTTGAGGATGTCCTTCGCCATCACGTGCAGGTCGGCGGGCCAGTAGCGGTCGGTCAGGTCCTCCCCGTCGTGGGCGAAGGCGAGCGCGGTGACGTAGTTGAGGAGGGCGTCGAACCAGACGTACATCCGCTGCTCGGGGTCCCAGGGGAGCGGCAGCCCCCATTTCAGGCTGGGACGCGAGAGCGAGACGTCTTCGAGCCCGCCTTTGATGAAGGAGAGCGCCTCGTTGCGCCGGAACTCGGGGACGACGAAGTCTGGCCGCTCCTCGTATAGGCCTTCGAGCTGCGCCTGGAAGGCGGAGAGCTTGAAGAAGTAGTTCTCCTCGCGTTCCTTCTGCAGCGGGATCTCGTGGATCGGGCAGGTGTTGCCCGGCCCCAACTCGCGCTCGGTTTTGAAGTCGGCGCAGCGCGGGCAGTACCAGCCTTCGTAGACCCCCTTGGTCACCCAGCCGTTGTCGTAGACCCGCTGCATGATCTCCGCGACCCGCTCGGTGTGCCGCGGATCGGAGGTGCGGATGAAGAAGTCGTTGCTCGCCTCGATCGTCGGCATCAGCCCCTGGAACTTGGCCGCATTCGTATCGGCCAGCTCCTGCGGCGTCACCCCCGCCTTCTTAGCCGCGTTCTCGATCGGCTCCCCATGCTCGTCGGTGCCGGTGAGAAAGAAGACGTCGTCGCCCCGCTGCCGATGGTGCCGAGCCAGCACGTCCGCAGCCATAGTCGAGTAAGCGTGCCCCAAGTGAGGCTCCGCGTTGACGTAGTAGATCGGCGTGGTGACGTAAAAGCTGGCGTCGCTCATCGAAGCTCCCACGCTAGCTGAAGACAAAGCGCTGCCGCCCGGAACTCAGCGCTCGCTGAATCGTGGCCCCCACGGGGGCCCGAATTCAGCAAGCGCTGTCTCGAGATCTAGGGAAGGACGGTGAAGAGCTTCTTCACCGGCTTCGACTTCTTGCCGGCGCCGTTGACCACTTGGACGACCAGCTTGTGCTTGCCGGGCTCGAGCGCCGGCGTCTTGTACTTCTTGCCCTTCTTGCCGTTCTTGCCGCAGCCCTTGAACTTGCCCTTGTCGAGCTTGCAGCGGAACCGCGCCGGCAGCTGAGCCGAGCGCAGCTTGAAGACGACGCGCTCGGCGCTCGTCTGCTTCGGTCCCTTGATCTTTGCCGGCTTCGGCTTCGCCGCGAGGATCGTCACCTGCACCGGGGCCCCGACCGTGCCGCCCGCGGCGGGGCTGGAGAGGGCGACTTGGAACTTGACGTTCTTACCGGCCTTGGGGTTGCCCTTGATGCCGATCGTCAGGGCGCCCTGGGAGAGGTTGTTGGCGAAGCCGAGGGTCCCGGCCGCCGCGGCGAAGTCGGCGCCGGATTTGGCGGACCCCGGAACGGTTGCGAAGTTGACGCTCGCCGCGCCTTTGATCCGCGGCCCGCGGACGATGGGGATCGTCAGCGTCTGTTTCTTGGCGGCGACTTTGATCGTCGGCGTCGTGAATTCGAAGGCCAGCGGGCAGTACCACTCGAGACCGTCGGCCCCGTTCGGCAAGGTGCCCTTGTTGGCGAGCGCACCGGTCGCGGTATCGATCGTCACCAGGTTGGCCGGCGGTTCGCCGAAGTTGTTGACCGTCGCGAAGACCGAGGTCCGCGCGCAGTCGAAGGCTGCGGCGCTGATCGAGCTGCGGTTTTCGTCGAGAGGGGTCAATTTGCCGCGGAAGGTGGGTTTGCCCGTCGCGGTGTCGATCGTGAAGTACCCGCCCTCTTCCTCGGAACCGGACAGACCGCCACCCTCGCCTTCGGGGAACAACCAGTAGGTGTCGTTGATGTCAAAGGCGCTGCCGCTGCCGTAGGTGCCGATTTCGTTCGAGCCGATTTCAGTTGCCGCGCCGGTCGTCTTGTCGATCGAGGCGAGCTGATCGTTTTCCTCGGACCAGCCGAACAGCCGTCCCTGGGAGTCGAAGCTGATGTCCGCGATGATCAGACCCAGAGGCCCCACCTGGGTCGCGCCGCCGGTCGCTGGGTCGATCGTCAGCAGAGTTTTCGGCGCGATCGGGCTTTTGGCGTTCGAGACTCCATAGAGAATTCCGGTAGTCGGATCTTGTGCCAGTCCCGTAATCGCGAAGCCGGTTCCGCCTCGCGAGGCGGTCGCCGCGGTGGCCGGGTCGACGCTGTAGAGATCCGAGGCGACGGTCTCTTTTTTGTTTCCGGAGCCACCCGTAGTCATCAGCAGCGTCGGCTGCGGCAGCGCCGCCGCGAAAGCAGGCAACGCCAGCAGCCCGGCGAGGACCAGAGCCGGAACCAGGCATCGAAGGGTCAGGGTGCGTGGAGAAAAGCGTGAGGGCATCTGCATGCCCCGCACCCTAATAGCCGTCCTCGGCTACCGCCGCGCCTCGCGGCCGGTCAGCGCTTTGTAGAGATCGTTGGCGCGCGTTCCGGTCAGGGCCGCGACGACGCTTGCCGCCGCCCGCGGCCGCGCTCCGGACTGGACCAGGTGCCGCAGGGCGTCGACGGCGAAGCCGACGTCTTTGTCGTGCTCGGAGGAGGCGGCGGGGCCGATGACGAGGACGATCTCGCCTTTGGTGTCGCTGCGGAAGCGGCGGGCGAGCTCGGCGAGGGTGCCGCGGGCGACCTCCTCGTGCATCTTGGTCAGCTCGCGGCAGACGGCGGCGTCGCGGTCGGGCGCCAGCGAGGCGAGCGCCGCGAGGGACTCGCCGACCCGGCGCGGGGACTCGAAGGCGATCACGGTCTCGGCCGAGCGCAGGACGCGCTCCATCTCCCCCGCCCGCCGCGGCAGGAAGCCCTCGAAGCGCCAACGGTCGGTCGGCAAGCCGGAGGCGACGAGGGCGACCGGGATCACCGACGGGCCGGGCAGCACGACCACCTCGAGCGCCCGGTCGATGCAGCGGCGGATCAGCTTGAAGCCGGGGTCGGAGATCGCCGGCATCCCCGCGTCGGAGACGAGGGCGACGGTGTCGCCGCGTTCGATCCGCTGCGAGAGCTCGACCGCGCGGGCGCTTTCGTTGCCCTCGTGGAAGGAGACCAGCCGCGGCGCCGGCCGGATCCGCAGCTTCTCCAGCAGCGAGCCGGTGCGGCGGGTGTCCTCGCAGGCGATGAAGTCGGCGCCGACCAGGGCCTCGCGCACCCGCGGGGTGAGGTCGTCGAGGTTGCCGATCGGCGTTGGACAGACGTAGAGGCAGCCAGGCATCAGGCGGACACCGCGGCGAACTCGCGGCGGGCCATCGCAGCGGCGCCGATCATCCCGGCGTCGTTGCCCATCGTCGCCTCGAGGATCGGCGTCTTGTTCATCGGGTTCAGCGCCCGCTCGCGCACTTCGCGCCGGGCCGGCTCCAGCAGCAGGTCCCCCGCGGCGATCACCCCGCCACCGACGACGATCGCGTTCGGCTGGAAGACGTTGGCGAGACTGGCGCAGGCGACCCCGAGCCGGCTGCCGATCAGGTTGAAGACGCCAATCGCGACTTCGTCGCCGGCCAGCGCGGCCTCGGTGACGGCGTGGCCGTCGACGTCCTTGCCTTCGGCGAGCACCTTCCCCAGGGCCGAGTCGGGCGAGCTTTCGGCGACGGCGCGACCCTCCCGCCCCAGCGCGGTGCCGGAGGCGAGCGACTCGACGCAGCCGTGGTTGGGGCAGTTGCCCTGGCAGGGCGGCCCGTCGGCCTGGATCACGACGTGGCCCAGCTCGGCCCCGGCGCCGGTCGAGCCGCGGTAGATCTCGCCGCCGAGGATCAGGCCGCCGCCGATCCCGGTGCCGACGGTCAGCATCACCATGTGCGGCTTCCCCTGCGCCGCCCCGTAGAGGTACTCGGCGAGGGCGGCGACGTTGCCGTCGTTGTCGACGAAGACCGGCAGGCCGACGCGCTCGCTGACGATGTCGCGGATCGGCAGGTCGGAGAGCGGCAGGTTGACGGCGGAGACGGCGAGGCCCTTGTCGTGTTCGATCGTCGCCGGGATGCCGAGGCCGACGGCGACCACGTTGGGCCGCGCGTCCCGCGCCTCCTGGACCTCGCGGACCAGCAGCTCGACCAGCTCGTCCTCGGTCTGACCGGTCGATGCCTCACGCTGCTCGTAGAGCGGCTCGGTGTCCGAAAGGACCCCGATCAGCATCTTCGTGCCGCCGAGATCGACGCCGATCGTCTCGCTGCCGCTCACGAGGAGCGGGAGGCTGGAAGGCGAATGACCGGGTTCATCGCCATGATTTCTAGCCTTTCATGACCCCCGACGACGAGCAGCGGCCGCCCGAGCCGCCCGAATACAACGTCTACCGCTCGCGCAAGGGGCTGTTTTCGCGCTTGAAAGGCGCGGATCTCTCCTCCCTGCGCGACCGTGCAAGGTTGCCTTCACGCAAGCCGAAGGGCGACAGGGAGCCGCGGCGTCCCGGTTCGCCGCGGGCGCCGTTCAACATCCGCCGCGTGCTCAAATGGATCGGGCTGGCGGCGCTCGCCTGGATCCTGATCAGCCTCCTCGCCTTCGGCATCTCCGCCCAGATCCAGTCCTTCAAGCTCTCCGGCGAAGCGCGGGACGCCCTGCACGGCAACCCGTTCCTGCTCTTCAAGCCGCAGACGATCCTCGTCCTCGGCACCGACGCGCGGCCGCCCGGCAGCAGCGACGACAACACCTCCGAAGAGTGTTTCGAACAGCAGTCGAAGGGCGAAAAGCCGCACAAGCCTTGTTACGAAGGCGAATTCCGCGCCGACACCCTGATGCTGATCCGGGCCGGCGGCGGCACCTTCCGCAAACTCTCGATCCCCCGCGATTCCTACGCCGAGATCCCCGGCAACGTGCCGACGAAGATCAACGCTGCCTTCGCCTACGGCGGCGCCGCGCTGCAGATCAAGACGATCGAACAGTTCCTCGGGATCGAGATCGACCACGTCGCGATCGTCGACTTCACCGGCTTCGAAGACTTGATCGACGCCGTCGGCGGCGTGCAGGTGAACGTCCCGGTCAAGCTCTGCGCCGACATCTCCGGCGGCGCCGGCGGCGGCCAGGGCGGCGTCTCGATCCGCCTGCACAAGGGCGAGAACACCCTCAACGGCGAAAAGGCCCTCGCCTACTCGCGGATCCGCCACGTCAGTGAATGCCCCGGCCCGGGCAAGAGCGTCTACTCGCTCGGCGGCTACGACGACCTCGACCGCGAGCACGCCCAGCAGGAAGTGATCAACGGGATCAAGGACCGCCTCACCGACCCGCTCCGCCTCCCCTACAACTTCATCCACGGCCCGATCATCGGCTGGGACGCGCCGAAGGCCTTCGTCAGCGACATGGGCCTGTTCACGATGCCGCAGCTGGTCCTGTCCGCCGGGATCGGCGGCAGCGCCCCGGCCGAAGTCCTCTGCGAGAAGGAACGCGAACAGTGCGGCCCCGGCCCCGCAGGATCGATCGAAGTCCCCGAGTCGGTCCGCCAGAAGGCCGTCGACAAGTTCCTCAACGGCTAGGGAAGGCGCTTATTCGCTGGTCTGTTTCGTCCCGACAACGGCCGAGACGATCAGAGCGGTGAAGCCCGCGGCGAGGGAGCCGGCGGTGTTCTTCAGGTCGGCGGTCGAGGAGGAGCCCGTGGCGAGGACTTCGACCGCGATCCACTCGCCGAAGCCGAGCAGGAAGAGGACGACGAGGGCGTAGATGCGCGCCGCCAGCGTGTACCAGCGGGCCATCGTCCGGTTGTCGAGGCGCCGCCCCGCCAGCTCGAGCTGCAGCGGCGACTCCGGCGCCCGTTCCCGCCCGGCACGGGTGAAGTAGCGCTGCTCGATCGCCAGCGCCAGCAGCAGAACCGGCAGGATCTGGGAGACCGCTTCGAAGTACTCCTTCTTGGCGTGGCCGTCGACCAAGAGCGCGGTCACCGCGTAGGCGAGGAGCGGCGCCGCGATCGCTCCCACCCCGAAGGCGAAGCGCCAGACCAGACCGACCCGCACCTCGCTCGACATCGGCGCCTCAGTCGGCGGTCGAGGCGGCGGGCTTGGAGTCCGACTTGGAATCGCTCTTGCCGGAGTCCGACTTCGACTCCGAGGACCCCGACCCGCCCGAATCCCCACCCGAGTCGGAGCCGCCGTTGGCGCCGCTCTTGCGCGTCCCGTAATCGGTGTTGTGGAAGCCCGAGCCCTTGAAGTGGATCGCCGGCGGGGTCAGCACCCGCGAGGCCGGCGCGCCGCACTCCTCGCACTTGTCGAGCGCCTCGTCGGTCATCCGCTGGATCACGTCGAAGACGTGGCCGTTCTCGCATTTGTACTCGTAGATGGGCATGGGGCTGCGGGATTATCGCAGCCGCTACCGTTCTCGCCATGGCAACCGAGCAGGGAACGCGCCCGACCGAGGTGACGATGGAGGAGATCGTCGCGCTGTGCAAACGGCGCGGCTTCGTCTTCCCCTCCTCGGAGATCTACGGCGGCCTGGGCTCGACCTACGACTACGGCCACTACGGCGTCCTGCTGAAGAGCAACGTCAAGGCCGAGTGGTGGAAGGCGATGCTGCAGGAGCGCGACGACATCGTCGCCCTGGACTCGGCGATCCTCCAGCACCCGCGCGTCTGGGAGGCCTCGGGCCACCTCGAAGGCTTCACCGACCCGCTCGTCCAGTGCCTCGGCAAGTGCAAGAAGCGCTGGCGCGAGGACCATCTGCGCGAGGCGGTCGAGGCCGAGGGCGGCGACCCCAACGCCGAGCTGGTCTGCCCGCAGTGCGGCGGCGAGCTCTCCGAGCCGCGCCAGTTCAACCTGATGTTCGAAACCCACGTCGGCCCCGTCGCCGAGGAGGGCTCGACCGTCTACCTGCGCCCGGAGACGGCCCAGGGGATCTTCATCAACTTCAAGAACGTGCTCGGCTTCGCCCGCAAGAAGCCGCCGTTCGGGATCGCCCAGATCGGCAAGTCCTTCCGCAACGAGATCACCCCCGGCAACTTCATCTTCCGCACCCGCGAGTTCGAGCAGATGGAGATGGAGTTCTTCGTCCCGCCCGCCGAAGCGCAGAAGTGGCACCAGCACTGGATGGACGAGCGCGAGCGCTGGTACACCGATCTCGGCATCCGTCCCGACCACCTTCGCGTCCGCGCCCACGGCGAGGACGAGCTCTCCCACTACTCCTCGGCGACCAGCGACATCGAGTACCTCTTCCCGATCGGCTGGTCGGAGCTGGAGGGGATCGCCGACCGCGGCGACTTCGACCTCACCCAGCACGCCAAGTTCTCCGGCGAGAAGCTCGAGTACTTCGACCAGCAGACCAAAGAGCGCTACGTCCCGCACGTGATCGAGCCGGCGGCCGGCGCCGACCGCGCCACCCTCGCCTTCCTCGTCGACTCCTATGAGGTCGAGGAAGTGGAGGGGCGCCAGCGCACCGTCCTGCGCCTGCATCCGCGCCTGGCCCCGGTCAAGGTCGCCATCCTCCCGCTCGTCTCCAAGGAGGGCATGCCGGAGAAGGCCCGCGAGATCTTCCAGGACCTCCGCCGCCGCCTCCCCGCCGAGTTCGACGAGGGCGGCTCGATCGGCAAGCGCTACCGCCGTCAGGACGAGATCGGCACCCCCTGGGGCATCACCGTCGACCACCAGACGATGGACGACGACACCGTCACCCTCCGCGACCGCGACTCCCTAGAGCAGGTCCGGGTCCCGATCGAGGGCTTGGGCGACGAGCTGGTCGGGCGCCTGGAAGCGCCTTGGCGCAGCCCGAAGCTCGGCTCGTAGTAAACCCGTCGAACCCGCCTGGCCAGGGAGTAGGGTGCCGGCCATGAACCGGACCCGCGCTGCTCTCCTTGCCTCGTTCACCCTCGTCGCGCTGCTCGCCGTCGCCCCGGCGGCGGGCGCCAAGACCAAGGGAGCGGCACAGCCGGACCTGGTCGTCAAGAAGGTCTCGAAGCCGCCGAAAACCGGCGTCGTCGGCAGCAAGCTGAAGCTCGTCGTCAAGGTCAAGAACGCGGGCGGCGCGAAGGCCGGCAAGAGCAAGCTCGGCCTCTATCTCGGCAAGGGAAAGAAGCACACCAAGAAGGACAAGCGGCTGAAGCGGGTCAAGGTGAAGCCGCTCGCCGCCGGCAAGGGCAAGAAGCTGAAGCTGCGCGTCACCCTGCCGGCGAAATCGAAGCTCGGCAACTATCGCCTCTTCGCCTGCGCCGACGACACCAAGAAGGTGAAGGAGGCGAAGGAGCGCAACTGCAAGGGCACGCGGAAGATCAAGCTGGTCGCGAAACCGCTTCCGGTCCCGCCCCCCGCCGCCGCCTTCACGATGAGCGACGGTCTCGACTGGGGCTTCGTCGAGAACGCCCAGGAGCAGACTCCCAAACCCGGCGATCCGGTCACCCTCAGCCTCACGGCGGGCAACGGAATCCCCGGTCAAGCGGGTTACTCCCGGGCCGGCGTCGGCGCCGAGGGCTTCCGGGCCGGCAACACCACCACCCTCGACTTCGGCAGCAACGAAGACGACGGACAGGTAACCCTCCAGCTTCCCTTCGCCTTCCCGTTCGGAGGGATCAGGGAGCAGACGATCAGCGTCTCGACCAACGGCTGGGTCAGCTTCGGCGCCCCCGCCTGGGACTACTGGGACGACGTCCAGCCCTACGACTACCGCGGCATCCAGGCCGTAGTAGGCGACCTGGAGCGCGGGATCATGCCCTACTGGGCAGACCTCGACATCGGCGAACCAAGCGACGGCGCCGGCAGCGTCAAGCAGGTGGCCGCGCCCGACAACTCCTGGGTTGCCTATCAGTGGGAGACCAACCAGCACTCGCAGGGAACGACGGCGCGCCGCAGCTTTCAGCTCGTCCTCTTCCCCGATGGCAGCTTCCGCTTCGACTACCCGGGCGAGAACGCCCCGGGCGGAAATAAATCCTTCACCGGCTTCTCCCTCGGCACCGGAGCTGGCAGCGCCGACATCGTCAGCGCAGAAGGGGACGCCGTTCCCGGCGGCAGCCTGCTGTTCGCGCCGAAAGCGGTTCCCGCCGCCGGCCCCACCGCCAGCGGCGCGGTCACCGCGCTGTTGCCGAAGGGAAGCTCGTTCGTCTCCGCCGAGGCGGGCTGCACCCTGACCACTCCCCCCGGCCAGTTCAGCACCGGCCTCGTCACCTGCTCGGTCCCGGCCCTCGATGCCGGCGCGCAGTTCTCGCAAGCCGTCACCTTCGCGATGCCCGGAAAAGCGCCCGGCGAGAGCGCCCCGGCGAACTTCCGCTTGCTCGGCACCTACGACGGCGGCGGAGCGAAACTGAGCGAGGTCGACGAGATCGACAGCCTCAATACCAATCTGCCGCCGACCTCGATCGAGGTCGAATACAAAGGCGTCTCCACCGGCATGCTGGAAGTCGGGACGCCGGAGACGCTCAACCTGGAAATCGCCTCCGAAAAAGGAGGGCTCGACGAACCGACCGCCGAGTTCAAACTCAAAAACGCGACCTTCACGTCGGTGGAGATCGACGGTCAGGCGATCGAGTGCGACCCGCCGAGCGGCACCGCCGTGGCCTGCGTGCTCCCTTCCGGACTCGACCAAACGACGGTCGAACTCAACATCGTCGCCAGCGACCCTGCGATCAGCCTGGAAGCGGTCGTCCATGCGCTCAACGCCGAGGACGAGTCGCTCGGCATCAGCTTCATCCCCTGATCGTCGCCCGCTTGCACCCGTCCGCCTAAAGGGAGAGGCTGCGGCAGTCGAAGGGGCCTCAGTACCCCCAATCCACAGGAACGGAGCGTCATGGCTTACGAGATGAAGATTCGCGGCACCGAGCAGGAGGTGAAGGTCCGCAACCCGTGGGCCGTGGCGTTGCTGCCGATCATCACCCTCGGCATCTACCACCTGGTCTGGTGGTACAAGATCAACAAGGAGCTGAAAGCCTACGGCGAGGCCAAGGGCTACGACCTCGGCCAGAACCCGACCAACTCGGTGCTGGCGCTGTTCCCCGGCGGGATCATCGTCATCCCCGCCCTCGTCACCTACTGGCGCGGCACCAAGCGGGTGATGGGCGCGGCCAAGATCACCGGCCAGGAGCCCGTCAGCGGCTGGATCTCGATCATCCTCTACCTGCTGCTCGCCCCCGGCTTCTGGGCCTACCTGCAGGTCTCCCTCAACAACGTCTGGGAGCAGGAGGCCGAGCCGCTGCCCGGCCAGGAAGCTCCGCCGGTGACCGGCGACGCGATGCCGCCGCGCCTCGACGAAGACCCGCCCAGCCCCTCCTAGGACCCGAGGAACTCCAGGACCCGCTGCGCTTCGGCCTCGAGCGCAGCGGCGTCCTTCTTTCGCACCTTGCTGAGGTGCTCGATCGTCACCTTGCCGCCGGCCAGGCCCCAGCGGGCGACGGCCCGCCCCTCGACCAGGGCGAAGGGCCGGAAGATGCCGTTGATCGTGACCAGCACTTCGTGCGGGCCGACGACTTCCTCGCGCGAGGTCCAGCCGAGCAACAGCGGGTCGTAGGCGCCGAGCAGCCGCGGCGAGGGTAGGGGCGCCGGCTCGGGCCGTCCCTTCAGCTCGACCAGCCCGTCCTCGCGCTGCTCCAGCTCCGGGGCGATCGCCGCCAGGCCGGCGCGCGCGTCGCGCAGCGGCAGCCCAGCCCAGCGCGCCAGGTCGCGGTCGTCGGCCGGGCCGTGGCCGACCAGGTAGCGACGGGCGAGCTCCGTGACCGCCTTCTCGCGGTCGACCGGCCGCTGCTCGCCGAGCCAGTCGCGGACGAGGACGTAGGCGTGCTGCTTGCCGGCCATCGGACCGCGCACGAGGATCCCCCGGGCGGCGGCGAGGAACATCAGGTGGATGAAGGCCTGCCCCTCGGCTCGCACGCCGGCGCCGTCCAGCCTCGCCCGCAGGTCCTTCCCGCTCAACGGCCCCTCCGCGGCCAAGATCTTCTCGATCGTCGCCATCGCCCGCTCGGCGGCGTCCTCCGGTATCCCCTCCTGCTGCAGCCGCCGCCGGCAGCTGGCGAAGTGGGTCGGCGTCGTCAGCGCGTGCAGCCACGGGTAGTCCTCGCTGCGCACCAGGTGCAGCGTCCCGCGGTTGAGCCAGGTGATCAGCAGCGAGCGGTCCGCCGTCAGCGCCCGGTCGACGTCGGCGGCGGTGAGCCCCTCGGTGCGAGCCCGGACCGCCAGCCGCGCCCCGCGCGGGTCCTGCCCCTGGACAGCGAGCAGGCGCTCGGCCACCGCCTCGGGCGAGCGCAGCGGCTGACCCGCCAGGCCCTGGGCGGTCAGCCGCGCGGCAAGCGGTGGGCTCCCCTTCATCGCGGCGAGTCTAGGCTGCCGCGATGGACAGCCTTCTGCTGACCGCCTTCCTGCTGCCCGCGGCGATCGCGGTGATCATGTTCAGCCTCGGCCTGGAGCTGACGCGCGCCGACTTCCGCCGCGTTCTGACCGCCCCGCGAGGGGTTGCGATCGGGATGCTGAACCTGGCGCTGATCTCGCCGCTGCTCGCCCTCGGGGTCGCCGACGTCTTCAATTTGGAGCCGGAGCTGGCGGTCGGCCTCGTCCTGCTCGGCGCCTCCCCCGGCGGGATGATGGCCAACATGCTGACGCACCTGTCGCGCGGCGACACGGCGCTGTCGGTGAGCATGACGGCGATCAGCAGCGTCGCCGCGGTGGTGACGGTGCCGCTTTTCCTCAGCCTGGCGACGACCCACTTCGATGCCGCCGATTCCGGCGATCCGAGCATGCTCGGAACCGTCGCCCGCGTCTTCGCGATCACGATCGTCCCGGTGGCGACCGGGATGGAGCTGCGGCGGCGCCGGCCGCAATGGGTCGCCACCGCTTACCCCCGCATCCGCCGCGCCTCGCTCGCGATCTTCGTCCTCGTCGTCCTCGGGGCGATCGCCAGCGAGAACGACACCGTCCGCGAGAACCTGGCCGCGGTCGCGGTGGCCGCCCTGACGCTCAACATCGCCGCGATGACGATCGCCTTCGCGATCTCCAGAGCGGCTCGCCTAGGCGACCGTCAGTCGACCGCGATCTCGCTCGAGCTCGGCATCCACAACTCGGCGCTTGCGATCGCCATCGGCAGCTCGCTTTCGGACGAGGTGGCGATCCCGGCGGCCGTCTATGCCACCTTCATGCTCTTCACCGGCGGCGCCTTCGCCTGGGTGATGAGCCGGCGCAACGCCGAAGCGGAGGCAGGAGCTAGCTGATCGCTTCGAGGTCGACGACGAAGACGAGCGTTTCGTTCGGCGGGATCGTCGGCGGTGAGCCGGCCGCGCCGTAACCGAGTTCTGGCGGGATGATCAGTTCGCGGCGGCCGCCGACCTTCATCCCTTCGATGCCTTTTTCCCAGCCCGGGATGACCATCCCGGACCCCAGGGCGAAGGTGAACGGTTCGCCGCGACTCCACGAGGCATCGAACTCTTTGCCGCTCTTGTAATTGACGCCGACGTACTGGACCGACACTTCATCGCCGGCTTTCGCCGCGGGGCCGGTTCCTTCTTCGAGGTCATTGGTGACCAGTTCGGTCGGCGGCGGGCCCTCCTGCTTCTTCACCTGCGGCTTCGTCTTCTCCTTCGGCGCTTCGGCCGTTTCCGTCGCTTCTCCGCTCGACGAGGTCGAAGAGGAGTCGTCGCCGCAGCCGGCGCCGACGAGCGCCAAACAGGCAAAAGCGATCAAGAGGAGTCGCCGCATCGGCGGCATCATAAGCCGAAGCGGCTCGCGGCCGACGCTAGCCGTACTTGACGTTCAGTAGCTCGACCACGTAGACGAGCGTTTCGCCCTTTGGAACGTCCTTCGGCGGGCCGCCGGCGGTCAGGTCGGGTGGGATGACCAGCTCGCGCCGATCCGAGGTCTCCATCTGGAAGACGCCTTCTTCCCACCCCTGGCTCACTTCCCCTTTGCCGAGGGTGAAGACGAAGGGCTTGCCTTCGTCCCAGGAGGAGGCGAACTTCTTCTTCGAGTCATAGAGGTAGCCGACGTACTGGACGGTCACCGTGTCTCCCTCGCGGGCCATGCGGCCGATCCCGTCGATCAGATCCTGGTTGATGAGGAATTCGGGCGCCGGCTGGTCGGGGATCAGCGGCTTCGGCTCCGCGCCCACCAAGCCGTTGGCGGCCGGCTTCAGCTGCGCTTCGCGGCGAATCGGCGAGTGCGGCGCTTCGAGGTCGAAGGGTTCATAAGCCACGGTGCTCGACGAGTCCGAGCCGCCCCCACAGCCGGGCAGCACCATCGCAAGCAGCGCCCCAATAATCAACAGCCTTCGAAGCATGGCGGGCATAGTAGAAGATGCCGCGCAAATTTGCACGTCCTGTCTAGGGACGACGCTTGGGCAGGCTCGACGCCTCGTCTGCGTCGATCGAGAGAACCACGCCCCGCTCGTAGATCGCGCCCACCTCCGGCGCGTCGACGAACCGCCGCCCGCCAGGCCCCCAGCTTTCGTCGAAGAGGATCCCGTCGAACATGTTGGCCTCGGGCGCAGCGAAGACGCGGACGACCCGCCCGAGCTTCCGGCCGTCGCTGGAGAAGACCGGAATCCCGCGCTTTGCCACCAGGTAGGAGACGGGGTCGCCGAGGTCCTCCATCGGGGCGACCCTAGCGAACGAGACAACCGGTCTAGACTGGCGCCGGGGAAGCAACCGGACTGGGGAGAGGAAGAGATGGGCCTGAATCTCGCTTCGATCGTCACCGAGAGCGCCGAGCGAACGCCGACCGCGGTCGCCGTGCGGCTCGGCCCGCTGGAGCTGACCTACGCCGAGCTCGACGAGCGCAGCGCCCGCCTGGCGGCGCTGCTGCGCGGGAAAGGGCTGCAGCAGGGCGACCGGGTCGGGGTGATGCTGCCCAACGTCCTCGAGTTCCCGATCGCCTACTACGGCGTGCTCCGCGCCGGCGGCGTCGTCGTGCCGATGAACGTGCTGCTGAAGCGGCGCGAGATCGCCTTCTACCTCGAAGACTCGGGCGCCAAGCTGCTGCTCGCCTGGCACGGGTTCGGCGAGGAGGCGCGCGAGGGCGCGCAGGAGGCCGGCGTCGAGCTGATCGAGGTCGAGCCCGAGGCCTTCGCCGAGCTGCTCGGCGAAGGCGAGCCGGACACCGAGCTCGCCGAGACCGGCGAGGAGGACACGGCGGTGATCCTCTACACCTCCGGCACCACCGGGCAGCCGAAGGGCGCCGAGCTGACCCACCTCAACCTCACCCGCAACGCGCAGATCGCCTCGGAAACCACCTGCGAAGTCGAGGAAGGCAACGTCGTCCTCGGCTCGCTCCCGCTCTTCCACTCCTTCGGCCAGACGGTGAGCATGAATGCCTCGCTGCGGGTCGGTGCGACCCTCACCCTGCTGCCGAAATTCGACCCCGGCGACGCGCTGGAGATCATGGGACGCGACGGCGTCACCCACTTCTACGGGGTGCCGACGATGTACGGGGCGCTCCTCCACCACCCCGACCGCGAGCGGCACGACACCTCGGCGCTGCGGATCTGCATCACTGGCGGCGCGCCGATGCCGGTCGAGGTTCTGCGCGGCTTCGAGGATGCCTTCGAGTGCGAACTGCTCGAGGGCTACGGCCTCTCGGAGACCTCGCCGGTGGCGAGCAGCAACCACCCCGGCCGGCCACGCAAGGCCGGGTCGATCGGGACGCCGCTGCGCGAAGTCGAGATGAAGCTCGTCGACGAGGACGACAACGAGGTCCCGCAGGGCGAGGTCGGCGAGATCGTGATCCGCGGCCACAACGTGATGAAGGGCTACTGGGAGAAACCGGACGCGACCGAGGAGGCGATGCGCGGCGGCTGGTTCCACACCGGCGACATGGCCCGGATCGACGACGACGGCTATTTCTTCATCGTCGACCGCAAGAAGGACATGATCATCCGCGGCGGCTACAACGTCTACCCGCGCGAGGTCGAGGAGATCCTCTACGAGCACCCGAAGGTCCGCGAAGCCGCGGTTCTCGGCGTCCCCCACGACCAGTGGGGCGAGGAGATCGGCGCCGCGGTCGTCCTCCACGAGGGCGAGGAGGTCGCTCCGGAGGAGCTCGGCGCGTACGTCAAGGAGCGGATCGCCGCCTACAAGTACCCGCGCCTGGTCTGGTTCATGGACGACCTGCCCAAGGGGCCGACCGGGAAGATCCTCAAGCGCGAGATAGACGTTCCGTCACCCGCTGAGCCTGGCGCCGGCGCCGCTTAGCTGATTTACTCAGCCGCTCCCGAGTACTTAACCGGTCTGCTCGGGTCGACAGCAGTGCGCTAGGGAGGCGCCTGCGTTCAACTAGGAGAGAAAATGGTCAGCAGACGACTGACGGCGATCCTCACTGCGATCGCCCTCTGCATCACCGGTACCGCGTTGGCACCCGCCGGCGCCAGCGCTCAGGATCCGATCCTGTTCGTTCACGGTTGGTCCGAGAGCTCCTCGGTCTGGAGCACGATGATCAAAAATTTCGAAAAAGACGGCTATCCGAAATCGTATTTGAGCGCCTACAGCTACAACACCAGCACCTCGAACAAGACGCTGGCTGAAACCGAAGTCAAATCGCGCGTCGAAGCGCTGAAGAAAGCGACCGGCGCGACCAAGGTCGACATCATCGCCCACTCGATGGGCAGCCTCAACACCCGCTGGTACATCAAGTTCGTCAGCGGTGGGGAAGCGAACGTCGACGACTGGGTCTCGCTGGGCGGGCCGAACCACGGCACCGAATTCGCCAATTTCTGCTTCAGCACTTCGTGCGTCGAGATGCGGATTGGCTCCAAATTCCTCGCCGAACTGAACGCGACCGACGAGACGCCCGGCGCCGTCAACTACGGCACCTGGTGGTCGCCCTGCGACGAAATCATCAATCCTGATTCGAGCGTGGCCCTCTCCGGCGCCACCAACACGCAAACGGCGTGCATGTCGCATAGCGCGCTGATGAGCGACGCGACCGTCTACGGACAGGTCCGCGAATTCGTCAAATAGAAGAATGAGTTTCGACGGGGCCCTGGCCACGACCCGGGGTCCCGTCGTCCATCCTGGCTAGCTGGCCAGGATCGCGGTAGTCTCCGCGGTGCCGACCGAGACACCAAAAGGAGACACGATGAGCGTCGCTTCCCAGCGCCTGATGGACAACATCACCTACGAGGACCTGTACCACCGCTGGGAGCAGGGCAACTGGAGCGCCTACGACATCGACTTCTCCAAGGACCGCGCCGGCTGGGAGGCGCTGAGCGACATCCAGCGGCGATCGGCGATGTGGATCTACTCGATGTTCTATTACGGCGAGGACCGGGTCGCCGACACCCTGGCGCCGTACGTCACCGCCGCGCCGACCGAGGAGATGTCCTACTTCCTCGCCACCCAGCAGGTCGACGAGGTCCGCCACTCGATCTTCTTCCACCGCTTCTTCAAGGAGGTGATCGGGGTCGGCGGCGAGTCCATCCAGCAGACCCTCTCCTCCACCCTGCCGCAGCTGAACTGGGGCTACCGCGGGATCTTCGACCGCCTCGACGTGATGGCCGAGGAACTGCGAAAGGACCGTTCGGTGGCGAAGTTCTGCCAGGCGATCACCCTCTACCACCTGATCGTCGAGGGCAGCCTCGCCCAGCCGGGCCAGCACTTCATCGAGGACTTCTTCGCCTCCGAGGAGACGATGCCCGGGTTCACCGCCGGGATGGAGAACGTCTCCCGCGACGAGCAGCGCCACATCGGCTTCGGCGTCAAGGTTCTCTCCGAGTTGCTGAACGAGCCGACGCCGGGCTGGCGGGAAAACCGCGACGCGGTGGTCGAGCTGCTGCGCGAAACGCTCCCCTACGGGCCGGCCGTCTTCTCGCCGCCGAACATGGATCGCGAATACACCGAGTGCTACGGCTTCTCGCTCGAGGACATCTACGCCTTCGGGATGAAACTGATCCGCCAGCGCTGGCGGACGATCGGCTTCCCGACCGAGGAGTTCCCCCCCGGCGTCTTCCCCTTCCCGCCCGAGGACGACGAGAAGGGTCTCGCGGAGCGCCAGGTGAGGATGATGATGGCCGGCGTGATCGGCTCGCCGGAAGGGCCGCCGCCGAGCAAGGATCCCGAGATCCAGCGCCTCTACTTCGACCTGATCGGCCGCGTCGCCGACCCGGCCGCCGCCAACGGCTCGCCGTTCGTCGTCCAGTGGCAGTTCACCGACGCCGAACCGTGGCACCTGATCCTCGACAACGGCTCGACCCGCACCGAGCCGGGCGAATCGCCGAACGCAAACGTCACGATCGAGACCAGCTGGGCCGACTGGATCGCCGCCGGCAAACCCGACGCCAACCAGATGAAGATGGTGCTGCAGCGCCGCATCCGCCCGCGCGGCAAGGTTCGCGACCTGGCGCGGTTCCGCAAGGTCTTCAACTAGCCGGCGCCGCGCAGGCGGCGCGCTTTTAGGAGATCGGCGGGCGGCGGTCCGCCCAGGGCCGCTCGGCCTCGAGCTGGGCGGCGAGCGAGAGTAGCGTCGCCTCGTCGCCGGGGCGGCCGATGACCTGGATCGAGAGCGGCATGCCCTCGGGCGAGAAGCCGGCGGGCACCGCCATCGCCGGGTTGCCGAGGTGGTTCCAGGGGACGCAGTAGGGATAGAAGCGGCTCATGCCGAGCACCGTCTGCAGGGCGCCCTTGCCCTCCCAGCGCCGGATCGGCAGGGCGGTGCCGCCCATCACCGGCATCACCAGGACGTCGCAGTGGTCGAAGATCGCGTTGACCCGGGCCTGTTCGGCCGGCCGCCTGGACATCACGTGCTGATAGAGCCGGTCGGGGAGGATCTTGCCGAGCCGGCCGAAGCCGCGGGTGCGGCTTTCGAGCCGCTCGGGGTGCGGCACCGCTTCGACGGTCTCGCCCACGCCCTTGAGGAAGCGGGCCGAGATCGAGTCGCCGATGTTGCCCCAGTCGGGATCGCGCTGGGCGACGTCGTGGCCGAGCGAGCGCAGCAGCTCCGCGCCGTCGGCGACGGCCTGCTTGGCCTCGTCGGAGACGGTCGGCGGCGCCAGCGCCCGCGGGGCGCGGGTCGAGTAGGCGACGCGCAGCTTGCCCGGCGGGGTCTTCGCCGCCTCGACGAAGGGATGCTCGGGCGGCGGCGGCGCTTCGTCCTCCCGCGAGCCGCCGGAGACGATGTCGAGCCAGAGCGCCGTGTCGAGGACCGAGCGGCTGAGGCAGCCTTCAACCGCGAGCCCGCGCCAGCCTTCGAGGTTCGGCGCCAGCGAGACGCGGCCGCGGTTCGGCTTCAACCCAAAGAGGCCGCAGGAGGCGGCCGGGATTCGGATCGATCCCGCCCCGTCGCCGGCGGAAGCGATCGGCACCAGGCCCGCGGCGACCGCCGAGCCCGAGCCGCCGCTCGAGCCGCCTGGCGTGCGCTGCGGGTTCCAGGGGTTGCGGGTGACGCCATAGGTGGCCGACTCGCTGAAGCCGCAGATCGCCATCTCCGGCAGCAGGGTCAGGCCGACGATGATCGCTCCCGCCTCGCGCAGCCGGCGCACCACCTCCGAGTCGGCCTTCGCCGGCTCGGTGAAGCCGTCGGTGCCGTGGGTGTTGATCTCCCCGGCGACGTCGATTTCGTCCTTGATCGCGATCGGCACGCCCAGCAGCGGCCGCTCCTCGCCGCCCTTCAGCCGCGCCTCGGCCTGCTCGGCTTCCAGCAGCGCCTTCTCGGCGAAGACTTTGCGGAACGAGTTCAGCTCGGGGTCGAGGCGGGCGATGCGGTCGAGGCTGAGCTGCACCAGCTCCTTCGGCGAGACCTCCCCCGCCCGCACCATCTCCGCCTGCCGGGCTGCCCCGGCGAAGGCGATGTCATCTCCACCCATGTGGAGATCCTATGCCTTGCTCGGAGCCGCCTCTGGATCGCCGCCGCCCTCGAAGCTGAAGTCCGGGATCAGCTTGTCGAGCCAGCTCGGGAACCACCAGTTCCAGTCGCCCATCAGCTTCATCGCCGCGGGAACGAGGATCAGGCGGACGAGGGTCGCGTCGAGCGCGATCGCGACGGCGCAGCCGACGCCGAGCTCCTTGATCGAGGGAACGCCGGTGAGGACGAAGACGGCGAAGACCGAGGTCATGATCAGCGCCGCCGAAGAGATCGTCCGGGCGCTTGAGGAGAGGCCCTCGGCGACGGCGCGTTCGTTTTCGCCGTGGACCATGTAGCGCTCGCGGATCCGCGACATCAGGAACACCTCGTAGTCCATCGAGAGGCCGAAGACGATCGCGAAGATCAGCGGGATGTTGATCGTGTCCAGCGCCCCCTGGCTTTCGAAGCCGAGGAAGCCGTCGAACCAGCCCCACTGGAAGATCGCGACGAGGACGCCGAAGGCCGCGCCGATCGAGAGCAGGTTCATCAGCACCGCCTTCAGCGGCAGGATCAGCGAGCGCAGCATCACCATCAGGACGATGAAGCTGAGCGAGAGGACGAAGAGGATGATCTTCCACATCGAGCCGCCGACCTGGTGGCGGACGTCGTCGCCGCGGGCGGTCTCGCCGCCGACGTTGACTTCGGCCTCCTGCGCCAGGGCCGAGGCCGGGACGACGGTGTCGCGCAGGCGGCCGACCAGCGCCACCGCAGCGTCGGACTCGCTCGGCGCGCTCGGGGTCGCCTGGACCAGGACGGCGTCGCCAGCGTAGACCGGCTTGGCGACGGCAGTGACGCCGGCGGTCCCTTCGACGTCGCGGACGAAGCCGGCGACCGCCGCGCGTCCCTCGGCGCCGGGGGCGCCGTCGAAGCTGGCGACGATCTGGACCGGGTCGGTGCCGCCGTTCAACTGCTCGGAGGCGAGTTCGTTGCCGACCCGCACGTCGGAGTCCTTGGGGAACTGGGCGATCGCTTCGGTCCCGGTCTCGAGCGAGAGCAGCGGGCTGGCCAGGAACAGCAGCACCGCCGAGACGCCGATCACCGCGGTCCACGGCCGCGCCATCACCCGTTCGGTCCAGCCGCGCCAGAAGCGGTTTTTCTCCGTCGCCGCCTGCGCGGCGGTCTTGCGGCGGTAGAAGCGGCGGCCGAAGAAGTGCTCGACCTTGCCGACGATCCCGCCCGGCAGGACGCGGTCGCCGAGCATCGCGATCAGCGCCGGCAGCAGCGTCGTCGCGGTGAGGATCGAGACCGCGACGACGGTCATCGCCCCCAGCGCCATCGAGCGCAGCGCCTGGTTGTCGACCATCCACAGCCCCGCGAGGGAGATGATCACCGCCAGCCCGGAGAAGGTGACGGCGAGGCCCGAGGTCGAGAGCGAGAGCGCCCGCGCTTCGGCCTGGTCGTGCCCGGCTTCTCGCTCCTCGCGGTAGCGGGCGAGGATGAAGAGCGAGTAGTCGACGGCGACGCCGATCCCAATCATCGAGGCCATGTTGGTGACGAAGACCGAGGTCTCCATCTGCAGCGAGAGGAAGTAGATCAGCGCCCCGGTGACGAGCACGCTGACAAAGCCGAGCGCCAGCGGCAGCGCCGCCGCGGCAAGCGAGCCGAAGACGACGAGCAGGATGATCGCGACGATCGGGAAGCCGGTCCCCTCGGCCTTGGCGAGGTCTTCCTTGGAGATTTCCTGCATCCCGGCCCAGATCGTCGGCTGCCCGACGAGGTAGGGCGTGACGCCGGCGTCGGCGGCGCCGGGATCAAGGTCTTCGCGCAGCGTCGCGGCGGGGTCGATCAGCTCGTCGGAGGAGAGGTTGCTGCGCAGGGGCACCAGGACCACGTCGGTGCCCTGTAGCTGCTTGCGAGCCTGCGCGGCGATCGCCGGCGGCAGGGTGACGTCGTCGAGCGTCGCGACCTCCTCGCGCAGCCGCGTGACCGCGGCGCCGCGCTCGGCGGCGCTCGCGTCCGGCGCGGCCTGCAGCACCACCCCGACCCCGTCGGCCTGCGAGCCGAACTCGTCCTGCAGCGATTCGCTCACCTTCATCGACTGGCTGCCGGGAACGTCGAAGCCGCCACCGGTCAGGTGGTCGGTCTGTTTCGAGGCGAAGGGAAGCGCAAGCAGCACGATCAGGACCCAGGCCCCAACCACCAATCGGCGGCGCCGTCCCAGGAACCCCGCCAGTGCCCTCATCGCGTCTCTCATGCTCGTCTCCTCGTCGCCGGGTTGATGCGTTCGAGGAAGCCTCCCCCGCAGGCGGGATCCGAGTCTGTGAGGGCCATCACTACGTGAGCGCCGTCACGCGCACCTCGTACTCTGGGCCGATGATCGTCGACTGCGCCGCCTACGAGCGGGGGAAGCGGAAGCAGGCCGAGCTCTCGATGCGGCAGGCCGGCGAGGCGGCGGCTGAAGAGGGGACCTTCGTCTGGCTCGGCGTGGTCGAGCCGAGCGAGGAGGAGTTCACGTCGGTGGCAGCCGAGTTCGGGCTGCACGAGCTGGCGGTCGAGGACGCGGTGCGGGCGCACCAGCGGCCGAAGGTCGAGGCCTACGGGGACACGATCCACGTGGTGGTCAAGACCGCTCGGTACGTCGACCCCGAAGAGGTGATCGAACTCGGCGAGATCTCGGTCTTCGTCGCCCCCGATTTCGTGATCACGGTCCGGCACGGCGACGCCGACCTCGGTCCGGTGCGCAAGCGTCTGGAGCAGCGGCAGGACATGCTCGAGAAAGGCCCCGGCGCGGTCCTCTACGCGATCCTCGACCACGTCGTCGACAGCTACATCGAGGCCGCCCACGGCTTCGACCAGGACGTGCGCGAAGTCGAGCTGCAGGTCTTCGGCGAAGGCCAGAACCCGACCGAGCGGATCTACAAGCTCGAGCGCGAGGTGCTCGAGTTCCAGGCGGCGACGGCGCCGCTGGCCGAAGCGCTGGAAGAACTCTGCAACCGCAACTTCGCCGTCGTCCCCGAGGCGCTGCACGAGTACTTCCGCGACGTCGAAGACCACCTGCGGCGGGTCTCGACCCGGATCGAGAACTTCCGCCAGCTGCTCGACAGCGCCCTGGAAGCGAACCTGACCCAGGTCTCGATGCGGCAGAACGAAGACATGCGGAAGATCTCCGCCTGGGTCGCGATCGCCGTGGTGCCGACGGCGATCGCCGGCATCTACGGGATGAACTTCGAACACATGCCCGAGCTCAAATGGACGCTCGGCTATCCCGCAGTCATCGCCTTGATCGTGACGGTCTGCCTCTTCCTCTACTGGCGCTTCAAGCGCGCCGGCTGGCTCTAAAAGCGCCGGCGTGCCGGCTACTCGGAGCCGAGCAGGTACCGGGCCGAGGCGACGCCGACCGCGAAGGCGCCGGCGCTGTCGCGCGAGGGGTCCGAGAGCGCCTGCAGGGCGAAGCCGTCGCCGAGCGCGAAGAGGTAGGAGACGACGTCCTCGGCGGCGAAGCGGAGGCTCAGCACGCCCTCCTCGTCCTTGCTGCGGAGAACCTCGGCGACGTGGGAGCGGGTGCGCTCGAACAGCTGGCCGACCTCACGCTGGATGTCGGGGTTGCGGCGTCCGGCGCTGAACAGCTCGTAGAGGAGGAGGAAGAAGCCGGGTTCGTTCTCGATCATGTCGGTGAGGCTGGCGACGAGCGCCTCGACCACACCGTCGACCGTCTTCGCCGGCCCCAGCCGCGCGTCGAGCCGTTCGACCCGCAGCTCGGTGTCGCGGCGCACGACCTCGACCAGCAGCCGCTCCTTGGTCCCGAAGTAATAGTGGAGGAGGCCGCGGCTGACCCCCGCCTCACGGGCGACGTGCTCGAAGGTGGAGCCAGCGGCGCCGCGTTGCGCAACCGAGTCGCGCATCGCGTTGACGATCCGTTGTGCCTTGTCGCCGCTGAGCTCTCGCTCTTTGGTCGCCGCCTCCATCCAGCCCTTAGCTTAGGTCGCGCCCAGGACCGTTAGGACCCGTTGATGCTGGTGGTCGAGGTGTACTCGAACTCCTCTTCGGCACCGAAGAGCGCGTCGAGCACGGCCTTGCGGGCACCCTCGCTGACGGCCAGGGCGATTACCGCGCCGATGATCGCAATCAGAAGGAGCCGGCCGATGCCGCCCTTGCGCTTCGGCTTCGAGCGCAGGCTCTCGGAAGCCTCTTGCAGGCTCTCTGCCGCCTTGCGCAGGTCCTTCTGGACCTTCTTGTCGCTGGTCACCGCCTTGACGGTGCCCTTGCCGTTGCCGGTCGCCCGGCCGTAGGCGCTCTTCGCGCTCTCGAAAGCGTCTTTGAGGCTGTCGCGCAGCTCTTCGTCCTCGATCAACCGCTGCACATAGGGATTTTCGCGGGCGGTCTCGTAAATGTCGCCGGCGCGCGCCGTCGTCGTCTTGCTCATGCCTTCTCCTCGCTGGATTCAGTGGCTGTTACCAGAATAACCCTCTACCCCATACCCAGGGCTAGTCAGGCCCAACACCGTCGAGCAACACGCCGTTGTTTCGAAAATTCGTCTGGGCGTGGCGAAGCTCGCGCAGGCGCAGCGGCACCAGCTCGGGACCGGGGACCCGGAAGCGGCGGATGAACAGCGGCCCGACGTCTTCGGCGCCGGTTTCGCGGAAGCCGGGGCCGAGCAGGCGGCGCGGCGGGGGCGGCGTCTCCCCCATCGAGACGAACGTGACTTCGCGCACCAGCCAGTCGTAGCCTTCCGAGGCTTTCAGCTGGATCGCGCCGGTCGAGAGGTAGAAGCGCAACGGCGCCTCGCCGAGGACCCAGGTGACCGTCGCCCGCGGCCCGTCGGGCTCGCCGAGGCGGTCGGCGACCGCACGCCAGTCCGGCCGCTGCAGCTCGGGCGCGGTGCTGGCGTAAACGGAGAAGCCGAAGGAGTAGGCGACCAGGACGACCGCGATTGCGGTGCCGAGGCGGCGCGCCCGTTCGCTGCTGAGCGCGACGGCGATCGCGACCAGGAGCGGGACCAGCGCCGGCAGCAGGTTGCGGGTGAGGACGAAGTCCTTGCCGGCGGAGAGGATCGCCAGCGCCAGCGGGATGCCAAGCGTAACCGCGACGACGGCGATGGGGACGAAGGCGGCGCGGCGCTCGGAGCGGCTGCCGCGCGCCAGCAGCAGCGCAAAGGCGGCCGCGGCCAAGGCCAGCGGAAGCAGGGCCGGCTGCCACTGCTCGACGCGGCCGATGATGTCGCCGGTCTCGCCGACCATGAAGGTGATCCAGACTTCCGCGACCCGGTGGCCGAGGCTGAATTTGCCGATCCATTCGGCGTGGCCGTAGGACATCTGGTGGATCGCCAGCGGCGCCAGCAGGACGACGGCGAGGGCGACGGTCCAGAGCCCGGAGAGGATCGCCCGGCCGCGGCGTCGCGCCAGCAGGGCGACCTCGGCGATCAGCGGGAAGATCGCGAAGTAGTGCGTCGCCAGCGCCAGCGCCGAGAAGACGCCCCACCAGACGAAGTCCCGCTTCACCCCGTCCCGCAGCGCCCGCACGCAGAAGAGCAGCGAGAGCGCGCAGAAGAGGCCGAGCAGGGCGTAGGCGCGGGCCTCCTGCGAGTACCAGAGGAGCATCGGGTTGACCGCGACCAGCGCCGCGGCGATGACGCCGGCGCGCTCGCCACGCAGTTCGCGGCCGATGAAGAAGGAAACCGGGATCGTCGCGACGCCGGCCAGGGCCGAGAGGAAACGCAGCCCCCACTCGCCGTTGCCGGTCACCTGCGTCCAGAGCCAGGCCAGGGCGTAATAGAGCGGCGGCGCCGACTCGGAGAAGCCGACCGCGTCCATCGCGTGCCCGAACCCGACCCGCAGGACGCGGCTGGCGGTGACGATCTCGTCGTGGTGGTAGGCCTGGTCGCCGAGCGTCGCGAAGCGCAGCAGCGCCCCCAGCGCGGTCAGCCCGGCGACGATCCAGAAGGTGCGTGAGCGCACTAGGACAGCGCGACCTCGAGGGCCTGCGAGACCTCGTCGACGTAGGCGAACTCGAGGCCGCCCAGCTCGTGCTCGGGAATCTCGCCGACGTCGCCCTCGTTGCGGCCGGGGACGATCACCTTCTTGATCCCCGCCCGCTGCGCTGCCAGCGACTTCTCCTTCAAGCCGCCGATCGGCAGCACCTGCCCGGTCAGGGTCACCTCGCCGGTCATCGCCACGTCGTTGCGGACCGGCCGGCCGCTGACCAGCGAGGAGAGCGCGACGGTCATCGCCACCCCCGCCGAAGGCCCGTCCTTGGGGACTGCGCCCGCCGGCACGTGGACGTGGAGGTCGTGCTCGGCAAACCAGTTGTCCTCCAGCTTCGGGGCGATCTCCCGGTAGTGGCCGCGCACGTAGGAGAGCGCCGCCTGCGCCGACTCCTTCATCACGTCGCCGAGCTGGCCGGTGATCGTCAGCTTGCCCGAGCCGGGCATCGCGGTCGCCTCGATGAAGAGGACGTCGCCGCCGGTCGGCGTCCAGGCGAGGCCGGTGGCGACGCCGGGGACCCTGGTGCGGCGCCGCTGCTCGGCGAAGACGCGCCGCCGGCCCAGCAGCTCGCGCGTCTTTTTCCCGGAGATCCGGACCTTGCCCTTCGCCTTGCCCTCGGCGACCTGGCGGGCGACTTTGCGGCAGATGGTGCCGATCTGGCGCTCGAGGTTGCGGACCCCCGCCTCGCGGGTGTACTCCTCGATGATCGCCGTCAGGGCCGCATCGGCGAACTCGATCTGCGAGGGCTTCAGCCCGTTGGCCTTGATCTGGCGCCCGACCAGGTAGCGGCGGGCGATATGGCGCTTCTCCTCCAGCGTGTAGCCGGCCAGCTCGATCGTCTCCATTCGGTCCAGCAGCGGCCCCGGGATCGTGTCGAGGACATTGGCGGTGGCGATGAAGACGACGTCGGAGAGGTCGAACTCGAGGTCGAGGTAGTGGTCGCGGAAGCTGTCGTTCTGGGCCGGGTCGAGGACCTCGAGCATCGCCGAGGCGGGGTCGCCGCGGAAGTCGGCGCCCATCTTGTCGATCTCGTCGATCATGAAGACGGGGTTGCGGGAGCCGGCGTCGCGCAGGGCGCGGACGATCGTCCCCGGCATCGCGCCAATGTAGGTGCGGCGGTGGCCGCGGATCTCGGCCTCGTCGCGGACGCCGCCGACGGAGATCCGCTCGAACTCGCGCCCCAGGGCGCGGGCGATCGATTTGCCGAGGCTGGTCTTGCCGACCCCAGGCGGGCCTGCGAAGCAGAGGATCGGCCCCGGCGAGTCGGGGTTGAGCTTGCGCACCGCCAGGTACTCGAGGATCCGGTCCTTGATCTTCTCCAGGTCGTAGTGGTCGGCGTCGAGGACCTCGCGGGCGTGGGCGAGGTCGAGGTTGTCCTCGGTCGCCTTCGACCAGGGCAACTCCGTCAGCCACTCCAGGTAGGTGCGGATGACGCCGTGCTCGGCCGCGGCCGGCGGCAGTTTCTCCAGGCGGGAGAGCTCCCGCTCGGCGGCTTTCAGCGCGTGCTCGGGCAGCTTCGCCGCCTCGATTTTCTCGCGCAGTTCGTTGACTTCGGCCTGCTGCTCGTCCTCTTCGCCGAGCTCGTCCTGGATCGCTTTCATCTGCTGGCGGAGGAAGAACTCGCGCTGGCCTTTGTCGATCTCCGACTGCACCTGGGTCTGGATCTGGGTGCCGAGCTGGACGACCTCGAGCTCACTGGCGAGCAGCCGCGAGAGGCTGCGCAGCCGCTCGACCACGTCCACCTCTTCCAGCAGCCGCTGCTTCTCGGCGGTGTCGATCCGCAGCGCCCCGACGATCAGGTGGGCCAGCGCCGCCGGGTCGTCGATGTTGGCGACCGCCATCTGCAGCTCCTCCGGCAGGTAGGGGATCTGCTCGACGATCTCCGAGAAGGTGCGTTGGACGTTGCGGGTCAGGGCCTCGAGCTCG
>Ga0268266_10000304_pt1 | contig 78271 bp, 72 predicted proteins | sample KBSS13metaG_FD_190356 | JGI IMG/M metagenome (GOLD analysis project Ga0268266, IMG submission 190356) | Switchgrass rhizosphere microbial communities from Kellogg Biological Station, Michigan, USA - KBS S1-3 metaG (SPAdes) (version 2) | ecosystem: Host-associated > Plants > Roots > Rhizosphere...
CGCAGCGTGCCGGCGTCACCTTTCAGGATGATGTGGCGGAGGAGGCACTGCTGCAGCGGGTCGAGCTGCAGCCGGCCGAGAAACTCGAGCTGTTGAAAGCGCGGCGCGGGCAGGGGGTGTATCGCGCCAATCTCGAAGCCGTCGAGAGCGCGTGTCGACTGACAGGATTGCTGGATCGGCGCCACTTGCGGGCGATCCATATCAAACCCTGGAGGAAGGCGAACGATGTGGAGAAGCTCGACGGCTGTAACGGGCTGTTGCTGTCGCCGCACCTGGAGCATTTGTTCTGTCGCGGCTATATCTCGTTCTCCGATGCCGGCGAATTGTTGGTATCGCGTTATCTCAATCCGGCGGTGTTGGATAAGTGGGGGCTGCAACTGCCGCGCTATGTCGACTCGTTCAATCCACAGCAGTGCCGGTACCTCGACTATCACCGCCAGGAAGTCTTCGAGCGCCACGTCGGAGGGCGGCGGAAGCCTCAGGAAACGGACGTCGCGGACCCCGTCAATAGGGACCCAGGCGCGGCCGTGACGGTTTACGGAGAGGAATGGCCGTCCGACTGAAGCAGTTTTGGGTCTTGGGACTTGCACGCGGGGCCGAGCTGTATAAATATACATGCCCGCGCTACCCGCGGAACCCCCTCGGCTTTGTGTGCAGGAGCATACCGCCATGACCGTAACCCCCGGCGTCCTACTCGATACCTCCATTGCGCAGCTTCGTACGCTCGCGTCGTTCCTCGCTGAAGAAATGGGTGAGTTCAGGGACAAGGCGGAGCCAGCCAGCCTGGAAGCGCGGGCCTGCAAGGAAATTCTGCTGACCATCAGCGTCCTGATTCCCAAGCTGCAGGCGGCGCGCTACGTCGTGGCCGATGACAGCGCGGCGTTCGGGAGATGCGTGAGCTGCGACGGCGGCTGAACGATCCCTAGGGAGGGTGGCATGAAACCGCACAAGTGGACGCATCCGCTGAGCTGGTTCGTCGAGAACGGGGCGGCGATGTTGATGTTCGGTTGGATCGTGGCATTCACGGCCAACCGCCTCCTGGCGGCGGGTCGTGCGGCATCAGGTCGGGTCGAGCAGGCGAGGTCCGGGTCCCTGCTGTGAGAGGTTGTCCAGGGGATTGCGCAACGGGCAATCCTTCAGGGACAGGCAGCCGCAACCGATGCAGCTGCTGAGCTGGTTGCGAAGTTGTTGCAGCTTGCCGATGCGATCGTCCAGCTCGGCGCGCCAGGTGGCGGACAGGCGATTCCAGTCGGCCGCGGTGGGCGTGCGCCCTTCGGGCAGACTTTTCAGAGCCGCACGGATGGAGGCCAGGGGCAGGCCGAGTCGTTGGGCAACCTTGATCACCGCGACACGGCGCAACGTCTCGCGTGCAAAGCGCCGCTGGTTGCCTGCGTTCCGCGTGCTTTTGATCAAGCCCTTGGATTCGTAAAACCTCACGGCCGACACCGCGACGCCGCTGCGCTCGGCAATCTCTCCGACCGTCAGCGGGCGGCCGATCTCGCTCGGATGAAGGATGCTCACGTCTTCGTGCTCGTCGCGCTCGTGGCGCTTGACCTCAAGTTAGCTTGAGGTTTTAACCTCTTCCGCGTCCAACGACAACATCTCACAGCGGAGAAAATTCATGAGCGACAACGACACGCAGGGAGCACAGGGCAGAGGTCACGGACCGGTCGCGGTCCTCAACGTCTTTACACTCAAGCCGGGCTCGCTGGACGCATTCGTCGAGGTGCAGCGCGCCGCGCTGCCGGGCCTGGGGCGCCAGATTCCCGGGTTCCGGGGGAGTCGTCTCTATCGGGCCCTCGATGGCTCGACCGCCGCCATGGTCAGCGTCTTCGACACCCTCGAGCATTTCAAACGCTGGACGACGTCCGAGCCGTTCGTTGCACACCGGGACAAGATTGCCCCTCTGTTCGAGCGAACGGCGCCGGGAATCTACGAGGTCGTCTACGAATCCGGCAGCATCGAGCTCCCGGTCGTCGAGTGACGAGCCGGCTCAGCCCGCCTGCTCCTCCCGGGTGAGGGTGCGTTCGATGCGGCGATCGGGAATCAACCACATCAACGCGACGAGTGCATAGAGCACCTGGGAGACGACGGGTGACCAGAACGCGCAGGCAATGGCGGTGATATAGAGGACAGGGGACGCCTTGCCCTTCCAATCGCGGCCGACGGCAGTTTTCAACACCGAATGGGGGCCTTGGGCAGCGATGATGAGCTGCTGCAGGATCACGTAGGCGAGACCGGCCATCAGGAGGACGAAGCCGTACAACGCCAGCGGCGCGCTCGTGAAGTGATTCTCACCCATCCAGGCTGTCGTGAAAGGAACCAGGGACAGCCAGAAGAGCAGGTGCAGGTTCGCCCAGAGGATGGCGCCGGTGACCTTGCCGGAGGCGTGCAACATGTGGTGGTGGTTGTTCCAATAGATCCCCACGTACACGTAGCTCAACAGGTACATCAGGAATATCGGCAGGGTAGGCTTGAGGGCGGCGAAGCTCTCGCCATGCGGGACTTTCAGGTCCAACACCATGATGGTGATGATGATGGCAATCACGCCGTCGCTGAATGCCTCGAGGCGGCCTTTGTTCATGACTTTCGTCCCGTAAAATCTTCCGCGGGCAGACTAGCAGGAAACGGAACTATCTCGATACTGCCGGGCTCGAAGTGAGCAGCGGCCGCGGTTGGATGCGCCCGATGTTGGCCTCGAGGCCCGCGGCTGCGCCGAACGAAAAGAGCAGGGACGGAGTAGCTCCATGCGGGTGGCCCTATTCGTCGCCGTTGTGGCGGCGCACCTCATCTTGCTTCTGTTTTTCCCATTGCTGTGGCGGCGGGCGTCGTCGGGTCATGAGGAGGAGCCCGCGTCGCTACCGATATTCCTGCCGCCGCGGGTGGCGGTAACTCCGGAGCTGCAACAACGTCCTGGAGGTCGAGCTGGGCCACGGACGCGACGGCGGCGCTCAGAGCCGTCAGAGGCTCACTCGCCGGACTTACAACAGCCGCAGCCGGAGTCCACTCCCACGCCTCCGGACTGGCATGCGCAGGCCGAAGAGTTGGCGCAGCTCAGCGCCCAACATATTGTCGAGGCCGAAGACATTGCAAAGCGGCAAGCCAACGCACTGACGGCACCCTTCAAACCCCTGGCGCCGGACCGGATTCGAGGGCCGGAGTTTGGTTGGAGTGCCGCGACCCATCGCATCGCTCCCCTGCCGGGCGGCGGCTTGGTCTATACCCGCAACGACCACTGTCAGCTGCTGGTCTTCCCGATGCCGTTCATCGGCTGCGCGGTCGGCAAGATCGAAGCCCATGGCGACCTCTTCAAATACATGCATCCGCCGGTGAAGTTCGGCGACTGGGACAAGCGGGAAGCGGCTCCTAGGCCATGCCGCCGCTGACCGAGATGATCTGCGCCGTCACGTAGGAGGCCTCGGGCGAGGTCAGAAAGGAAACCAGGCTCGCAACATCGTCAGGAGCACCGGGGCGATTCATCGGGACCAGGCGCTCGATGGCCTTGGCGTCGAACAAGCCTTCGCTCATCGGCGTGTTGATGATCCCAGGGGCTACGGCATTTACCGTGATCCCGCGGGTCGCGACCTCGAGAGCCAGCGCCTTGGTAGCGGAGTTGAGCGCGCCTTTTGCGGCGGCATAGTTGACCTGTCCCTTGTTGCCGATCAGAGCGGCAATGGAGGACACGTTCACGATGCGTCCCCATCGGGTACGGATCATCGGCATCAGGATGTGGCGCGTGACGTTGAAGAATCCGTTTACCGATACGTCGATGACCCTGTGCCACTGTTCGGCGCTCATGCCCGGTAACACGGCGTCGTCGTGCACACCCGCGTTATTGACCAGTATCTGTAGGGCTCCGTCGTTGAGGACCTGGTCGAGCGCGGCGTGAGTTGCCGTGGCGTCGGTGATATCGAAGCACAGTGCGTGAGCACGTCCGCCTGCAGCGAGAATCTCCTGGACGACCTCGTCAGCGACCTTCTTGCTGCGGTTGGCGTGCACGAATACCTCATGCCCGTCTCGTGCAAGCCGACGGCAGATTGCGATGCCAATTCCCCCGCTGCCGCCTGTGACGAGTGCGCGCTTACCAGTTGTGGTCATTTTGCTGTCCGTGGGCTGGTAATTTCACGAAGGGCTGCATTAAATACGATCGTGGCGCGTCCTGCGAGCAAAACACGCTCTCCGGTGGATACGGTGAAGTCATACAGCACTGTGTGCTCGTCACCCGTCACGAGCTCAGCGGTAGCGACGAGATCGCCCTCGATGTCGTCGAGTCGATCCACGTATAGATTGACGTTGCGTACGCTGGCGAGGTACCCGGCCACCGTGGCGCTTTGAGTGGGGGAGGTTAGTCGCGAGGCGATTAACGCTCCGTGAACTGCCATGGCCTGCGCAGCGTACTCGATGCCGCAGACGGCGGCGAGGCGGTTGTGGGCGCGCAGCGGGTTAGTAGCGTCGCGGTGAGTGGAACTGCGGCACTGCACGCGAACCGGATTCCAAGTCACCACTTCGTCCAGAAGGCACATGTCACCCTGGTGAGGAATGTGACGTGCAATCCAAGCGCGATCTAACGCCACGCTGACACCTCGATCGCGATCCGTTGGGTGTCCAGGTAGTCGATCACAACGCGACCGGGCTCTTCTCGGGCGAGCTTGCGGAGCAAGGGGAGGCTTCGTGCAGCGGGAATCGATGTTCGCAGCGCTTCGAGTTGCGGGTCGGCCAGGGATTCGGCCGCGTCGTTAGTGAGAGTGGCTCTAAGCTGAGCGAGGGCGATGTCGGCGGTGGGAACCAGCAGCATCGCGACGCCGAATGCGTCGGGGATGGGGCGCGTCGCTCGCAGGGGCTCCGGATACCCGGCATCGTAGGTAACGAGTAGGACGGGTGTTCGATCGACGGCGACTTGCGTTAGCGCCTCTAACAAGCCGGCACCGTAGCTGGCGTCGAAGGCGCATAGAACGCTCGATGCCAGGGTCGCGCCGGCAGCGATGCTCCAGTAGCCGGAGGCGGCATTGTGGACGGAGTTATGGAATCGCGTCGGGGAGAGCTGCCGGTCGCCGGTAGCGAGGGTCACGCAGATTTCGTGGCAGTTGTAGCCATCGCCGCCAGAGGATGAGAAGACGGTGGGCAAGTCGGCGGCAGCGGCGCCGGCGCGCGTAACGGCTTCGAAGCCGATGGCGAGCGCCAGCCGGACGACCGCGCCAGTGCGACGTCGCTCGGCTGGGGGAAGCATCGCCGGCGGCGGCAACACGGTGGCGCGCGGGGTGTAGGGCGTGAGGCCGGCAAGGATCGGGGCGCCGGTGGCCCAGTCGTCGAGTCCGGGGCCAAGTAGCCCGATGCCGCGCACGTACGCGCTGAGCTGCGTCATGGCGTGAGGCTCCCGCCGGCGTTGGCGCCGAGTTGCGTCATGGCCGGTTGCTCCAGGGGGTGTTGGCGCTGAGTCGCGCCGTGGCCGGTTGCCCGGCGCGCACCGCGCTGTGATCTGGCCGCCTCACTGCGCTCTCCCCAAAATCAAACTGCAATTCGAGCCCCCGAAGCCAAACGAATTACTCATCACCCGCGAGATCGGCTGCCGCCGGTTCTCCAGCAGGTAGTTGACGCCGAGTGCCGGGTCCGCGGCGGCGGTGTTCAAGCCCGCGGGCACGAGCCCATTCCGCAAAGCCAACCCGCAAATAACCGCCTCCAACCCACCGGCGGCGCCCAACGTATGTCCGGTCGCTCCCTTGGTCGAGCTGCAGGGTACCTTGCCGCCGAGAACCGCGGTGACCGCGCGAGCCTCGGCGCTATCGTTGCTCGGCGTGCCGGTCCCGTGGAGATTGATGTAGTCGATGTCAGACGGCTGCAGCCCGGCAGTGGCGAGCGCCTGCATCATCGCTGCCCGCGCACCGAGACCCTCAGGGTGAGGTGACGACATGTGATAAGCGTCGCTCGACTCACCGATCCCCAGTAGCAACACGGCATCCGCATCGAGGCTCGAAGGCGCCCGCTCCAACAGCGCGAACGCGGCGGCTTCACCGATGGAAATGCCGTCGCGGGCGGCATCAAACGGTCGGCAGGGTAGGGGCGAAACCAACTGCAGCGAGTGAAACCCATAAAGCGTCGTCAGGCACAGTGAGTCCACCCCGCCGACCACAGCGGCGTCAATCACCCCTGCCTCAATCATCCGCCGAGCAGACCCGAACACCTTCGCGCTCGACGAGCAGGCGGAGGAAACCACAACCGCGGGCCCCTGGAGCCCCAGCGCGTGACGCGCGAAATCGGCTACCGAAAATGAGTCGTGAGCGCCGCGATGGTGAAAAGTTGCAGGCAACGCGCCCGTTGCTGGATCGCGATGCCGGTAGGCTATTTCAGTCTCGAGGATTCCCGACGTGCTCGTGCCGAGAAACACGCCTACGCGGCGGCGTCCCAACCGTCCGGCAAGCTCCTCGACAGCTGTCGCGAACCCATCCTGCCGCAATCCCAACTGCGCCAGGCGGTTGTTGCGGCAATCGAATTCAGCCCATTGCGCGGGTAAGCGCTCCGCGTCCACTCCGGGCACCTCCCCAACGTGTGTATGGAGCTGGACAGTCTCGAACTTGCAGGGGCCGAGTCCGGTGCGCTGGCTCTCCACGGACGCCAGCGTCTCACCCAGTCCACGACCGATACAACTCGTGGCAGTGAAATGACTCAATACGAGTGGGGTCATGTCAGTGCCGCGCGTAATGTAATGGGCCGCAACCCGGCTGCCGCAACGGCACAGAGCAGGCGCGGCAGGACTTCGAGAATGACGGGCTGCCCGGAAGGCAGACGGCCCGGATGGCCATCATGCAACAGCAGAATATCGCCTCCTCCCAGGTGTCGGGTGAGCTTGTTGAAAACGGCGTTGGGATCCCGGCTCACGGTATCGAATCCGCGCCGGGTCCAACTGGCGAGGTGGAGGTCCAGACGTGCCAACACCGGATCGAGGAAGGGATTGCGCAACCCCGCCGGGGCACGGAAGAATCGCGGTGCCGAGCCGGTCACCGCCAGGATGCTCTCCTGGGCACGCCCGATCTCTTGCAGGAGTCCGCCGGGCCCCAGGAGTGAGAAGTTATGAACATGCCGCTGGCTGTGATTCTCGATCGTGTGACCCCTCAGGGCGATCTCACGAGCGACATCCGCATAGCGGCGTACCTTCTCGCCAACGCAGAAAAACGTCGCCTTGGCATCGTGCTCGTCCAGTAACTGCAGCACCCGGGGTGTAATGTCAGGATGGGGCCCATCGTCAATGGTGATCGCAACAGCGCCACGAGCCGCCGCGGCCTCTGGCAGACGGGTCCAGTTTGGCCCCAACAGTACGCTTCGTGGCCACAATCCCACTGCAGCCAGCAGCAGATGATCCGCCACTAGCGCGCCCAACGCCCACGGCCAGACGTGCGGTCGCACGGCAATGGCCGCTACCGCAGCCACGTGCAATGCGGCAGATCCGCTGAAGAGTGGTGTTGGCCGCCAGTGTTTTTGCATTAGAGCGCTGAGCATCGCTGTCATGAGGTCTTAAGCGCGGTCAGAGGGAAATCGGGTGTCGAGGAAATTCTCCCAGAGACGCAACCAGGCGGGCCAGTCGTGCCCACCGGGCACCACGTCGACACTCTCGGGAGCCAGCGCAGCCGCCATGAGACGATGGCTGCCTGCAAACCGGTCATCGTGCCCGAACCCCAGGTGCAGCGGCGACGTGGGGAAGCGTTGCTCCTTGATGAAACGCCATATCCTACGCTCGTCATCATCGTCCGCCAGTTCACCGGGTGTCCATCCGGCCACTCCGTTCGAGCGCTCTATCTCGCCCACTACAATGTGGTTGCCGAGATAGGGCGCGAAGAGACAGAGCCCGTCAATTTCCTGGAGGTAGCGCTCCGCGTATGCGATCGCAACGAAACCACCCAGCGAGATGCCACCCAGCCACAGCGAGCGGCAACCCAACGCCCGGGCCGGCAACACGATCTCGTGTCGCAACCTACGGAGCAGGGTGCGGTCGGTCAGGTGCTGCAGCTTCAGCTCGACGAAAACGAGGTCGACGGACATCGCGCGAACTTTGACCGCCTTGCCGAAGCCCTCGCGCAGAAAGTCCTCCGGCGCGGAGTACGCGGCGGGAAGTAGCAACACCCGCGTCGGTGCGACTAGGCCGTCTTGCGCCGGCTCGAGGATCGAACGCATGAGCTAACCCGGTGCCACGGCGGTGCGCGGCCCTGGCGTGGGCAGGTGCCGGGCCAGCAGCGCCGAAAAGATGAGGGCCAACAGGGCGCCAGGGGCCACGGTAGATCCCAGCGCCGTGAGTACAGGTACCGTCGAGAACGCCAGGATGCCGAAGCTGACGACAGTAGCGATGTTGGCGATCAGAAGTGACGCCAGGGTCAGCGGTACGGAGCCCGGATGCGCGTCGTTCGCGCTCCGGTCAAAAAACAGGGCGTAGTTGGATCCCACCGCAATGATCAACAACATGCCGATGACGTGCAGGATGGTGAGCTGCCGTCCCATCCCAATGAGTCCGCCGGTGACGGTGAGTACCGCCAGCGCAAGGGGAATGACCACTCGAATGACCCGCAATGGCGAGCGCAATGCGACGAGCAACAGGATCACGATCGCGGCAAACCCGGCCAAAGACAGCCGCACGGCTTCCGAGAGATAAGTGGAGTAGAGGGAGTCGGCTTCGCCCTTGATGTCGAGGACGGTTGCGTGGCCGGGGGCGGCTTTCTCGACGGCAGTGCGGACCCGGTGGTCGTCGATGTAGGACGGGTTTGATGCCGAGGCGCGCAGGGGCATCAACGCGACCCAACCTTGTTTGCCGTGCACCATCAATGCGTCGAAGCCGCTGGCAAGCGAGGTATTGTCGAGATCCTTCCGGGTGAGGAGTGGCTGCGATCGTGCGGTCGCGACGTCAGTCAAGAACGGCTCCAGGCGGTCGGCGCGCACGGGCAGACCTTCTAACGCATCGTGCAACCGACGACGCAGCTCTTCGGGTGGCGGCAGGCTGGCCTGGCGGGCGCGTTGGATGGCGAGGCCGGGGAGGTAGTGGGCTGGGGAGTCGAAACCGCCGATGATGTCCTGGTCGATGAGCTGGTTGAGTGAGGTGCTCACCTTGTCGGCGATGTCGAGAGCGGACTGCTCATCTGACGCTGAGACTACGACCATGTAACGGACGTCCGGAGCGCGAATGTCAACGCGCATCCGGGCGTCGAGGTCCTGGTCGGCTTGGGAAACGGGGCTCAGGGCAGAGAGCTCGCGATTCCAGAGAGTGTTGCGATGGAGGTAGACGACAGCACCAGCGGCCAGCGCCAACGCGGCGACGATGATGGGCGCGCCCTTGACGCGCTCTAGCGCGCGGGATACGGCGACGCCGATGGGGGAGACATCGCGGATCGAGAAATTGCGCGGCAGCCAGTGGGGCAGCACGAAGCGCGTAACCAGGGCGGCGGCCACCAGGCCGGCGATGGAGTAGAGCCCGAGTTGCGCGAGGCCGGCAAAGCCGGACGGCAGGAGAGAGGCGAACCCGCACACGGAGGTCAGCATGCCGAGGCGAATGGTTGGCCAGACCGAACGTTTCCAGCCAACATCGGCGCCAGCGCCACGGTCAACGCCGCCTTGCACGCCCATCACTCGCCGCTGCGATTGAATGAACAAGTAGATCGAGTAGTCGACCGCCTCGCCAATGAGCGTGATGCCAAAGCCTAGCGTGATCCCGTGGACCACGCCAACTCCCAACGCGACAGCCGCGATGCCAGAAAGCGCACCGGACGCAACCGGCACCAACCCGAGCAGCAACGCGGCCACCGAGCGGTAAACCCCAAGCAACAGCGCGACGATGATCACGGTGCTCAAAATCGACAGCCGCGTGACTTCCTTGATGATGTTCGCGCGCGCCGCAACAGCAAACACGCCGGGACCGCTCATGAGGAGCGCGGGCCGCGAGGTTGGGGCCGAGGCGCTGGCCGGTCGCGCCGGGCCCGCGGAGTTGGCCGTGGCCGGAGCCGCAGCTGCCGGGGCTGCCGCTGGCGTAGCCCCAACCGCTGCGGCGAACGCAGCCCTGACCGCCTCCACGGCCCGCTGCTGCCCATCCGTATCCGACCCCGGCGCCCGAGTCTGCGCCACGATCAGCGCCCGCATCCCGTCCCCGGACGCCCAAACTCCATCCGCCATGCGGGGCGTCCCCCCGCTCGCCAGTTGTCCAACGATCTGCACCATCTCCCCGGTCGGATCGTGCGGCAACAGCTCCTTGGCCAACAATCCGGCAGGCGAGGCGAGCAAGTCGATCGTGTCCTGGATCGCCTCCTTCAGCCCCGCGACCGTGAACCGCTCCGGCGTCACCGTGTCACTCAACAGGTAACGGTGCTCGAACAAGAACCGCCGGTCGCGGTCCGTAACGGCCGACTCGCCGTTATTCACCGAGACGAATTGAGAATCCCGGCGTAACCGCGCCGCCATGGCCTGCGACAGTTGCGCACGCCTCGCCGAGTCGGAGCCCTCGATCGCGACGATGATCAGTCGCGACGCCAACCCGTCCCGCAGCTGGTCAACGAGCAATCGTTGCGCGGCAGTAGGTGTTCGCGGCAGAAATGCCGAAAGGTCTGTTGTGTAGTGCGCGCGCGCGACGACAACGACCGCGACAGCGGCCAGCACCGCCCACACTAGCGTGCTCACCACGCCGGAACGTGTCATTGCGCGACTTCAGGACCGATGGTCAACACAGAGCGGTCGCCGTCCGCCTGCTGTATCTCCACTGAATGGATGGCATCGCGGGCCCCTTCGATACGGATCTGTTTGACAGTGTGGGCGACCGTGCCGTCAGACGGCGCCAGCAGCAATTTCCATTGTTCCAGATTGCCCTCGAGCTGCACCTTGAAAATACGCTCCAGCGAGGCTCGATCGCCCGCAAGCGTCGCGCGAATACTATCGATCAAAGGCACGATCTGCGGATAGTCGCCCAGGTTGAGCACGTAGGTATGGCGCCCGCGGCGCGCCGTGATCACCCCATGGTCCAGCACCAGGCTCTCGGGCTTCGGCTTCAAAGTCCGCTTCTCCAACCGATCCGGCGCGTCGTAGAGCAGCTCGCCGGAAGATTCCACCGGTTTGTCCAGCACCGCGAGAAAATGCTCTTCGACGAACGTAACATGGCCGTGCTTGCGTTGGGCGAGCAGACTCATCAGCGCGTCCAGGTCGGCGGCGAAACAGGCCCCGGCGGCGCCTGAAGCAACCATTCCCGCCAGCACCGCAGCCAGCCAGCGGCGGTTAGTGCTGCGGCGCATGGGCCCCACGCCAGAAGTCGAAGAAGTTGAACCAGTTGTAGGGATCCTCGCGGCAATGCCTTTCCAGCACAGCTGCATACCCGCGGATGGCCGCCTCGACCGCCGCCTCACGCTCGCCGGAGCGCACCGAGCTGAAATCGGCGAGCTTTTCAAACACCGCATGGTAGCGATTGCCGCCCTTGTAGATACCGGTGATGAAAAACACGGGCCGCCGCAGCACCGCCGCCGCGCGCATGGGCCCGAGCGGAAACACCGCCGGCTTGCCGAGAAAGTTGACGACCAGTCCCGGCTCGCCCGCGAAGGAGCGATCGCCCAGGATTCCAACAAAAACGCCTTCATCGAGGCGCTCGCGAATCCGCAGCATCGCCTCGATCTGCCCGAGCGCGATGACCTCCGACTTGTTGCTCGGATTGAGCGCCTTGAACATGGCGCTCACCTTGCGCGCGTTCTCTTCATACATCGCCATCGCGACGCGCAGTCCCGGCTGTGCGCGACCGATAGCGCTCATCACCTCGAAGCTCCCGAAGTGCGCGCCCATGAGAAACGTCCCGCTACCGCTCGCGAGTTGCTCACGCATGACGTCCTCGCCCACGATCGAGACGTTAAACAGGTCATAACGCTCGTTGACGAGGTAGAGCCGATCGAGAATGTTGGACGCGAAGTAGAACACCTGGCGGAAGCGATCTGCGGCGGTGGGCTCGCGGCCCAGCGCTCGGCGCAGATAGTCGATCGAGTGGCGGCGCGCGGTCGGAGCGAACAGATAGAAGTACAGGGCGATGAAGTAGAGAAAGAAACGCCCCACGGGCCGCCCGAGCCGCAACGACAGGAAGGTCATGATCCGCAGCAGCGTCAGACTGCCGCGCTCGGGATCTTTGGCCCAATCGGCGCGGACCCGCGGGCTGCGCGGGAGGTCAGCCGGCTTGGTGGCCATGCTGGTCGGACTCCCGTGAAGAAGGTCGTGGAATGAAAGTGCCCGTGGCGACCGCCTGCCCCGCGCCCGCGCTGCGAATCGTGAAACGCACGGTCCCGTTGGCGAGTGGCGGCTCGTGCTCGAGGGTCAGCGTCTCACCCGGACGAACCGGATGCAGAAATTTCGCCGTCGAAATGCTCCACCCGCCCCCGGATACGACGGGTCCCAGCGCTTGTAACATCTCATCCAGCAACACGACACCGGGCAGTAGAGGCGCGCCGGGGAAGTGTCCCTCGAAGGAGGGGTGCTGCGCCGGGACGTGCAATGTCGTGAAGCGGCTCATGGAGAGCGCAGATGACGCGCCGCGAGCTCCCGCAGAGCCTCCTGCGGAAGTTTGCCGGTCCCGTTGCGAGGCAGTCGCTCGACGAACACCAGGGGCCTGGGCAGGAACACCGGATCGATCCGGCGGCGCAATTCTTCTACGAGGGTCGCGGCATCGAGCTCGGGCGCGACGACAAATGCTGCCACGCGGGTCACGCCTGTGTTTGAAGCGTGCGACTCGTCGGGGAAGAAGAACGTGCCGTCGACGACCCCATGGATGGAGCTCAACTGGTGGTTCAGATAGGCGAGCGAGCTGCGCTTGCCGGCAATGTTGACGAGGTCCGCCATGCGCCCGTGTAACAGGAACCGATCATCCTGGGTGAGCTCGAGTACGTCGCACATCGCCGTCGGCTGCTCGACGTGCCCCCCTTGTGCCCACGCCTGGCCTGCTTCGTTCACCGTGAGTGTGACCCCCGGCCAAAGCTGCCATTCGGCTGTTTCAGCCGTGCGGCGGGTCGCGATCTGTCCGGTTTCGGTAGAGCCGTAGATTTCCAACAGGCGGGTGGCGAATGCGGCCTCGACCTCTCGCGCCAGCTCGCGCGAGAGTGGGGCGGTAGCCGAAACGATGAGGTCGGTCGGTGGAAGCGGCAGCCCCGAAGCGATCAAGGCGCGCAGGTGCACCGGCGTCGAGATGAGAGCCCGCGGCCGCGGTGCGGCAGTGAGGGTGCTGCAGATGTCGGCGGGATAGAACGGGCGCTCAGCGCACAAGGCACTCCCGGTTTGCAGCCCCAAGAGCACGCTCGACTCGAAACCATACATGTGCTGCGGAGGAACGGTGCCTACGAGGGTATGAGCACGTCCGTCCAACAGCCCGAGTCGGCTAGCGCCATCGTGCACACAACGCAAAAGCCGTCCCCATGTCTTCTTATAGGGGAGGGGGGTCCCCGTCGAACCCGAAGTGAACACGTAGGCCGCAAGCTGCCCACTGTCGATTGCAGGTACAGAGAAATCCTCTGAAGAGGCCGTGCCGTCAGGAAACGGCGTCTGCGGCAAATCGATATCGCACTTCGGATCATCCGTCAGGCAAAACACGTCCGGCGCAAACGCGGTGAGCTGCCGGATCACCTCCGCCGTATGCGTCGATGGCAGCAAACTGACCTTTCCGCTGACCAGGCTTGCCGCAAAGCCCACGGTAAAACGGTACCGGTCCCCGCAGACATTCAGAACGTGGCCACCAGGGGGCAGCGTTGCTGCAACGCGAAATACATCCGCCAGGAATTGCCGTGCGCAAACGGCCTGACCGGAGCGATAGGCGACGATCGCGGCGGGGTCCGCATGTGAGATCAGCGGAAGCGTGGACAGGGGGTTATTTCGTCCTGTGCGCTGCGATGTAGTCTGACAAGTGTCGGAGAGAGCGGAAGATGTGTTCATTCTCTTCGCTGTCCGCGCGCAACTGGATTCCATATTGCTTCGAGACGACGAGCGCAATTTCCAGGATGTCGATCGAGTCGAGACCGAGACCTTCACCGTAGAGCGGCGCGTCCGGGGTGATCTCGGCAGCGGCCACATCAAGGTTCAAAGCCTGGATGATGAGATCCGCGACTTCTCTCTCCAGGGCAGTGCTGCTTGCCGGCGGCGCCGGCTGTCGAACGGGCGACGCGTTGTCGGACATAAAATAATAATTAGATGCGGATCGTGGGCATTATACAGCGACTGATGAATTAGCAACCCCTAGGACACATTTAGGGTACCTCGGCCGCCCGAGAGCGCGCGAACGCGCGCGCAACGGGCCGACGTGGCACCTTAGGCGCCCTTTAAGGCCCCTCAGCTCGGGAGCGCTCAAAGCGCGCAACGAGCTGAACGGGCATCATCAGCGCCTCCCCAGCAACCCCCGGACCAGCAAGTACGGTAATCGCACAAGGAACCCCCCGAACAGTCGGGCGTGCATCGAGCTCAGCAGCACGTTATCCCGCCAGTAGTTGAAATGAGACACCCCACCTTCGGCGGGGGTGAAGTAGCGGACCGTCGCCGGCAGATTACGGATCGGCACTCCGGCCCAGCTCAAGCGTACGACAGCCTCCACGTCGAAATCGAAGCGTCGCATCCAGCGGCTGGAGCGCATCAATCGTAGCAGGGGTGCGATGGGGTAGACCCGGAACCCGAACAGAGAATCGTGGATGCCCCACCAGAGAGTCTCCACGTTCGCCCACCAGTTCGAGACCTTCCGTCCTTTGACCCGGATGCTGGGTGCACTGGCGTCGAAGATGGGCTCGCCGAGAACCATCGCGGCCGGCTCGGCCGCGGATGCCGCCATGAACGCCCCGATGCGATCGGCCGGATGCTGTCCGTCGGAGTCCATCGTCAGGACGTGGGTAAACCCTTGCGCTGTAGCTTCAGTGAGTCCGTCGAGGACCGCGGCACCCTTCCCGCCGTTGTGCTCGCGAACGAGAACGCGGAGGCCGGCATCGGTCCGGGCCATCTCCTGGAGCGCGACAGGGGTCCCGTCCGTACTGCCGTCCACGACGACCCAGACGGGGGTCCACTGCTCGCGGGCAGCACGCACCGTCTCGAAGACTTTCTGCCCGGGGTTGTAGCTCGGGATCAGGACGAGGTGAGTCCGCGAGGGCGGTGTCATGTTAGGGCTTCGCCCGACTTTCCTGCGGGTCGAAGCGACCCGCGACATCTAGCGGCGCTGCGCGCCGACAGGAGGGCTGTTCCGTTCATTCTGTCTGCACGAGGCGGTTCTCCGGCGGGTCACTCGTTTGGCCGAGCCAGGCTGCCTGCGGCGCGCCGGCCAGCTCCTTGGTGAATTCGCGCTCCAGCTCGTCCATGAGGGCAGCGGCGTTCCGGGGAGGATCGAAGCGCCGGCCCAGGCGCACCCTGTAGAGAATCGGCACACACGGGACGCGAAACAGCGTCCAGCCCTTGCTGAGGTACGGGGAGTCGGTCTCGATGATCACCATCTGCACCGGCACTCGGGCGTGCTTGGCGATGACACCGGCGCTACCGGTGAGTGGGTTGAGCGGCACGCGGGTCGTGCGGGTCCCTTCGGGAAACAGCAGAACCGTTCCCCCCCGGCCGAGCTCCTGGACACACTCCTTGATCATCTGGCGCGGCTGGCTGCTCGGGATGTAGCGCGCCAGGCGCGAGCCGGCGCCGAGAAAAATATTCCGCATCAACTCCTTTTTCATCACGCACACCAGGTTCGGATGGCGAGTGAGAATGAGCGGGGCGTCGATCAGACTGGGATGGTTGGGAACGAGGAGCACCGGTGGGCCGCCGCGCAGCGCATCGAGCGCGGTCAGATCCAATCGATAGGCCCCGGTGAGCGACAGGGTCCACGAGTACAGCCGGAAGCCGGCCATGATGCCCAAACGGCCAAACGCGGTTCCCCAGCGTCGCGGCAGCAACGGATAGCAGACGAGTGCGATCACCGACCAGCTCAGGCAGATCACACCCAACCACACGAGGTTGAAGTAGGTGGTGAGGTGATCGATCAGGGATTTGAGCAGCCGTTGCATGGTTCGTAAGGGCTCTCGGATTCCGGTACCGCAACGAGTTGTGATGAATGGCCGAGCATCCACGCAATCCCGATGCCCGCGGACCAGTAATTGTGGCTCTTGACCAACGGGCTGTTCTCGAAGGAGGCGCCAGAGAGAGTGTCGTAGCGCAGGTAGGCTCCCGTCCAGAACCTAGGATAGCGCTTCGTAAGTGACGCGAGCACCTGTGTGCCGGCGTACCCGCCACTGGCCTGGTACGCGGGACGGTCCGCGGTCGCGTACTGTGTGGACACTGAGTAGTAGTAATCGTTGTAACGCCGCGCCGCAAAGAGCGGGCCCGTCAGAAGGCCGAGGTTCCAGCCCGCGAAGCCGCCGGCATTCACGAAGTCCACGTTGATATTCGGTGTGAAGAACCATCCGATGTAGCCGGGACGGCCGACGGTAGACACCACGCGGACCGGCAGTCGGACATCGAGCCTCACGTTCTCGGCCTTCGAGCGCCAGACGTGCACATCGAGGGAGGGACCGATTTCCACGGTCGGCCGCAGCTCCGGCATTCCGGAGCGAGTGGCGTTATTGCGCACGGGCGTGGTGGCATTGAGGCTGACGTTGAGCTCCACGCGATCCTGGTGCAGCAGCTTGCTCTTGAGGCCGCTGCGATCCGCCTGGAGAAACTTGCCCCTGTAGATGAAATACGGCACCGGCACAGGATAGGCGTGAGTTGTGTCAGAGCCGCGATAGTCCCGGAAACTCACAGCCCCGAGACCCAGCCCCAATTCCCAGAGGGGCAGTTCGAGTGTCCGCTCTGAGGGCGCCGGCGCCGATTCATGCGCCTGCTGGGTCTCCAAGGGCCGTGTGGGCAGGGGCGCCTGCTCCTGGGTCTGCGTGTGAGCGACTCCCGCGCGCGCCAACATCAGCAGCACCGCGGTGCCGGCCGCAAGCCGGCCCCGATCCTTCAGTGGCACTCCCTGCATGTCTCACCCCCCGCCGGTAGGGGACACCATCGCGGTCGCTTCGATCTCGACCGACAGGTCACGCCGACAGATGTCCGCCCGCAGGTAGACAGGGCGAGCCGCCGGCCCGAGGGCTGAGCGGAGCTCCGCCTGAATGACGGGCAGATCCGACGGATCGCGTACATACACCTTGCACGCCAGGGATTCGAGCTTGAAATTCCCGCTGCGTGTCACCCGGTTCGCTTCTGCCAGCAACGCTTCGATGTTGGTAAGGGTCTCGCGCGTCTGCGCGGCCGGGTCGCCGGCATGAATGGTTTGATGTCCGACGATGCTCGCTGTCCCCGATATGAACAAGGCCATGCTATCGCGCTCGTGCAGCACCGTGGCGCGTGAGAAAACGGGACTGCGTGCGCCGTATTGTGGCGGATAGTTGTATGCGCTGACCTGGCGTGGATTCTCGATATAAGTCGGCGCGCTCTGGCTCGCGAGGCAGTAAACGACGAGTGGGCTTCCCACCTCGGCGCCGAGTGCGCACGCGGCGGATACGTTTCCTGTGACAGGACGCCCGCCCTCCAGCAAGGCGGCCTGGCGTGCCGCATTGAATTGCCGGTAGCGCTCGATGCCCTCCGTGTCCCGATTGATCTCGGGCACGTAATTCCAGACGCGAATCAAATGCGGATAGGCCAGTGCGTCCAACGTGCCGAGAATCTCCCGATAAGCTTGCTCGGTCGCGCCGTACAAGGGTGTCCGATCACTCTCCTCGACAGAGATACAACCAAACAGCATGTCGGAGGTGCGCGCGTAGCGAACGCGACCGTGCGCGCCGGACTCGACAGCCTGATGGGTTCGCCACACCTCGCACAACTTGCCGGAGTCACCGAGCATTGGCGTTTTAACCTCGGCGACCGGGACCGTCGCATCCCCCGCCAGGCGCATGCCGTCGAAGGTAGCTACCCCGATGACGCCCGCCCACCGTGCCGCCTCGAGGTCGGCCGGTGTCAGGTAATCCAGATGGAGCCCGGTTCTCGAACCCATCAGCCCGCGATCATCCTTTCGGAGTCCACCGGCTGGATATTGATGCGACGGCGTCGCATCGCCGCGATGGAGCGCCGGAGATTCGCCAGGGACATGAGGTAGTAGACCGCCTTGAACGCGCGCAAGGACGACCAGATGGGCGTGTTGCCGTAGATGTCGCCCGCGAGCAGCCCCAGCAAGGCTTCTTTCATTCGCAGGTAGTTACGGGGCCCCATGAACAGATCGCGCATCGTCGGATTCGTGATCCGATGGATGAACCAGGAGAACTCCCGCGTGCCATGCCGGGAGATGTGCTCGAAGTGCTTCAAGGCGGCCGCGGCTCGCGCGGGCTCCCGCAGACACGTATCGACCGTTTCCGCGGCCGTGGTCGCCGTCGTCATGGCCATCATGACGCCGGAAGAAAACATCGGGTCGACAAACGCGTAGGCATCGCCGACCAGGAGGAAGTTATCTCCATGGCAATGGCGACAGCTATAGGCGTAGTTCCCCGTCGCTTCGACTTCGGAAATGAGCTCGGCGCCTTGCATACGCTCGGCCAGGGGGACGCACGCCGCCAGTGTCTCGAGAAAGAACTCTTTCAGCGGCTTGGCGCGACTCTTCATGTAGTAAGGCCAGACTACCGCGCCGATGCTCGTCGTGCCGTCCGCCAACGGAATGAGCCACATCCAACCGTGATCGAACCAGAAGATCGAGATGTTGCCGGCCGTCTTGCAGTCCGCGTTGCGCGCTACGCCTCTGAAGTGCGCATAGATCGCGGAGCTGTTGTGCCGCCGGTTGCGCTGCTTGGTGTTGAGTCGGTTGCCGAGGAAGGTGTCGCGACCGGAGGCGTCGATGAGGAAACGGGCCTCCCAGGACTCCTTGCGACCGTCCTCGTGCTCGGCATGGACGCGTGCGCCTCTACCGGGTCCGAGGAGCTCGACATCGCGCACGCGGCAGCCCTCGACGACCTGGGCGCCGCAGGCCGCGGCGCGGCGGATGAGGATCTCGTCGAACTGCGAACGGCGCACGTGGTAAGCGAACGGCAACGACTTGTTCCAGGCTTCCGCGAACTCGAAGGTCTGGCTACCCACCGCGTGCCAGGGTGAAACAAACTCGGCACCCCATTTCTGCATGCCGATGGCCTTCACCTGCGAGGCGATGCCCAGCCGCTCGAACAACGGCAGGTTGGCCGGCAGCAACGACTCGCCGATATGAAAACGCGGATGGCGGGCTTTTTCGAGCAGTGTGACCCGGTAGCCCTTGCGGGCCAGCTCGATGGCCGCCGTCGACCCGGCCGGGCCGCCCCCGATGATCGCGACGTCGGTCACTTCGGGTCGTCCGTTTTGTGCGAGCTCAGGGCCGCGCCCACCTTTTTGGTGTCTTGTTTGGCTGTTTTGCCCACCGTGCGGGCCCCGTTGGCAACGGCCGCGCCGACCTTTTTCGAACTCTCGGCGACCGTGTGGGCCGCCTCGCGTGAGTCCTGCGCAACCGCGTGCCCGACTTGCTTGGATTTGTCGGCCACGGCATGGCCGACCGCCTTGGAGTCGTGGGCAACCGTCTGGCCGACCTGCCTGCTGTCCCGCGCAATGGTGTGACCGACCTCCCTGGCGTCCTGTTTGATGGTCTCCTTGGCGTCGTCCACCTTGTCTCCGCCGGCCAGCGCGACGGTGGAGAAGGCGATGAGAAATAGGGCCACGTAAGGTGTTTTCATGGGTTCAGTTTACGCTTTTCCCGCATTTTGCGTCAGAACGTGAGCTGGGCGGCCTCGCAGCCTCGCAGCGCGGCAATACGCGCATGTGCCGGGAGCGTAAGCTGCTAATCGAAACGGGCATAATTGAGGCCGCTGCCGAGGGTCCGAAGATGAAGGTTGTGATCATCCTGCCGACGTACAACGAGCGCGGCAATATCGTCGCGCTGCTGGCGTCACTGCAGAACGAATTCCAGCGCCTCCGTCACGACATGCACATCCTGGTGGTCGACGACAACTCGCCCGACGGAACGGCGGAGCTGGTGCGGGAGACGATGTGTCGCTACCCCAACGTGCACCTCATAACGGGCGAGAAAGCGGGTTTGGGTGCCGCCTACATTCGCGGTATGCAGCATGCCATCGGTGAGTTGCGGGCCGATGTCGTTTTCGAAATGGATGCGGACTTCTCCCACGATCCCGCCGACGTGCCCCGGCTGTTGGGTGCGCTGGAGGAGTCAGCTGACTTCGTGATTGGCAGTCGTCACGTGAAAGGCGGCAGCATTCCAGAGGAATGGAGCACCTGGCGAAAGTGGAACTCGGCTGGAGGCAACTGGGTTGCGCGCTACGTGGCCGGGTTGTATGGCATACGCGATTGCACCGCAGGTTTTCGTGCAATTCGCGCGTCGATTCTGCGGCAGATCGATTTCTCAGCTTTGCGTGTGAAGGGCTACGCGTTCCAGGTCGCTCTGCTGCACCAGGCCGTGTCGTTAGGCGCGGTCGTCAAGGAAGTTCCAGTCCACTTCGTCGATCGCAAACACGGTCATAGCAAGCTCGGTCTGAATGACATCATCGAGTTCATCATCAATGCGTGGTGGATCCGGATGCGCGCGTCGCGCACGTTCATCCGCTTCGCGGTGGTGGGTGCCTCGGGTACCGTGGTGAATCTCGGCGTGTTCAGCGCGGCACTGCACGCCAACCTCAACAAATACATCGCCTCACCGTTGGCGATCGAAGTCTCGATCGTCTGGAACTTCCTGTTGAACAACTACTGGACGTTCAAGGAGCGCCGTACCCGTGATCGCACCCGGATCAAGGGCCTGAAGTTCAACCTGGTTTCCCTGGTATCGCTCGGCGTCAGTTTCGCGACTTTCATCGCCCTGACGTTGTTTCTGCCGCGCGTGCCGGTCCAGATCGATCAGCTCGCCGGCATCGTGCCCGCCACCCTGGTCAATTACTTTCTGAACTCGTACTGGACGTTTCGCGCACATCCGGAGCCCGAGACCGACGCCGCCGAGTCGCTGCTTCCGCAGGAGCCGTCGCGGGTGAATCGCTCCGTTTGAACACCACGGTGAAGCGACTACCCCGATCGTTAGCACCATTGGTGACTTCGACGGTGGCGTGGTGGAGGCGCGCGATCTCTTCGACAATCGAAAGGCCCAAGCCGCAACCGTCACCGCCGTCGTTGGCGGGGTTCTCTACGCGGTAGAACCGCTCGAAGATGAGTCCGCGTTCTTCGGGCGGAATACCTGGCCCGTCGTCCTGCACTGACAGTCGCGGCTGTGGGTCTGCCTCGACCATCAGGGTTACGTGACCACCGCGCCCGCCATAGCGCAGGGCGTTGTCGATCAGGTTGGATAGAACTTCGCTCAGCAACCGTGCATCTCCAGATACGAGCACGGGGTGGTCGGGGACGACCAGGCCAAAGTCGACGTCTCGCTGGATTGCGCGAGGGATCCATTCCTCACCGACCTCGCGTGTGAGCGCGGTGAGGTCGACAGGCTTGAATGCAATGGCCGCCACCGCCTCAGGGTCTGTACGCGCCAGTAACAATAACTGTCCGCTCACACGTGCCGCGCGCTCAACAGACCGATGCAGGGCTCCGAGCGCCTCGCGTTCGCTCGATGTGTCGGGGGCACGCTCGGCTCTCTCCGCGTGCAGTAATACCGCCGCAAGTGGGGTTCTGAGCTGATGCGCGGCATCTGCTACAAAACGCTTTTGCGCACGCATGGCATTACTCAGGCGTTCCAACAATTCGTTGATCCGCCCCACCAACACGCGAGCCTCGCGCGGCAGGCCGCCTTGAGGAACCGGCGAGAGGTTGTTCTGTCCGCGGGATTCGATTTGCGCGGCGAGATCCGTCAGCGGTTTCAGACCATGGTTCACCCCGAGGCGACTCAGCACCAACGCAATCGCCAACAGGGTGAGCTGCGGAGCCGCCATCCCGATGAGAATTTCCCCCGTCAGCGTCGAGCGCTTGCGCAGGGTCTCCGCCACCGAGACGAGCACGGGATCCTCGGGAGTGCCGGGCGCGACCAGTGTCGAGACGACCCGGACCGGCTTGCCGTGCACGGAGCTGAAAGCCAGTCGCAGGCCTCCGATAGCAGGGGGCGCAAACTCGGGCACCGAGGCATCGCCGCCGATCAGGCCGCGCCGCGCCGAGGACACCTTGAAATAGGTCTTGTCGAGCTCGTCGAACTGAAAGATCTCCAGGGCCACCCGCGGCAGATCGAACTCGACCTCACCGTGCTCGGAGCGTACGGCCTGCGCCAGGGACCGCGTGGAGTCGATGAGCCAGCGGTCATAGACCAGGTTGGCAAAATGCAGCGCCGTGAAGTAAGAAGCCAGCGCATCGAGCGCCAGGAGCAGGGCCAACACGACGCCGAACCGCAACAGCAGCCCGGCGCGCAGACTGGCGGGACGCTGTTGCTTGGCGAGGGTGATCACTGCTGCGGGCCGGTGCTGGCGGGCCGACCGTTCAAGCTGACGAGGTGGTGCTCGCGGAGGTGCTCGATGTGCGTGGCTCTTCCGATTCCAGCATGTACCCGAATCCTCTCAGGGTGCGCACCTTCAGGCCGTAGGGCCCGAGACGGCGACGCAAGCGGTGTACGCAGATCTCGATCGCCGTGTCGGAAGGAGTGTTACCCCCGCGGCTCAGGCGGTCGGCGATGGCCTGCTTGCTCACGACGCGGCCAGCGCGGATCGCGAGGGTCTCCAGCAGGGCCATCTCGCTCGCCGGCAGATCGAAGCTCGTCTCCCCGAGCGTGACGCGAGGCTGTCCGGCGACCAGCACGAGCGGGCCAACGCGGATCTCCTCATCCCGATCGGCACGACGACGGCGTAGGAGGGCGCGGACTCGTGCCTCCAGCTCAGGCATTTCAAACGGCTTGACGAGATAGTCGTCGGCACCGGCGTCGAGTCCCGACACGCGGTCCTCCAATGCATCGCGCGCCGTGATGATGAGAATCGGCAGGCCGACGAGCTGGCGCCGCAAATTCCTGACGAGCGCCAAGCCGTTCATGCCGGGGAGCATCAGATCGACGATCGCGAGGTCGTACTCGCTGCCGAGCAGGCTGTTGAACGCATCGCGGCCGTCCGCGTGCGCATCGACTTCATAGCCGGCCTGGCGCAGCAGCGCAGACAGCGCCTCGCGCAGCTCGCGATCATCTTCAACGATCAGAAGACGCATAGGCTAAGTCCAGTTCCGCACGCCGACACCTTTGCATTGTAAACCCTAAACGCCTCCACAACGCGCAAGAGCCAGAACGGTTGTCAAAGCGGTGTCGTTCTGTAGCCAATTCACGATGCCAATCGCCACGGTGTTCGGGCAAACTTCGGCGGATGCGTCTTGACCGTCTACCCATACCGGTACTGAAGACCCGCTTTATCCGCGGCGGGTGGGACGTGCTCGCGTTCGTGCTCGTATTTGCCTTTCTCATCTACGTTGCCGAAGCCGCTCTCGGACTCACGGGCTCGCTCGCAAGACTCGAGGCAACGCCTATCTCTCTCGCGCCGTCGGCGCTCGTTGGCTATGCCGCGCGTACCGCGCTGCGCATGCTGATCGCGATGCTCGCTTCCTTGCTGTTTACTTTCACGTACGCGACGCTGGCCGCGAAGAGCCGCCGCGCCGAGGTTGTCCTGGTCCCTCTGCTCGACATATTACAGTCGCTGCCGATCCTCGGCTTCTCCATCACCATCCTGTTTTTTCTGTCACTGACGCCCGGCCGGGTCGCGGGGGCCGAAATGGCCGCGATCTTCCTCATCTTCACCAGCCAGGCATGGAACATGGCGTTCAGCTTCTATCATTCGCTGCGCAGCATTCCCTACGAGCTGGACGAGGCGGCCCGCAGCTTTCGCTTGAGCCCGTGGATGCGCTTCTGGCGCCTGGAAGTGCCTTTCGCCATGCCACCCCTCATCTGGAACATGATGATGTCCATGTCCGGGGGCTGGTTCTTCGTGGTGGCGGCCGAAGCCATCAACGTGGGCAATACCAAGGTCACGCTTCCGGGAGTCGGCTCCTACGTCGCGCTTGCGATCCAGCAACGCAATCTCGGCGCCATCGGCTGGGCGATCGCGGCGATGTTCATTGTCATTCTCGTTTATGACCAGCTCCTGTTCCGGCCGTTGATTGCCAGCGCCGACTGGTTTCGCCTCGAGCAGGAGGCCGGACTCACGCCTTCACAGTCGTGGGCCCTGACAATGATGCGCCGGTCGCACTTCCTGGGCCTGGTGTCGCGCATGTTCCTGGGTATTCTCAACATCGGCGGCCGCTCGGCCCCGCAGGTGACCCGGCCCCGTGACGCGGACGAAGGCAACGGGCGGCGACTGGGCGATTTTGTCTGGTATACCCTGATCGCCCTCATCGGCCTGGTTTGCCTGTTGAAAGCGGTCCGGTTCGTGTTCGCCGAGATCACCCCTGCGGAAGTCGGCCACGTGGTGCTGCTGGGGCTGGCGACCTTCACGCGTGTTGCGATCCTGATCGCCATCGCCAGCCTCGTGTGGGTGCCGATCGGCATCTATGTGGGCCTGCGTCCGCGTGTGGCGAGCATCGTGCAGCCGATCGCGCAGTTCCTGGCCGCCTTCCCGGTGAACCTGATCTATCCGATCGTGGTCTCGAGCATTGTGCTCGGCCGCCTGAATCCCGATATCTGGCTGAGCCCGCTGATGATCCTCGGCACGCAGTGGTACATCCTGTTCAACGTAATCGTCGGCGCCTCGGCGATTCCTCCGGACATGCGTTATGCGGGTGAGAATTTTCACGTGCGCGGCTGGTTGTGGTGGAAGCGGATCGCTTTACCGGCGGTATTTCCGTTCTACGTCACCGGGGCCATCACGGCCTCGGGCGGCTCCTGGAACGCGAGCGTGGTATCCGAAGTTGCCGAATGGGGGCAGCAACGCCTCACAGCGACGGGACTCGGCTCCTATATCTCGCACGCGACCGATGCCGGTGACTTCCGTCGTACCGTGGTCGGCGTCGTCGTGATGGCGCTGTTCGTCGTCGTGCTCAACCGGCTGTTCTGGCGGCCGGTGTTCGCACGGGCGGAACGCAAGTTCCGCATGACTTGAAGGGATAGCTCATGAACGCCAACGCACAAGCCCTCCTGGCGCCGCTGCTCGACGTGCAGGGGGTCTGCAAGTCCTTCCGCAAGCCCGACGGCGACGAGTTGGTGGTGCTGGAGAACGTGAATCTCACGTTGCGGCCGGGGGAGATCGTCGGGTTGCTCGGCCGCTCCGGCTCCGGAAAATCAACCTTGCTGCGCACCATCGCGGGACTGGAGTTGCCTTCGGGGGGTGCCGTGAACTACCTCGGCCAGCCGGTGGTGGGTCCCGCCGAAGGGATTGCCATGGTGTTCCAGAGCTTCGCGCTCTTCCCATGGCTGACGGTGCTCGAGAACGTGAAGCTGGGCCTGGAGGCTTTGCGCCATCCGGAAGCTGACATGCGCAGCCGCTCGCTGAAGGCCATCGACCTCATCGGTCTCGACGGCTTCGAATCGGCGTATCCGCGGGAGCTCTCCGGCGGCATGCGCCAGCGTGTCGGCTTCGCGCGGGCCCTGGTCGTCCATCCCAACATATTGCTGATGGACGAGCCCTTCTCGGCACTCGATATCCTGACCGCGGAGACCTTGCGCAACGACTTCCTCGACCTGTGGGGCGAGGGGCAACTGCCGATCAAGTCCGTGCTGCTCGTGACTCACAACATCGAGGAGGCGGTGCAGATGTGCGACCGCCTGTTGATTTTCTCTACGCATCCCGGGCGTGTCGTGAGCGAGATCAACATCGATCTGCCGCATCCGCGTCATGCGCTCGATCCGCGCTTCCGCGCGCTCGTGGAGCGCGTGTATGTCGAGATGACTTCGAAGCCACGCGGCGACCGGGTCGGGCACAAGGCGGAGCGCTTTCCGGGCACCGGCATCGGCACGACGCTCACCCATGTCTCTTCAAACCTGCTGTCAGGTCTGCTCGAGGCCGTCAGCGAGCCGCCCTACAATGGCCATGCCGACCTGCCGGCGATCGCCGAGGCGCTCAGCATGGACGTCGACGAGTTGTTCCCCGTCGCCGAGGCATTGCAACTCCTGCGCTTCGCGGAGATCGAAGGCGGCGACATCAAGCTCACGCGCGAGGGCAGTGAATTCGTCAAGAGCGAGACGGACGAGCGCAAACGGCTGTTTGCCCGTCACTTGCTCACGTATGTTCCCCTGGCGGCGCACGTGCGCCGGGTGTTGGACGAGCGCGCGACGCACACCGCGCCCAAGAGCCGGTTCTTCGACGAGCTGGAAGACTACATGGCCGAGGAGGCCGCGGAGCAGACGCTGCGCACGATCATCAGCTGGGGACGCTACGCCGAGGCTTTCGCCTACGACGACGCACGGCAAGCTTTCAGTCTGGAAAATCCGGCTTAGCGACGTATGATTCCTCTCCGAGGCAGCAAAGAAATGTAAAGTTTTTTTAACGTCCGTGGGTGGCTGCCGCGGTGCCCGCCGCGGCGTGCGTGTATCTTGAGGAGAGACAGGGACATGGCCGAAACAGCCCCCAATGACACCCGGCCCAAGCTGCTGGTCGTCGACGACGATCACGAGCTGTGCTCCATGTTGGTGGAATACCTCGGACCGGAAGGCTTCGCCACCGAGACCGTAGGCACCGGTCCCCTCGCGCTGGACCGGCTGGCCCAGGGGTCTTCCGGGCTCGTGCGCAGTCCGGTCGATCTCGTGGTGCTGGACGTGATGTTGCCCGAGCTATCGGGCTTCGAGGTGCTGCGGCGCATTCGAGCCACGAGCCGCATGCCGGTCATCATGCTCACCGCGCGGGGTGAAGAGGTCGACCGGGTGGTCGGACTGGAGATGGGCGCCGACGATTACCTCGCCAAACCCTTCAGTCCCCGCGAGCTGGTGGCGCGCATCCGCGCAGTGTTGCGCCGCATGTCCGCCGATGGGCAGCAGGCCAACGGCATTTTGTCCTGGGGCCCCTTGCGGCTCGACCTGAGAGCGCGCCGCGCCGATGTGAACGAGCACGACCTCGAGCTGACGGCGGCCGAGCTGCGGATCCTCGAGCTGCTGGTCCGAGCCGATACGAAAACGGTTACCCGCGACGAATTGATGACCCAGGCGCTCGGCCGGCGCCTCCTGCCGACCGATCGCAGTCTCGATACTCACGTGAGTAATCTGCGGCGTAAGCTGATGAAGGCGACCGATCGGGTCACGGTTCAAAGTGTGCGCGGTACCGGTTACGCTCTAGCTCTCTCGTCGGCACGCGCAACTGCGGAAGAGGGTGAGCCGCATGCGGCGAACGGGCGGCCCGAGCGGGCCGCCCCGGACCGAGACTGAGCGGCCGGCCGGCCGCGCAAGGAGAGGAGAGATAGGCACCCCAACTCCAGGCAAAGCGGCGCCCATGCACTCGCTCTACTGGCGCATCTTCCTCACATTCTGGCTCGCGCTGGCACTGATCCTGATTGGAACGGTGACCGTCGCGGTGAACGTCGCGGCGCAGCGGCGAGCGGACAGCACCTGGGCGCTCAGGGGGCAGCTCTACGGCCAGGCGGTCCATGCGTTCGAGGCCGGCGGACCCGAAGGCGTGAAGAGCTGGTTGCAGGGTCTCGCCCCGAGCGAAATGTTCAACCGCACGTTCGTCGTCCTTCCGTCGGGTAAGGAGATGTTAGGTCGGCCGCTCCCAGCATTCCTGCGTGGTCCAGCCGATGTCAGTGATTCGAGCGGCGCGGCGGCGAGCTACGCTCCTATCAATCCCCTGGGGGGCGCGCTCGTTCTCGCCAGCCCGGACGGTGAGACCTACCACGTTCTGGTCGGTCCCATACGCCAGGCTCCCCGCCTCTTCGGCGAGCTCGAGCAGCCTGGTGTTCCGCTCGCCACACTGTTGTTGGCCCTCGTGGTGAGCGCCGTCGTGTGCTTCCTCCTCGCGCGCTACCTGGTCGCTCCGGTCGACCGGTTGCGTCACGCGATGCGACGCATGGCCTGCGGGGATCTCGATGTGCGGGTCTCGCAAAGCATGCGGGGCCGACAAGACGATCTCGGCTTGCTCGCCAAGGACCTGGATTCGATGGCGGAACGGGTCCGCAATCTGCTCGAGTCGAAACAACAGCTCTTGCGTGACGTGTCCCACGAGCTGCGCTCCCCACTGGCGCGCTTGCAACTGGCCCTTTCGCTCGCACGTCGCCAGGACAACCCGGCGGAAAGGCACCTGGCGCGCATCGCGTGCGAGGCGGACCGGCTCGAGCAGTTGATTGCGCGAACCCTGGCGCTCGCGCGCCTGGAGCGTCCGGCGGGCGGTGTCGAGCGCTCTCGCGTCGACATCAGCGAGTTGTTGCAAAACATCGTCGCCGACGTGGCCATCGAGGCGGAAGCCCAGGGATGCTCGGTCAGCTTGCAAGCGGAAGGTGGGTTGGAGGTGTCGGGTGACATCGAGTTGCTGCGCAGCTCGTTCGAGAACGTAATTCGTAACGCCGTTCGCTACAGTCCTCCGGGCACCCAGGTTGGAATCACCGCGCGCCGCGCACAGCAGCCCGAGGGCCGCGATCCGAGCGTGGAGGTCATCGTTCACGACCAGGGACCGGGTGTCCCCGAGAAAGATCTCGAGCTCATCTTCGAGCCGTTCTACCGCGTCGATGCCGCACGCGATCGGGCAGGGGGCGGCGAAGGTTTGGGTCTCGCGATCGCCGCGCGTGCGGTGGGGTTGCATGGTGGCGTGATCGAGGCCCGCAACAAAAAGCCCGGTGGCCTGGTGGTGTCGGTCTTGTTACCCGCGCTGGTGCGCCCGGATGCGCCGGTGGTCGCCGAATCCGAGTCCGGCGCCGCGACGAGCGCCGCAGCCTAAAAAAAACCGCCCTCGAGGGGCGGTTTCCAACGGTGCCCGCAAACTCTTTTCGAGGCGGGGTCTGGCGGTACGCACAAGAGTCTCAGGGAGGGAGGAAAACTAGAGCACGGTCGCCACACCGGGACAATTGGCCTGCAACAGGCACATCAGTGAGACGCCCGCGCGGGGCGAAAGTTGCCCCCGTTTACTGTTCTTTTGAATTCTTCAAGGCGCGGCGGCTTTATTACAAAGGCGGTAGGTTGGCTACAATGGGGCTGGTCCGTCAGGACGGCTCGACCTGGACCACCCAATCTTCCCCGCGGGCGGCAACCGCCGCGTGCCACCCGGCTTCACAAGGCAACAACCGCACCCTCCAGTCATTGCGCAGTGCCGAGGCGTCGAAGCTTTCGATGCGCGCGGTAGTGCCATCCGTGAGGAAATCGACACGGAAGCGATCGAGCGGAAACCCGAGTCCGATGCCCTGTGCCTTCAGCACGGCTTCTTTCGCCACCCAGTAGCGGAAAAACATGTCGTGAGACTGCGCGGTCGCCTCGATCGCATCGCGCTCGGAGCCGAAGAAATAGTGGCGACTGATGGCGAGCGCCTCGATGTTGGTCCGGACTTTCTCCAGGTCCACGCCGATCTCGCTCGCAACGCTCAACCCGAGCAGCGCGCGATCATCCGAATGGGTGAGGTTGAAATGCAACAGTGGTGCCTGCCCCGCGAGGCTCGGCTTGCCTGCTGCGGTCATAGTGAAGCGCAGCGATTGCGGGGCCAGGCCACAGTAGCGCCCCAACAACTGACGCATGACCGCGTGCGCGATCGTGTACCGGACACGGTCGCGCTCGAACACGAATCGGTCGGCGCGCTGGCGCTCCTCCTGGGAGAGCAAGTCGCGGCACCGCTCGACCTGCTCGGGAGTGCCTGCGAGCGCGAACGCCCAGACGTGCACCGTGTCCGGATTCACGACGAGAGGGCCGTCCGAGGCCAGCAAAATCCCAGGATCCAGGGTAGGCAGCGTCCTGGCTGAAGGCGTCATCGCAACCACTCGCGTACTGTGCCGCGTCATCCCGCCTGGTTCCATGTCGGTGATTGGCGACTGCGCCAACCCGTGTTTATTCAGTGACTTGCGCAGGCTAACTCGGCGCAGCGCGCGAACATGTCGTTTCAGCGCGACAACGGGGACCGTTCCCACCCCTGTCGGGACCCTCCGACAAGGTCTAAGTCGCTGTTTAGACACAAGTTGTCGCCGCCGGTATACATATTGCACGACCTTCGCCTACCTGTGTTTTGGCACAGGCCCAGCTCAAGGTGCCCGGGTCCGCTTGCCCGTCGCCTGAATTGCTTAGATCGAGGAGTGTGTAATTGAGGCTTATCAGAGCCGCTAGCACCGCTGTGCTCGTTTCGCTCGCCCTGGTCGGGTGTGGCGGAACCGACGTGAGCAGCAATCCGCTGTCCACTGCCAACGAGACGGCGCCGACCGCCACCATCTCGGGAACGCCCGCAACGTCGACGACGGTCGGGACCTACTACAGCTTCACGCCCTCGGCCTCCGACTCGGACGGCGGCAAACTGACATATTCTGTCACCAACCCCCCGGCATGGGCGAGCTTCAACACCGCGACCGGGCAGCTCTCCGGCACGCCGAAGTCCACCGATACCGGGACGACATTCAATGTCGTCATCTCGGTCGCTGACGGGGCAGCGCACGCGTCGCTCCCCGCGTTCAGTTTGACCGTCACAGCGGCGGGGTCGACCTCGACGTCCGGTACCGCGACCTTGTCTTGGACCGCGCCGACCCAGAACAGTGACGGCAGCGGGATCAGCGACCTCGCGGGCTACAACATTCACTACGGCAACAGCTCCGCCGCGATGAACCAGACGATCCAGGTCGCGAATGCAGGCGCGACCGGTTATGTCATTACCGGCCTGCCGAGCGGTACCTGGTATTTCACCGTCACGTCCTACACGACCGGCGGTGCCGAAAGCGCGCCGTCCGCGGTCGCTTCCAAGACGATCTCCTGATGCGTGCGCGCGCCGGCATCTCACATATGCTGGCGCGCCACCGAATCCCGCTGACGTCGAATCGCGACGCCGCAGTACGCGACCAACATAACCCAACATCGAGCGCGCTCCCGCTGTCGGTGCCGGGAGACATGCGTACGACCCGCGCTGTCTGCGTCGAGCGACGAGTTGTGATGTGTGAGCTGTGCACGTATCCATTAGTCGTTGCCACGGCTATAACGCTTGCGTGCATGAGGCAAACCCGCCGTGAGGTGGGGACGCAAAGCCTCCGGTCTCGAGAGCCGTCTCGAAGATAGCGGGGTTGCCGGTGGTCGCTCGTCGTCACGAGCGCTCAGCGTCATCTTCGTTGGTCCGCTCTCGAGTTTGTTTTTGTTGACGAGCCGCGTTGGCCTGCAGCGCGGTGCGGAGTGGACAGACGATGGTCTATCAAAGCGATAAAGCAGCGCTACTCGCCCGCTACGCGCTGTGCGCGTTCCTCGCAGCCCTTGCGTCGGGTTGCGGTGGCGAGAGTGGTGGCAGCCAGGCGGCCACGGCCCCTGCGACGTTGAACGACACGGCGACGAATCCCCCGACGATTACCGGTACGCCGACGACGTCAGTGGTCGTGGGCACGACCTACTCGTTCCAGCCGAGCGCCTCGGACACCAACGGCGACGCGCTGACCTTTTCGATTCAGAACAAGCCCGCCTGGGCGGCGTTCGATACCGGCTCCGGACTTCTGACCGGCACGCCCTCCGCCAGTGACGTGGGCACCTCGCAGCCGATCACGATCATTGTCTCGGACGGCAGTGCGCAGGCGCAGCTCACCGCATTCACGATCCAGGTCGTTGCGGCTCCCGCCACTCCGCAGCCCCCCGCGAATACGCCGCCGACCATTTCCGGCAAGCCGGCGACCTCAGTGCAGGCGGGTGCGCATTACGTATTCCAGCCGTCGGCTTCCGATGCGGACGGTAACGTTCTAGTGTTCTCCGTTGAGAACTTACCGTCCTGGGCCTCGTTCAGCGCCAAGACCGGCGCGTTGAGCGGTACCCCGGCAGCGGCTAACGTCGGCACCTACTCGGACGTCGTCATCAGTGTCAGCGACGGCCAGACTGCCGTGGCCCTGGCGCCATTCACGATCACCGTTACCGCCGTTTCAGGGACGCCCACCAATACTCCGCCGAAGATCACCGGGACACCGGCGACATCGGTTCAGGCCGGAAGTCACTATTCATTCCAGCCGGCCGCCTCGGATGCGGACGGCAATGCCCTGACGTTCTCAATTGGGAATAAGCCCGCGTGGGCGAGCTTCAGCACCACCACGGGCCAGCTCAGCGGAACACCCGCCGTCTCGAACGTGGGAACCTACGCGAACATCACGATTACTGTCAGCGACGGTAAGGCGAACATCTCGTTACCGGCGTTCAGCATCCAGGTGACCGCGCCGGCTGCCGCGCCGCCGAGCATCAGCGGGACGCCGACGACCACGGCGCAGGCCGGAACGGCCTATTCGTTCACCCCGAAGGCGAGCAGCTCCAGCGGTAAGACTCTGAGCTTCAGCATCCAGAACAAGCCGAGCTGGGCGATCTTCAGCATCGCGACGGGCCAGCTGAGTGGCACCCCGGGTAATAGCAACGTCGGCACGTACTCCAACGTCATTATCTCGGTCAGCGACGGGACTCTGAGTGCCGCGCTGGCGGCCTTCACGATCACCGTCTCCGCGGCTCCAGGGACGCCTACGGTGGGCTCCGCGACATTGCATTGGGCGGCGCCGACTCAGAACACGGACGGCTCCACGGTCACGAATCTCAGCGGTTACGTGATTTCTTATGGAATGAGCGCCAGCGCGCTGTCACAGACAGTCGCCATTTCGACCCCGACGACGACCAGCTACACAATCCAGAACCTGGGGTCGGGGACGTGGTACTTCGCGGTGTCCTCGCTGAGCGCCGCGGGCACCCAGAGTGCTCTATCGACCGTCGTCAGCAAGACGATTCAGTAAAGAGGAGGATGGGCCCGGCTCAAACCGGGGCCCGTCCTCCATCGCTCTACTCGTCTTTGGCCTTACGGCGCTTGGCCGCGATCCCCATTGCGAACATTCCCAGGCCTAGCAGGCCAAGCGTGGCAGGCTCCGGGGCCGAAACAGACGCAGCGGGACGCTGCGCTACATGGCACATTCCCGGCACCATGCGACAGGTTACACCGGCTTGCGCAGCAGTCGGGCCCAGCAGCGTCACGGCTGCAACGGTGGCCCCGACCCAGGCGGTTACGATCTTCTTCATTGAAACTCCCTCTGGAGGATCCGCATCGGCTAGCAGGCAAGTGGCCTGCGGGTGAAATACTGCAAATTCCGCGCCACTAGCGAATCTAGCGGCTCGAGGCCGGTCAGGCGTCATGTGGCTGTAAAGTTTCCCGGCGGAACGCGTCGCGCGGATTTGCGACCCCTGTCTCACTTTGCTCCTCGCGCGAGCTTGGTGCGACGCCGCGGGAAATTGAATAGTCCTTTAAAAACAGACAGCTACACAGATCGGGCTGAAGCGATGCTGCCTGCAAGATGGCGTATAGCCCATCGACATGGAATCCGCGGCGCCCTGGCTCGAAGCACCTGGACAACGTGAGCTGTTTCACGGAAGCGACGCTCATCGGCGGGTTAGCGTGCTCTGTCATTCCGACAACGTCGCTCCGACGCGAATAGAAATAAGTAACGTGGAATCGCCCGTAACCGCGCGTCTGGCGGCAATGCTCGCGCCTCTCGCCATCGCTGCACTGATCTATGCGCCGAGTGCCACCGTGCTCTGGGGCGCCTGGATGGACTACAGCGATCTGAGCTACACGCACGGCCCGCTCATCGCGGTCATCGTCGTCTGGCTCCTGTGCCGCAAGGGCAGGGAGCTGGCGTATCTCCCAACCCGGTTGTGCATCCCCGCGTGCGTGGCGCTGTTGGCGACCGGCATTGCGTGGGAAGTGTCCTTTCGGGCCAGCGTCCAGGACCTGCACGTCACGCTGTTACCGGTTCTCATGTGGTTGGCGGTGACAGCCGCGTTGGGCTGGGATGTTGGCAAGGCCATCCTGGTACCGATGGGGTTGCTGTGGACCGCTGTGCCCTCTCTCGGGAATCTCTCCAGCACACTGCAGTCGCTCACACTGCTCGCCATGCGAGGCCTCATCTGGATGAGCGGTCTACCGGCATCGGTCGCCGGCGACCAGATTACCCTTCCGGAAGGCAGCTTCACTATTGAAGAGGGCTGCGGCGGACTGCACTTCCTGATCGTGGGGTGGGCGGTCGCGCTCATTCACGGTGAGCTACGGCATGCGACGTTCAAGGCCCGGGTAGTGGAGTTCGCCCTGATGAGCGGGCTCGCCCTATTGGCCAACTGGGTGCGTGTGTTCACCCTGGTGGTGGATGGCTATTACAGCCACATGCACGACTATCTCGTGGCGGTCAGTCACTACTGGTTCGGCTGGGAGGTGTTTGTGTTCTGCGCGCTCGTGCCCTTCTTCTGGCTGAGCGGGCGCTTCTGGGGCGGCCCCCGTTTTCGCGAGAAGCCCGTCACGGGTACGGCACCGGTCACGGGAGCCTGGAGTCGCATGGTCCAGGAGGCCGCCGTCGCGCTGGCGTTGCTCCTCTTCATGCCGCTGACCAGTCATGTTCTGCGAGCCACGGAGCGGCCTCGCACCCTGTCCCCGGGTTTCAGGGTCGATTCCAACTCGTGGGCGGTCTCCACGGTAGATCCCGGCTCGCCCTGGCAACCGAGCTTCTCAGGGGCCGACCTGCGTCAACGCGCGAGCTACCTGGGTAAGGATGGCCGTGCCATCGAAGTCTTTGCCGTGGCTTATCGCGAGCAGCGCCAAGGTGCCGAGCTCGTGGGCTCCGGCAGCTCGGTCATCGGAACACACGGCTTGTCGTTACAACTCGAGTCGGTCGCACGCTCGCCGCGAGGTCCGTTCATCGAGTACGAAGTCCGCGATTCCAGCGGCCACAAATCGGTGATCTGGGCGCGTTACGATATAGCCGGACGTGGTTTCATCAACCCGCTCGCCTCGCAACTGTGGTACGGGTTGAATGCTTCGGTGTGGAATCCCGTCGCGGCGCTGGTCGCGTTTCGTACCGAGTGCGCCGCGAGTTGTGTTGAGGCGCGCGAGGAGCTGACAGCGTTCGTCACGCATTTCTCGACACCACTGGAGCTGGGCGCGGCTGCGCCGGAGCAGCGACTGGCGTCGATGCGGCAGTAGCGCCATGTTGGTATCCGGTGCGTGGGCATGCCTCCGCCGCGTCGGCGGTTGCGCTTACTCTGCTGCAGCCGCCAGTGGAGCCTGCGTGACGGCACTATGAAAGGTTGGCCCGCGGCAGATGTGACCGCAGTCACTGCAGGCCGGCCGGCGGTCGGGCTAACCTCGGCCGGAAGAGAAGCTTCTGATAAAGTTCGTGTTTTTGGGGTCCCTTCGCAGCGGGCCCCCTTACTGTAAGAAGTTCCGAAAAAGTCAGGCCGGGACCGGCCTTTAGAAGAATCGGGCTAGCGCGAACGTGGGTTGAATCACGAGCGCGCCATGGGGCTTCTGGTAAGCTAGCCCTCGAGGAAGGGTAAACGCAAACATGTCCGCACGTCCTGTCGTCCTGGCTTTGCTCGGGGCTGTTGTTACGCTCAATGTCCGGGCTGCCGATTCACCGGCTCCGCCGCCGCACGACGCTCCGCAGGCACCCGCCGAAAGCTCTCCCGGAAGCCAATACCGGATCGGCCCGGGCGACTCCCTCCAGGTGTTTGTCTGGCGTAATCCGGACCTGTCCGTGACCATTCCGGTGCGACCCGACGGGAAGATCTCCACGCCGTTGGTGGAGAACATGGTGGCTGTAGGGAAGACACCTCCGCAGCTGGCCCGCGACATGGAGGCCGTGCTGGGCGAGTACGTGCGCTCCCCGAAAGTGAACATCATCGTGACCAACGCGGTGAGCACGTTCAGCCAGGTCAAAGTCGTGGGACAGGTTAAAACACCGCAGTCGATAGCCTATCACGAGGGCCAGACCGTGCTGGATGTCGTGCTGGCCGTGGGGGGGCTCACCGAGTTTGCCGCGGGCAACCGCGCCAAAATCGTGCGTGTCGGCGGCGGCAAGCAGTCGGAGATCAAGGTGCGTCTGAACGACCTGGTCGACAAGGGCGACATGAAACAGAACATACCCCTGCAGCCGGGCGACGTGCTGGTCGTGCCCGAGTCGAGGTTCTAGTCGCCATGCACGAGCTGTTGCAACAGGTCATCGAGCAGTTACGGGGCATCTGGCGGTTCCGCTGGATCGCCATGGCCGCCGCTTGGGCAATCTGCCTCGTCGGCTGGGCGGCCGTGCTGTTCATGCCCGATACCTACGAGGCCTCCGCGCGCGTGTTCGTGGATACACGCACCGCGCTCAGCCAGGTGACGCAGGGTATCTCGGTAGAGACGAGCATGGACACTCAGATCCAGCGCGTGCGCCAGGCACTTCTCGGCGGACCGCAGCTCGACAAAGTGGTGCGCGAGGCCGGGCTGCTCCAGCCCACCGCGACGCCGCAAAGTCATCAGTCGCTGCTGGCCCGGGTCCGCGACGGCATCACGATCACGAGTACGCTTGGACGCGACAACCAGACCGCCGGCTCGTATGTCATCTCTTATCAGGACACCGACCGCGACCGCAGCTTGAAGGTGGTGAGCCTTCTCGTAGACAGCTTCGTGAAAAACACCCTTGGCGGTAAGCGCGAAGGCACCGAGCAGGCGCAGGTGTTTCTGACAGACCAGATTGCCGACTACGACAAGCGCCTCGCGGAAGCCGAGGCCCGGCTGGCGGACTTCAAGAAACAGAATGTCGGCCTGATGCCCGGTACCGGGGGCGATTTCTTCACGCGTCTGCAGACCGAGATGGACGGCAGCACGAAGGTTCAGGAACAGCTTTCGGTCGCCTTGAAAAAGCGGGCGGAGCTCGAGCGTCAGCTACACGGTGAGCAGCCTGTGATGCAGACGGCGGCCCCGGGTGCCGGCGGGGCAGGGGGCGCCACGCCCGCCAATGACACGGCTTCCCGGATCCGCGAAGCACAGGCCCACCTGGATGATCTGTTGCTGCGCTTCACGGACAGACACCCGGATGTGATCGCGCTGCGCCAGACGCTCGAGGAGCTGAAAGCCAAGCAGGCCCAGGAGATCGAGGCGATCAAGCGGGGCGACCCCGGCGCGGCCTCCCGTCTGGGCCTGGCCGCGAATCCCATCTACCAGAGCATCCAGTTGCAGTTGAACCAGGCGGACGTCGAGATCGCCTCGTTGCGCGCGGAGATCTCCGACCACCACGAGAAGATCGAGGAGCTGCGCGGCATGATCAAGAAGGCGCCCGAGGTCGAGGCGCAACTGGCGCGCCTGAATCGTGATTACGATGTGACGCATACGCAGTACCGGGCGCTCGTGGAGCGCCTGCAGCGCGCCCGGCTGTCGGAAGATGCTGACCAGACGGGCGTGGTGCGGTTCGAGGTGATCGACCCGCCGAGCGCGCCGTTTGCGCCCATCGCGCCGAACCGTCCGAAGCTGTTGATTTCGGTCCTGCTCGGAGGGCTGCTCGGCGGGGCCGGCATCGGCTACCTCCTCCACATGCTCAAGCCGGTATTCAGCTCTGTCCGCCAGCTCCGTGAGATCACGGGCCTGCCGGTGTTGGGCGCGGTGAGCATGACCTGGATAGAGCGGCACACCCAGCAGGAACGCCGGAGCCTGGTTGGCTATGCGGGCGTGGCAGTGCTGCTGCTCGCGATTTCGGCGGCCGTTCTCGTCGACCAGCGCCAGGCGACTGACCTGGTCCACTCGGTGTTCCACTAAGTACCGCAAGGACCGACTGTGAGTCTCATAGAGAAAGCTCTCGAGAAGATGCAGGAGTCGCGTTCCAGCGCGCCTCAGCTGGGCACCGGTGCGCTTCGGATCAGTCCTGGCGCGCAAAAAGGTCCTTTCGGGAAAGTGGTCAATGTCGCGCGCGGCGCTGACGCCGGGCGCGCTCCCGCGATTCCGACCCGCACCGTCGAAATCAACGAGCGGGCGCTGCGCGATGCGGGCCTCTTGCCGCCGGATCACCAGGTCCGCCAGATCGGCCGTCAGTACCGGCAGATCAAGCGGCCGTTGATTGCCAATGCCTTCGGGCTCGGTACCCCCCAGTTGCCCGACGGGCGGCTGCTCATGGTGACGAGCGCCATGCCCGGGGAAGGCAAGACGTTCACGGCGATCAATCTGGCCTTCAGCCTGGCACTCGAGAAGGACCTGCATACCCTGCTGGTGGATGCGGATTGCCTGAAGCCGCACATCAGCAGGCTCCTGGGGGTCGACAAGGAGCCGGGCTTGTTGGATTTCCTGCAGGGCGCCCGCAACGATATCGAATCCCTGATCCTGCCCACGAGTATTCCCGGCCTGTCGGTACTGCCCGCGGGCAACACCGCCGAGAACATGACCGAGCTGTTTGCCAGTGACCGCATGCGCGAGCTCGTGATGACATTGTGCGCGGATCCACAACGCCTGGTGTTGTTCGATTCGCCGCCACTGCTGTTGACGACCGAGTCGCAGGTGTTGGTCAAGGTGGTGGGTCAGACTGTCGTCGTCGTACGCGCGGAAACATCTCCACAGCGCTCGGTGGCCGAGGCGCTGGAGCTCGTCGGAGAAGGTCGGTACGTCGCTCTAATACTGAATCAGAATGTAACGGCAGCAGCCGACGAGTACTACCACTACTATGGGAACAATCGCGAGGGCGGCGACGGCCGTTCGGATTGAGGCACAACCGGGCTGCTGTCGGCTTTCGGCTTGGGCGCTCATCACCGGTCTCCTTCTGATGTGCGGACGTACACCGACCGCCGCGGCACAGGTCGTGGGGGGCGTGGCCGATATCATTCGCCAGAACAACCTGACCCAGGGGCAGGCGGCTCTCCCGCCCCGCGTGGATCTCGACGTCGACGGCTATTGGTCGGATAACATCCGCCGCAGCTCGATCGACAAGATCACCGACACGGTGGCCTCGGTGGGAGCGGCCGTCGATGCGGCGGAAAACTACCGTCACCTGCAGTACACCGCCCGTGGAACGGTCAACTACCAGGACTACACGCGCGGCTCGTACTCCAGCCAGGCATACGGCAACTTCGATGGCGCGGCGACTGTGCTGTTCATGCCCGAGCACTTTGGCTGGGTGTTCCGCGACAGCTTCGACAAGCTCGCCGTGGATCCGACCGCCGCCGCGACACCAGGCAACCTCGCGACCTACAACTACTTCACGACCGGGCCGCAGTTCGGCTTGCGTTTCGGGGCGGCCACGCGCCTGATCGCGCAGGCGACGTACTCCAAGATCAATGTTCTCAACAGCGGCACGCTGGACACCAATGATCCGCTCATCCTCAATGCCAGTCTCAACAGCAAGCGTTATGGCGGGCTGGCCGAGCTGCAGCACGACGTGTCCGCGACCGGCAAGGTCTCGCTCAATGTAGCCACCGAGCGGGTCCGCTACGACAACCCGAACCTGGATGCGGACTACAACCGCAATGATTTCTCCGTGGCCTACACCACCCACTGGGCGAGAACGACCGTGGCGGCGGAGCTTGGCGATACGCGTATCAGCGAGCAAGGCGCCGCTTCCAACGGTGTGCTCGCGAGGCTCGGTCTGTCCCGCCGGATATCGCCGGATTCCACGCTCGTGTTCGGCTTCGAGCGCCAGACTGCCGACTCGGCCGATCTCATGCGCAACACCAACGGGGTGTTGCCTTCGGATATCACCCTGCGTGTTGCCTCGCACGATCCGCTCGTCGACACCACCGTCAGCGGCGGCTGGCGTTTCGAGCGTGTGCGGACGCGATGGGGTATCAATGGATACCACACGACAGAGCGTTACCTCGTCAATCATGAGCTCGATCGCAATGTCAGCGGCGCAAATGCAGCATTCGAGCATCGCGTTCTGACGACGGTCGGTTTTCAGGCCTCCGTGAACTACTTCAAGGAATCCTATACGAACACCGGCGTGGCCGACCACGAGATCGATTTTGCAGTTGCACTGCATTGGTACCTGGGGAGGAAGTTGCGGGTTTCCTTCATTGGCGAGCGCTTCGATCGCACGGGTAACGACATACACCTGACCTACAAAGAAAACCGCGTCGAGGCCCGCCTCAGTTACGACCTGCTCGGCAACGGATTCGTACGGTGACAACTGTTTTCTGGCTCGCGCTCGCAGCAGGCATTTATCCCTATGCGATCTACCCTCTCCTGGCGTACGCTCTTTCCAAGCTGCGTCCGCGTCCGATTGTGCGCAGCGCTGGTACGCCGCGTGTCACGGTGGTGATCTCCGCTTATAACGAGGCACGGCACATCGAGGCGACCGTCCGGGATAAACTCCAACAGGACTACCCGGCGGAGCTGCTCGACGTGATCGTTGCGTCCGACGGATCCACCGACGGCACGGACGAGATACTGCGACGGCTCGCGGCGCAAGACCCGCGCCTCAGCTGGGTGCGACAAGAGCCGCGGCAGGGCAAGACGGCCGCCCTCAACAAGCTCGTCGAGCAGGCGCGCGGCTCCATCGTCGTTTTTTCCGATGCCAACTCGATCTACCGGCGCGACACGCTGCGCCGGCTGTTGGAACCCTTCTCCGATCCCGCTGTAGGTTATGTTTCCGGAAAGATGATCTACGTCGATCCCGACGGGTCGATTGTCGGGGATGGCTGTTCGGCCTACATGCGTTATGAGAACTGGCTGCGCGACCAGGAGTCCCTGGTCGGCTCCATCGTCGGTGTCGATGGCGGAGTGGATGCCGTCAGAAAGCCGCTCTATCGACCCATGCGGGCCGACCAGTTGCCCGATTTCGTACTCCCTCTGACCGTGGTCGAGCAGGGATACCGTGTTGTGTACGAGCCGCGCGCGTTGCTCGAGGAGCACACGCTTACCACACGGGCTGCGGAGTACCGCATGCGCGTGCGCGTGGCGGTGCGAGCGCTCTGGGCGCTCTGGGACAAGCGCGCGCTGCTGAATCCGGTGCGTTTTCCGTTGTTCAGCTGGCAGTTGTTTTCCCACAAGGTATTGCGCTACGTGAGCTGCGTGCCGTTGTTGGTCGCAGCCTGTCTCAACTGGATGCTGTTGTCGCGTGCAGGGATTTACCAAGTCATGGCTGCCGGGCAGGTTTGTTTCGCCTTGCTCGTCGTGGCGACGCTCGTCGCTCCGCAACGGCTCGGCGAGCTGGCGCCGGCCCGGTACTGCTACTACTTCTTTCTTCTCAATTGGGCGTCTGCTGTGGCTATGTACAAATTCCTGCGCGGTCAGAAACAGGTTCTCTGGCAACCGAGGACGGGTTGAGGTACCGGTGTCATGAGTAACGCTTCGGTAATGAACACCCTGTCGCGCTATGTCTTCCATCCTTTGCTGGACCTGAAGGAGGGTAGCGGGCGGCTGCGTATTCTGCGCGAGCTGGAGCGCACGCAGTGGATGCCTTTGCCCGTGCTCCTGGAGAAGCAAAAGCAGCGTCTCGCCGAGATCGTGCGGCACGCGGGTACGACGTGTCCGTACTACGAGCGCCTCTTCCGGGAGCAGCAGTTCGACTGCACTGACTTCGACATAGCGGCGTTCCGCAAGCTGCCGGTGCTGACGAAGGCCGATATCCGTGCCTCGACCGATGACCTGGTGTCCCGGGAGTACGATCGGGAGTCGCTCGGGTTCCACAAGACGGGCGGCTCGACGGGCGTCTCGCTCACGACTTACTTCGACAAGAACTGGCTCGAGGAGCGCACGGCCGACTCCATGCGCGCGAACCAGTGGGCCCGCTGGTATCACGGTAGCAAGCTCGCCGCCATCTGGGGCAACCCGCCGACACCAAGCTCGCTGAAAGGGCGGCTGCGTTCCGCGCTGCTCGATCGCATGATCTATCTCGACACCATGAATCTGAATGACGAGACCATGGGACGGTTCGTCGCGACGTGGCGGCGTGAGCAGCCCCAGGTCCTGTTCGGACATTCGCACTCGATTTTCATCCTGGCCTCGTATGTACGGGACCATGGCATCACCGATCTGCGTCCCGACGGCATCGTGTCGACTTCCATGATGCTCCTGGCGCACGAGCGCGCGGTCATCGAGGCCGCCTTCGGCTGCAAGGTCACCGATCGCTACGGCAGCGAGGAAGTTGGTTTGATCGCCTGCGAGTGCGAGAAGCACGAGGGCTATCATCTCAACGTGGAGTACCTGCTCGTCGAGTTCCTGCGCCCGGACGGCACCGCGGCGCCTCCTGGCGAGGAGGGCACGGTCGTCGTCACGGACCTGCTCAATCGGGGTATGCCCCTGATCCGTTATCGGGTGGAGGACGTCGGCGTGCCGAGTGAGCGCGCCTGTTCCTGCGGTCGCTCGCTGCCGCTGATGGAGCGGGTCACCGGCCGGGTGGCTGATTACCTGAAACGCCGCGATGGCTCCATGGTCGCCGGCGTATCCCTGGTGGAGCGCACGCTGACCGCCATTCCCGGGCTCGAGCAGATGCAGATCGTCCAGTCGGCCATGGATGAGTTGATTGTCAACGTCGTGCGGGCGCCGGACTTCGCCCCGACGGCGGAGCGGGCACTGTTTCAGGAATTCAACAGTGTGTTTGGCGACTCCGTCACGGTGCGCGTGCAGTACGTCGAGCGCATTCCGCAGGAGCGCTCGGGCAAGTACCGGTTCTCGATCTGCAAGGTTTAGATCATGTCTGTTCCCGCCCCGAGCGATCTCGTCACGGTGGTGATCGCCACCTACAACATGGGGAAATACCTGCCCGAGGCGGTTGAGTCGGTGTTGGCCCAGACTTACCCCAACGTCGAGGTGCAGGTCGTCGACGACGGCTCGGCGGACGACACCCCGGCCGTCGTGCGCCGCTGGGCGGATCATCCGCGGGTACGGGTCCACCGGCAGGACAACGGTGGACAGGCGAGAGCCAAGAACCAGGGCGTGTCCCTGAGCCGCGGTGAGTTCGTGGCTTTCCTCGATGCCGACGACATTTGGCTGCCGGACAAGCTCGCGCGCCAGATGCCGTTGTTTGCCGGCAGGCCGCGGGTCGGAGTGGTGTACTCCGAGTACGAGAACATGGACGACCAGGGGCGTCTGTTGCAGAAGAGTCCCACGAAGATGCATCGCGGCCGCGTGAGCGCGCAGTTGCTCGTCGAGAACTTCATCAGCTTTCCAACAGCGATCGTGCGCAAGGAGTACCTGACACGCTGGGGCGCGTTCGACGAGAGATACCGGATGGGCATCGACTACGAGTTGTGGTTGCGGCTGTCGGCGCACTGCGAGTTTGACTTCGTGCCGCAGCCCACGGTGCGCTACCGCATCTGGTCGGGCCAGATGTCGAAGGACTATCGCCGCCGTTACGATTCGGCGATCCAGATCATGCGCGGCTTCCTGGATGCGAACCCCGATGCCGTGCAGCCCACGCAGGTAAAAACCGCGTGGGCCCACACGTACACCGGCCGCGGCAATGTCATTTTGTGGCAGGAGAAGGATCGCAAGGCCGCGATGCGCGACTACGCGCGTGCGCTTCGTTTCCAACCCGCTTACTGGCCAGCCTGGCGCTCGATTCTGCGCTCACTGCTCACCATGCGTGCGCCGTGAGCTCACTCGGCGGGCACCGGCGGATAGTCGGTGCGGTTGACGTAGCCCTGCGAGCCGTTTTCGGAGATCACCTGGGCCGGTACGCCCCCGACGGAAACTCCCGGCGGCACGTCCTTGACCACCACGGCGTTCGCCCCGATCGCCGCGTCGTCACCGATCTGCACCCGGCCGACGAGCTTCGCCCCGGGGCCGATATACACGTTGTCGCCGATGATCGGGCAGCCGGCATTGGCGCCGCGGTTGGCCTGGCCGATGGTGACGCCCTGCGAAAGATTGCAGTTGCGGCCGATGCGGGCGCTCTGGTTGACGACGATTCCACCGAAGTGCCCGATGTAGAACCCGCTGCCGATCGCGACATCCCGCGAGATCTCGATGCCGTAGCGGATCGAGTAGTGATGCAGCAGCAGCACGATCGCCTGGCGCGGCCCCAGACGACACCACCCCGCACCCCGCGCATACGAGTACAGCCGCAACAACACCGTGTAGCGGAATCCCGGCGTCCACAACAGGTGCTTCCAGAACAAGCCCCTGCTGAGCTTGCCGGTATGGCGATAGAGATCGGAGGCGATGAGCGCCCTGTGCCGTTTCCAGCTCATGTCATCGGGATCGGCGCGCGCATCCGCGGTCGGTAGTAGTCCAATGCGGGTGCTTCATCTGATCCACAGCGAGGGCATCTACGGGGCTGAGTTGATTTTAGCCTACCTCGCGCGCGAGACGCAGCGGATGGGTCACAATGCGATTGTCGGCAGTATCCAGGACCCGGGTACGGGAGAGACGCCTTTCGAGGCCTTCGCCGCCTCCTGGGGAATAGAAGTGCTCCCGATCCGTATCGCACCGCGTCCGACGCCCGGAGTCATCCGCTCGCTGCTGCGGTCGATCCGCAGTGTTCAACCGGACGTTCTGCACTCGCATGGGTACAAGGCGGACATTCTCCTCGGGTTGCTGCCTCGAAGCGCCCGCGGACCGATGGTGACGACCCTCCACGGCTGGACGGTGACCCGGCCGTTTACGGCCCTGTGGCTCTACGAGAGGCTCGATCGGCTGTCCCTGCGAGGGATCGACCGGGTCGTCGTCGTAGCGCGCCACATGAGCCATCTGCCGGCCGTACGGGCCGTAGGGTCTCCCCGGCTGCGCGTGATCGAGAATGGCATCCCGCCCCTGGAAACCCGCCTGGCGGATAATGCGGCGCGCGGGGTCGGGGCGTTGCCGGCCGAGCTGGTGGAGTTCGTGGCCCGGCGCCCGACACTGGTGGCGATCGGCCGGCTGTCGACCGAAAAGGGCTTCGACCTGCTGATGGATGCCTTCGCCGCCGCCCGGGCGTCCGGGAGCCCGTACCAGCTCCTGATCGTCGGCGAGGGCCCGGACCGGGGGCTGCTCGAGGAACGTGTCGCGCGCCTCCAGTTGTCTGAGATAGTGCGGCTTCCGGGGTACCTTCCGGGCGCCGACCGGCTGCTCGAACGTGCGCGCGGTTTTGTGATGAGCTCGCTCACCGAAGGATTGCCCCTGGTGCTGCTCGAGGCCATGCAGTGGCGCGTCCCCGTCCTGGCGACGGCTGTCGGGGCCATTCCGGCCCTGTTACAGGACGGGCGGCTCGGGGCCCTGGTACCACCCGGTAGCCGCGCGGGACTGGAGACGGCCTTGCGGCGCATGATGGCCGCGGACTTCGACTCAGGCCAGGCCGTCGCAGCGGCTCACGAAGCGGTCACCAGCCGCTACACGAGCGCGCGCATGGCGCAGGAGTATCTCGAGACCTATCGGGAAGCCAGGGAGGCGTAGCGATGTGCTGTTGGCTCGATTGGTTTGATCACGGGTGAACGACCATGTGTGGGATCTGCGGATTCTTGTCCTTTGACGGTGCCTGGAGCCAGAAGATGCTCCAGGGCATGAACGATGTGATCCACCGGCGCGGGCCCGACGGGGAGGGCATGTTGCAGTCGGGCCGGATCGGGCTCGCCATGCGGCGCCTGGCCATCATCGACCTGAACGGCGGCTGGCAGCCGGTCTACAACGAGGACAAGTCCGTCGCCGTCGTCTTCAACGGCGAGATATATAACTACCGCGCCCTGCGCGAGGGCTTGCTCGCCCGCGGCCATCGGCTGAGCACCCACTCCGACACTGAGACCATCGTGCACCTCTACGAGGAGCGCGGCGCCGACCTCGTCCGCGAGCTGGAGGGCATGTTTGCTTTCGCGTTGTGGGACTTCCGCGAGCAGAAGCTGCTGCTGGCCCGCGATCGGCTGGGCATCAAACCGCTCCACCTGGCGCGCGTCCCCGGGGGCATTCTCTTCGGCTCGGAGATCAAGTCGCTGTTGGATACCGGCCTCGTCGCCGACGACATCGATTGGACGGCACTCGATCAGTTCCTCGCTTACACCTACATTCCCGCGCCCCGCACCATCTATCGGGGCATCGAGAAAGTCCTGCCCGGCACGACGGTGACGATCGGCGCGGACGGGCACATGGAGCGGCGCACCTACTGGGATGTGCCGGATGAGAGCACCGTCGCCCGCACGCCGAAAGAGTGGGTCGAGCGTGTCGAGAGCGGTTTTCGCCGTGCGGTCGAGTCTCACCTGGTGAGCGATGTTCCGGTCGGCGCTTTTCTCTCCGGCGGCATCGACAGCGGCCTGATGGTTGCCATGATGGCCGCCGCCAGCGAGCGGCCGGTCGAGACCTTCACTGTTGGATTTTCCCAGGCCGGCGGCGCATTCATCGACGAGCGCGTCTATGCGCGCATGATCGCGGAACGCTACAAGCTCAATCATCACGAGATCAACGTCGAGCCGCACGTTGCCGAGATCATCCCGGAGATCGTCGCGGCGTTCGACGAGCCCTTCGCGGACGACTCCGTCATTCCCAGCTATTACGTGTCGCAGCAGGCGGCGCGTTTCGTGAAAGTGGCCTTGACCGGCCTCGGAGGCGATGAGCTCTTCGGCGGCTACAGGCGCCACCTGGGCGTAAGTCTCGGGGATACCTACCGCAGGATCCCGGGCTTTCTGCGGGAAGGCCTCATCGATCCCATCATCCGCCGCATTCCCGAGCCGCGCACCGCGAGCGACCTGGTCGATCACCTGAAGCGCTTCTCGCGGGCATCGTCCGGCGAGCCGTCCGTGCGTTACCAGGACTCCATGTCCAGCCTGCCTTTGGCGGAGCGCTCCGGCCTGTACTCACCGGCGGTCGCCGGGGAGCTGCGGGCGGCAGCGTCCGAGAACGACGCGCTCGCCCTGATGTTTGCCGCATTCCAACACGGCACGAGCGTCGACCGCGCCTTGAAGACCGATCTGCGCTGGTACCTGCCGAACGACATCCTGACACTGACCGACCGGCTAAGCATGTGGCACTCGCTGGAGCTGCGCGTGCCGTTCCTCGACCATCGTTTCGTCGCGGACTCGATGTTGATCCCGGCGAGCCTCAAGGTCCACGGCCTGACCCAGAAGCACATCCTGCGGCAGGTGGCCGCGAAGTGGCTGCCGGACCCGGTGATCAATCACCGCAAGCAGGGATTCGAGGCCCCGATGGGACACTGGCTCAAGGGGCCGCTGCGGGGCCTGATGGAGGATGCGCTTGCCCCGGGCGCGGTTCGCAAGGCGGGCATCTTCGATCCGACCTGCATCGAGCGGCTCAAGAGCGAGCACCTGAGCGGCGCCCGCAAGCACAGCAAGGTGCTCTTCTCGCTGCTCATGTTCCATCTGTGGCTGGAGGGCCGCTCCGCGGCGGCCGGGTCGAGCGTCGCGCGGTCCGCTGCCGCGGCACTGGCCGTATGAACCTGGCGTTCAACCTACTCTGCGCCTTCATTGCCAGCTACTTTCTGCGGGTAACGGCCCGATCGGACCTGCTCGGCGCCCTGCACCTGGATCTGCTGTTGGCCGCCGCCACGGCCGGAGCGCTGTTTTTCAAGAAGCGCCGCCCGGATCCGATCGGGGTGGCGCGGGGTCCGCACCGCGCCAAGCCTCCCATGGAGCCGGTCGCCAAGCGGCTGGTCATCCTGGCGGCCTACGTATTCCTCACATTGCCCTTCGTCGAATGGCCGGGCAGCGTTCTGGGCCACGGGCTGCAGCTCTGGGGCAAGTCCATCTGTTTCTTTTTCTTCGTCATCGGCACGGTCGACAGCCTCGACAAGCTGAAGCGCCTGATGGCCGTCTACGTGTTCTGCCAGGTTTTCAGGGTGCTCGAGCCTGTCTACATGCACCTGGTCGATGGGTACTGGGGCTCGGTGACCTCGATTTCGGGCTGGGAATACATGGACCGCCTGTCCGGCTCCCCCTATGACACGATCAATCCGAACGGCCTGGGATTCGTGATAGCAACCACACTGCCCATGCTGCACTACCTGATTCCGACGCGCACCAAGCTGTTGGGTGCCCTGTATGTCACGGTAGTGGTTCTCATGCTCTATGCGCTGGTGCTGAGCGCTTCGCGCTCCGGGTTCCTGGCGACCGCGTTGCTCGGCCTGATCACCATCTGGCGCAGCAAGAACAGGGCGGCGCTCCTGACATTGGCGGTGGTCGGTTGCGTGGTGGGCGTGTCGCTGATGAACGATCTGCAGCGCGACCGTTATCTTTCGATCGTCTCGAGCAATGCCCGTTCGTCGGCGACCGCGGAAGGACGCGTGAGCGGGGTGATCGAGGACCTGGAGATCGCCATGCGGCGGCCCCTGTTCGGTCATGGCCTCGGTACCTCGAAGGAGGCCAATGCGCACTTCCGCAACGAGGACCGGCCAAGCCATGACCTGTTTACCGAGGTGGCCCAGGAGTTGGGCTTTATAGGCCTCGGCATCTTCCTGTCGATCATCTGGGGCGTCATCCAGAGCTGCATCGCCGCGCGCGCCGCGGTGGCCGTCGGGGGCGCGGGCAGCGAGCAACGGCTGTTCCTGAGCAAGGTTGCGGAGTCCTTGTTGGTGTTGGTGGGCGTGGACCTGTTCTTCAGCATCGCCAGCTACGGAATGTCCGAGCCCTACTGGTATTTCATCGGTGGCTTGGCCGTGGTGACCTCGCGGCTGTCACGCAGTCAACTCCCAACGGCGGTGCCCGTGACGGGCAAGCCCGCCGCGCTGCCGGCGGCCCGCAGCGAGCTGCGGCCGCGCGGTGTTAGAAGTTAGTACCAGGTGATGGCGCGGCGGCCGGTTCGGGCCGCCAAGCGGGCGAGGACGGGCGCCTCATTCCGGCGTGCGAATGTGTGACCGGGTAGGCATTTTGTCATTGATGCACGCGCACGCCACGCTTATGGCCTGGACGACGCTTGTTCGCGGGTATGTAATTTCGACATCGCGACCGTCGTCCACTGGCAACACGTTGTACAGCTCGTCGCACAGTCTCAGAATGGTCTTACTGCAAGAGTGCTATCAAGTGCTGCGGCAGCGGGTCGAGCGCTGGCTGACCTGCAAATAAATCCCAAAGCGAGGCTGTTTTTGATGAGGCTATCTAAAATGTGGCAAGGGTTACCGTCCCTGCTGAAGCGCACCAGCGCACGCACCAACTCCCGCCGTGACACGAAATTCCGCCAGGGGGCCCTGAAATTATCCAGCGTGGTGTTGATCGCCGCCCTGGGAGCCGTGGCCGGGCAATCGCAAGCCGCAGGACGCGTCTTCTACGACAATTTCGAGTCTGGTAACACCAACCAATGGAGCGCGGACGGCACGCGCAGCCGTTGTACCGTCGTGGGCAAGGGCCTCGATGGCGGCGCCCCGCACTCCGGCAGCGACCAGCTCGAATGTAACTGGAACGGCGTGGCTGCCTGGGACGACCCCGCGGCCTATAGCACCCTGATGCTGCCGCAGAGCTCGTGGAAGTACGGCAGCGAGTATCTGATCCGTTTCTGGCTGCGATATGACGCCGACGTGGACAAGGTCAACGGTGGCAAGGTGTTCCGGCTCTATCCCGGTAACAACCTCGACAGTTTCTACATCGGTGCCCAGATGAACGTGGCGGGCGGTCCGGCATTCATCTACTGGGAGCTCATCAATGGCACGCCCGGCCCGGAATTCTGGGGCGGTACGACCACGCTCGGTGACACCAAGTGGCACAAGATTGAAATCTACGTGAAAGCTTCGGTCGGTGGGGCCGTGAAGGTCTGGTACGACGGCAGCCTCGTGCAGCAGGGCACGAACCTTTCCACCAGCGGCGCGTGGGGACCCCTCTACCTGATGTCCAACTGGTCCAACAACCCCGGTTGGGAGCACGACGCCAACAACCACGTTTACTGGGACGATATCGAGATCTATTCGGACTCCGGTAGTGGCGCGACGGGCCTCCTGGCGGACGCGTCGGCCTCATCCGGGAGCACCTCCTCCTCCGGCGGCACCTCTACGGCGGCCGTAGTTCCGGATCCGCCGGGAAACGTGAGCGTCCAGTAAGGTAAACGCGCTCGCGCAATCACGGTTCGGGCACGGTAAGGATCTCTACGCCCGAATCCTGGAACACCTTTTCAGCGAATCAGTCGTTTGTAGCGGCCCACGGTGCGCTTGAGCACGTCCACGGTCGGACGTGCCAGCCCGATGGGTTGCAAGGTCAGCATCCCCAGGTGGAACGCCTGCCAGGCAAAGCGCTTGTGCAGCGGCTTGTCAACGCGTTCCGCATGGATCAGCAGGTTCATCATCGTGAAATCGGGACTCTCGATGATGTGCTTCTCCGTCGGCTTGTAGCGATCGAAGAAGCCGCCGGTAATGTAGGCTTTGTGGATCTCGAGCGGGTTCCCGTAGGCGTCGTCCTGGAAGATGTCGTACAGGGGAACGACGATGATCAGGTGTTTGAACTGGGTGAGTGCCCGGCGCACCACGTAGTGGATCTCACGCGGCGTGAGGTGCTCGATGACGTCACCGAAGATCGCCACTGAGTGGGACGTGGCGTTCCGGTCGACCCATTCCTGTAGCAGGCAGTGATCGACCTGGTCGTATATCGTCCCGCCGCGCAGCATCTTCGCGGTCTTCTCGAAGCCCTCGACCGCAATGAGCTTGCAATCCTTCCCCAACACCTGGCGCACCAGCTCGCCGTTCTTGCCGGCGCCGGCGCCGAAGTCGACGACCTCTTGCGGAGCCAAGGTCCGCAGTTGTTGTGCGACGATGTAGTCGCAGAGCCAGGTGCTGGCTCCGTACTGTTCCGTGTCCTGGATCTTGTCGTCCTGGCGTTGACCGCTCTCGTTCGCTTGCATGGATGTCGCCTTGTTTTAGCGATTGGGTTGATCGGTACTCGTCAGCTCCTTGCGTAACCTGCGCACCACGGCGCTCCATGTGAACTTTTCCTCGACCAGGGCTCGTCCGGCCGCACCCATCGAGCGCAGCCCGTCCGGATCTCTCAACAGACCGATGAGTTGCTCCGCCAGCGCCTGGACATTACCAGCCGGTACCAGCGCCCCGGTACGTCCGGGAGCGACCATTTCCGGGAACGCCCAGTCATCGGTCAGCACGGCGGGGATGCCGTGGGCCATGGCTTCCAGCGGCGCGATACCGAAGGGCTCATAGAGCGAGGGCAACACGAACAGGCTTGCGCCCTCCAGGACTTCCCGGAAGCGTCGCATCTGCTCGGTGTTGGTCTTGGAAAGAAAGCCGAGATAGACCACCCCGGCGGAATATTGGGCAGGAATCGTGAGTTGGCGCGGTCCGACGATAGTCAACTCGGCCGCCGGATGCACTGCCCGCACCTGCTTGAACGCCTGCAGGAGTTGCACCCCGCCCTTGCGCTCGAAGTCGGCCCCGATGAATAGCAGCCGCTGCGTGTCGTACCGCTTCGCGGTCGGCAGTTCAGGCAGCGATGTCAGGTTGATTCCCGCGCCAATAGTCGTCACGCGCGCGGGCTCGACACCGAAGTGCTCGATGAACATGCCCCTGAGGTAGTCGCTCATCGTGAAGATCATGTCAATGTCGTCGTAGACACGGCGCTCGTAGTCGAACGCGCGCTGCACCCGCCGCTTGGAAATATTGCGCGGAAAATGCGGGCTGTGAATAGCCTGCGCCAGGTTGGCGTCGTGGTACGAGAACAGGCGCGTGGTGGGCCGCAACAAGGGCCGCAAATGGTAAATGCCGCCGATTTGCAGCACGTCGCATTCGTGGTCCGCGCCCTGGAGCGAGCTCCCGATCAACCGGCTCAACAACCGGTAGTAGCCGGTGTCCAGGTAGAACTTCTGACGCCAGAGGCTCCGATCGGGGGAAAAGTTGCGCAACATCAGGGGGATACGCCGCGCCGGCGGGGCCTCCACGCCGAAGGCGCGGTGCAGCATTCCCTGGCGCCCACACTCGCCGAAGAAGAACCGGCTGCTGCCCGACCAGGCATTCTCGGCATACGGGTCAGTCCCGATCAGCCCGCTCCCCATCACGCCGACCAGCTTCCGCGGCATCATGGGCGTTGGCACAGCCTGTCGTAGAGGGAGGCCAGGGTGCTGAAGCACCGCCGGGCGGAAAAGCGCTCCAGCGCTTCGGGCTGAAACACGGCGGCCGTATTCCGGGTGGGGTGTTCCAGGAACTTCGCCAAGGCGTCGGCGAGTGCCTGCGCATTCGCGGGCGGGACGATAACGGAGGGCGTGTCGCTCAAGGTCTCGCGCAGCCCGATGCAATCGGTGCCGATGACCGGCGTGCCGGCGACCATGGCCTCCATCGCCAGCAGGCCGCTGGCTTCCCACAACGACGGCATGACGAGACAGTCGATCCCTTTCAGGATGGAGGCGATCTCCGGATGATAGGGCCAGAATGTGAAGAAACCGTCGAGCCCCATGGAAGTCACCCGCTCACGGTCTTCCCGTAGGAAGCCCCCTGACCCGACGGCGAGGACACGCATCCGCTCCGGGCTGACGCCGCGGCTCTTGAGCATGCCTACCGCTTCCACCAGGTAACGGAAGCCTTTCTGGGCCATAAACCGGCCCAGGAAGCCGAAGATCATCGTCCCCGGCGCGCAGCCGAGTTCCTGCGGCACTTCACGCCGCGGCGCTCGTACGATCAGGTCGGTATCGACGCCGTGCGGGATCACGGTGGATTTGCGGCGGAGGCTGCGGAACCAGGGATAGGTACTGAGCAGGTTGTCACGCGAATCGGCCGTGACACAGTGGACGTGATTGGAGCTGGCCAGTCCGAATCCGAGCCCGAGCTTGCGCGCCTGGCCGGTGAGCCCTGCGAACTGGCCATCCAACAGCACATCGTGAACGGTGAGGAGATGGCGGGCCCGCGTCAGCTCGCAGGCCGCGGCTGTCACGGACCCTGAAATGAAGCCGTGTGAGTGCACGAACTGCGGCTTCTTGCGGCGAATTTCGGCGAGCACGGCGCGGGCTATCGCACTCGAAGAGGAACCGCACGGGGTCCACTCGAGGCGCCGGGTAGTCAGATTCAGGTAACTTTTCAGGTCCTCCTCGTCGGGCGCCACGAGGGTGAAGGCGTAACCCTCCAACGCCGGCGCTTCGAACAGCGCGCGCAGGTAGGTACGTATTCCTCCAACGGGCCAGCGCGCGACGGCTACGACACGGCGCTCGGGCTGCCGACTCTGTTGAGAGGGATATTGCAAAGCCAAGGATATCGCTCCAGTCGAATCACGTCAGGCCGGCCAGTCGGCGGCAATGGCCCAACAGGGCGGCGGCACTGGCTGCCCAGTTCGCACGCAGCCTGTTTGCTACGCCACCGACCCGTTCCCCGATCCCGGCAGAGTCACTCGCCAGGGACTCTATCGCGTGGGTGAGGCCTGCTACGGAGTTGGGCACGAAAACCGCCGCATCGGTGAACAATTCGCGACTGGCGGGGTTGTCGGACAGGATCACCGGCTTGCCGGCCGCGACCGCCTCGTAGGCGCCACAGACCAGGCAGTTGTCCATCAGTGTCAGATCGAGGATCGCATCCGCTGTCAGGAGTAGTCGCCAGTATTCGCTCTCCTCGAGGAACCCCGTGTAACGGACATTCGGCGGCGTGCTGTCACGCAGGACCGGGTTTAGTTTCCGGAAGTTACCCGTGAAGGCAAACTCCGCGCGTCCCTGGGTGTGGCGCGCCGCCTCCAGGATCAAGTCCATCGGCTCGTCGGGCGCATATGTTGCGATCACGGCGACGCGCAGTTTGGTTCCCGGGGCACCACTCCAGGTGCTGTCGTGGCCCGTGGGAGCCGGGGATGGGGGAGTGTCGGGAATCGGGTCGTAGAGAACAAAGGGCTTGCCGCCTGCGCCCTCGACAATCCGTGCGAGTGCCGTGTTTGTCACAATTGTCAAATCGGCCGTCCGCAATAACCGTCGGGCAAGTCCCAGTGACCAGCGGCTGCGGCGGATGTAGGGCTCGACGGCCTCGTTGTGCGCATCTACCACCAGGCGGTATCTGAAAATCACGCGCATGAACACGGCAAACAGCGTGAGTGCCAGAGATGGGTTTTGAACAACAACCAGCCGAGGCCGGCGCGCTAGCAGTAACCCGAGGGTTCGAGGGACGAAGCTCAGGTAGCGTGACGCTCCCCGACGGCTCGTCATGGTATGGAGCTCGATGCCCAGGCCTCGACACAGGCCCGTCATGCGACGGTGCTCGAACCAGTTGATGGCAATCGCCTTGTGCAGGTACTGCATGTCGTCGGGAGCTTCAGACAGCGCGAGAACCGGCCGGATTTGAAATTCTTTTAGTCAGGCGCACTGTCCTACGCACCAGACCGCCAGTCAGTCATTTGAACAGTATCACACGCCTTGCCCGGGTCTGTTGTGAATAGGGTCCCACTTCAACGGTTGCGCCGTTGGCTCTCCTGGGGCATAAAGGATACGCCGTTAACAAAGTGTAAGTATATTTGCCAAGCTGGGGTCCGCAGACGGCGCGGGGCACCCGGGCTGCCATGACAACCCACAATAATCCCTGCCGTGCCGAACAAGATTCGCATCGTTTTTCTGATCGACTACTTCCATCGGACCGGCGGTACTGAAAGGCATTTGGCCCTGCTCGCGGAGTGGCTGCAGAAGAGTACGTTCGAGTGCACTATCGTGGCACTCGACCTGGGCGCGAATCCGTTGCTCGACCGTTTGCGCGCCCTGGGTGTGCGCATCGCCGAAGTGCGTCTCGAGCGTCCCTACACACCGGGCGCGCTCGCCCGGGCGCCGCGCCTGGCCCGCCTGATCAAGGAGGCCCGAGCGGATATCGTCCAGACTTTTCACCAGAAGTCAGATACCTACGGTGCGATCGTCGCGCGCCTCGCTGGCGTCAAGCACATCATCTCGAGCAAGCGGGACACCGGGCACTTGAGGAGGCCGTGGCATTTTTTCCTGAACCGCCGGCTGCGTGGCTTGTTTGAGCGGGTGATCGTTGTCGCGGACGCGGTCGCCCAGACCGCCATGGCCAATGACGGCATCGATCGGTCCCGCATCGTCAGAATCTACAATGGAGTCGACACGGCGCGGTTTGCTCCCCCTGCCGCCGACGAAGCGCTCGCGGCCAGGCAAGCCGTCGGCGTCGGGCCGGAGGACTTTGTCGTCGGCATGGTCGCGGGATTCAGGCCGGAAAAGAACCACGACGTTTTCTTTGCTGCGCTGACGCAAGCGCTGCCTCAGATCCCAACTCTCAAGGCCCTGTGCGTGGGTGCCGGGCCATTGCTGGACCATTACCGCGAGGCTATTGGCAAAGGACCGCTCGCAGGCAGGGTCGTGTTTGCCGGGGACAGTGCCGAGGTGTCCCGTTACCTGCGGGCGATGGATGTCGGCTGCCTGGTACCGGGCAACAATGAGGGTTTCTCAAACGCCATATTGGAGAAGATGGCCACCGGATTGCCCCTGGTGGTCACCGATGTTGGTGGCAACGCCGAAGCCGTGGCCCAGGGCGTCAACGGCTTGGTTATCCGGCCAATGGACTCCCCGGCACTCACCGGGAGTCTCGTGGGCTTGTACCGCGACCCGGACAAGCGTCGCGCCATGGCGCGCAAGTCCCGCCAGATCGCGGAGGAAAAGTTCTCGCTGCGCGCCATGTGCGAAGAGCACGTGCGATTGTACAGTTCCCTGGTCCCCGCTCCGAGGGCGAGTGCTGCGGATCTTGCTAGCCTCAAAGGATGAATGGAGGCACCCGGGTTGGATCACCGTCCACGTCAAGTCTCGAATCCCTTGTCCGTGCGACAGTGGAGCGTCGATGAGTGGCTCAACTGTGAGTCGCAATGGACCGATCTGCTCACCCGTTCGGAGGCCGACCCGCTGTTCCTGTCGTGGGAATGGCTGACTTCCTGGTGGAAATCCTTCGGAGCGGATCTCGCAGCCGATCCCTGCATCCTGGCCTTCTACCGGGGCGACAGGCTCGTGGGCGCGGCGCCGCTGTACCGCAAGAGGGAGTTTCGGCGACGGGTCATTCCCGTGAATTCGGTGCAGCTCGTCGGTCTATCGTGGCGCGATTCCGAGCGGATCGTGTCGGAATACATGGATGTCGTCGCCGAGCCGGACCACGTCGAGTCGGTGCGCAGTGCCTGTATCGGCCAGCTCATCCGCGACGGCGGTTGGTCCGAGTTTTCGATAGGCTTCACGGCCGCTTCGAGCGAGTGGGCGGATGCCTTTTCCGATGTGGCTCGCTCCTGCGGTTGCTACGTGCGTGAGCTCGATTCCTCCATCAGCCACCAGGCCTCCCTCGGGGAGGGGTTCCCGAAGTACCTGGAGGGCCTGGGCCAGTCGACGCGGCGGAGCCTTTGGCACTTGCGCAAGCGCTTGAACTCACACGGCAAAGTAACTCTCGAGCGCGTGCCCGACGACGAGATCAGCAGCGCGCTGAATGATCTCAACCGCCTGCACCTGATGCGTTGGCAGCGAACGGCGTTCACGGGGCAGCGGCTTGCATTCCACGAAAATCTGGCTACGCGAATGGCTGCGCGCCGCCAACTCATCATGACCCGCCTGCGTGTTGGCGAGCGAGTCGTGTCGGTGGCATATGATATACGGGCGGGTGATCGCCAATATAACATCAAGCTCGGGTTCGACCCGACACTCAGCAGCCAGGTCTCCATCGGCCTGATCCACCTGGGCTACCTGCTGGAGGAGGCGGCGGGAGCGGGCGTCGTCATTTACGACTTTCTCGCCGGACGGGGTCGCAGCAGCGACTACAAGACACACCTCAGCCAGATCAGGATTGAGCTGCGCTCCATCCAGATGCTCAAAGGCCATCTCCTGCCGCGCCTCTATAAATGGCATGATCAGCTCACTCACGGTCTGCGGCATGCGCCGTAGAACTTGTGGCGCTGATCACGTATGTCGTTGACGCATTGAGATAAATTGTCCGGCGGGCGTCCTTCGGAGCAGCCCGCCCGAACCCTCCAACGAAGAAAGTGCGATGAAACCCGAAGCCGTGGTGTCGGTCATCATTCCCGCTTACAACGCGGAGAAGTTCCTGGGTGAATGCATCGATAGCGTGCTCGCCCAGGCCTGGGCCCCGCTCGAGGTGATCGTCGTCGACGACGGCTCCACCGACAGCACGGGCGAGGTGTGCCGCCGCTACGGTGACCGGATCCGCTACGTCCGGCAGGAGAACAGTGGTAATTGCTCCTCGCCGCGCAATCATGGCTTGCGGCTCTCCTCGGGCTCGCTGGTCGCGTTTTTCGACGCCGACGATGTGATGAGCCCCGACCGCATCAGCTCTCAGGTGGATTTTCTGAGTCGCCATCCTGAAGCGGTGGCTGTGCTGTCCGACTATCGCAATTTCACCGTCGGTGCCGGTCCGGCCGGCAACAGCCACTTCGAGACCTGTCCGATTTTGCGCCGTTCCTGCGGGTTCGACACCGGCGGGCAGGAGATCGCGTTGGATGGTGCCACGTTCCGCTGGATCCTCCCGCAGGAGAACTTCTCCAGCGCCTGCGCCCCGATGTATCGGCGCGAGGTGTTGTTGCAGGCGGGGGGCTACGATGAGTCACTGCGCGCCAGCGAAGATTTCGATCTGAACTACCGTATCGCCCTGCATGGCGTGTGGGGCATCCTGAACCGCGTCGGCTTCATGCGGCGGCTGCACGACATGAACATGTCCTGGGACAGTCCGCGCATCGTGGAATTCAAGATCCGCAGCCGTCGCAAGCTGTTGGAGATGGAGTCCGCCCCGCGCCAGCGCGCCGTGTTGCGCCGGGCCCTGAGCGAGCTGCATCGGGCCGCGGCATTTTTCCGAGCCCGCTCGGGCACCGGCTCCTGGAGCGGTGAGCTTGCCGCGAGCATGTGGTTGCAACGTATCCCGACACCGGGGTGGCTTGCCGACGTGCTGCGGTGTGTCCGTTACTCCTGGTTGCGCCGAGGGAGCACTTCGCCCTGATGATGACTGCGAGCATCCGCTGGTTTCCCGGGTCATTCGTCAATGGCTGACACGACGGCATCGAAACTCATGCGCAGCGGAGCGTTCCGCGTAGCGCACACGGCCCTGGCCACCGTGGTCGGGTTCTTCATGATGCCTTTCTATGTCTCGCATCTCGGCGAGCATTGGTACGGCATCTGGTTGACGATCGGCAGCCTGGTCGCCAACTACTATCTGCTGGATGTCGGCCTGGCGGGTGCCGTAACCCGCAACATCGCCGAAGGCGTCGCCCGCGAGGACTCCTTGCTGGTGAACCAGGTGGCCAACACGGCGTTGAGCATATACCTGGGCATCGCTGGATTTCTCTTGCTGGTAACCGGGGTCCTGGCGGCGTGCGCGCCGCTCATCGTCTCCAGCGGTGATTCAGACGTGATCCGCCAGTTGATCGCGGTAACCGGTATAACGTTCGCCATCAATTTCCCCTTCAACGCCTTCAGCGGCATCATCCAGGCGCGCGTGCGCTACGACCTGCTGTCCTTCATCCAACTGGGAACGCTGATCCTGACCACTGTCGTGACGGTCGCGGCCATCCTGCACGGTATGGGGGTGTTGACCCTGGCGTATGTCGGGCTCGGCTCGGCGCTGGTCACCAACTACATGTTCCTGCACGTCGCCCGCGGCCTGTATCCCGACTTGAAGATCGATCCGCGGATGTTCGATCGCACCACGGCGCGGCACCTGTTCGGCTACAGCATGTGGTCCTTCGCCATCCAGATGGCGGAGCAGCTGCGCGCGCGTGTCGATCCGCTGATCGTCGCCGGCACCTTCTCGCCCGCAATGGTGACGCGCTACTCGGTCGGATCGCGTCCCGTCGGGCTCGCGTCCGAGTTTCTGTATCGCGCGACGAATTTCGTGACACCGGTGCTCACACGGCTGCACGTCAGGGAGGACAAGGCGCGCTTGCAGCGGGCGCTGGACATGCTCGTCAGGATCAATGTCATATTGATGCTGTTCGTCGCCGGCATGCTGGTGGCCGTCGGCGAGCCCTTCATCGAGCGCTGGATGGGTCCTGGCTTTCAGTGGTCCGTGCTGGTGTTGTACGCGCTCGTGCCCGCGCGGGCCATCGAATTCATCCTGAGCCCGCTCGACAGCGCCCTGTACGCGACGGCTCAACACCGCCTGCTGGCCATCACCGTGTCAATCGAAGCAGTTCTGAAGCTCGCCGGATCCTTCGCCCTGATCCGCTACGTCGGCCCGATGGGGGTGGCGCTCGGGACCTCGCTGGCCACTGTTCTGGTGCGGGTTTTCATAACCGCGCCAATGTCTTGCCGCTTGCTTGGAATCCGGTTTCGCGAATTCCTGGCGAAGCAGGCCGGCGGGGTGTTGAGCGCGAGCTCCCTGATGGTGCTGGCAACTTATGTTGCATGGACGCGTTTTACACTTAGGACTTACGTCGATCTGACGGTATTTGTTACAATAGCGGCCATGTTTTACATGCCCATAATGTTATTTACGGGCCTCAGCGCGGATGATCGCGCCGAGCTCGCGAGGGGCCTGCCGCAGCGTTGGATCCGGCGCCCGACCGAGCGCGCGACTTAACCGGGCCATGGTTACCGTGTCCGTATTAGTGCCGGCGTACAACGCGCAGAGCACATTGCGTGAGACGGTCGAGTCCGTGCTCAAACAAACTCACCGCGACCTGGAAGTCATTATCGTCAACGATGGCTCGAAGGATGCCACGCTCGAGGTGGCCAACGAGCTGGCGCGCGAGGACGCGCGCGTGCGGGTGATCGATCAGCCCAACGCCGGGGTGGGTGCCGCCCGCAATCGCGCTCTCGCCAGTGCCACGGGCCGTTATGTTGCCGTGATCGATTCCGACGACCTCTGGGTCGAGGACAAGTTGGAAGCGCAGCTCGCGCTCGCGGGCGAGCGGGTCGTCGTCATCGGCGGCGTGCGCCGGTTCCGCACCGAGGCGGGTAACCGCGTCTGGGGCATGGAAACACTCCCGCCAGCGTTCCGGCCGGACGTGCCGGCCTGGTTGAATGTTGCATTGTTGCCATCCACCAGCATGGTTCTCATCAACACCATGCTGGCGCCGCGCGCCTGCGTGGAGCAGGTCAAGGGTTGGAATGAGCAGCTCAGGACCGCGGAGGACTGGGACTTGTGGTTGCGCCTGGCGTGCCACTGCACGTTCCGCTTTATTGAGCGGCCTTTGCAGATGTACCGCAAGCATTCCGCCAGTCTCACGGCCGACAAGTCGCCTGCCTGGGGTGTCGAGCGGCATATCGAGATCCTGCGCGCCTTCGCGGCCGACGGGAGCGGTATACCCCGTTCCCACATAACACGCGCTACGATTGTGCGGTTGCTCGAGGGAGCGGCCGTGGCGACGTGGTCGCATGACACCAAGGTTGCGGTGAGCGCCCTGCTACGGGCCGCGGCGCATCCGCAGGCCTGGACGATGGCCGGGTTCTACCGGCAGACCGCGCAGACTGTCCTCGATAGCTGCCGCTTTTATGTTGATTCCTCACGGATGAGGGCGCCACTATGACTGCAGGGAATCAAGAGCGTGCGCCGCGTGTGAGCGTGGTGACCCCGTTTCATAACACGGCCGCGTACTTGCAGGAGTGCATCGAGAGCGTCCTGCGGCAGACGTACGAGGACTTCGAGTACATCCTCGTCAACAATGCGAGCACCGACGGCTCGCGCGAGATCGCCCTGCGCTACGCGCAGGCGGACCCCAGGGTCAAGCTCATCGACACGCCGCAGCTCTTCCCCCAGGTGCAGAACTATAACTTCGCCCTGAGCAAGATCGCGCCGGAGTCGGAATACACCAAGCTCGTGCAGGCCGACGATTGGATCTATCCGGAGTGCCTGGAGAACATGCTCGAGGTGGCGCGCTCCGATAGCCGGATCGGGTTGGTGGGCTCGTTCTACCTGCAGGGCAGCCAGGTCGCCGGCTGGGGATTGCCCGTGACAGCCCACCGTTATTCGGGGCGGGAAATCTGCCGCTACCAGCTCTTCGGCGGCCACTTCCTGTTCGGCTCCCCGACCACGGTGCTGTATCGCTCTGACCTGGTGCGCAGCCGCCCGGCGTTCTACGCTGAAGGGCGCTACCACGAGGATACGGACATCTGTTACGACCTGCTCGAGTCGAGCGATTTCGGGTTCGTGCACCAGGTGCTGAGCTTCCTGCGCACCGAGAACGATTCCATCATGAAGTCGGCCTCCCAGTTCAACCCCTGGATATTGGATCGCTACACTGCGCTGTACCGCCACGGCCCGAAGTTCTTGAACGCGGATGAGTTCAAGTGGCGCAAGCGGGCTCTCGACAAGGAGTACGCGCAATTCCTGGGCAAGGCGCTACTGCGCTGCCAGGGCGCACCGTTCTGGCGTTATCACCGCAAGGGTCTGAAGACGGTCGGCCAGGATCTGCCGTGGGCACGGCTCGGCCTGTTCCTGCTCAACGACGCGCTCAACCTCGTCATGAATCTCAAGGCGACGATCGAGCGCGCCTGGAAATTTCTGGTGCGCCACGTGCGGCGTCCTGCGAAGGCTTCCGAAGATCCGGCCGTCCTGGTGCACCTCTCGGAATCGCGGCAGCTACGCGATTAGGGAAGCGAACTGCCGTGTGAGGACGTCTGGCCACCCTTGCGGCAGTGGAGTGGGGCTTGGCGGGTTGGTACTGAGTCGCGCATGGACCAAGGAGAGTACCTCCTCGGTGGTGAAGGTGCTGATCTGGACCGTCTGCTCCAAGGTATTGCAGGCCTTCATCTGCTCGTCCACTTTCCAGTCGTAGGAAATCGCCACGACGGCAACCCCACAGGCTTGCGCGAGGATCACGCTGTGCAGTCGGCTCGCGATCAACAAGTCTGACTCCCCGACCTGCGAGAGGAAGCTCTCGATCGTGTCCGTGTCGATACGTTGGAGTTTGTTGCCGTAGCAGTCGGGACGCCGCGCGGTGACGGCGGCAACCAGGTCATCGACAGCATACACGTCCGCGGTGTCCGACCTGATGATGCGCACGGCGATGCGGTCGTCGAGGAGCGCTTCGATCGCGGCGGCGAGATTCATGATGTAGAGGTTGTAGGGCTCGATCGCAGCATCCGGCCACAGTCGCGGATGGCGCCAGGCGATCGGGCTGACCGTGACCGTGGCGTGCTGTCGGTCCCCGTGCCTTGACAGGTCGGCGCGCCACTGGGCCGCCATCCGCAGGTGGAAGGCCATGTCCGGTGCGAGCGTCGCACTGTGGCAGTTGAGAGTCGACCTGACTGTTTGCAACGAGCGCGGGTCGCGCGCACTGACATAACTGGCTCTCGCAAGGGCGTTGCGCAGAAAATATTCGGACTCCCGGGTGCGGATGGAGCCGGTCCCGACACTGGCGAAAACGATTCGGGTCCGGCACAGCGCGGCCGCGAGCGACCATTTCCATAGCGACAGGGGATGGCCACGGGCGCCGCCCCAGTAGTCATCCAACTGGCCGCCGCCGGCAATGACCAGGAGGTCCATGCGCGCCATGTAGCGCAAACAGACCAGGAAGTGCGCGACCTCCAGCGTCGGGGCGAGGCAGGCGTTGATCCACTTGCGCACCCGGTACGGGAGCCACCGGTAAGATTCGATGCCGCTGTTGTCGGGAGCGGTCCTGGTGACCCCTGGCGGTACCGCCTTCCAGAGTCGCCAGAAGGAGCGGGCGGCGACCGGGTATTTGGGTTTCGAACGGGTCGTGAGCTCGACAGCGGGCTCCGCGTGGCGTTGCGCACTGTCGAACGGATTCAGCGTGATGAGCAGAAAATGGCACGGCTCGCGGCTGGCCGCGCGCAATCCCTCCTTGGTCGATTCGATGATTGCAGCGTCGCCGAGGTTCCCCCATCCGGACGGGTTCAGCAGCGCCACTCGCCTCAAGGGATGACCCGGACTTGCGGGATGGGCGAGACAAACTGGCCGCCCCACTCACGGATATAAGCACACTGGGTGACGATCTCTTCCGTGAGGTTCCACGGCAACAGCAGCAGGTAGTCCGGCCGCGCGGCCTGGATGGCCTCGGGAGCGAGAATGGGGATGTGGGCGCCCGGGGTGTACTTGCCTTGTTTGTAGGGGTTGCGATCCACCGTGAAGTCGAGGAAATCGGTGCGGATGCCGCAGTAGTTGAGCAGCGTGTTGCCCTTGCCGGGCGCGCCGTAACCGACGATCTTCTTGCCGGCGCTCTTGGCCTCGATGAGAAAGCTCAACAGCCGGCGCTTGGTCGCGCGCACCTGCTCGCCGAACTGGCGGTATTTCTCGAGCGTGGCGAACCCTTCGGCGATTTCACGGCTACGCAGCGCCAACACCGGCTGGCCCACGGGCTTGGACCGGTCCTGCTCGTGGCGGCCGTAGATGCGCAACGAGCCCCCGTGAGTCGGGATTTCCTCGACATCGAACAGCGTGAGCCCGTGAGCGGCGAACACTTTCTCGACGGTGTAGAATGAAAAATAGCTGAAGTGCTCATGGTAGATCGTGTCGAACTGATTCTGCGCCATGAGTTGATAGAGGTGCGGGAACTCCATGGTGATGACGCCGGTCGGCGCCAGCAGGATTTTCATGCCCGCGACAAAATCATTCAGGTCGGGTACGTGCGCGAGCACGTTGTTACCCAACAGCAGGTCCGCATGGCCGTGCTGGGCTGCGACTTCCCGCGCGGTGTCGCGTCCAAAAAATTTCACGACCGAACGGATGCCTTTGCGCTCTGCTTCCTTGGCTACGTTGGCAGCCGGCTCGATGCCCAGAACGGGAACGCCCTTGGCCACGAAATGTTGTAGCAGGTAGCCGTCGTTGCTCGCGATCTCGACAACACGACTGCGCGCGCCGATCTGAAAGCGCTGTTGCATCTGCTCGCTATAACGCCGCGCATGCTCCACCCAGCTATCCGAGTACGACGAGAAGTACGCGTACTCGCTGAAAATGTCGGCCGGGGCGACGAATTCCTCCAGCTGCACCAGGAAGCACTTCTCGCACACCAGCGCGTGCAGCGGGTAGAAGGGCTCCATGTGGTTGAGTTGTTCCTGCGTGATGTGCGTCTGGCACAGCGGGGACATCCCCAGGTCCACGAAAGTGTGGCGCAGTGGGGCCGCGCAGAACCGGCAATGGGCGTTATTCGTAGACATGCCATGGATTCCTAAGTTGACAGGGGACTGTAGCTTTGGCGCGTCGCATCCGACGATGCGCTCCGTCACAACCCGAAGGCGAACAGGTTGAGGCCGGAGGTGACAATGATCGTCTGTTGCCCGTCGACCTCAACGGAGATCGGGGGCGCGAGGGTGGTGCCTCCCAGGAATGTGCGCCAACGCTCAGCTCCCGTCCTGGAGTCGAGCGCGAAAACGAAGCCGCCGGAGCAGCCGAACACCAGGTTGCCCTGGGTGGCCATCAACCCGCTGAGTCCGAAATCCAGCAGCGGTGGCGAGCGGTATTCCCATACCAGCTCGCCCGTCCCCGCGGCGAGCGCTCGCACGACCGGTGTCTGGCTCGTGACGGTGGCCGCCCCGCTGCCGACATACAATTGCGCTTCCGTGCGATGGACCTGCGCCGGCGGCGACTTGGTGAAGACCGAGCTGCTTTCCGTGGCGTGGACCCAGAAGAGCTGCAGATGGGGATCGTAAGCCGGGGCCTGCCAATTGACGCCGCCACCGACGCCCGGAAAGGTCAGGCCGCCTTTCTCCGTGACTTGTCCCGTGGCGGCCAGTATCGGTCGTCCATGGCTGTCGAGCCCCTGGGCCCAGTTCTGCTTCACGAAGGGCCTGGCCCCGAGGAACTCGCCAGTGAGGCGATCGAGTACGTAGTAGAAGCCGTTCCGGTTCGCCCACAGGATGACCTTGCGTGGTGTGCCCGCGACCGGCAGCTCTGCGAGGACGGGGGTCTGGCTGGAGTCCCAGTCGTGCTCGTCGTGGGGTGAGAACTGGAAATACCAGGCGAGCTCACCGGTATCCGGGTGCAACGCGATGACACTGTTGGTGAACAGGTTGTCCCCGGGGCGCAGCTCCCCGGCATACACGGGCGAAGGGTTACCCACTCCCCAATAGATCAGGTTGGCCTCGGCATCGTAGCTTCCCGTCATCCACGTCGGGCCACCACCGCCGCGCCACGCGTCCGATTTCCAGGTCTCGTGGCCTTTGGCACCGGGGGCCGGGACGGTGTCGAACTGCCACAGCTTGTGCCCGTTGGCCGGATCGAAGGCCACCAGAAAGCCGCGGATACCGAATTCCCCGCCGGAGATTCCAACCACGAGCGTGTGTCCGAACCCCAACGGCGCCCCTGTCAGCGAATAACCCTGAGCCGGATCGACGACCGGAACGTCCCATTTGACGTCGCCGCTGCTCGCATCGAGCGCTACGAGATGCCCGTCGAGCGTACCGAGGAACAGCGTGCCCGAGATGATCGCCAGGCCGCGGTTTACGCGCCCACAACACAAGGGCAGCTTGTCCGGCAGATGCCGGCCGTACTGCCACAGCCGCTCGCCCGTTTTGACGTTGATCGCAATGACGGCTTCAGTCGGCTCGGTAATGAAGAGCACGCCGTTGGCTACCAGGGGAGTGCCTTCCAACACCATCTCGTTGGCGGAGAGCTGGCGCGCCCAGCGCAACTTCAAGTGACTCACGTTGTCCGAGGTGATTTGCGCGGAGTTGACGAATCGCTGACTCGAGAACGAGCGGGAGTAGGTCAGCCACTCGTCCGCGCGAGATCCGGCGTTGCGCAGGTCCTCGTCAGTGACTTCCACGTGGATCTTGGGCTCGGCGCGTGCCTGGCCCGTGGCGCTGGCCCGGCGTAGTGAGCGCAGGTAGCTCACCATCTGCCAGCGCTCGACCGCGCTGAGCCCTGTTGGAATCATCGCCGTTCCTGGCACGCCGTCGCGTAGCACGCGATAGATCGACAGGTCGCTGTCGCCGTTGCGATAGCTGCGCTCCACCAGGGACGGGCCGCGACCGCCCCGAGCGTCGCTGCCGTGGCAGACCGAGCAGCGCTGCCGGAAAATGTCCGCGCCGTGCTGGAGGTCCTCCGGGGCACCGTACGGGCTCACCAACGCCGCCTCGAGACTGCGGCCCTCCTCGACGGCATCTTCCGTGCTGAAGCGGCCTCCCGGCCTGATGATGGCGCCCAGCTCCGACCAGCTCAACTCCGGTATGGCGCCGCTCGCTTTGCTGGAGATGAGTTGCCAGCGCCACCGCAGGGAAGACCAGTGGAGGGCCGTGGCAGCGGCGGCGATGAGTAGCACGATGAGGCCGGCCACGGCCAGGTGCGTGAGGACTCTGCGGCGACTCATGATGCCGAAGCCGGCTTACTCTGGGGCTCCAGTATCAGTACGGCATCGCCGTCGAAGGGCGCGCTGAAATCGACACGACTCCCGCCGGAGGTCGGTTGCCCCGGGACCAGCCGGCCGCTCGCGGGATCCAGCCACTGTGTGCTGAGCGTTCCCTGGCTGCCGCCCAGGTCGACCGTCACCCGCCCGGAGTCGGTGTCGGGAAGATATACGACGTATCTCCCCGACTGCGGGTCCGCCAGGGCATAACCGCTGGAAACGCTGTGCGTGTCGGCTGTTGGCAGCATGCGATGCAGGTCGAAGCGTCGTGACATCTGCACTATGAAGCCCATGTTACGCCGCAGATCGACCCAGGTTGGATCGTTGAAGTTGAAACCTTCCCCCCCAACACCATAGCCGGCTCCGTCATAGCCGTCCATGAAGATGGGATTTTCGCCGCGGGTGAAGGACTTCCAGACCCACGCGCGGTCGCCGCATTTGCCGCACAGATGGTCGGTGTCCGCGATGACGACCTTGACGCCGGTCGCGAGCGGCCGATCCTTGATATCCCCGTTGGGGGAAATCCAGTCGGCGTGGCTCGACAACAGGTCGGTATTCTCCCCGTTCGGCCAGGTTACCGTCATGCCGACCGGGTGCTGCTTGGGCTTGGTGGCTTCGTACGACTTGATCAAGTCGATCATGTGGTACTGCCAGTTCTGCGAGCCCTGGCTGCTCTCGTTGCTGATCTCGTAGAGGACGTTGTCTAGATCGTTCACCGTGTCGATCATCTTGCGGACGTAGGCTTCCTGGAACGCAGTCACGGCGGGAACGAGCAGCTCCTGGGTCTCCTCGCCGCTGTCATCGCCGTTGGGGTCGCCGTTCACGCCGTTGATGTTGTTGGCGGGATTGAAGGGGTGGCCGCGCCAGGGGTTGTTCTTGTGCAGCGGCCCCTTGGCCTTGGCAACGCTCCAGCCGTTGAACAGCATCACGGAGACGTAGATGCCCCGCGCTTGGGCCTCCTGCACCCGCTCGCGTACCCGGTCGAAGTAGGCCTGGTTGAGTTTTGTCAGGTCGAATTTCGGCTGGCCGTCGTTGGCGTTGCCTGGCCCGGTGCGCAGGTAGGCCGTCTCGGGATAGAACCAGTAGTTCTCGTCCGGGGTCTCGAGCGTCCAGCGCGCCTGTTCCCACATGTAGAGACGGAAGAAGTCATGTCCATTGGTCTGCAGGAAGTCCAGGTACTTACCGTAGTCGAAGCGTGGCGGCGGCCGGCCGCCGCCGTTGTCCTGCAGATTCGACCACGTGTGTGAGCCGGAAAGCAGCACTGCCTCGCCCGCGGCGTTGTCGAAGTAGCGGCCGTTGGAACCAACATGGAGGAGGCTGGCAGGGCGGGTGAGGGGATGGTCCATGAGCGGCGCCCCCGTTGCGGCGCCCTTGCCGGCATGGCAGCCGGCGAGCGCGAAGGCGGCCGCGGCGAGCCCGAGGGCCAGAGCGGCCCTGTTTCTGATTTTATCCGCCATGAGATCTTTTCGGCCGACCTTATACATGAACCCCTGCCCGTGGCATTATTAGAAATTGTGACGGGTGCCCGTCAATGACGCGGCGCCCTATCTATGCTCAGGGAGCTCAGGGCCTGATGTCCAGAGCGCACAGGGTCGGACCGCTTCCCCTCGGTCGGGGCTAAAAATAGCGACAAAGGCCCTCGCAGGGCAGCGCTCTGCAACCATCCAGCTTGTTGACGGAGAGAAGTCGATGCGGGTATTCGTCACTGGAGTCAACGGCTATATCGGCGCGTTGCTGGGCCCCTACCTGATGGAGCGTGGCCTGTCGGTCGTAGGGCTCGACGTCGGCTACTACCGTGACGGTTGGCTCTTCAGCGACAACAAGCGCCTGGCGCTGCAGCCGTACACCATCAACAAGGACCTGCGCGACATCTCGACCTCTGACGTCGAAGGTTGCGATGCCGTGGCACACTTGGCGGAGCTCTCGAACGATCCACTGGGCCAGAACAATCCCCAGGTGACGCACCAGATCAATCATAAGGGCAGCGTTGCCTTGGCGGAAACGGCCCGCAAGGTAGGCATCCGTCGCTTCGTCTACACCTCGTCCTGCAGCGTATACGGAGCAGGAACCGGTGATTTTCTGGACGAGACTGCGTCGACCAACCCGCAGACGGCCTATGCGGAATGCAAGGTCCTCGTCGAGCGGGATGTCGGCAAGATGGCGGACGATGACTTCTGCCCGGTTTTCCTTCGCAACGCGACCGCGTATGGCGCCTCGCCGCGCATGCGTTTCGACATTGTCATCAACGATCTCAGCGCCATGGCGCACACGACCAAGCGCATTGCGATGACGAGCGACGGCAGCCCCTGGCGTCCCGTCGTACACGTGAGTGACATCTGTGAGGCCATCTATCGGTCGCTGGTCGCGCCCGAGGATGCCGTCAGGGGCAAGATCTTCAACGTCGGCCAGAGCTCCGAGAATTACCGCGTCCGCGAGCTCGCGCAGATCGTCGCGAACGAGTTTCCCGGTTGCGAGCTCAGTGTCGGTCCCAGCGGCGGCGACAGCCGCAGCTATCGCGTGAATTTCGATAAGATCCACCGTGAGCTGCCGAATTTCCAATGTAGCCACACGGCGCGCAGCGGAGCACGCGAGCTGCGGGAACTGTTTGAGCGGATCCAGATGGCGCCGGAGACCTACCAGTTCCGCGCGTTCACCCGCCTCAAACAGCTCAAGTATCTGCAGGGAACCCAGCAGATCGATACCGATTTCCGGTGGCGCTTCAGATGAGATTCCAGCCACTCGACATCCCCGGTGCTGTGCTCGTGAGCATCGAGCCCCATCGGGATGCGCGCGGCTTCTTCGCCCGTAGTTTTTGTGTCGAGGAGTTCGAAGCACACGGGCTGCCTCGCGAGGCGGTGCAAGCAAGTATTTCGTACAACGAGAGACGCGGTACCGTACGGGGCATGCATTTCCAGTGGCCGCCCTCCCGCGAGGGCAAGCTCGTACGTTGTGTCCGCGGCGGCGTGCTGGACGTGCTGCTGGATCTGCGCCCCGCATCCCCCACTTACCTGCAACACCGTGCTGTGCGCCTCGACGAGGACAATCGCGACGCGGTGTTCATCCCGCACGGCATCGCGCACGGCTTTCAGACGCTTGCCGACCGTACTGAAGTGCTTTACCAGATGACGGACATGTTCGCGCCCGATCTGAACGCGGGTGTGCGCTGGAACGATCCCGCCTTCGGCATCCAATGGCCCGTCGAGCAGATCGTGATCAGTGATCGTGATGCGCAGTGTCCCGATTTCGATCGGCTACGCTTCGAGGGTGAGCTCGAGCAACGTAACAAGACGGCACGCTGATGGCTTCGATCGGTCACGAGCTGTTTGACTTCGCCAGTCGACTCTATCCGATTTGCCGCAGCATCACGGGCAACGGGCTGCGCGAGACCCTCGCGCTGATCAAGTCTCGCGTGCCGCTCTTGACGACGACCGAAGTGCCCAGCGGCGCGAAGGTGTTCGATTGGGAAGTGCCGCTCGAGTGGAACATCGAGGGCGCGCGACTCATGGCACCGGACGGTGCCAAGGTCGTGGATTTCCGCGACCACAACCTGCACATCGTCAATTATTCGGAGCCGGTGAGGGCCACCCTGCCGTTGGAGCAGCTCGCGCCGCGTCTGCATTCGATTCCGGAGCATGCGGATTGGATTCCGTACCGGACCAGCTACTACCGGCGCAACTGGGGTTTCTGCCTCAGGCATCAGCAGCGGGAACGCCTCCCCCCCGGAGAGTATCGGGTCGAGATCGATGCCTCACTCGCGAAGGGCTCACTCACCTACGGGGAAGCAGTGATCCGCGGGCGCTCGAGTGAAGAGGTTCTGTTCTTCGCGCACGCCTGCCATCCGTCACTGGCCAATGACAACACCAGCGGCCTTTCGATCGCGGTTGCCTTGGCACGCTGGCTCGCGAGCGAGCCGCGCCGTTACACGTATCGTTTTGTCTTCGCGCCCGGCACCATCGGGTCGCTGTGCTGGCTGAAGCGTAACGAGAGTCGTCTCGGCAAGGTTCGGCACGGCCTCGTGCTCGCGCTACTCGGCGATCCGGCACCCCTGACGTACAAGACCAGCCGTCGTGAGTCGGCCGATATCGATGTGGCGGCGAGTTATGTGCTGCCGACACTCGATCCGGCCGCGCGGATCATTCCGTTTTCTCCCTATGGATACGATGAGCGCCAGCTCTGCTCACCCGGCTTCGATCTGCCGGTCGGGCGACTGACCCGCTCCGTCAACGGGGGCTACGCCCAGTACCACAGCTCCGCGGACAACCTGGAGCTGATTCGCGCCGAATGCCTGCAGGAAAGCTACGAGGCCTGCCAGCGCATCGTCACGGTGCTCGAAGGGAATGGGCAATATGTTAATTTGAGTCCCAAGGGCGAGCCGTTGCTCGGCAAGAGGGGACTGTATGGCTCGACCGGCGGGCACAGCCCGGCCCAGCGCGAGCACGCCCTGCTATGGGTGCTCAATCAATCGGACGGGTCGCGCTCACTGCTGGATACCGCCCGGCGCTCCGGCATTGCCTTCGAGGTCATCCGGGATGCGGCCACGGCGCTGGAAAACGCGGGGCTGCTTGCCGAGCGGGAGGGTGCCAGAATGAAGCCGAAACGCAAGCGCGGTCCGGCCAAGCGAGTCAACCGAGGACAAAAAAAATGAAAGTGGTGCTGTTCTGTGGAGGTCTCGGCACGCGACTGCGCGAGCACTCCGACACCATCCCGAAGCCCCTGGTCACCATCGGCTACCGGCCGATCCTGTGGCACCTGATGCGCTACTACGCGCACCATGGCCACCGGGAGTTCATCCTGTGCCTGGGCTATCGGGGCGATCTCATCCGGGAATATTTTCTCAACTTCAACGAGGCGATGACGAACGACTTCACGCTCGTCTCGCCGGGATCGGACCCGAAGCTGACCGTGCACTCCCGCGACATGGAGGGCTGGAAGCTGACCTTCGTAGATACCGGGTTGCATTCCAACATCGGGCAGCGCCTGCTGCGCGTCCGCAAATACCTCGAAGGCGACGAAGTCTTCTTGGCCAACTACGCCGACGGGCTCTCGGACGTGCCGCTGGACCTGCTACTGAGCGATTTACAACGCCGTGACGTCGTGGCGAATTTTCTATCCGTGCGCAGCGCGCAGAGCTTCCACGCGGTGCATGCAAACCCGGAGGGCACCGTGACCCACCTCGGAACCATGCCGGAGCAGCAGCTGTGGATCAACGGCGGCTTCTTCGTCTTGCGCAACGACATTTTCAATTACATCCATGAAGGCGAGGAACTGGTCGAGCAGCCCTTCGGGCGGCTGATCGCCGAGCGCAAGCTCTCGACCACCCGTTGGGGCGGCTTCTGGCAGTGCATGGATACCTTGAAGGACAAGATCAGTCTCGATCGCATGGAAGCCCGCGGCGAATGTCCGTGGATGATGTGGGGGCGTCATCCCGCGACCGGCGCAAAATGACTTTCATGGTGCAGTGATATGACCGAACGTAGCTTCAGCAAGGGTAAGGCGCTCGCTGCCCGCGCGCGTTCCGTCATCCCTGGCGGCGCCCACACCTATGCCAAGGGCGACGACCAGTTTCCCGAGGGCGCCCCGGCGTTCATCGTCCGTGGCAAAGGATCTCATGTCTGGGACCTCGACGGAAACGAGTACATCGAATACAACATGGGCCTGCGTGCCGTAACCCTCGGGCACGCATACGATCCGGTCGTTGTCGCCGTGGCGCGCGAGCTCCCGTTCGGTACCAACTTCACACGTCCGGCGCCGATTGAAGTGGAGTGCGCGGAAGCCTTCCTGGAGGCCATCCCAACGGCCGAGATGGTGAAGTTCTGCAAAGACGGTTCTACGGCTGTGGACGCTGCCGTACGCTTGGCACGCGCGCACACGGGACGCGACCTCATCGGCATGTGTGGCGATCATCCGTTCTTTTCCACCAGTGATTGGTTCATCGGCACGACCGGTATGCCCGCCGGCATTCCAACGTGGGTGCGCGAATCGACCGTCAAGTTCCGTTACAACGACCTGGGTTCCGTTGAGTCCATGTTCAACGCACGCCCGGGCCAGATTTCCTGCCTGATTCTCGAGGCCGCGCGGACGGATGAGCCCGTGGCAGGGTTTCTCGAAGGTCTGAAGGCGCTCTGTCACCGCAATGGCGCCGTGCTGGTGTTTGATGAGATGATCACCGGCTTCAGGTGGCACCGCTCCGGCGCGCAGCACGTCTATGGCGTGACGCCGGATCTGTCCGCGTTCGGCAAGGCGATGGCCAATGGGTTTGCGGCCTCCGCGGTCGCTGGTCGTCGCGACCTGATGCAACTGGGCGGCATGGATCACGACAAGGAGCGAGTCTTCCTGCTCTCGACGACGCATGGCGCCGAGACTCATTCGCTCGCCGCGGTCATTGCCACGCTTCGTGTGTACAAGGAGGAGGATGTCACGGGCCACTTGCACCGCCAGGGCAAGCGGCTGCGCGACGGCATCGACCGGATCATCGAGGCGCAGCGCCTGCAGGGGTTCTTCAAGTGCATCGGCCGCGACTGCTGCCTCCTGTACGGGACGAATGATGCCGAGCGCAAGCCCAGCCAGGCGTTCCGTGCGTTGTTCCTCCAGGAAATCATCCGCCGCGGCATCATCGCGCCGGCCCTGGTGGTGAGTTACTCTCACTCGGATCGTGACATCGATGTGACGATCGAGGCGGTCGGCGAGGCGCTCGCTGTTTATCGCAAAGCGCTCGAGGACGGGGTGGACAAGTACCTGGTCGGCCGGCCGGTGAAGCCGGTGTTCCGCGCTTATGCGTAGCTAGCGCATGCTCGAGCTCCTCCTGCCCCGGATGCGGAATCGTCCGCTGCGCATTTTGTGCCTGGGCGCGCACTGCGACGACATCGATATCGGCTGCGGTGGCACGCTGCTGAAGCTTCTTTCGAGTGGCCGCTTCGAGGTGACCTGGGCCGTTCTGAGCTCGAACGAGCAGCGCGCGAAGGAGCTGCGTACGAGCGCGCGAAGCTTCCTACGCCGTGCCGCGGTCAGCAGGGTGCTCACCTACGAGTTCACTGACGCGTACTTCCCGGCCCAATACCAGCAGATCAAGAAGACTTTCGAGGAGCTCAAGAAGCTGCCGGATCCGGACGTGGTGTTCACGCATTGCCGCTTCGATCTGCACCAGGATCATCGCATCGTCGCGGAGCTCACCTGGAACGCATTCCGCCGCCACCTGATTCTCGAGTACGAGATTCCCAAGTACGAGGGCGGGCTGCAGACCCCGAACGTGTACGTGCGGCTCACTCGGCAGCAGGCCCAGGCCAAAGCCCGTGTGCTGTTACAATCTTATAGAAGTCAACACGCCAAGCCGTGGTTCCGGGCGGACACTTTCCAGGCATTGATGCGGCTGCGCGGCATCGAGGCTGGCGCGGGCGTTGAGTGGGCAGAAGGATTTCACGCCAGCAAGCTGTGCATCAGCTAGGCAGCTAGTGCCGCGTTTGTGAGATGTCTCTCGGGAATTCCTTTACAACCTGCTGTAAAGTTCGCCTTCGCCGGGCGGGTGCCCGGGCGCGGAGGTCTCCGAGGCAACTATGCGCGTCCGGCTGTTTGGCCAGTACGTCCACGTTTCGATCGCAGTGCTGGCGGCTGTTGAGTCCCTGATTTTTTTCGGCTCGATGCTGCTGGCGTATCGCCTGCGCTTTGCGACCTGGGCGCCGGGACCTCTCCCGGGCAATAAGACTGCGCTCTGGGTTAGCGCAGCCCTGTTCGGCGCGGCGAACCTGGTGAGCCTGCTCGCATTCGGGCTCTACAGCGCCCGACAGCGGGCGCGGACTGCCGGTGTTTTCGTACGTCTCCTGGCCGCTATCGCCGCTGCGAATGTCGTGATCGCGGCGGTGTTCACCCTCCTGGACATGTCACTCGGACGCGGTGTTCTGATTCTCTCGTCCTTTCTTTCATTGGTGGGCGTGGGGAGCGTACGAGGCGTTTTCGCGCGAATGGTGGACGAAAGTCTGTTCAAGCGCCGCGTGCTCGTTTACGGAGTTGGGCGTCGGACAGCAGCTATCGTCGGCTTGCGCCGGCGGGTTGACCGTCGCGGCTTCGAGATAATGGGTTTCGTGCAACCGGACGGTGAGAGCGTCGCTGTCCCCCCCGAACGGATCCTGGATGCCTCGCAGGGCATCCTGCATCTGTGTACGACCCTGGACGTTCAGGAGGTCGTGGTGGCGATGGAGGACCGGCGCCGCGGTTTCCCACTCCTCGGCCTGCTCGAATGTCGGCTCGCTGGCATCGAGGTGACCGAGTTACTCACCTTCCTCGAGCGCGAGACCGGCAGGGTGCGCATCGATGTCATGAACCCGAGCTGGATGATTTTCGGCGACGGCTTCCGACGCGATCCGTTGCGACTGTTTTCCTCGCGGACGCTCGACCTGGTGGCGAGCCTGACCCTGCTCGTCCTGTCCACGCCGGTGCTGTTGCTCACCATGCTCGCGATCAAGCTGGAGGAAGGCTGGCGAGCGCCGATCTTCTATGCTCAAACCCGTGTCGGACTGGGTGGGCAGCCGTTCACCGTGTTGAAGTTCCGCAGCATGCGCCTGGACGCCGAACGGGACGGCAAGGCGCAGTGGGCCCAGAGGAGCGACCCGCGCGTCACCCGGGTCGGCAACGTCATCCGCAAGCTGCGCATCGACGAGCTGCCGCAGATCATCAACGTCCTCATGGGCCACATGAGTTTTGTCGGTCCCCGGCCGGAGCGCCCACAGTTCGTGGCTGAGCTCTCGCAGAGGATTCCTTACTACGTCCAGCGACACTGTGTGAAGCCCGGTATCACCGGGTGGGCACAACTGTGCTATCCCTACGGATCGTCGGATCACGACGCGCTGGAGAAGCTGCAGTACGATCTGTATTACATCAAGAACAATAGTCTGTTGTTTGACCTGGCGATCCTGGTGCAGACAGCCGAAGTTGTGTTCATGGGTAAGGGCGCGCGTTGAGTCGATGATTCGGCAAGGAGAGCGATGAATGGCCGCCACGGGCTTGCAGCGTTGCAAGCTGCTGATCCTCGAGAACGATCGTGCCTTGCGGCGCGAGCTCGAAGGTATTTTTTCGGATCTGAACGTCACCTCGAGCGAGACGAGTGACCAGGCGCTCGCGCTCGTGCGTCGGATCGAGCCCGACGTCGTGTTGTTCGATCTCGGCACCGCCCGCGATCCCGCTGTCGCCGCGCAGAGCCTGGACCTCCTGCGGCAGATTCTCAATCTCGCCCCTGACATCAAGATCATTGCGATGACCGAGCACGATGCGCGCGAGCTCGCCGTCGCCGCCGTGGGACTGGGAGCCGCCGATTTCTATCACAAGCCGCTCGATGCCGGCGTGCTGTCCATCGTCGTGCGGCGCGCATTCCGCATCCGTGAGCTCGAGGAAGAGAACTGGCGGCTGCGCGAGCAGACCGGTGCGATGGCGCTGGAGGGTATCATCGGTGTGAGCGATGCGATGCGCTCGCTGTGTCGCTCCATCGAAAAGGTCGCTCCGACCAACGCCACCGTGTTGCTACTCGGTGATAGCGGCACCGGCAAGGAGTTGCTGGCGCGCGCCGTACACCGCTTGTCGGGTCGCTCGCATCTGCAGTTCGTCGCGATCAACTGCGCGGCCATTCCCGACACGCTGCTCGAAAGCGAGTTGTTCGGTTACGAGAAGGGCGCCTTCACGGGAGCCGCGAAGCGGACGCCCGGGAAGTTGGAAGCGGCCGACGGCGGCACGATCTTTCTCGACGAGATCGGGGAAATGCCGACCTCGTTGCAGGCAAAGATGCTGCGCGTGTTGCAGGAGCGGACCGTCGAGCGAATCGGCGGCCGCACGCCGATCCCGCTCGACCTGCGCATCGTGTGTGCCACGAACCGCAATCTCGAAGCGCTCATCGGCACCGGCCATTTTCGCGAGGACCTGTTTTATCGCATCAGCGAGGTGACGGTCCGTGTGCCGCCGCTGCGCGACCGCCAGGGCGACAGCCTGTTGCTCGCACAGTTCCTCCTCCAGGAAATGTCGACTCGCTTCAACAAGCCGACGCGGGGTCTCGCTCCCGACGCCATCCGCGCCATCCAGGCGCATCGTTGGCCGGGCAACGTGCGCGAGCTCGAGAACCGGATCAAGGGAGCGGTCATCATGGCCGAGGGCGCCGTCGTGACGGCGACCGATCTGGGTCTGCAAGACCCGGGTGATGATCCAGAGTATCTGAACCTGCGCGTCGCGAGACAGAGAGCCGAAGCACAGGCCGTGCGACAGTCGCTCGCCGTGGCGAAAGGCAATCTCTCCCGCGCCGCCGATTTACTCGGCGTTACGCGACCCACTCTTTACGATCTGTTGGAGAAGCACCGGATCGGGGCGGCCCAGTTCGGGCGCGCCGGGACGGCGGCGGCTGAGCCTGCGGCGGATCCCGCGGCGGAGCCCCAGGCGCCGGATGCGGCGCCCGAGTCCAAGTAGCCCTCAAAGCTTCGCAGTGATCTCGCCCGACAACGGACTTTCGAGGCCGTGGGCGTTGAACGCCGTTATGGCGAAGTAATAGGTTCCGCTCGGCAGGTTGTCGACCACGAAGCGAGTGAGTCCCGCGTTCTCGACCGCAACCGTTTGCGTGTACTCGGTCGACCTCGTGCCGTAGTGGATTTTGTAGCCCGCCAGGTTGGTGATGGGCGAGCCATCGCTGTTCTGCGTTGGCGGCTCCCAGCTGAAGGTGATACTGGCCGGTGTCCTTTGCGTCGCCGGCGGCGGCGTCAGTGCTGAAGCTCCACCCGTTGTCGAAGGGCTACCAGTCGAGCTTGCCGGTGCCGTGTCGGCCACCGTCGTTGCCGTGGTCGAGCCAGTGCCCGTGTTGCTTGCTGATGCCGCCGCGTCCATTCCGTCGTCTCCACCGCAGCCAGCGAGTGCGATCGCCAGGCTGCCAATCAAGGACGCAACAACAACACGACCCGCTCCTAACCCCCGTTCGGCCCTCTTCATCAAAACCCCCGAAAATGACTCATCGATGCCGGTCCAGGCCAGGACGAAGTCACAATCGGTAGGTTGCACGAGCGTGCAAAGCTGTGGGTTCAGCTCAGCCCTAACTCACGAGGCGGTGCGAATCACCCCGGCAACCCCGCTGTCATAGGCTTCGCGCCGTTAGACCGGTAGTTTTGCGCCCCCGCCTTTCAGCGGGTTTGCCCTTGTTGTCCTGCCAAGCCCAAGGGGCGTGGCACGACGGAGGAAGTAATGCAGCTGGCGTGCCAGCTCACCTAACAGGTTGATACTGTTGATATTAACAGCTTGAGCACAAGCTCAAGGGATAAGGGGCGGGAACGATTCTTGTCGGTGTCGCCCGACAACGGACTGTGCGGGAGATCCCAGGAGAGAGGGTAAGCGACTGAAAGCTAAAGGGAACCTCGCTGTCGGTAACTGCCGACAGCCAAGCTTGCTCAGGTGGGCCTACGGCGGCAGACGAAGCAGTGATCGGCGCCCAGGTGAGCTGTTTTCAAGGCTTCAAAAGCGACGCGGCGCAACAGCAGACCCTGTGTATCTATTTTGCGTACGGCGTTGATGTACGTGCTCAGCGTGCTGTACTCGAGCACATCGAGTCCCTTGCGCGCGAGCATCTCCTTGAGGGCCGTGCGTGTGAAGAGATTGATGTGGTGCGGTGGACAGACCATGTTCCACTTGTGGAGGCCGCGTAACCGCCGATGAATGCACGAGGGATTTGGCGTGGTGATTACGAGCAGGCCGCCGGGCGCGAGTCGCTCCGTCATCTCATGGAGGAGACTCGTCGGCTCTTTCACATGCTCCAGCACGTTGAATGAGGTGATGACGTCGTAGCGCCCGGTGACGGCCGACACGTCGCCTCGCAACAACTCCACACCGAATGTCGCGCGGGCGTAGTCCACTTCGGCCGCGGAGATCTCGATTCCCTCGGCCGGCATCCCGAATTCGTTGCGGGCCAGGTAGACGAAGTAGCCGTTGCCCGCGCCAACATCGAGAAGCTTCGGCGTGGCCATATGGCGTTGTATCGCGCTCAGGATATAGCGCCAGCGAAACCCCCACTCGCCCTCGATTTCCGCCTTCGTCTTGAAGGCCATGGTGTAGTACGAGGCCGCTTCGTACTGTGCGTGGCTGAATTCCAGGTCCGCCATGATGCAGCCGCAGGTCGGGCACGTATAAATGTCGACGCCGCTCTTGGGAAAGGCAAAGCGGGGCGTCGCGTGCCCGGCGTGAACGGCACAGTTGCGGAGCATGCAATTCCTCGAAGTCCCGTTGGAAGAGCGGAGTCGTAAGCGCGTCAGCAGGAAACGTGCCGCCGGCCACCCGAATTCGATGTCAGTTCGCAACATTGGAACTCGAGAACTGACGTGTGAACTAGCGCGAAAAAACCGCGGTTTTTGCTCGCGAGCCCGAATTTTTCGCGCCAGGTGTCGGCGGAAAGCGCCAAGGGTGACTTTCCGCCCATGGATCAGGACTCTTTATTGCTGAGGCTTTGTGTATTGGGGCCCCGGGGGGCCG
>Ga0268266_10000305_pt1 | contig 78003 bp, 65 predicted proteins | sample KBSS13metaG_FD_190356 | JGI IMG/M metagenome (GOLD analysis project Ga0268266, IMG submission 190356) | Switchgrass rhizosphere microbial communities from Kellogg Biological Station, Michigan, USA - KBS S1-3 metaG (SPAdes) (version 2) | ecosystem: Host-associated > Plants > Roots > Rhizosphere...
ACCAGGCTCGCTGCGGCAAGTCCGCCTTCGAATACCTCGAAGGCCACTTCCGCGAAGGGCTCGCCGAAGAACTCGCCTGGCCGCAGATCGCGGTCACCACCTTCGAGCGCGAACTGATGGTCGTCGACGCCGCCGGCGCCGACCCGCACGACTTCGCCGGCTACGACCTGGTGGCGGAGATCCTCGCGCGGCAGCTGGAAGACGGCTCCTTCGCCTACACGCCCGAAGGCACGCACGGCGAATCCAACGACACGATCTTCGCGATCCTCGCCCTCAGCCCGATCCACGAGCCGGCGGCCGCCGAAGCGGTCGTCGCGGCGCGCGAATGGGTCGTCTCCGCCCAGCTCGAAGACGGCGGCTGGTACTACGCGGGCGGCAACTCCTTCAGCGAAGTCGACATGACCGGCGCCGCGATCGAGGCGCTCGTCGCGGCGGGCCCGCCCGCCGAAGAACCGGCGCTCGGCGCCTACGAGGAAGCGATCGCCGGAGGCCTCGAATACCTCAAGAGCTCGCAGCTCGCCGATGGCGGCTTCCCGGCACGGCCGTCGGGGTCCGAAGGGGAAGGCGAATCGAACGTCGCCTCCACCGCCTGGGCGGTGCAGGCGATCTGGGCGGTCGGCCAGGACCCGGAAACGTGGACGACGGGTCCCGAAGCGCGCGAACCCCTCGACTACATGGAATCGATGCAGCAGCCCGACGGCCACATCCGCTGGAAGGCGAGCCAGGACATGAACGGGATCTGGATGACCGCCTACGTCACCCCGGCGTTCGCCGGCCAGGCGCTGCCGATCCCGCTCGCCGCCCGCGGCAGCCAATCCGCCCAGCGCGGCGAAGCGGCGGCCTGCCTGCAGACGGGAGACGAAGAAGGCGCGGCGCCCCGGCCGCAGGAAGGCGTCATCGCCGGCGGCGGCGGGCACCACGCGCCCGCCTTCAGCCGGCCGAAGGCGGGGAGCAAGGGCAGGACGCCCGGAGGTGCCCGGGTGGTGCGGGGCGAGGGCCTCGAAGCTCGGAACCACACCCCGGACCGCCGCCGCGGCGCCAACGTCGACCAGGCGCACGGCACCGAGACGGTCGAACCGCGGAGCGCCGCCGAAGCCGACCAGGAAGTCGAAGCGGTCGCCGCCGGACCGGCCGGGACCGCCGACGACGGCTCGGGCGGCGACGGGAGCGAGCGGAGAGGTCGGGGCGAGCGCGGCGCGTCGGTGGCCGCGGCGGACCCGCCCCGGACCGACCCGACCACCACCGGCGAAGAGGTCAGCGGCGTCGTGATCGGCTCGCCCGACGGCAGCGAAAACGGCAAGCTCGCCTTCGGGGCGCCGGGACTGCGCAGCGCGGGCGCGGGCGCCGCCGAGGAGCCCTGGACCGCGCTCGGGGTCGGTGCCGCGGCGCTGCTCGCGGCTCTGCTCGGGGCCGGCCTGGAGCGACGACGGGGAGCACTCGCGTGATCGCCGCCGCGCTTGACCTGGGGGACGCTCTCTCCCACATCGCCACCGCGCTACGGGTGCCGGTGCTGATCGCCGCGGTCGCCATCCTCCTCCTCTGCGCGCTCGAGCTCGGGCGCTTCGCGGCCGAATGGTGGCGGCGCTTCCGTAACCGCCGCTTCGATCTCGGCGAGGTCGTCGCCCAGGCGATCGCCGAACCCTCCCACGCCGGTCACTACGCGCGCTACGCCCGCAGCTCGATCACCGCCCGCGCGGTGCTCGAGATCGCCGACGCGCCCGCGGCCGATCGTGGCCGCGCCACCGAGCACGCCCTCGTCGACTACGAGCTGGCGGTCGAGCGCCGCCTGGACCGCACCCGCCTGCTGGTCCGGGCCGGCCCGGCGATCGGCCTGATGGGCACGCTGATCCCGCTGATCCCGGGACTGGCGGCGCTCGCGGGGGGTGACGTCTCGACCCTGGCAAACGACCTGCGCGACGCCTTCGGCGCCACCGTGGTCGGCCTCCTGGTCGGGACCGTCGCCTTCGCCCTCACCCTGGCGCGCACCCGCATGTACACGGAAGACCTGGCCGGCCTCGAGCGGGGCAGCGCAGCGCGCGCCGAGACGCGGGCGGCGGTCGCCCGATGAGCCGCGTCGGCCTCGGCCGCCACCGGTCGATCGACGCCGACGCCGGCGACCCGCTCGACGGCCTCGTCAACCTCTTCGACATCGGCATGATCCTCGCGATCGCCTTCCTGATCGCGGGCCTCGGCGTCTCCCTCAACCTGAAGACCGACAAATTCGAAGCCCGCCAAGGCACCGCGCCGAAAGCGACCAGATCCGCGGGCACCGAAAAAGTGATCCCCCACCCAGCGAGCGCTCCGCACGCCACCGGCCGCGGCACCCCGGTAGGCCAGGTCTACCGTCTCCCCGACGGTCGCCTCGTCTACGTCAAGGGCGGGAGGCGTGGCGGCCGCTGACCCGCGCCCCTTATTCGCCGCGCGCCTGCCGCAAGCGAGCCAGGTCCTCCAAGTCGCTCGGCCGGCCGGCCTGCTGCTTGAGGGCCACTAGATCCGCGTAGCTAGCCACCTTCACCGTCAGTCCGTCCAGCTCGGCCTCAAGAGCAGCCGGTGAAAGCATCGCCCAGAGTTCGCTCTCCCCCTGCCACTGCATGATGTCGAAGCGGCCAAGAGCAGTCTGCAAGACCCAGTTGCCACCCTGTGCCAGGACATCGGGGTCAAGGGGGTCGGGCAGCTCGCCGGCGTCGAAGTCGCCGGCGCCGTCCAACTCCGCGTCAAGAGATCGAAGCACCCCCGCGAGCCGTTCCAGATTCTCCGGGTCAGGCGCCGGCACGACATCGAGATCCTTCGTCGCCCGCACATAACCATGGAAGCCGACGGCCACTCCGCCGATCACGATGTATTCGACCGACGCCCCCGCCAGTTCCTCGAGCAGGCGCTGGATATCGAGTTCAGGCACCGCGCTGGCGGCGACCCGCCGCCGCCATCTTCGACATGAAGCGGGATAGCTCAAAAACCTGCTTCATGCGTTGAGTAGGCTCGAGCTCAAGGTAGTCGCGGCGCAGACGGGCGCCCTCAGTCTCCCCGTCGGGCGTCCAATTGCCGATTCGACTTGGCCGGGCCGCCATGTCGGCCATTCTACCCGCGCCACTCGTGTCTTTCGCGAGCGCCCAGCGTGCCGCTCGGTGGCCGCCGCGGTCCACGTCGCCATCGGATCCGGATGGGCGTGATTTATGGATCGCGTCACACGCCGCGTCCGGAGGTCCGACAGGGCGCGGACCCGGTGACGTTCGGTCAGGATCGGACCTTCGAAGAGGGTCCTTCCTTCCCCGATTCGAGACACGCGGCGAGTAGATCGTCGACCACCTCCAGGCGGAGCGAGTCGATCCCGACCCGGTCGCCGCCGGTGACCAGGACGACGAGCTCCCCACCCTCGACGGTCGCGCCGAACCCGGCCGACCACATCTCCGCGTCGCCGACCACAGTGGCCCGCACCGTCGATGAGCCGAGGGGCACTTCCACGATCCGATGCTCCGCCTCCGCGGCCGCGCGCATCCGGATTTCCCTGTCCCGGATCACGTCCTCTTCCGGCGGGGATTCGTAGACCCTGAACTCGGTGTAGCCCTTCTCCGTCCGGGTGAAGGTCGTTTCGACGGGTTCCATCCCGCTGAAGTCGAGGGGCTCGGAGTTCCGCGCCCACCACCGGCCGCCATAGGACTCCTCGACGAAGGTCCGCAGATCGGGACAGGCGGTGAAGAAATCGGGGCCCCACATGGGCGCGCCGTAGCTGGTCAGCGCGAGGCCGCACACCTCGTACTCCAACGTGAGCGACATCGGGGCCTCGTCGTCGCCGCTCCAGCCGCAGAGGTTCGGCTTCCCGGTCGCCCCCGCGGCTATAGCCGCGACCGGAAACTCCGCCGCGGCCGCAACCGTTTCCCACCTCCTGCGCTCGCCCTGCATGGCGGGGACGGTAGACCCTGACGACGCGCCGGGGTCGACCGTCCCCGCCGGGCTCACTTCTTGCAGCCCGCCGCGGTGACCGCGCGGCTCAGGTTCGCCTTGCGGCTGTTGTGGGCAACGGCGGTCACCTTCGCGTTCACCGGCGCCTGGCAGAGGTCGCGCGAGGCCTGCAGGAGGCCGTGCTTGCCGCCGGGCAGGTTCAGTTCGAACCTGGAGACCGGCAGGTCCGGCGCCCCTTCGAAGGAGGTGCGGATGCCGCCTTCGTGGGTGTCGATCTTGCCGACCAGGTCGATCGTCACCTGACCCTGGAGGTGGGCCACCAGGTCCGGGAGCTTGTTGCTCGAGGAGCGCAGGTAGACCGGGCCTTCGAGCGGCGCTTCCAGCAGCGGCGACCAGGCGCGGGCGGTGCCGTAGACCGACTTCGTCGGGCACTGGGCGGCGGCGAACTGCGGCCGCGTGCAGACGGTGCCGAGGCTCGCCTGGTCGAGGAACAGCGCGTGCGGCAGCCCCACCGTCAGCGAAGCAATGTCGGCGTCCTTGCCCGAGCGGGCATTGAGGACCGCCTTCAGGTGCGGGTTCGAGGCGCGCTTCGTCGCGCCGCCGAGCGTCAGCTTCAGGCGCGGCTTGAATTCGAGCGCCTTGCAGCCTTCGGTCCACGCCCCGACGCTGACCGCGTGCGAGGTGAAGCCCGCCGCGTTGGCCGGGTCGTTGCCGCCGCCGGCGAGGGAGCCGGTGACGCTCGAGGCCTTGCAGCTCGTCCCGTTGCGGACGAAGAACTTCCGCGAGAGCTGGACCGAGAGCGAGCGCAGGTCGAGCTTCGCCCCGCCGACCACGTCCGGGATCGGATCGGAGACGACGTGGATCTGGCCCGTTTCCGGTTCGACGAAGACCGCTGCGCGGACGACCACGGTGCCGAGGTCGAACGGCCCGGCCACCGCCGGGGTGACGATCGCCATCGAGAGTGGCGCCCCCTTATAAGGACCGCCGAGGTAGGCATTGCCGTCGAGCTGGAGCGGCGAGCCGCCGGCGCCGACCTTCACCCGGGCGGTGCCGATGAAGCTCGTCCCCGGGCAGCTCGACGCGGCGTACTCGGCCTTGCCGGAGCTCGCCGCGGCGACGGCGATCTGCGCTTCGGTGCAGTAGGCGACGCCCTTGAGGCGGGCCGTGGTGCCGGGCGGCAGGGTCACGTCGAGGCCTTTCAGCTCCTGTTCGCCGTCGCCCCGCTGCACGGTGAGCGTGTAGGAGGTCGAGGCCTTCGCCTTCGCTTCGGCGGGCGCCGCGGCGAAGAAGGGTGCGAAGGGTCGTTCGGCTCCCGTCTTGGCGCAGTTGCCGCCGCCGGGCGCGCCGATGAGGGCGAAGCCTGGTTCGGTCGCGCCGTTGTCGGGGGTGCCCGAGTACGAGACGAATTCGTGGTTGGTCACGTTCGGCCCGCAGGTCGAGGGCGAGGTCAGCGGCGCGGTCGCCTTGCCGTCGAGCTTCACCGCGAACGAGGTGAACGGCACCTGCGGCGCGTTTTCGATCGTCGCCGTGAGGCGGCCGGTCGACTTGTTCGCCGAGATGCCCGCGGCGAGGCGCACCGACACTCCCCGCTCCGCCGAGGAGGCGTCGAGGAAGAGGCGGTAGAGCCTGCCCGATTCGGGGTCGTTGCCTTCCGGCGCCGCCAGGTAGGCGTCGCCCTTCAGGCTGCCTTTCGGCAGCACCGGCGTTTCGAGTTCGACGCTGCCGAGGCGCGAGGCGGCCGGGCAGTCGATCGGGCCGCGCGTGCCGATGCCGAACTGCGCTTCGGTGCAGGTGCCGAGCGCCGGCGCGGCGGCCGGGTTCAGCCCCATGCCCTGGGGCAGCGACAGCTTCACCGTCTTCACGTTCGACTGGTAGACGTCGGCGTGCGGTTCGAAGGGCATCTTCACCTCGATCGTCGCCGGGGCCGGCGAGTCGGTGTTGTTCGTCCCGGCGGCGGTCTGCGCGGTCGGGGCAAACGGCACCGCGGCGCAGCCGGTCGAGGCGGCGGCCGTCGGCAGGTAGGAGACGACCTCCTGGGAGCCGGCGAGGAAGGCGGGCGGCGGGAAGGCCGGGGCGAGCACGTCGTATTCGTCTTCCGGCGCTTCTTCTTCGACCGAGTCGGCGTGCAGGGTCGTCGCGTAGAGCTTGCGGAACGGTTCGACCGCGGCGGAGCCACAGGTGCTCGGCTGGGTGAGGAACGCGCCGCCTTCGCCCGTCTGGCCGGTGGTGCCGTCGAAGAAGAGGCGGTCGCTGGCGAGCGTCAGCCCGCCGCCGAGCTGCGGCACGTGGATCGTGAAGTACTCGTGATAGTCGCCCTGCCAGGCCACGCCGGCGTTGAGGATGACCGTCCGCAGGCCGAGCAGGCTGAAGGCGAAGCGCGCCGGTTCACCCGTGCGCGGCACCAGGTTGTAGACGGGGAGGTTGCCGAAGTCGAGCGGGAACGGGCCGAGCGCGCCGACCACGTGGCTGGAGCCGACCCGCGTGTCTTCCGCGCAGCCGGCGGCGGGCAGCACTTCTTCCCCTTCGCCGTCTACTTCGAGTTCGCACTGCGGCGTCGCCTGGTTGTTGACGCTGAGGCCGGTCGGCAGGTCGACCAGGAAAGTCTTGGCGCTGCCGACGGGGCCGCCCGCTTCGGTGTGCTTGACGATGATCTGGGTGAATGCGTCGGGCGGGTGGCCGGCGGCCTGCTCGAAGAAGAGTTCGGGCGTTTCGGGCGAGCACGGTTCCCCGGCCGCGTTTTCGTCTTCGCTGCAGAGCCCGGCCTGCCAACCGGCTTCGGGCGATTCGACCACCCCACCCGGTTCCTGGCTTTCGATGATGTCCACCGCTCCGGCGCTGGAGACGGACAGGGCGAAGAAAACCGCGGCCGCGCAGCAGCCGAACAACATCCGACGCATCAAAACCCTCCCTGACCTGACGTGCTTTTGACTTGGTGCTCCCTGGCGGCGGCCACCCTTACATCAACCGGTGCAAAGTTCAAGAAGTCTTCCCCTGACTTTCGAATTTTCGGTAGGCCGGATCACCTTTGGAAGGTGAGCGACTGAGCGTTTGGGAATCCTCCCGGTATGCTCGGCCCATGTCGGGGGCAACGGGGGTGCTGGACGGGCAGGCTCCGCTGGGGAAGCGCGAGCGGCGCAAGCGCGAAACGCGCGACGCGATCGTCGCCGCCGCCGAGCGCCTCTTCGCCGAGCGCGGATACGACCGCGTCACGGTCGCCGAAGTCGCCGCCGCGGCGGGCGTCTCGGTGAAGACGCTCTTCGTCTACTTCCGCTCCAAGGAGGACCTCGTCTTCGCCGGGGAGGAGCGCCTGCTCGAGCGATTGCTCGGGATGGTGGCCGGCCGCGAGCCCGGCCAGACGCCGCTGCAGGCGATCACCGCTGCGACCCTCGCCGCGCTCGCCGACGAGGCGGGGACCTCCGCGCTCGAGGCCTTCCACCGCACTCTCGGCTCCAGCCCCGCCGTCGCCTCTCGCCTGCGCCGCATGTGGGAGCAGTACGAGGCCGAGCTCGCTGACCTGCTGGCGGGCGAGCGCAACGAAGCGATGCCGTCCCCGGAGACGCGGCTTGCCGCCGCCCAGCTGATCGCCCTGGTCCGGATCGCCACCGCCCCCGAGGCGCTCGCCTTCGTCCGCGCCCGCCGCGCCGCCGACGCCGACGAGCCGGCGCTGCGCGAGTGGATCGAGCGGGCCGCCGACCAGCTCGGCGCCGGCCTCGGCGACTACATGCGCCGCCCGTAGCTCAGCGGGACCGCGTGTCGCGCTGCTCCGCGGCCCGTGCAACGGCGGGGCGGCTGAGCGCGATCTTCTTGGTGACGCGCTTGGTCTTGCCGGAGGCGCTGAAGGCGACCTTGACGCCGACCTTCGCCTTCCCGACCTGCCGCAGCTTGCGGTTCGTCGGGCCCTTCGGGGCGACCACCAGCCGGTACTGGCCGCCGGCCGGGGTCGTGACCGTTTCGGCGCGGATCGCGGTGCCGCTCAGCGACAGCATCCCGGCGGTGCTCACCTTCGCCGACAGCACCGCGGAGCCGTTGGCGAGGCGGCGGACCCGCGTCACCTTCAGCGTCACCGGCTTCTGCGGCGGGGTGACTTCCTTCGGCGGTTCAGTGGGCGGCGGCGTCGTGCCGGGCGGCGTCGGCGTGATCGGCGGAGGCGCCGGGAGGGCCGCGCACGTTTCTTCGATCCCGGCCGGAAGGATCTTGCCGAACGCCGCGCCGTAGGCCTTCTTCGCCGCCTCGCCGAAGTAGGGGCCGTAGAGGTAGCCGGGCTGGCTTTCGTAGCTGTATGCGGTGAGCGAGAGCACCGTCGGCGCGCCGCTCCCGACCCCGACCGCCCAGGGCCCGCCGCTGGCGCCGCGGGTGAAGTCGCTGGCGATCTTCAGGGGCACCGGGAGGAAGCCGCCGCCGGTGTCGGCCCCCGCGTACGCGGTGGTGTGCGAATAGAGGAGCTCGCCCCCGTAAGGCGCTTCGGACGGGTAGCCGAACTGCGTGTAGACCTGGTTGCAGACCTGGTCGAAGCCGATCCCGAGCGAGCCGACCGCTTTTTCGATGCTCTGGCCTTCGCTGTTGTCGCTGAGGCCGATGAAGGCGACGTCGCCTCCCTCGTTGGGACGCGAGCCGGCTTTGGCGGTGTTCTTCCACGTTTCCGTGGTGGTGAAGAATTCAGCCGGCCAGACGCCGTAGGGGGCGGTGCCGTTCCGGTAGCCGGGGATGAAGATCATTTCGCTGTTGGTCTTCGTGCCGGTTTCGGGATCGATCGCGCAGTGGCCGGCGGTCAGCACCACGTCGCTCGCGAAGGCGACGCCTTCGGGCGGCTTGATCACGCTGGCCGAGCAGACGTAGTCCTCGCGTTTGAATTCGTGCGCGTTGATCCGGACTTCATAGGTGCCGAAGAGCTTGCCGTTGGCGCTGTTGGGGAAGAGCGTCGATTCGGCCGCCGCGACTTCGACGCCTTCGATCCCCGCGGTCTGACTCGCGGTGGCGAGGCGCAGGGCAGCCGTGGTCGCCGCTTCCGAAGGCTCCCCGGCCGCCGAATGCGAGGCCGCTTCGGGCGGCGCTTCCGGGTTGGCGGGCGGTTCCGGGTCCGGCAGGGAGATGATCGGCAGCGGTTCGGCGGCTTCGAGGCGCTGACGGCTCCAGTGCGCCCAGGGACCCTGGTGTGAGGGCGCCAACGATTCGATTACCGCCCCGTTTTCCGGGGAATCGGCGGCGGCGAGGGGCGGGAACGCAAAAACGGCGGCGAGGAAAGCCATCGCCACCGCACACGCAGATCGCCGATCGTTGCTACCGAACAAAGTTCGTTATCTCCTTCGGAACTCGAGCCTGCCCCGCCCCGCTCCACAGATCACTCCCTTCGATCGTACCTATTTTTTCGCAGTTCGCTAGACGTATTTCCTACTCATCGACCGTTGACAACGAACTTTCGGCGGTTCTCAGCCTCCCGCGGCGGGCGGAGGGCGCTCGGGAGTCGACTGCCCGGCTTCGATCCGGGCGCGCAGTTCGGGTCCCCGCCCGGCGGCGACCGCGCGGGCGGCACGGGCCGCGCTCAGGTCCACGTGGCGGTCGATCGCGAGGTCCAGGAGGTCCTGTTTTTCGATGTCCTCCTTGGCCCAGCGGAGGAAGACCCAGGCGAAGATGCCGAGGGCGAGGAAGGTGCACTCCCCCATCAGGATCGAGCCGGAGGTGCTCTGGTCGGCGATCGCGGTGATCCCGGCGGCTTTGGCGGTCGCCGTGTAGTCGGGGTAGAAGACGACGTCCGACCACATGAAGACGTTGGCCATGATCATCGACGGCGCCCAGATCCCCACCGTGTAGATGACGTGGGCGCCCTTGCCGAACCACTGCGGTTTCGGCAGCGGCCCGAAGAGCGGCATCCAGAGCAGGACGCCGGTGGAGAGGAAGAGCATGTGCTCGAGCACGTGCAGCGAGGTGTCGGTGAGGACCGCCTGGTAGAGGAACGGGACGTGCCAGAGGTAGAGGTTGAAGGTGAAGAGGGAGATCGCCACGACCGGATCGGTGAGGCGGCGCAGCGGGCGGCCGGCGCGGAAGGTGAGGAGCGGCTGCAGCAGCGGGCCGGTGAAGCCGAGGACGATGAGGAGCGAGGCGACGTCGGCCAGCATCAGGTGCTGGATCATGTGGACCCAGAGGAGCTTGTCGGCCTGGTCGTCGATCGGCCCGGCCACCGAGCCACCGACCACGATGATCCCGAGCGCGAAGCAGAGCTGGCGCCAGATCGGCACCGGGCGGCCCTCGTCGGCGAGCCGATTGGCGCGCTTCAGGTAGGCGGCGGCGACCGCGAGCGGCACCGCGACCTCCATCACCGACCAGAAGGTATCGACGGCATCGGCGAAGGGCAGCGCGCTCATCGGCGGGCCTCCGCGTGGGCGGGATTCGGGTTCGGTCGGGCGATGGAGACGGCCGCTAGGACGAGCAGCGCCTTGAGGCTTCGGACCGCGATCGCCGTCGACGCCCGGAGGCGCCGATCGTGGCGGATCAGCATGTGAAGAAGAATAGGGACATGGACGAAGACGCCCAACGCCGCCGCGGGCGGATCGCGCTGCTGGCAATCGCCTTGCCGATCCTCGCCGGGTTCGTGATCGCCGGGATCGTCTACGTCGCCGGCGGCGAAGAAACCGAGGTGACCACGCCGAAGGGCGAGGAACGCATCGAACACCGCCTGGTCGAAGCGGCGACCCCGGCCGAAGCGGGCACGCCCGCCCCGCGGGTGCGCCTCACCGAAGCCGGCAGTGGCAAGCCCTTCGACGCGGCCTCGCTGGGCGGCCGGCCCTACGCGGTCGTCTTCATCACCAGCCGCTGCGAGGCCTTCGGCGGCTTCCTCTACCGGGTCGCCTCGGAACTGGGACCGGGCGAAGGCGCGGTGCTGGCGATCTCCGCCGATCCGGCGGTCGACTCGCCCGCCGCCGCGGCGAAGTTCCTGTCCCAGAACCACCTCGGGGCGGGCGGGTCGGTCCACTTCCTGATCGGCGGCGAAGACGAGCTGCGCGGCTACTGGAACGCCTGGGGCTTCGACGGCCCGGCGGCACAATGCGCCGAGTCGATCCCCGCGCACCTCGTCTCCGGCGGCAAGAACACCGGCCTCCTCGATGTCGAGCCCGACTCCCCCGCCTCCCTCCTCACCGATCCGCTGCGCGGCATGGCCAAGTAGGTCGGCGGTGGTAGCGTCGTCCTCGGGTCACTACAACGCCGATTCGAGGAGAGTGCGTCATGGCTGGAACCCTGCAAGGAGCCTGCCTCTGCGGCAGCGTCGCCTACGAGGTCACCGATCCGGAGGCGATGGGCGTCTGCCATTGCACCCGCTGCCAACGTTGGACGGGCTCGAGCCTCTCCGGCGTCGTCGTCGCCGAGGACAACTTCCGCTTCACCGACGGCGCCGATCTGGTCGAAACCTACGAATCCGAGTTCGCTCCCCGCAATTTCTGCAGCAAATGCGGAGCGAGCATCTACGACGACCTCGGCGGCAAATACTTCGTCGCCGCCGGCCTCATGCGCGACCTCGACATGAAGCCCGAATTCCACCTCCAGGTCGCCTACAAAGCCCCCTGGGAGGAGATCGGCGACAGCGCCCCCCAGTTCGACGAGAACCCTCCGGCCTAGGCGCCGAGGGACCAGAGGGCGGCGTCGGCCCAGGCGCCGAGGATGACGCGGTCGGGATCGATGCCCCGGCGGTCGGCCCAGCGGGAGGCGAGGGTCTGGAGGCGGACCGTCAGGGGGAACTGGGCGAGGAATGGGTGTAGGTCGGGCGGCGGGTCGAGGCGGGCGACCGGGATGCCCTCGGCCTCGGCAGCCTCGGCGAGGGACGCGGTGAGGCCGGAGGGGTCGCCGTCCGGGTCGATCGCGATCAGGTGGTCGTCGCCGCTGAGCGGGACGGCGGAGCCGTGCAGCAGGTACTCGGACTCGAAGCCCTCGGCGAGGACGCGCGAGGCCTCGCGGAGCTTCAGCGCTCCCTCGCGGGCGGTGACGGCCGCCGGCCCGGCGCCGAAGAGGACGGTGAGGCGGCTCGGCGGCGCCTCGACCGCGAGCGGCTCGACGCCTGCGCCGTCGACCAATCCCGGGAGTGCGCCGAGGTCGTCCGCGCTCCACTCCTCTCCGCCGAGCGCGACGGTGAGGCGGGCGAAGACGAGGAGCGCCGCGAGGTAGCTGGCGGTGTAGGTGTCGGAGCGCTCCGGCGGCGCCGCTTCGATCGCCTCCGGCCAGTCCTTGCCTTCGGCGGTGATCGACACCAGGCGGCTGCCGGCCGCGAGCGCGTCCTCGCGGACCCGCCGCGCGAACGCGGTCTCGGTGGTGTGGCTGATGACGACCAGCGCGTCGCCGGGCCCGAGGCCCGGGCCGCGTGGCGTCGAGCCGTCGGCCGCGAAGTCGGCGCGATCGGAGTGGTCACCGCCGACCATGCTCGCCGTCGATGGGCGCGGATCGAGACGGCCCGCCGCGATGAACCCGGCCGCGGAGCACGCGCGGGCGTCGAAGCCGGCGGTCGCCAGCATCGCCGCGCCGAGGCACGCGGCGTGCTCGCTCGTCCCGGTGCCGACGAGCCAGATCCGCTCCGCGCCCTCGAGCCGCGCGGCGGCCGACGCCAGGTCGAGGTCCAGCACGTGCCGCAGCACCCGCCCCTGGATCGCGATCGTCTCGGCGAGTGCGGTCATCAGGCCGCTTCCCCCTCGGCGACGCGGTCGCCCAGCCAGGCCAGCACCTCGGCGGCGTCCCGGTCGGGTGGGAAGACGGGATAGAAGACCTTGGCGATCCGGCCCTCGGCGGCGACGACGGTGAGGCGCCGATAGAGCACGCGGCCCTCGACCTCGAAGGTGGGCAGTCCGAGCGCCCCGCGCAGCAGCAGCCCCTTGTCGCTCAGGAGCGGGAACGGGATGTGCTCGCGCGCGGCGAACTCGGCCTGCTCGGCGGGCGACTGCGCACTGATCCCGACCACCGTCGCCCCGAGCTCCTCGAAATCCGCGAGCGCGTCGCGATAGGCGCAACTCTGCGGCGTGCAACCGCGAGCGCCGGGGATGTCGTCCCAGCCGTGCGGCAGCGCTTTCCCGGGCGTGCCGGTCATCGGATAGACGTAGGCGACGAGCAGCCCGTTCGCCAGGTCGGTGAGCCGCAACCCGCCGCCCCCCTCCGGATCCACAGCCATCGTCGCCGGCAGCTCGAGGTCCGGCACCTCCCTCCCCACCAGGCCTTCGGCGGCTCCGTCGTCGACGGGCACCGGCAAGTCGGCGGGCAGCTGGGAGTAGTCGCTCACTGGGGCATCGTGTCGCGGTGAGGGTGCCGACGCAATGGGCGCGGCGGCAGAAGGGGTGCGGTGGCTTCGGCCATTGGGGCGGGACGCCCGTTCTCCCGGGCCGGTGCGGCAGTCCTAGTTCGGTCCTGGGCGTCTCATCGCGGTCCTGGCTGGCTGTGACCGCGATGAGACGCCCAGGACGGGAGGGGTTCGTGGGACATCTGGCGCAGGGACGGCACGAAGTCGGACTTCCGTGACCGCCCGGCCGCGTCGCACGTCCCCGGAGGCCCCGGGTCCCGTGGCTGTGGAGCGTTAGTGGCGTATAGAGCCACTTTCTCTCCACAGCAAAAGGCTGAGTAATGGGTCGGTGACGAAGATGCCGGGAACTCCATACTTCCCGCAGCCTTCCGTCACATTCGTGCGCTGTCCGGGCCAGGATCAGGGGCCCGAAAACGCGATGTCGACTTTGACCCCCCTATAGCGTGGTCAAAGTCGACATCGCGGTCGTGACTGTTGCCCAACACGCACGGAAGCGTGGACTTCCCACGGTCTCCGTGACGCAGCGCGCCTTCCGCGACGGATCCGTGTCCCTCTCGTGACGAACCCGTGGAGCTCGCGTGAACGATCCTCGGCCACTCCCGCACTCCCGGCCGTCTCGGCCACGGCCACAGCCAGCCAGGGCCGTGGTCGAGACGGCCGCTCTCGCGCGACACCCCTTGCGTCCCTTGTGCTCCGGGCGCCAGCTTCCAACGGCCCCGTCCCTCTACTCTCACCCCGTGCCCACCCCACCTCAAACCGTCTGGATGCCCGGCGGTGTCCGCACCGAGATTCACCTCACCGGCGAGGACACCGGTGGCGCCTTCTGTCTCCTCGTCGACCACCCGCACGCGGGCTGGTCGCTGCCGCCCCATATACATGAGGACGCGGCCGAGACGATTCATGTGGTCGAGGGTGAGTTCGAGATGACGATCGATGGGGTGACCGAGCGGATCGGGCCTGGGCAGACCGTCCACGTGCCCGCCGGCGTCGTGCACTCCGGCACCAATGTCGGCACCGGGGCGGGGCGTCGCATCCTCACCTTCAATCCCTCGGGGATGGAGGAGTTCTTCCGTGAGGCGGGTGCGGACGCGCCCGATGCGGAGCCCGATCGGGACGCTGTGCGGGACGTCGCGATCCGGCATGGCTGGCGGTTTTCAAGTCCTTAACTTGATCGATTCCAGAAAAGCGGCATACTGCTCGGCGTGCCGACGACCGTCGACTACGAGCATCTGCTGCGCGGGGCCGACCTCCGGGTCACCCAGCCGCGGCTCGCGGCGCTCGCGGCCGTTTACGACCACCCGCACGCCGACACCGGCTCGCTGATCGAGGCGGTCCGGGACGACCTCGGCGAGGTTTCGCCGCAGGCCGTCTACGACGTGCTGCGGGCGCTCACCGACGCCGGGCTGGTGCGGCGGATCGAGCCCGCCGGCTCGGTCGCCCGTTACGAGTCCCGGGTCGGCGACAACCACCACCACGTCATCTGCCGTGGCTGCGGCGCGATCGCCGACGTCGATTGCGCCGTCGGCGACACCCCCTGCCTCACCGCATCCGAGACCCACGGCTTCACCATCGACGAGGCCGAGGTCATCTATTGGGGCCGCTGCCCCAGCTGTACTTCGAAGCCAGAACCCCGAAAGGAAACACGTGTCTGACACGCATGAGACGCCCGACGCCGTAGTCGGAAAAATGGACGAGCCGCAGGTCAACGAAGCGGAGAAGTGCCCCGTCCACGGCCGCGCGCCCGAGCCCGTCGAGGGTGGCGGCAACCGCGGCTGGTGGCCGCAGAAGCTGAACCTGAAGATCCTCGCCAAGAACCCGGCCGAGGCCAACCCGCTGGGCGCCGACTTCGACTACGCGGCGGCCTTCGAATCGCTCGACCTCGACGCGGTCAAGAAGGACATCGAGGAGGTCCTGACGACCTCGCAGGACTGGTGGCCCGCCGACTTCGGCCACTACGGCCCGCTGATCATCCGCATGGCGTGGCACAGCGCCGGCACCTACCGCGCGACCGACGGTCGCGGCGGCGCGGGCGCCGGCCAGCAGCGCTTCGCCCCGCTGAACTCCTGGCCCGACAACGGCAACCTCGACAAGGCCCGCCGCCTGCTCTGGCCGGTCAAGCAGAAATACGGCAAGTCGCTCTCCTGGGCCGACCTGCTGATCCTCTCCGGCAACGTCGCCCTGGAGTCGATGGGCTTCGAGACCTTCGGCTTCGCCGGCGGCCGCGAGGACGTTTGGGAGCCCGACGAGGACGTCTACTGGGGGCCGGAGCGCGTCTGGCTCACCGACGAGCGCCACACCGGCAACCGCGAGCTGGAGAAGCCGCTCGGCGCGACCGAGATGGGCCTCATCTACGTCAACCCGGAGGGGCCGCAGGGCAACCCCGATCCGCTCGCCGCCGCGGTCGACATCAAGGAGACCTTCGGCCGCATGGCGATGAACGTCGAAGAGACCGCCGCGCTGATCATCGGCGGGCACGCCTTCGGCAAGACCCACGGCGCCGCCGATCCCGAAAAATGGGTCGGGCCGGAGCCTGAGGGCGCGCCGCTCGAGGCCCAGGGCCTCGGCTGGATCAACTCGTATGAGTCCGGCAACGGCACCGCGACGATCACCTCGGGCCTCGAGGTCACCTGGACCGACACCCCGACCCAGTGGGACAACCGCTTCCTCGAGATCCTCTTCGAAAACGAGTGGGAGCTGGAGCAGAGCCCCGCGGGCGCGAACCAGTGGGTCGCCAAGGACGCCGAGGACATCGTCCCCGACGCGGCCGACGCGGCGAAGCGGCACAAGCCGCGCATGCTGACCACGGACCTGGCGATGCGCTTCGATCCGGAGTTCGAGCAGATCTCCCGCCGCTGGCTGGAGAACCCCGACCAGATGGCGGACGCCTTCGCCCGCGCCTGGTTCAAGCTGACCCACCGCGACATGGGCCCGCGGGTCCGCTACCTCGGCCCGGAGGTCCCGGACGAGGTGCTGATCTGGCAGGACCCGGTGCCGGAGCCGACCGGTGACCCGATCGACGCCTCCGACATCGCGGCGCTCAAGGAGCAGATCCTGGCCTCGGGCCTGTCGGTTTCGCAGCTGGTCTCGGCCGCCTGGGCCTCTGCCTCGACCTTCCGCGGCGGCGACAAACGCGGCGGTGCCAACGGGGCGCGCGTGCGCCTCGCGCCGCAGAAGGACTGGGCGGTCAACGATCCGTCCGAGCTCGCCCAGGTGCTGACCGTGCTGGAGAAGGTCCAGTCCGACTTCAACGGCGCGGGCGGCCACCAGGTCTCTCTCGCCGACCTGATCGTGCTGGCCGGCTCCGCGGCGGTCGAGCAGGCGGCGAAGAACGCCGGCCTCGCGGTCGAGGTCCCGTTCACCCCGGGTCGCACCGACGCGTCCCAGGATCAGACGGAGATCGACTCGTTCGAACACCTCGAGCCGACCGCCGACGGGTTCCGCAACTACCTGGTCGACGGCCACCGTCTGCCGGGTGAGTACCTGCTGATCGACCGGGCCAACCTGCTGACCCTGTCCGCGCCGGAGATGACGGTGCTGGTCGGCGGCTTGCGGGTCCTCGGCGCCAACACCGCCGGCTCCCAGGTCGGCGTCCTGACCGACAAGCCCGAGACGTTGACGAATGACTTCTTCGTCAACCTGCTCAGCATGGACACGGTCTGGAAACCGACGTCAGCCGACTCGACCACGTTCGAGGCCCGCGACCGCGACGGCAACCTGAAGTGGACCGGCAGCCGTGCCGATCTCGTCTTCGGCTCGAACTCCGAGCTGCGGGCGCTGGCCGAGGTCTACGCCGCCGACGACGCGAAGGAGAAGTTCGCCTCCGACTTCGTCGCCGCCTGGACCAAGGTCATGAACCTGGACCGGTTCGACCTGAACTAGTTCTGTGGGGGGCACCTGCGACAGTCCACGGCGATGACCGCGCTCGGACTGTTCGCAGGTGCCTGCACCACGCTGAGCTTCCTGCCGCAGGTGATCCGCACGCTGCGGACCCGGCACGCCGGCGACCTCTCGGCCGCGTGGCTACTGATCTTCACCGTCGGCACCGCCGCCTGGTTGACCTACGGGATCCTGCGCTCCGACGTCGCGGTGGCGGCAGCGAACGGAGTGACCTTCGTCCTGGTGATGATGCTCGTCGTCGCCAAATTCACGACGACGCCGCCGGCCGTCGACTGAGCGCTCAGGCCGCGCGCGGAGCGCCCGGGTAGGTGCCGAAGGACCAGAGGTTGCCCTCCGGGTCGCGGGCGATCACATCGCGGCTGCCGTAGTCGCGCTCGACCGGGCCTTCGACGATCTCGGCGCCGGCCGCGACCGCCCGGGCGTGCAACGCGTCAGGGTCGGCGGTGACGATGTAGGCGCCGCAGGTCCCCGGCTTGCGATCCCAGGAGGTGCCGCCGCGATCGTCGCCGAGCATCACGCCGCCGCCCGCGGGCCAGTCGAGCTGGGCGTGGTGGATCACCCCGTCCTCCTCGTAGGCGACGTTCTCGACAAAGCCGAAGGCCTCGACGAGGAAGTCGATCAGCGCGCGCGAGTCGCGGGCGCGGAAGGCGGGCCAGACATTGGGTGCGTTCGGGGTCTCACTCATGCTCCCAATCTCGCGCGTAGCGATATCCGCCGGCTTGGATGTTTGGGAACTCGTCCCCGATCCAGCCGCTCGGCGAGGTGCCGGCGAAGGCGCGGAACTCGCGATCGAGGTGCGACTGGTCGGCGAATCCGCACTCGGCGGCGACCCGGGCGAGGTCGAGCGAAGTGGATCTCACGCCCTCCCCGATCCGCGACACCGCGTGGGTGAAGCGCATCGTCCGGGCGGCCTCCTTCGGCGTGATCCCGAGCTCGGCGACGAAGAGGGTGGAGAGCCGACGGCGGCTGAGGAAGACCCGCTCGGCGAGCTCCCCGATCCTGATCCGCCCGCGCGTCGCGGTGAGGATCGACCACGCCTCTACGACCTCCGCCCGCGGCGCGGTCGACCTAAGGTCCGCGACCCGCGGTGCGGTCGACCTAAGGTCCGGTAGACGGACGTAGGGTCGACCCCGCCGCGGGGGCCGGACGTAGGGTCGACCGCGCGCGCCGAGTCCCATCTCCCCAGCGAAGATCGCGAAGCGCTCGTCCCAGCCCGACGCTTCGGCGAGGCGCTCGCGCAGGCGAGGCGCCGTTCGCCCGAGCACGTCCTCGCCCTCCAGCGACAGCCGGGCAAGCTCACCCGCCGGCAGGCCGAAGAGCCGCCGCGCCGCCAGTGGATGGACGGCTGCCTGGAGGCCGCACTGGCGCTCCGGCATCTTCACCATCTCCGCCTCGGTCGAGAGGCCGGCGACGACCACGTCGAGCCCGCGCTCTCCCCCGCCCTCGGCGATCACCACCGGGGTGTCGAGCGTGACGATGAAGGTGAGAAACGGCGACGGCAGCCCACGGTGGTCCCGCAGCGCCTCGGCGACCGACTCGTATCCGACCGCGGTGACGATCGCGCCGCTCGGATCGCGCGGCGCGGTGACGAAGCGGTCGCTCGTCTCGGTCACCGCCCCATTGTGGCGCGCGGCGCCGCGCTCAGGGGGTGGCGGGGCGATTCGTCAGCGGCACGTATTCGCGGCAGGGCTCGCCGCGGAGGCCGGGGCACGGGGGCAGGCCGGTCGGGACGTTGACGCCGGGGACGACCGGGAGCAGGAGGTTGGACGGGTCCTGCTTGGAGTAGGCGATCGCCACCTGGGCCTTGCCCGCCGGTTCGGTTTCTTCGAAGTCCCAGATCGGCTGGGTGCCGTTCGGCGCCGCGATCGTCACCCGGATGCGCGAGCCCGCGCGGTAGGCGTGGCCCTCGTAGTAGAGCGGGATCGTGACCTTCACGAATTCGTTCGCGGGCATCGGCTGGATGTCGGATTCGCGCAGGCTGAGGACCGGCTCCAGCGCCGTCGACTTGGCCGGGTCGAGCTTGCGCTCGTCCGCCCGCACCCAGCCGTTCTGCACGAAGGTCTCCTTGCCGTCCGGGCGCACCTCGCTGATGGTCGCCTGAAGATCGACGTTCGGGGTCGAGGAACGCACCCAGAGATTCACCGCTCCGGCGCCGATCACGGTCGTGTTTTCGCCGAGCGGTTCGGTCACGTAGGAGACGGCCGAGCCGGGCGGGCTCTGTTCCCAGTGGTAGCTCGGCGTCGCCGTCCAGAGGCCGCCGGCGCTCCCGTCGGTGGGTCCGCTGAAGTCCTGCAGCGGCAGCGCGTGAGCGTCCCAGGTGAAGCCATCGGCGTGGGCCGTGGCGGGCGGCGAAGACTTCAGGTTGCCTCCCGGCGACAGGTACCAGGCCTTCGCCTGCGTCCCCGCGATCGGGAATTCGTTGAACGATGCTTCGAAGGTCGGGTAGGGCTGGCCCGGCGAGAGGCCGCCGGCGCCGCTGTCGAAGGTGACGCGGATCGGCTTCTGCGCTTCGAAGGCGGCGAGCGCCGAGCCGTAGGTCGGCAGCAGCTGGATCGGGTCCGGGGGCAGGGTCAGGCCGGGGATGCCCATCGCTTCCTGGAAGACGAGCGGCGCCGCGACGTGCATCACTGCTCCCGTCACCAAAGGTGGCTGCTTCGCCACGTATAGCTCGAGGAAGTCGAGCCAGCGGTTGAACGTCGCCGGGTCGAGCGAGTCGATGTGGGCGCCGTTGGTGAAGGTGAACCACTTCTTCCGCGTGCCGGTGAAGTGCTCGGCGAGGTCGGGGCAGTGGCCACCGGTCTGCTCATCGGTCCACTGACAGGCCATGAAGGTCGGCACGTCGATCTTGTTCACGAAGGTGACCGGCGAGAGCGGGTCGGCGACTTTCGGCACGTAGTGGCTGTTGTCTTTGACCTTCTGCAGGAGGTTGACCGCTTCCGGGTGGAGCGCCTGGTTCTTCTTGCAGGTTTCGTCGCCTTCCTGGACCCGCTTCCAGGCGTAGGCCTGGCCGCTGTTCGGGCCCGCCGCTTCGGCGTCGTGCACCCGCTCCTTCGCCCATTCGAGCGCGAAGCCGGTATTCAGGATGCCCCCCGGATAGAGCGTCGTCTGGGTGTTGTCGATGACCGAGAGCGGCGCGATCGCGGCGAGATGCGGGGGCCGCGTGGCGGCGGTGAAGAGCTGGCTGATGCCGCCATAGCTGATCCCCATCATCCCCACTTCGTGGTGGAGGACCCAGGGCTGCGCGGCGATCGTCTCGATCACGTCGTAGCCGTCGAGGTTCTGCAGCGGTTCGAAGAAGTCGTAGGCGCCCCCGGAGCAGCCGGTGCCGCGCATGTTCACGTCGACGACGGTGAAGCCCATCAGGTTGGCGATCAGCGAGATGCCGTGTTCGGGGCCGGACGGGTCGGCGTAGCCGTAGCCCGCGTACTCGATCAGCGTCGGCGTCGGGCCGGTCGGGATGTAGGGAAGTTCGAGCGCGGAGCCGTGCGCGGCCTTGCCGGCAGGCACGTTCCCGTTCGCCGCCTTGCGGAGCTGGAGCAGCTTCTGCCGCGGCGGGCCGGTCAGCTTGATGCCGAGCCCTTCGCCGACTTTGCCGAGGATTTCGGAGAGCCCCCCGGCCACTTCACTCACGCCAGGGATTTCCTTGATGATCTTTTCCAGTTCGCCGAGCGGCAGCTGCGGCGCTTCGGGGGCTCCCCCTTCGGTCCCGCCCGCGGCCGCTTCTGTCGGGTCCGGGATCTGGCCGGTGACGAGCGTCAGCACGTCCTGCGGCGGGTGGACGTCGATCGCCAGCTTCGTCCCGTCGCGCGTGGTCAGGTACTGGTAGCCGTGCGGTTCGATCTTCTGGTTGTAGATCGAGGTGTTGGGCGGCGCCGAGCGCTGGGTCAGCACCGTCAGCGGTTCGGACTGCTGCCCGCCCACTTCGAGCCGGTAGCCGTTCCCCGGTTTGACTTCGCGGAAGAGGACGGCGCCGAGCGAGTCGGCGTTCTTCGTCCCGACCACGTTCCCCGAGCCGTCGCGGAGCGTCACCCCCGCGCCGCCCGGCACGCCGGTCGCGTAGACCTGTTCGACCGAGCCGGAAGCTTCAAAGGCCGGCGCCGCATGCGCGACGCCGGCCCAGGAGGCACATGAAATGAGGAGGAGCAGGACCGATGCGGCCACCGACAATCCCACCGTTCGCCGCGCCGGTCCCGAACTACCGAGAGTTCCCGCTCCCCCCACAGTGAGGGGATTACTACCACAAATTCAGTAGTTGAAACAAGGAATTTTTGCGAGTGACCTTTCGGAACTGGCTCGGAGGGCCGGAACGGCGCCGCTCAGCGGACGATCGAGACGGCCCCGTTGGCGATGTTGTAGACGCCGGCGACCACTTCGATCGAGCCGGACTGGATCGCCGGGGCGATGATCGGGCCGCGCCGGGCGAGGTCCTGAGCCTGGGCGATCGCGTTGGCCGGGACACAGCGGGCGAGCGTCCGCTGATCGGCGGGGAGCGACTTGACCGTCGGCGTCAGCAGGTCGACGACCTTGCCGATCGCTCCGTATTTGGAGCTCGGGTAGGTCGCCCCTTCGGTGACCGCGCCGATCGCCGCCTTGATCGCGCCGCAGTCGCTGTGGCCGAGGATCAGCACCAGCTTCACGCCGAGGACGGCGACCGCGTACTCGGTGCTGCCGAGCGTGCCGTTGTCGATGCTGTTGCCCGCGATCCGCGAGACGAAGATGTTGCCCCGTTCGACGTCGAAGACCAGCTCCGGCGAGATCCGCGAGTCGGCACAGGTGATGATCGCCGCGAACGGTTTCTGTTCGGACGCCCGTTTCTCCCCCACCGGCGAGTAGTCCCGCAGCGACAGCTTCCCCTGCCGGTACCGCTGATTCCCGGCCTGGAGGATGCGCAGCGCTTCGGCCGGCGTCTTCGGATGAGGAGCTTTCCCGCCCGTCGACGCTGCCAACGCCTCCACGGCGCCGGCTCCACCAAGCGCCGCCGCCCCGGTAACCGCACCGAGACCACCCATGAACCGCCGTCGCGAAAGAAAGGAATCTCTATTCATGTGCGGAGTCTAGGTTTGCTCCGCGGACGTGGCGGCGGGAGTGGACGGACGGACAAGGGACGCGAGGCGGGGTCGGAGAGAGCGGCCGTCTCGGTCACGACCCTGGCTGGCTGTGACCGTGGCCGAGACGGCCGGGGTATGGAACGGGTGGAGGAAGCGCGACGCCGTTGAGGGAGACGCGCGAGAGGCGGCACGAGTTCCACCCTTCCGTGAGGGTTCTTCCACGAACTCCACGGTTCCGCGCACGTTCCTCCTCGATCCGACGGTGTCCGGGACAGCCGTTCGTCCCTTCTATCCCGTATGGGGGGTAAGCGACGAACGGCCGGGTCCCGGTGCGGCAGAAGCATCACGAAAGAGTGAAGTTCCCGACGGAACGGTGACAAGGGTGTGGAGTTCCGGGCGGAAGCGTGACGAACCCTCGCACTTCCCGCCGAAACCCTCCCGTCCTGGGCGTCTCATCGCGGTCACAGCCAGCCAGGACCGCGATGAGACGCCCAGGACCGATCTCGGACGGGCGGAGCCGGCCGGCACAGCGCCGATTGCCGCCCCCGTCCCCTAGTTGTTCAGCATCTCCATCCCCGATTCGTCGTAACGCGCCCCGCGCACGGCCTCAGGCGAGATCGCGGCGTCTAGCTCGGCCACCTGGGCGTCACTCAGTTGCAGGTCCGCGGCGGCGGCGTTCTCCTCGACGCGCTCCGGTTTTTTGGTGCCGGGGATCGGGACGAGGTCGTCGCCTTTGGCGAGGACCCAGGCGAGCGCCACCTGGGCGGGCGTCGCGCCGATGCCCTCGGCGAGCTCCGCCACGCGGTCGGCGAGGCGCAGGTTCTCCTCGAAAGCATCGCCCTGGAAGCGCGGGTTGGTGCGGCGCCAGTCGTCCTCGGCGAGGTCGTCGATCGAGCGGATCTGGCCGGTGAGGAAACCGCGGCCGAGCGGCGAGTAGGGGACGAAGCCGATGCCCAACTCGCGCAGCGTCGGCAGCACCTCGTCCTCGGGATCGCGCGTCCACAGCGAGTACTCGCTCTGCACCGCGGTCAGCGGGTGGGTGGCGTGGGCGCGGCGGATCGTCTCCGGCGCCGCCTCCGACAGCCCGATGTAGCGGACCTTCCCCGCGGCGACCAGCTCGCCCATCGCGCCGACGGTCTCCTCGATCGGCACGTCCGGGTCGACCCGGTGCTGGTAGTAGAGGTCGATGTGGTCGGTGCCGAGCCGCCGCAGCGACTCGTCGCAGACCCGCGCCGCGTTCTCCGGGCTGCCGTCGACGCCGCGCGTCTCCCCTTTGAAGTCGAAGCCGAACTTGGTCGCGATCTCGACCTCGTCGCGGCGACCGGCGACCGCGCGGCCGACCAGTTCCTCGTTCGCGTACGGCCCGTAGATCTCGGCGGTGTCGAGCAGGGTGACGCCGAGCTCGATCGCCCGGTGGATCGTCGCGATCCCGCCCTCCTCGTCCCCGGCGCCGTAGGCATAGCTCATGCCCATGCAGCCGAGTCCCTCGGCCGATACCTCGAAGCCCTGGCTTCCAAGCGTCCTTCTATCCATCGATTAACTCCTCATAGGTGGCGATCTTGCGGTCGACGAAGGCCAGGTGACCCTGCACCTCCGCCAGCTGGGCCCGCACCGACTCCCGGTGCTCCTCGAGCAGCGCCAGTCGCTCGCGCTCGTGGCCCCCGGTCCGCACCAGCTCGTAGTAGCGACGGATGCGCGCGATCGGCATCCCGGTCGCCCGCAGGCAGCGGATGGACTCCACCCACGCCATGTCGGCGTCGCTGTAGCGGCGATGCCCGGAGGAGGCGCGGTCGACGTCGCCGATCAGCCCCGCGCGTTCGTAGTAACGCAGGGTGTGGACGCTGAGCCCGCTGGCGCGGGCGGCGTCGGCGATGGTCAGGCCGGTCTCCTGGGAGGCGGTGTTGGGCTCCATCCTTCGAGGTTACGAGTTAGAGCGCGCTCTAAGTCAAGGACGGCGGCAGGACGAGCGAGCCGTCGTCGGCCAGGGTGAAGCCCGGGTTGTGGGCGATCTCCCAGAGGTGGCCGTCGAGATCGGCGAAATACGCCGCGTAGCCGCCGTAGAAGGTCTCGGCCGCGGGTTTCGTGATCGTCGCCCCCGCGGCCTCGGCGGCCGCGATGATCTCGTCGACCTCCTCGGGCGAGCGCACGTTCTGGGCGAGCGCGACGCCGCCGAACCCGTCGGCGCGCGTGTCCTCCACCCCGGCGTCCTCGGCCAGCTTCTCCCGTCCCCAGAGAACGACCGCCGACCCGCCGGCCTGGACGAAGACGGTCTCCTCGACCTCTTTGCAGGCCCACCCGAGCGCCTCGTAGAAGCGCTTCGCGGCGGCGAGGTCATCGACCCCGAACGTGATCAGGCTGACTCGTTGGTCCATACCCCGATGCTGCCCGTTCCCCGACCGGGTAAACCGCTCCCGCTTCTTTCTTGACTGAACTGATCGGGATTAGCCTCGGGCGCATGGCAACGACCGCGCTGCGCGAACACCCGCTCCCCGGAACGCCCGCGCTCGAGCGCCTGCTCGGCGAGATCGCGCCGGGAGCCTCGGAGCGGGAGCGCGACCGGATCGCGCCCTTTGCCGAGATCGGGCTGATCAAAGACGCGCGGCTCGGCGCGATCCGCGTGCCGAAGGCCGAGGGCGGCGGCGGGGCGACGCTGCGCCAGCTCTTCGAGGTGCTGATGGCGCTCGCCGAGGCGGACTCCAACGTCGCCCACATCCTGCGCGTCCACTTCTCTTATGTGGAGCGCCTGCTGGACGAGCCCGGCACCGAGCGCCGCGCCCGCTGGTTCGCCCGCGTCAACGAGGGGAAGATCTTCGGCAACGGGATCAGCGAGCAGAACGGCCGGGCGGTCGGGATGGGCTTCGAGACGATCCTGTCCCCGGACCCCGCCGGCGACGGCTTCCGCCTGAACGGCGAGAAGTTCTACTCGACCGGAAGCCTCTACTCCGACTACACGCAGATCTACGCCTCGACGCCGGAGGAGAGGATCGTCGCGGTCACGATCCCGGTCGACCGTCCCGGCGTCTCGATCCTCGACGACTGGGACGGCTTCGGCCAGCGCCTCACCGGCACCGGGACGACGCGCCTCGACGACGTGCGGGTCGAGCCCGACGAGGTGGTCGACCTCGGCAGTCACGAGGAGCTGATGGAAGCGCCCGCGATCCAGGGGGCATTCCTCCAGCTCTACCTGCAGGCGGTGACGGTCGGCACGCTCCGCGCCGTGCGCAACGACGCCGTCGCCCTGGTGCGGCGCCGCCGGCGCTCGTTCAGCCACGCGGTCGAGGAGAGCCCGACCGGCGACCCCCAGATCCTCCAGGTGGTCGGCGAGATCGCCGCCGACGCCTTCGCCGCCGAGGCGATCGTCCTCGCCGCCGCCGAGCGCATCGACACCGCCGCCGCCTCGATCGTCGACGGCAAGCCGGACCCCGACCTCGCCGAAGCCGCCCAGCTCGCCTCCGCCCAGGCCAAGGTCGCGATCGACTCCTTCGCCCCCCGCGCCGCCACGGCCCTCTTCGACGTCGGCGGCGCCTCCGCCACTCAGGCCGCCGCCAACCTCGACCGCCACTGGCGCAACATCCGCACGATCTCGACCCACAACCCGACCTTCCTCAAGGCCTCCGCCGTCGGCGACCACCTCGTCAACGGCACCCCGCCGCCGCGCAACGGGTTCTTCTAGGCCCTGCGGTCAGGCGGCGGTGCGGTCCTCGCTCAGGGCCTCGAAGGCGCGCCACATCGCCGCGTAGTGACCCTCTCTCGCGAGGAGTTCCTGATGACTGCCGACCTCCGCGATGCGGCCGGCGTCGAGGAGGACGATGCGGTCGGCGGTGCGGGCGGTCTGGAGGCGGTGGGCGATGACGATCGTGGTGCGGTCGGCGGAGAGGCGCTGCATCGCGGCGACGACGCGGGCCTCGTTGGCGAGGTCGAGGTTCGAGGTCGCCTCGTCAAGGAGGAGGATCGCGGGGTCGACCAGCTCGGCCCGGGCGAGGGCGATCAGCTGGCGCTCGCCCGCGGAGAGGGAGCGGCCGCGCTCGGCGACCTGATGGCCGTAGCCGCCGGGCAGGGCGGCGATGAAGTCGTGGGCGCCGACCGCGCGGGCCGCCGCCTCGACCTCGGCGTTCGTCGCCTCCGGCCGGCCGTAGGCGACGTTGTCCCGGATCGAGCCGGTGAAGAGGAACGCCTCCTGCGGCACGTAGCCGAGGCGGTGGCGGTAGGCGGGCAGGTCGAGGGCGCGGAGGTCGTGGTCGTCGACCGCGACGCGCCCCGAGTCCGGGTCGTAGAAGCGAGCCAGGAGCTTCACCAGCGTCGACTTCCCCGCCCCGGTCTCACCGACCAGCGCCACCGTCTCCCCCGGCGCGATCGCGAGGTCGATGTCGCGCAGCGCCTCGGGCGCCTTGGCGGTGAGGAGTTCGTCCTCGGCCGCGCCGAACCGCGCGTCCGCCGGGCCCCGCACCGCCGCCACCGCACTCGGCGCCGCGGTCGGCTCGGGGTAGGAGAAGCTCACGCCCTCGAGGGCCACCGCGCCCGCGAGACGCCCCGGCACGACCGGCTCGGCGGCCGGCGGGGTCGTCGTCTCCAGCCCCATCAGCTCGTCGATCCGCGCCACCGAGATCCGCGTCTGCTGCCAGGAGTCGAACACCTGGGACAGCTGCTGGATCGGGCTGAAGAACATATCGACGTAGAGGATGAAGGCGATCAGCACGCCGGTCGTCAGCCGCCCTTCGTGGATCATCTGCGCACCGACCGCGAGCACGATCACGTCCGCCAGCGAGGAGAGGAACTGGACGAACGGGAAGTAGGTCGCGACCAGCCGCTGGGCGCCGACCCGCGACTCGAGGTAGTCGTCGCCGAGCTTGCGGAAGCGGCGCTCGGTCTCGCCCTCGTGGACGGCGGCCTGGGCCTCGCGCACGCCGGAGAGGCTCTCCTGGAAGTCGGCGTTGACGATCGCGATGCGGTCGCGCGCCTGGTCGTAGAGCACGCCGGAGCGGCGGCGGAAGGCGACCGTCGCGATCGCCAGCGGCACGATCACCGAGAGCGTCGCCAGGCCGAGCTCGAAGTCGAGGACGAGGAGCGCGACGCCGACCCCGAAGAAGGTGGCGAAGGCGACCAGAGCGGAGAGGAGCCCGTTCTCGATCAGGGCTTCGAACTGGTCGACGTCGGTCGTCATCCGGGTCATGATCCGGCCGGCCATCTCGCGCTCGTAGTAGTCGAGGCCGAGGCGCTGCAGCTGCGCCCAGATCCGGATCCGCAGGGACAGCATCACCCGCTGCGCGGTGCGGCCGGTGACGAACGTCTCCCCCACCTCGTCGACGAGGTCGGCGAGGGTGACGAAGGCGAAGATCGCCGCGGCGAGGAAGAGCGCCGACTGCGAGCCGACGGCGACCCCTTCGTCGATGCCGTTCTTGACCAGGACCGGCCCGGCGATCCCGGCGAGCGCGTCGAGGATCACCAGCACCAGGCCGAGGAGCAGCGGCAGGCGGAACTCGCGCAGCAGCTTGCGCAGGGTGAAGCCGCGCTGGTGGCGGGCCTCGCGGTCGAGGTCGACGTCGGCGCGGTCACGGACCGGCCGTAGCTTCGCCACCTGGGCGAGCAGCTGCGGCGTCGGCGCCAGGCTTTTGCCCATCGCCCCGCCGCGCACGCCGCCGGGTTTGCCGAGGCCGCCGCCGAGGTTGGCGGAGCCGAGGCCGCTCGCGCCGAAGCGGGTGGAGGCGGAAGCGCCGGACCCGCTCGCGGTCGTCGCACCCGGGGCCCCCTCCCAGGCCGCGCTCGTCGTCGTCCCGGTCCGGGCGCTCAGGGCGTCGACGCTGCCCTCGACCGCCTCGGCCACGTCCTCGTCGAGCCCGGTCAGGAGGCCGCGGTAGACGGCGGAGCGCTCGGCCAGCCCCTCGTGGGTGCCCTGGTCGATGACCCGCCCCTCGTCGAGGACGACGACGCGGTCGGCGAGGTGGAGGGTCGAGCGGCGGTGGGCGACGAGCAGCGTCGTGCGCCCGGCGAGCACCGTGCGCAGGCCCTCGTTGATCGCCTCCTCGGTGCGGGCGTCGACCGCGCTGGTCGCGTCGTCGAGGATCAGGATCCGCGGGTCCTGGAGGACCGCGCGGGCGAGCGCGATCCGCTGGCGCTGCCCGCCCGAAAGCGTCAGCCCGCGCTCGCCGACAACGCTGTCGTAGCCGCGCGGCAGACGCTCGATGAAGTCGTGCGCCTGGGCGACCCGCGCCGCCGCCTCGACCTCCGCGTCGCTCGCTTCCGGCCGGCCGTAGGCGATGTTCGCCCGCACGCTGTCGGAGAAGAGGAACGCCTCCTCGAAGACGACCCCGACCTGCGAGCGCAGCGAGTGCAGCGTCACCCCGCGCAGGTCGTGGCCGTCGACCAGCACCGCGCCGCGGTCGGGCTCGTAGAAGCGCGAGACCAGCTGCGTCGCGGTGGTCTTGCCGCTGCCGCTCGGGCCGACGATCGCGACCCGCTCCCCCGCCTTCACGTGGAGATCGAAGCCGGCGAGCACCTCGCGCCGCTCGTCGTAGCCGAAGTGCACGTCGTCGAAGTCGATGTCCCCCGCCAGCGGCCCGAGCTCGACCGCGTCCGGCGGGTCGGCGATCGCCGGCTGGAGGTCGAGCAGCTGGAAGATACGCTCGACCCCGGCGCGCGCCTGCTGGCCGATCGCCATCAGCCCGGCGAGCTGGCGCGTCGGCGAGACGAGCTGGCCGACGTAGGTGGTGAAGGCGAGGAAGGTGCCGAGGCTGATCTCCCCGTGCAGCGCCAGCCAGCCGCCGAAGGCAAGGATCGCGACCTGGCCGAAGGACGGGATCGCCTGCAGCAGCGGCTGGTAACGGGAGGTCAGCCGGACCGCCCGCATCTGCGAGCCGTAGAGGTCCTCGGAGGCGTCGGCGACCCGTTCCAGCTCGCGCCGTTCCTGCCCGAACGCCTTCACCACGCGCACCCCGCCGACGGCCTCGTCGACGATCTGGATCACCTCGCCTTCTCGCTGCTGGGCGTCCCAGGTGGCGGGGAAGATCCGCGTCCGCATCCGGTAGCTGACCGCGATCAGGGCGGGCGCGATGATCAGGCTGACCAGCGCCAGCGGCGGCGAGAGCCACAGCATCACGCCGAGCGACAGCACCATCAGCAGCAGGTTGCCGCTCATCATCGGGATGAACATCAGGAGCCCCTGGACGAGCGTCGTGTCGGAGCTGGCGCGGGCGACGAGCTGGCCGGTCGGCATCCCGTCGAGGGCGGCGAAGTCCATCTTCTGCAGGTGCGCCTGCATCTCGTTGCGGAGGTCGTACTGGACCTCGAGCGCGACCTTGCCGCCGCGATAGCGCCGCAGGTGCGCGGCGAGGAAGGCGCCGCCGGCGACGAGGACCAGCGCGGTCAGCCAGGGCCAGAGCGATTCGGAGCGTTCGATGATGACCCCGTCGACGATCTGGCGCTCGAGCAGCGGCGCGCCGGCCTGGCAGGCGGCGCCGAGGACGGCGGCGCCGAAGGAGATCGCGACGTCGCGGCGATGACGGAGGACGTAGCCGATGAGGCGCCGCAGCCAGCCCTGCTGCTCGCTCAACTGGGCTTCCTCGCCTTGCGCGCGGCGAGCCGTTCGTCGGCAACCTCGTCGAGCGCCACGCCGAGCTGCGCCAAGGCATTCACGACCGCGGCGGGATCGGGAGTCCGCGAGCAGAGGTCGGTGAGCCGGCCCAGCATCTCCTCCTCGACGGTCGCGAGCGCCAGCTTCCCCGAGGGCGTCAGCGCCAGCGTCGTGGCGCGCCGGTCGTCGGCTGCGTCCTCGCGCGAGAGCAGCCCGCGCTTCGTCAACGACTCGACCGCCGCGCTCACCGTCGGCTTGCCGAGCGCCAGGCGCTCGGCGACCCGCGAGGCGCGCTCGTCACCGTCGGCGACGGCGGCAAGGACCCGGTAGTGCGCCAGGTTGAGGTCCCCGGAGGAGCGTTCGAGCTGCCGCGCCATCCGCGCCAGCGCCCGGATCGCCTGCCTACGTTTTTCGTTCGATCGTCGAACCATTCGCGAACCAGGCTAGCAACACTGGTTCGTCGGCCGAACTAGTTGGGAGCGCGCCCCGCGGAAGTGACCCCACTTATAGGCGTTCGTCCTCGGCCCGGGCATTTCGGAGCAAGGACGAACGCCGCGTCCACTTAGGTGGTGGACTCGGCCGTCGTCTCGGCTGGCGCCCCTTCCGGGTCGACCCAATCTTCGGGCGTATCGATACGAGCGTCGACCCCGGCGTGCTCCTTCAGGAGGTAGAGGAGATTCGTCCCGTCGAGAAGCTCTAGGGGCTTGTCCTCCGCAAACTCGAATGACGCTTTGCCGTAGCCGCTGGTCGAGACGAGGATGCCCTTGCTCGCACCCTCGTTCACAACCGTCCCATAGAGATCGCGGACAGCACTGACTCCCACCGTATGGGCGTACCGCTTCGCCTGGATCACAACCTTCCCACCCATCACCGGCCTGGTGTCCCAAGCGACGCAGTCCACTCCGCCGTCGCGGGAAGGACGAGTCTGTCGAGTCTCCAAGCCCATCTTCTGGAAGAGATTCGTAATCAACGCCTCGAATTCACTCGGACTGAGGGACATCAGGTTCTGGCGCTGATCGAGTCCGGATAACACGTCCGTCTCGTCGATGAACCGATCATCGACCATCTTGAATTCAAGGATGGGCCTCACAGGTGCAAGCTCCGAGGGTTTCCTGGAAACCCCGGCGTTGAGTCCTTTGAGGCACTCTTCAGGATCAACCCGGCTCAAGTCGAGAGCGCCGAAAGTATCGCGGGTCGTTCGAAGGGTGACGACACATACCCGCGCGGGCTGACCGGTCTTTTTGTCGATGCTGTCGACCATCCCGTTGTAGACGATGGTCTCGACCGATTCGTTGCGATCGGCCTCGAACAGCTCGTGGACCGTGCGCAGGGCGACCTGTGCGATAACGCTCGAATAGAGAGTGCGGCGCTGAGTGTCAGGGCGAGCGGCGACGGTGATCTCATCTCGGGATTTCACATATTTGAATGCTTTCGCCTGTGGCACGACATCGAACGGAGGTAGATCGTGCTCCAAGACCAACTGGCGACTCTCGGGCACGAAGGCGAGCCTGTGTCCTTCCGGGAATGAATCCAGGTACTTACTCGCGTCCAGGACCATGCCGAGATAGTCGACGATCGCTGCGGGTCGGCCTTCGTCAAGGTGGGTGCGGAATTCGTCGATCTTCTGGTTTGCAGCTTCGACGGACTCCCGCTTGCCGCTCTCTCGCTCTAGGTGTGCCTTTTCGGCCGCAGCGACCTTCTCGTCTCGCCTCGCTTCCGCTACCTGCCACTCCTCGACTGCCACTTCATGCGCGGCGACCGCTTCTTGCTCCGCCGCGACGTGCTTCGCCTTGGCACCTGGCATTAGCGCCGCAAATGCGCCTAGAGGTTGGACCGACTCCAACTCGGGTTCGGCGGTAACGGCACCGAACCCGGTGGTCGAAAACGAAAACTCGCGGTAGGTCTGCTTTAGAGAGTCGAGGTCGATGTGATCGTCGATTTCGAGAGTGGCCTCCAAAATCGATTCGAGACTCCCGACATTCGATTCCAACTCTCTATTCAGGGCTTCCGTCTCGCGAATGCGACTCTCGAGGTAGACGCGCTTACGTTCTTTCTCGTCCCGAGCCTGCTGTTTTTCCCATTCCCGTTGAGCCCGCTCCTGTTCGCGCTGGATTCGTCGCGCTTCTTTGATTTCCAGTTTTCGACGCCGTTCGGCTTCACGCTGCATTTCCGCGAACAGTCCCAATTGTCACCTCCGCACTCGTATTTGGACTGCGCGAGCCTAATACTGAGCGTGATTTGCGGCAAATCGCGACGAGCGGTCCGACGAGCGTCCAATGCGGCCGGGTGCTTCAGTCGCGCGCGGGCACCGGCTCCACGCCGCGCTCGGTCAGCTTGCGGTCGAAGTCGACGATTTCCTGGGTGTCGACGTAGAAGTCATGCTGCTCGACCACCTTGAACCAGCGGGTGCGGAGGACCAGGACGGTGGAGTTGGTGTAGAGGCGGGTGCCGTCGGGGGCGTCGGCGTGGTCGTCGAAGCGCACCCACATGGTCAGCGCCCAGAGGGGGCCGCTGGTCGCCATTCCCTTGATCTCGCCTTGTATCCCCGCGGCGGTGAACATCTGGAGGAAGGCGTCCATGCCCGCCTTGCCGACCCATTCGCCCTTCCAGCGGTGGGGACCGTCATGGAAGTGGAGGACGAAGTCGTCGGCGTAGGCGTCGAGCAGCGGCTTGTGATCCCCGGCGTTCAGCTTCTCCACCGACGGCGCGAATTTGAGGAGCAGGAGGCGGGGCAGCGCGGCGCGGGCGGCAAGACCGAGCGCGGCTCCGGCGAGCAGATTCGAGGGCTTCATCGAGGTTCCCTTCTAGGTAGATCGCTCTAGTGAGTCGAAGCGTACACTTCTCGGGGTGAGCAAGTCCGCCGCCCCGGCCCCGCCGAAGGTCCCAACCCGCGACCGCATCCTCTTCGCGACCGCCGAGCTCTTCCGCCGCCAGGGCTACAACGGCACCGGCCTGAAGCAGGTCGTCGCCGAGGCCGAAGCGCCGTTCGGCTCGCTCTACCACCACTTCCCCGGCGGCAAGGGGGAACTCGGCGAGGAGGTGATCGAGAAGGCGGGCGCCTTCTTCCAGGCCCTGGTCACCGCCGTCTACGACGAGGGGACGAGCACCGAGGCCTCCGTGCGCGCGGTCTTCGTCGGCGCCGCCGAGACGCTCGAAGCGACCGACTACGAGGACGCCTGCCCGATCGCCACCGTCGCCCTCGAGGTCGCGAGCACCGACGACCGCCTCCGCGCCGCGACCGCCGCCGTCTTCGAGCGCTGGACCGAGGCACTGACGGAGCGGACCGGCGACCGCGGGAAGGCACTCGCGATCATCGCCGCGCTCGAGGGCGGCTTCGTCCTCTGTCGTGCCTCCCGCAGTACCGAGGCGATGCACGCCGCCGGGGTGATGGCCACCGCCTTGGTCGCCTAAGCGGCGCTCGCCGCTTCGATCCAGTTGGAGAACTCGCAGGCAAGGTGCCAGCGGTGGGCGTCGACCAACCGAGCCGGGGTGACCCGCGGGAACTCGATCGTCAGGCGGGCGGTGAAGGCGCCGCCGGGCTCGTCGCGGAACTGGTGGCGCAGGGCGCCGGCCGGGGGGCCGTCGAGTCGGGCGCGGCCGAAAGAGACCCACTGGACCGGGAAGCTCGGGTCGGCGGGGGTGGAGATCGAGCCGACCTCGTTCTCGTCGAGGCAGATGCAGGTAGCGAGCGGCGAGCCGCCGGTCGTCTCGATCACCTGCTGGATGCCGTCGTCGCGCTTGCGCAGCATCCAGTGGTCCGGCGCGGCGGCGAGGAGCGGTGCCTCCTCACCCGAGTCCATCGCCGCTTTGTAAAACGCCGGCACCGCCTCAGCCGAGGCACCGGTGCCGCGCAGCTCGACCACGCAGAGCTTCCGACCGTCGCGCGAGAGCGCCGACATCAGCCGGCTCGAGCGAGCCGCCAGCGCCGTCTGCCGGGCCAACCGCCGTTCGATCTCGGCGTGTCCGAGCTCGAGCTTGCGCGCGACCAAGGCCGTACGACGCACCGCCAGATCAGCTGGCGGCGCGCCCATGCCGAGCTTCTTGAAGACGACCGCGGCCCGACGTCCCTCCCACTCCAACACCTCGGCGCGCGACACGCTTCTGTCGCCGATCGTCGCCGTGATGTCGAGGACATCGGCCGTGGGCACACGACGATGCTAGTTGCGTTACTCACATTTGAAAGTGACGTTTGGCACAGCCCCTAGGGCTTCGTCCGAGCAAGCTCCCCCCAGCCGCTCCAGAGCGCGCCGAGGGCGGTGGCGACCACGCGCTCGCGAGGGACATCGGGGTGGTCGACCCACCAGAGCGCGAGGCCTTGGAGCACGCCGCGCAGGACGACCCAGGTCATCTCGAGGTCAGGGCCGGTCGCCGCGAGGGCCGCGCTCGCGGGGGATCCGAGCAGGCGCTGCAGGACGAGGTCCCGGCTGCGCTCGGAGACGGCGCGGTGGACGGCGGCGGCATCGGCGTTGGTCGGCTCACGGAAGAGGATGCGGGCCGCGTCCGGGTTCGCTTCGACGTATCCGAACCAGGCGTCGAAGGAGGCAGCGACCGACTCCTCCGAGAGCTCTGTGGCGGGCAGGTGCGCTCCCCAGATCGCGCGCAGGTTGGCGAAGTGCGAGTCGACTACCGCCTCGTACAGCGCGAGCTTCGAAGCGAAGTGGTCATAGACGACCGGCGGGGACACTCCGGCGGTCTCGGCGATCGCGTCGACCGGCGCGCCGGCATAGCCGTGCGCGGCGAACAGCCCGGTCGCCGAGGCGATGATCCGCGCCCGCCTCTCCCCCGCGCTCAGTCTCTTCCTCGTCGGCATCGCTGTTAACCTAGTCACCACTAGGTTAGCCACAGAGGAGGACGCCCAGTGATCGCATCCGTGCACCTCGCCGCGCTCGGCACTCGCCGAGGACTCCGCACCTACCTACGCGGTGCCCCCGATCCGGTCGCCGTCCCCGGCCTCGGCTATTCCGAGGCTGTCCTCACCGCTCCGATGGGACCCGCCGTGCTGCCCAGGCCGACCGCCGCCGAAGTCGGCCTGATCGCGAGCTGGGACGACGACGAGGACCTCGATCGCTTCCTCGCCGACCCGGCCCTCGCCGGGCCCTTCGCCTCGGGCTGGCACGTGCGGATGCACCCGGTCCGTGTCTTCGGCGCCTGGCCCAAGATGCCCGGCCTGCCGAGACAGGCGACCCCGATCGCCGACGACGAGCCGGTCGTCGTCCTCACCCTCGGCCGCCCCCGCGCCACCAAGCTTCACACCTTCCTCCCCACCAGCGCCCGTGCCGAGGCCGCGCTCGACGGCGCCGCCGGCCTGCTCGCCTCGACAGGGCTCGCCCATCCCCCACGGCTCGTCTCGACCTTCTCGGTCTGGGAGACCGCCGCCGCGATGCGTGCCTACGCCGAAGACACCGCCGGCCCCCACATGGCCGCTGTCCGCGCCGATCGCAAGACCCGCTTCCACCACGAATCCGCCTTCATCCGCTTCCGCCCCTACTTCTCCACCGGCACCTGGCGCGGCCGCGAGCCCCTGGCGGGCTTGGTCCGGGAGGTGGAAACGGGCGGCTGACGGTTACCGGGCCGACGAGGGTTCGGGCCGGGGGAAGCTGGCGCCCGAGGTAAGGGACGCGAGGGGGGTTCGGCTAGAGGGCCGTCTCGGCCACGGCCCTGGCTGGCTGTGGCCGTGGCCGAGACGGCCGGGGTGCGGGAGTGGAGGATCTCTCGCCGAGGTGCGGAGGGTTCGCCACGGGAGGGACACGCCTCCATCACGAGACTCGCATCTCGTGAGGAAGATCGTGGGAAGTCCACGCTTCCGTGCGTGTTGTCCAACAGTCACGACCGCGTTCCCGAGTTACGGCCCCCTATAGGGGGCTCAAAGTCGGGAACGCGTTTTCGGGCCTCTGATCCAGGCCCGGAAAGCGCACGAAAGTGACGGAAGGCCGCGGGAAGTGTGGAGTTCCCGGAATCTTCGTCACGGGACTCAGGCAGGTGTGGCATCTCTCGCGCCGACCTTCGACGTAAGTCCGACTTCCGCCCGGACCCGTGCCGACTCCCCGGCGTTTTTCACGAACCCCTCGCGTCCTAGGACTGCTGGGGCGGCCGGGACAACAGCCGTCCCGCTCCTCCAGCCCCTAGTGAGCGTGCGGCTGATGAATAACCAGCACGGAGCTCTCGAAGTGCGACACCGTTGCAGCTGCAACAGACCCGGCCAGGTGGCCGAGGAGGCCGCTGCGTTGGTGGGAGCCGATCACGATCAGGCCGCATCTGTGCTCTTCGGCGACCGAGACGAGGCCCTTCCAGGTGGGGGCGGCTTCGACGGTGATCGGGGTAGCCTTGAAGCCCGCCTTCTCGGCGAGCTCGGCGCCTTTGGCGGCGGTCTCCTTCGCTGCCTCCTCGACCTCGTTGGCGGCGGCGGCGTGCAGCTCGCGGCCCTCGATCGGCACGAAGCCGACGTCGGCCGGCTGCCAGACGCACACCACCAGGGCATCGCGGCCGGGGGCAAGCTGGATGCCCGCCTGTTCGATCGCGTACCCGGCGAGGTCGGAGCCGTCGTAGGCGAAGATCGCCGGGCCGGCGGCCTCGCAGGGGGACGGGGTTGCGCTCGATGCCTCCATGTCAGTCAGCTCCTTGAGTCGCGGTCTGTCCGTGAGTAGGGCGACTGCGCACGTTCGCCAACAGCGGCGGCGAGTAGTAGGCCGGCTTCTCCCCGGCCAGGAACGCTTCGACATCGGGCTTTTCCGGGCGGGCTCCGCCGAGCCAGTAGAGCAGCACCGGGACCACCGCGCCGAGCAGGGCGAGGCCGACGCCGACCCAGAGCACGATCCCGACACCGTGGTTGAAGCCGCCTTCGACGTTCAGTGCGAAGTGGGCGAAGATCGGCGCGATCAGGAAAGCCGCCACTGCCCTCAGAAGCTCGACGATCGCGAAGACCCGCTGCAGGTTCGTCGCCCGCAGGGCGAAGCCCGCCGCGAACAACGCCGGGGCGACGGTCGCGCCGAGCCCGATGCCGGTGAGGAAGGAGCCGATCAGGGTCGTCGCCGCGCCTCCGGGAACTTCGATCCGCAGAACGAGGATGCCGGCGGCGAGGAAGAGCATGCCCACCAGCGGCAGATAGTGGATCGACTTCCGCGTGATCACCTGGCCGAGTGCGAACGCGGTGATCACGGCGCCGCCGAGCTCCGGCAGGTAGAGCAGGCCGAGGTGCAAGGGACCGTACTTTTCGCTCATCGCCTCGGCGGTCAGCCCGGTCGCCGAGACCGAGGCCGCGGCCGCCAGCAACGCGAGGACGATGCCCGCCACCGGGATCGTCGACTTCACCATGTCGCCGATCGTCAGCAGTGGATTGCGCGCGGTTGCCTGGTAGATGACCAGGGCCACGATGACGGCGAGGCCGACGACCAGCGGGACGATCGCGATCGGGTCGAGGAAGGCGTGGCTCGTCAGCTGCGAGGCGCCGAAGAAGGCGGCGGCGCAGCCGACCGCGGCCATGCCGAGGGCGAGCGGGTCCTTCGGCGAGGTGGGATCGGCAGCCGGGGCGTCCTCGAAGGTGAGGATCGCGAGGACCAACGCCAGGGCGGCGACGCCGGCGACGATCCAGAACAGCGGGCGCCAGGCGTCGGCCTGGGCCTGTAGGCCCCCGATCGCGGGGCCGGCGGCGACGGCGCCGAAGATCACCATGTTCATGATCATCGCCGTCGTCTTGAGTTTGGCGATGGGATAGCCGAGTGCCAGCGGCGGTACTGCGGCGATCAGCAGGAGGCTGGTGCAGAGGCCCTGCAGGATGCGACCGGCGATGAAGACGCCCGCGGTCGTGGCGACGGCGGCCAGGATCGAGCCGATCACCAGGACGACGGCGTAGATGATCAGCATCCGCCGCTGCGGGAGGTGCTGGGCGAATGCCACCGCCAGGACCGTGCCGACCGCGTAGGCGGCGTTGGCGAAGCCGGAGCCGGTCGCCATCGTCTGGGCGCTCGCATGGAGCTGTTCGGTGATGATCGGCTGCACCGACTCGAGGGCGCCGGACAGGGCGAGGTAGGGAAGCAGCGCCAGCAGCACCATCGAGGCGACGGCGGGGTAGCGACCTGCGAGCGGGCCTTGGCGCATCAGCGGCCTCCGCGGTTCGGGTCAGTGGACGGGGCGGTTCTGGTCATCTTCGGGTGAGGTCTCCGGTGAAGGGCTGGTCGGAAGAGAAGCGGACAGCTATGTCCGTTGACTGCTGAAACAGATATCAGATAAGCGGAGTCTAACTCCACTTCAGCCAGCTTATGTGACGTAATCACGCATCTTGGACCCCCCGAACGGCCTCTATCTCAGATGGACAGCCTTGTCCGGTTGCTAGGCTTCCGCGCCGATGGCCGTCGCGCAATCGCCAGATCAGCAGCGCCGCGACGCCCGCGACAACCGCGAGGCGATCCTCGAGGCGGCGCGCGCCCTGTTCGCCGACTCGGCCGACGTGGCGATGGTGCAGGTGGCGCGCCGGGCCGGGGTCGGCCAGGCGACGCTCTACCGCAACTTCCCCAGCCGCGGGGCGCTGGCGGCCGAGATCCTCGACGAAAGCGTCGACCGCATCGTCGCGATGGCCGCCGAGCACGCGGGCCAGGCCGACGCCTTCTTCGTCCTCCTGCGCGGGCTGATCGACAGCATGGTCAACCTCTACGGCGTCGCCGTGCTCGCTCGCCGCGATGCCGAGACCGACGCGCATCTGCAGGAGTCGCGGCAGCGGATTCGCGAGCTGCTGAAGGAGCCGCTCTGCGACGCGAAGGCGGCGGGGACGCTGCGCCGCGACGTCTCGGTCGACGACGTCTTCCTGCTGTTCGGGATGGCGCGCGGCGCGATGGAGGGGCTCGCCGATTCAGGCGCGCGCTCCGCGGTCGCCCACCGGGTGCTGTCGCTGATCCTCGGCGGGATCGAGACGCCGGCCGGCGGCGCCTGACCCCGGACGCGCCCTACTTCCAGCGCGAGGTGACGACCTTCTTGCGCGTGTAGAACTCGAAGGCGTCGGTGCCGTTGGCATGCAGGTCACCGTCGATCGAGTCCTTCCAGCCCGCGAACGGGAACCAGGCGATCGGGGCAGCGACGCCGATGTTCACGCCGATCATCCCCGCCTGCACGCCATAACGGAACTCGCGGGCGGTGCCGCCGGAGCTGGTGAAGAGGATGGAGGAGTTGCCGTAGCGGGAGGCGTTGACGACCTCCAGCGCGCCGTCGAGATCGTCGACCCGCAGCACGGTCAGCACCGGGCCGAACAGCTCCTCGCGCACGGCGCGGGAGTCGAGCGCGGCCTTGTCGATGATCGTCGGGCCGAGGAGCGCGCCGCCCTCTCCCCCGCCGCGGCGGCCGTCGAGGACGAGCTCGGCACCGTCGCCCAGGGCCGTCTCGATCTCGCCTTCGACCCGTTCGCGCGAGGCGACGGAGACCAGCGGGCAGACGTCGGTGGCCGGATCGGCACCGTCGCCGACGGTGAGGGCGCCCGCCGCGTCGACCACGGTCTGCAGCGAGGCGTCCTGCTCCTCCTTGGAGCCGACGAGGACGAGCAGCGAGCCTGCGAGGCAGCGCTGCCCGGCGGCGCCGAAGGCCGAGCCGGTGACACCGCCCGCGAGCAGCTTCGGGTCGGCGTCGGGCATCGCCACCATCGCGTTCTTCGCCCCGCCCAGCGCCTGCACGCGCTTGCCCTCGGCGGCGGCGGTGCTCGCCACGTAGCGGGCGGTTTTCGCCGAGCCGACGAAGCTGATGCCGTCGACCTCGGGGTCGTGGAGCAGCCCATTGACGGCGTCGTGCGCGCCCATCACCAGGTTGAGAACGCCGGCCGGGAAGATCTCGGCCTCGTCGATCAGCTCGAAGAGGCGGACAGAGGTGAGCGGGTCCTGCTCGGAGGGCTTCAGCACGAAGGTATTGCCGGAGCCGACCGCGAAGGGCAGGAACCAGAGCGGGATCATCGCCGGGAAGTTGAACGGGGTGATCGCGCCGATCACGCCGAGCGGCTGGCGGACCATCTCGACGTCGACGCCGGCCGCGATGCCCTCGAGGTTCTCGCCCTTGAGGAGGTGCGGGACGGCGCTGGCGGCCTCGATCGACTCGATGCCGCGGCCGACCTCGGCGAAGGCGTCGTCGAAGGTCTTGCCCATGTCGAGGGTGACGAGCTCCGCCAGCTCCTTCTGGTGGCTCGCGACCAGGTCGCGCAGCTTGAAGAGCGCGCGGGCGCGCTGCTGCGGCGGCGTGCCGCGCCAGGCCGGGAAGGCGGCGCGGGCGGCCGCGGTCGCGGCGGCGACGTCCGCGGCGCTCGAGAGCGGCACCTCGGCCAGGACCGCACCGCTCGCGGGCGAGCGGGTCTCCAGGGTCTCGGTCGCGGCCGGTTCTACCCAGGCGCCGCCGACGAAGTTGCGCAGGCGCCGGGGGGCGCCGTCGGCGGGCGTCGTGCCGGTGGCGGGCGCGGCGGCCCGCTCGGTCTCGGTGGTCGCGATCTCAGGCATAGGAATGATCTTGGCGCATCGCGGTCGTCGTGGCGAGAGCCTCCTCGGGGGCGGTCCACCCGCGGCCTTGATCGGTGGCGACGGCACTGTCGGTCAGCTGACCCGCGCGGACGCTGAGGCCGCCGAGGAAACCGGGGTCGGCGCGCAGCGCGTCCTCGACGCCATCGGCCAGGCGCACCACATAAGGGAGCGTCGCGTTGGTGAGCGCGCGGGTCGAGGTGATCGGCACCGCGCCCGGCATGTTGGCGACGCAGTAGTGACTGATCCCGTCGACCTCGTAGACCGGGTCGGTGTGGGTGGTCGCGTGGGAGGTCTCGAAGCAGCCGCCCTGGTCGATCGCGACGTCGACCATCACCGAGCGCGGCTTCATCAGCGCGAGCTGCTCGCGGCTGACGACGTGCGGGGCCTTCGCACCCTTGACGAGGACCGCGCCGATGACGAGGTCGGCCTCGGCGAGCCGCGCCTCTACCTCGAGGCCGGTCGAGTACCCCGTCTGGATCCGTCCGTCGAAGATCTGGTCGAGCTCCCGCAGGCGGTCGATCGAGCGGTCGAGCACGGTCACGTCGGCGCCGAGGCCGACCGCCATGCGCGCCGCGTTGGCGCCGACGATGCCGCCGCCGATCACCAGCACCTTGCCCGCCGCCACGCCGGGCACGCCACCGAGCAGCACGCCGGAGCCACCCGCCGGGCGTCCCAGCATGTAGGCGCCGGCCTGGGTCGCGAGCCGGCCCGCGACCTCGCTCATCGGCGCCAGCAGCGGCAGGCGACCGGCGGCGTCGGTGATCGTCTCGTAGGCGATGCAGGTGGCGCCGGAGTCGAGCAGGCTCTGGGTCAGCTCGGCGTCGGGGGCGAGGTGCAGGTAGGTGAAGAGGACGTGGCGGGGCTCCAGCATCACGACCTCCTGCGGCTGGGGCTCCTTGACCTTGACGATCGTGTCCGCGGCGGCGAAGACGGCGGCCGCGTCGGGGAGGATCTCGGCGCCCTGGGCGACGTAGGCGTCGTCGTCGAAGGCGGAGCCGACGCCGGCCCCGGACTGGACGACGACCTGGTGGCCGCGGTCGGTCAGCTCACGCACCCCGGCCGGCGTCATCGCCACCCGGTACTCCTCGACCTTCACCTCGCTCGGCACGCCGATCTTCATCGCCTTCTCCTTCATAAGTCTGTGGGGGGAATCCCCGATTCCTGTGGGGATCCCAGCGATGGTGCGCCTCCGCCCTCTGATCCGCAAGCCCGGCGACAGAATCTCTACGATTCCACAGTGATGGATGAGATCGACGACCGAATCCTCGGGATTCTCGCCACAAACGGAAGGGCATCCTTCGCCGCGATCGGCGAAGAGGTCGGCCTCAGCCCGCACGGCGCCGCCGACCGCGTGCGGCGCCTCGAGCGCGACGGGGTCATCAGCGGCTACGCGGCGCGGATCGACCCGGCCGGCGTCGGCCGCTCCCTGGACGCCTTCATCGACGTCCGCCTCCTCCCCACCACCGACTCCGAGGAGTTCGAGCAGCGCGTCGCCCGCCTCGACTCGGTCCGCGAAGTCGCCTTCCTCACCGGCCGCTTCGACTTCCAACTCCGCGTCGCCTGCCGCGACGCCGACGACCTCAACGACACCGTCCGCGCCATCCGCCGCGACGCGGGTGCGGCCGGCACCGAGACCCGCATCGTCCTGCGGTCGACGAGGTTCGAGCGCGCACCGGCGGGGTGACGCCGGCTGCGGCTGGCGCCTCGGGCCGGTGCGCAGGGAAAGCTGGCGCCTCGGGCTGCGTCTTCCACATCACTCGATACGTCGCTCGCTGACTTAGGCCCCCTATAGCGCCCCTAACTCAGCGAGCGTCCGGGAGCGTGAGGCAGACGGCGCCGGACGTGTGACTTCGGGCGCGTTCGGCCCGGAATCCGCGGCTTTCCGCCACCGCCCGTCAGTCACCCGCCGGCCAGCTCGACGACCGCGTGCTGAGCGTCAGGCAGCGCACGCACCGCTGCTGGGCCGAGCACGCGGCGCCAGAGGCCCGCAAGCGGGCCGTCGATGTAGATCGTGTTCGTCAGCCTCGCGCCGGCGTCGGTGGGCTCGACCAGGTGGTGGTGGCCCATGCGGGCGCCGGGGAGGCGGGCCTCGTCGGTGAAGAGGCGCCCGCCCTCGAACTCGACCACCCGGAAGCGGAGGCGCAGGCCGGTGCGGAAGACAATCCGGGCCTCGGCACCTTGTGCCAGCGGACCGTCGAGCCGGGCCGACTTCAGCTCCGCGTTCCAGCGGGGCCAGGCGTCGGCATCGCGGTAGGCGTTCTCCCAGACCGCGGCCGCCGCGACCTCGGCATCGAGCGTGCTCGTCGTCTCCCATCTGCTCACCGGCTCAGTCCCCCTTCCTGACCTCGCTCGCGTCACCTATATATGGAGAACCCCAAGATACGAGGAGGACGAGATGCCTACGAGCGCGATCAAGCATCGAGACGAGTTCGAGACCATGGCCGGATCGGGCGGCTGCACCTGGACGCTGGCGCGGAAGGCGCTCGGCACCGAGGCGTTCGGCTACAACCTGGTCGAGCTCGAGCCCGGGGGCGCGCTGCCCGCGCACGACGAGTCCGGCAGCCGACAGGTAGAGCTCTACGTCGTCCTCGACGGCGAGGCGGTTGTGGTGATCGACGGCGAGGAGCACCCGGCTCCCGCGGGCACCTTTGCCTCGATCGAGCCCGACAGCGAGCGCACGCTCCTCAACCGCTCCTCGGCCCCGGTCACCGCCCTGCTGTTCGGCGCCGTGCCCGGCCCCGGCTACCAGCCGCCAAGCTGGGCCTGACGCGCCGCGCGGGCCACCGCTCAAACGTCAGAAATTCTCTGTTTTCACGGCGCGGGGCGCGACCTATAGTCGACACTATGCCCCGCACGAATGCAGACTCTTCTCTCCCGCCCATTGGCTGGATCGGCCTCGGTGAGATGGGTCTTCCCATGTCCGCCAACCTGGTCGCCGCCGGCCACACCGTCTACGGCTTCGACCTCGACCCCGACAAATGCGCCGCCGCGAACAAGGCGGGCGTCGAGATCGTCGACTCGACCGCCGAGTTGGTCGAGCGCGGCGAGCTGTTGGTGAGCATGCTGCGGACCGGCGCCCAGACCGAGGCGCTGCTCCTCGCCGACGGCGGGCTCGCGGAGCTGGCGGCCGGTGGGCCGCGCGACGTGGTTGTGATGAGCACGCTCGACCCGCCCGCGATGGAACAGCTCGCCGACGAGTGCGCGAAGCGCGGGCTGACGATCTTCGACGTGCCGGTCAGCGGTGGCGTGCGGGGGGCCGAGGCGGCGACGCTCTCGATCATGGCCTCCGGCGAGGCGACCGGGCTGGAGCGGATCCGCCCGCTGCTGGAGCCGCTCGGCTCCCGCATCCACCTCCTCGGCGACCGTCCCGGGATGAGCCAGGCGGCGAAGCTCGCCAACCAGGTGATGATGGCGGTGGCGATCGCGGGCACCTACGAGGCGCTCGGCCTGGCCGAGGACTACGGCATGGAGCCGGGCCCGGTCATCGAGGCGGTCCTCGACGGCACCGGCCAGAGCTGGCCGCTCGCCCACTGGGACTGGATGCGCAGCCTCTGGGAGGACTACGAGCCCGAAAACGCGCTCGACATCCTCGACAAGGACCTGAAGGCGGTGATCCGCGCGGTGCGCGAGCGCGAGGCCGACATGCCGGTCACCGAGGCCACCTTCGCCCGCCTGACCGAGCTGTGGGACCGCTCCCGCGCCGAAGCCGCCGAACGCGGCGCCGAGTGATGTTGATGGGCCGAAAAGTGCGCCATATCGTGGGTTTTCGGCCCGTCAACCTATTCGAGGCCGAAGTAGCGGCTGAAGTAGGCGAGGTGGTGGCGCATCGCCTCTCGGGACGCGTCGGGGTCCTGCGCGGCGACCGCGTCGACGACCTCCGCGATGCCGTCGAGGACGCGGGGCGGGTCGACCTCCTGGACCTCCTCGGAGAAGCGGCGGAAGGCGGTCGCGGTGGCACCGGCGAAGCCGATCAGCAGCGGGTTGTGGCTCGCCTCGGCGAGCGCGCGGTGGAAGGCGATGTCGACGGCGAGCGCCGCCTCGACCGGGAGCTCGCCGGGGTCCTCCGGCAGGATCGCACGCAGCGTCTCGAGGTCGGCGTCGGTGCGGACCTGGGCCGCGGTCGCGGCGGCGCGCAGCTCGAGGTCGAAGCGGACCGCGAAGAGTTGCCCGTAGTCGAGCGTCTTCATCCCCAGCGACAGCGAGATCACTTCGCCGACCGCCGCGCCGAGCGCCGCCGGGGACAGCTCCGCCACCCGGTAGCCGCCGCCGCGCCCGCGCGCCGAGGTGAGCACGCCGTCGGCGCGCAGGGTGCCCAGCGCCTCGCGCACCGTCGGGCGACTGCAGCCGTACATCTCCGCCATCGCCTCCTCGCTCGGCAGCCGGTCCCCGGCGCCGAGCGAGCCGTCCAGAATGGAGTCGCGGATCGAGGCGGCGATCTGCTGCGGCAGCGTCTGCACCTGCGTCGCGCGAAGGCGGTTCGTCTTGTCCACAACAGTGATCGTAAGGTGGGATGCGCGTGAGCTACGCAGTCGGAATCGACGTCGGCGGGACCTTCACCGACTTCGTCGTCGTCGACCAGGACGACCTCGGCTACTGGGCGCACAAGTCGCCGAGCACGCCGGAGGACCCCTCGCGCGGGCTGCTGAACGGGCTGCGGGAGATCGCGGCGCTGCTGGAGCTGGAGGAGGCCGAGTTCCTCGCCCGGCTCGACCTGATCGTCCACGGCACCACCGTCACGACGAACGCGGTGCTGACCGGCAACGGCGCGCCGACCGGACTGCTCACCACCGAGGGCTTCCGGGACGTGCTCGAGATGCGCCGCGGCGTGCGCAGCCGCCTCCACCTCTACGACAACAAGTACACGGCGCCGGCGCCGCTCGTCCCCCGCGCCCGACGGATGCCGGTGGCCGAGCGGATCGACGCCGAGGGCGAGGTGCGGACGCCGCTCGACGAGGCCGGGCTCGAGGCCGCGGTACGGGCGCTGGTCGACGACGGGGTCGAGGCGCTTGCCGTCTGCTTCATGCACGCCTACCGCAACGACGAGCACGAGCGCGCGGCGAAAGCCGTCGTCGAGCGCGTCGCGCCGGACCTCTTCCTGAGCGTCTCCTCCGAGGTCCTCCAGCAGGTCCGCCTCACCGACCGCGTCTCGACCACGGTGATGAACTCCTACGTCGGCCCGGTCCTGCGCCGCTACATCGAGGCGCTCGTCGCGGGCCTCGGCGACCTCGGCTTCGGCGGCACGCTGCTGGTGATGCAGTCCAACGGCGGCGTCGCCACGCCGGAGATGATCGCCAAGCTGCCGGCCTCCACGGTGCTCTCCGGCCCGGCCGGTGGCCCGGTGGCGGGCCTCGCCCACGCGCGCGACCGCGGCGCCGCCGACTGCATGGTCGTCGACATGGGCGGCACCAGCTACGACGCCTCGGTGGTCTCGAACGGCGAGGTGACGATCACCCGCGAGGGCGAGATCGACCGCAACCCGATCGCGCTGCCGATGACCGACGTGATGACGATCGGCGCCGGCGGCGGCTCGATCGCCTGGCTCGACGAGGGCGGCCTGCTGCGCATGGGCCCGCAGAGCGCGGGCGCCGACCCGGGGCCGATCGCCTACGGCCTCGGCGGCACCGAGCCGACCTGCACTGACACCAACCTGGTGCTCGGCTACCTCGACCCGGAGTACTTCCTCGGCGGGCGGATGAAGCTCGACGTCGAGGCGGCGCGCGAGGGCATCCGGACGAAGATCGCCGAGCCGCTCGGGCTCGAGGTCGAGGCGGCCGCGGCGGCGATGCACGAGGTGATCACGCTGATGATGGCCGCCGGGACGAAGGACCTGGCGCTGCGGCGCGGCTACGACCCGCGCGAGCTGCTGATGATCGGCGGCGGCGGCGCGGGCGGCCTGCACTCGGGGCCGATCGGCGCCGAGCTGGAGCTCGACCGCATCGTCCTCCCCCGCGTCTCCTCGGTCCTCTGCGCGTTCGGGATGCTGCTCGCCGACCTGCGACACGACTACGTGCGGAGCTTTCACCACGAGTGGAACGAGCTCGACCCGAGCGCCGCGGCCGCGCTGGTCGCCGCGATGGAGGCCGAGGGCATGGAGGCGCTGGCCGCCGAGGGGACGGCGGAGGCCGACCGCTCGCTCGTCGCCGGCGCTGAGATCCGCTATCGCGGCCAGCACCACGAGGTCTCGGTGCCGTTCGACCCCGCCGACCTCGTGCCGGGACGCCTCGACACGATCGCCGCCGACTTCCACCGCCTGCACGAGCGCCTCTACGGGTTCTCGTCCCCGGACCGGCCGCTGGAGACGATCGCGCTGCGGGTCTCGGTGCGCGGTAAGCGTCCGGAGCTCCGCCTGTCCCGTCCCAGCGCGACGAGCGAGGAGCCACCGATGCGCGGCTCCCGGCGCGCCTGGCTCCCCGAACGCGGCGAGTCGGCCGAGGTGCCGGTGCTGGACGCCGACGCGATGCTGCCCGGCCACCGGTTCGCCGGCCCGGTGCTGGTCGAGGGCGCCAACACCACCGTCATCGTCCCGGAGGCCTACGACCTGACGGTCGACGCCTCGAGCAGCTTCGTCCTGCACCGCAAGGGCCTGGAGGAGAACGCATGAGTGAGCAGAGCCAGACCGGCCGCGGCGGCACCCGCCGTGCCGACGACCCGATCCTGACCTCGATCATCGCCAACCGCCTGCGCTCGATCGGCGAGCGGATGGGCGTCGTGGTCGAACGCAGCGCCCGGTCCCCGCTGCTGGTCGAGGGGCGTGACTTCAGCGTCGGCATCTACGGCGTCGACGGCACGCTGGTTGAGCAGACCGAGTACATCCCGGTGCTCGGCTACGCGACGACGCCGGGGATGCGGGCGATCGCCGAGCGCTTCGTCGGCAAGGTCGAGCCCGGCGACGCGATCCTCCACAACGACCCCTACAGCGGCGGCAACCAGCTCAGCGACTGGAAGGTCACGAAGCCGGTCTTCCACGAGGGCGAGCACGTCGCCTGGGTCGTGATCGTCGCCCACCAGGCCGACATCGGCGGCGCCGTCCCCGGCACCTACAACCCGAACGCGACCGACATGTGGCAGGAGGGCCTGCGGATCACGCCGGTGAAGATCATGGAGCGGGGCGAGCGGCGGGCCGACGTCTGGGAGCTGATCTTCGGCAACGTGCGGCTGGACATCGTCGCCGACGACGTCGACGCGATGATCGGCGCCTGCACGGTCGGCGAGCGCGAAATGCGCGCGCTGCTGGCGGCCTACGGGACCGAGGCCTACCGCGGCGCGGTGGCGGCGCTGCTGGACGCGGCCGAGCGCAGCGCGGCCGAGGCGATCCGGCGGATCGACGACGGCAGCTACCGCGCCGAGCTGACCGTGCACGACGACGGGATCGACCACGACGGCCAGTGGACGATCCGGCTCGAGGTGCGGGTCGAGGGCGAACGGATCACCTTCGACTTCGAGGGCACCGACCGCCAGGCGACCGGCTACATCAACACGCCGCGGGCGGTGACGATCTCCTCGGTGATGATCGCCTTCTTCATGATCGCCGAAGGCGAGATCCCCCATAACGACGGCGTGCTGCGGCGGATCGAGGTGCTGACGCCGAGCGGCTCGCTGGTCAACCCCGAGTTCCCGGCGCCGACCTGCTTCGGCAACCACGTCGCCGACCAGCTCGCGGCGGTGATCATGCTGGCGCTGGCGCCTGCGGTCCCCGGCCGCGTGACGGCGGGCTGGAACGCGCTGCTCGCCTCGACCGTGAACGGCGTCGACCCGCGCAGCGGCCGCCCTTACGTCGACATCCTGCTGAACGCCTGCAAGGGCGGCGGCGGTGGGACCGAGGGGGCCGACGGCTTCGACCACATCGGGCTGATCGGCTCCGGCGGCGCGATCGCGGCCCAGGACCCGGAGATGTTCGAGCTCGTCAACCCCCACCTGCTGCGGCGCTACGAGTACATGCCCGACTCGGCCGGCGCGGGACAGTGGCGCGGCGGCCTCGGCGTGGTGACCGAACTCGAGTTCCTCGACGACGGCGCCGAGGCGTCGATCTTCGGCGATGGTGACCTGCCCTCGACGGCGGCCTTCGGCCTCTTCGGCGGCGGCCCCGGCTCGGTGAACGAGATCGACTTCACCTTCCCCGACGGGAAGGTGCACCGCCCGCATCTGAAGGACCTCGTGAGCGGCATCCCCCGCGGGACCGTCTACCGGCAGGTGGCTGGCGGCGGTGGCGGCTACGGCGATCCCCGCGAGCGCGACCGGGCGACGGTCCGCCGCGACCTCCGCAACGGCGTGATCAGCCCCGACGCCGCCCGCGACCTCTACGGCCTCGACGAGGCCTAGCCTCCCCCGCCCTCCCCCGCCCGCGCGGTCGACCTAACCAGCGGTCAGCAAGACCGCGGTCGACCTAACGTCCGCTATAGGGACGAAAGGTCGACCGCGCTTCGCTAGGGGTTGGAAAGGTCGACCGCGGTCACGGGCGCGGCGGTGCGGAGGAGGGCGGTGGCCTCGGCTGAGAACTCGGTGACGATGGCGGCGGCGGGGCGGATCGCGCTGATCGAGCCGACTCCCTCGCCGGCGAAGCACGCCATCGCCTCGATCTCGCCCTCCGCGTCGGCGACCGGCGCGAAACCCGCGAAGCGGGGGACGTCGATCCGCTCGGCGCCGGCGCTCATCGTCCCGACGGTCGGCCCCTCCCCCGCCTCGGCGGCGGCGATCGAGCGGCGCAGGACGCGGTGCGGCGCGTCGGGCCAGAGCTCGCGGAAGCGCTCGGTGTAGACGGTCGCGTCGCCGTCCGCGTCGACCAGCAGCGCCTTATAGTCGGGGTGAAAGTCGGCCTCGACGGAGGCCACAAAGCGGGTGCCCATCCGCACGCCCGCGGCGCCGGCGGCAAGCGCGGCCGCCATCGCACGGGGCGAGGAGATGCCGCCCGCGGCGACGATCGGCACGCCGACGACGTCGAGCGCCTCGGCGAGCATCGGCCAGAGGCTCCGCGTCGCGCGGACGTGTCCTCCCGCCTCGATGCCTTGGAGGATCACGAGGTCGACGCCGGCAACCTCGGCTCGCTGCGCCTCGGCGACCGAGCCGACCTGCCAGCCCGCCAGGGCGCCTCCGGCGTGGATCGCCTCGACCAGTGCCGGGTCCGGCTCGCCATAGAAGAACTCGACCAGCGCGCAGCGCCCGGCGGCGACCGCGAGCGTCTCCATCCCCCGATCGCGGTCGAAGAAGGGCTCGACGAAGTTGACGCCGACCGGGGCGTCGGTGAGGGCCGCGTACTCGTCGCAGGCGGCGGCGAGGACGGCGGCGCCCCCGAGCGTCCCGCCCAGGGTCCCGAGGCCGCCGGCCCCTCCGACCGCCGCCGCCAGCTCGACGTTCAGCGAGGACCCGAAGCCCGCCTGCTGGATCGGCACCGTGCAGCCGACGAGTGCGGTGAGCCGGGTGTCCCAGGACTCAGGTGGCAACTGGGCCGAGCGGGTTGGCGGCGAAGAAGCGCTTCGCCGCGGCGGCGACCTGCTCGGGCTCCTGCACGAAGACGTAGGCCGGGTGGGTGTCGGGGATGCTCGCGACCTCGAAGTTCGGGATGCGCTCCGCCATCAGGCTCAGCGACGGATCGTCGGCGGGGTCGAGCTCGTGGCCGTCCCACGTGCGGGAGCCCTGCACGACCATCGTCGGCGCCTGGATCTTGGCGAGGTCCTCACGCACGTCGGCTTCCAGCAGGCAGTGGCCGACCGTCGCCTCGACCGTCTCCGGGTGCAGCACCGCTTCGATGTTGCGCGCCTCCCAGGCGCCGAACCAGGGGATATCGGAGACGTCGAAAACGTTGGCGAGGACGCGGGCGCCGAAGTCGACGGTGCCGAAGTTGCGGACGATCGCGCCGTAGACGTCCCAGATCAACGGGTAGCCCTTGGCCGGGTCCTGGGCGTAGACGTCGCTGTAGGTGGCGAGGGCGCCGACGCGCTCCGGGTATGTGGCGGCGAAGCGGTGGGCGATGTAGGAGCCGAAGCCCATCGCCCAGATCTGAACGCGGTCGAGGTCGAGGGCGTCGAGGAGCGCGGCGAGGTCGTCGGCCCAGACCGGGACCGAGTACTCGTTCGTCGCGGGGTCCGGCGTGGCGGAGAGGCCGAGGCCGCGCGGCTCCCAGGTGATCAGGCGACGCTCGCTCCCGAGGTACGGGCGGACGAAGTCGAAGCCGAAGTGGCCGGCGGTGAAGCCGCCGAGGAGGACGAGCGGCTCGCCTTCGCCGCCGGTGTCGTGGTGCCAGAGGGCGACGCGCTCGGTCTCGACGACGCAGCCGTCGCTCGGTTCGGTGCGCCCGACGAAGGGGTCGAAGTCGCTCGAGGCGATTTGCAAACCCGGCATCGGTGCATGATAGTAGGCATATCAGCGAGCTTCGCTGTTGATTACGGTTTGAACGGGGTTTGGGTGCCCCGGCAAAGGAGAGATTGCGATGGGCGACGAGGTCAGGATCGATCGCAGGGAACTGATGACGCGAGGCGCAGGAGCCCTCGGTGTCGCGGCGGGCGCCGGTTTGATCGGGGCGTCACCGGTGGCCGCGATGAAGGCTGGCGTCGGAGGCGGAGGCGGTGAGCTCGGCCTGGTCGGCTGCGACCACGTCGGGATCACGGTCCCGGACATCAATCAGGCGATCGAGTGGTTCGAGGACGTGCTCGGCGCCCGCGCGCCGCTCACCTTCGGACCGCTCGAAGCCGGGCCGTTCGTGGCGAGCGTGGTCGACGTGACGAAGAAGACCTCGATCGACCAGATCACGATGCTGCGGATCGGCCACAGCGCCAACATCGAGCTCTTCAAGTACACGGCGCCGACCGGCCAGCGCCACGACATGCCGAAGAACTCGGACTGGTCCGGGCACCACGTCGCCTTCTACGTCAAGGACATGGACGCCGCGGTGGACTACATGAAGGGCAAGGCCGTGACCCGGATGCCCGGCGGCCCCTTCACGATCGCCGAAGGGCCCGCCGCCGGGCAGACGATCCAGTACTTCCGCACGCCGTGGGGCGGCTACATCGAGTTCATCAGCTACCCGGACGGGATGGCCTACGAAGCGGGCGCCGCGCAGCCCCTGTGGTCGCCGAAGATGAACGGCAAGGACTCGGTGGTGACCAAGGTCCCGGGCCTGCTCGGCATCGATCACATCGGGCTCACCGTCCCCGACATCGGCGCGGCGGCAAAGTGGCTGGAAACGAAGCTCGGGTTCGTCAACCCGCTCACCTTCGGCCCCTTCAGCGATCCGACCGGGGACTTCATGAAGGAACTGGTCGACGTGAACCCGCGCGCGGTTGTCGAGCAGATCCGGGTGCTGCGCAACGGCAACGGGCCGAACGTCGAGCTCTTCCAGTACTCCTCGCCGGACCAGGACAAGCGGTTCCGACGCAACAGCGACTGGGGCGCCCACCACATCGCCTTCTACGTGAACCAGATCGACAAGGGCGTGAAGCGGCTGCAGAAGAAGGCCGGCCACAAGCTCTTCGGTCCGGTGAAGCTCACCGAAGGGCCGGCCGCCGGGCAGGCGATCAACTACTTCGAGACCCCGTTCGGGACCGATGTCGAGTTGATCAGCTACCCGCGGGGCATGGCCTACGAAGCGAAGGCCGCGGTCGACCTCTGGAATCCGCACGACAACAAGGCCGGCCCGCGCGGAGCAAGGTAGACAGTCGGCATATCAGCGCGGTAGGGTGACTACTTCGAATGACGCCTGACCCCCGCGCCGATCCGCAGCCCTCCGCCGTCACCTGGCTGGCGCGGCTCGAGGCGGGCGAGGTCAGCTCCCGCGAGCTGGTCGAGCGGACGCTGGCGCGGATCGAAGCGGCGAACGCCGAACTGAACGCCGTGACCGCGATCCACCCGGAACGCTCCCTGGCCGCGGCGGACGAGGCGGATCGCGAGCGGGCCGCGGGAGGACGCGGCGCGAGCGCCGGAGGCCTCGGCGGGACCAGCTCCCGACCGCTGCTCGGCCTCCCGGTGACGATCAAGGACACGGTCGACGTCGAGGGCTGGGAGACCACCGCCGGCGTCGTCTCCGCGCGCGGTCGGCTCGCCGAGCGCGACAGCTCCGTCGTGCGGCGCCTGCGCGAGGCGGGCGCGATCGTCGTCGCCAAGACCAACGTCCCCGAGTGCTCCTCCGACGCGGAGACCGACAACGCCCTGTTCGGCCGCACCGACAACCCGCATGACAAGGCGCGGACGCCGGGCGGCTCCAGCGGCGGCGAGGCGGCGCTGATGGGCGCCGATGCCTCCCTGGTCGGGATCGGCGTCGACGGCGGCTGCTCGATCCGGCTGCCCAGCCACTACTGCGGCGGCGTCGGCATCCGCCCCACCGGCGGGCGCGTGCCGGAGACCGGCCTCTGGCCTTCCACCCGCGCGACCGGCATGTTCGACCTCAGCTGCATCGGGCCGATGGGCCGTTATGTCGAGGACCTGGAGCTGCTGCTCGGCGTGATCGCCGGAGCCGACGGCGTCGACCCGCTGGCGCCGCCGGTGCCCGTGCAGGGCTTCGGCGCGAGCGACGCGCCGCTCCGGGTCGGCTTCTACCTCGATGACCCGCACACCGTGCCAACCGCGGCGACGGTCGAGGCGGTCAAGCGCGCGGCAGCGGCCATCGGGGACGCCGAGGGAGACGGCTCACCGTCGACGGCGCGCGGCAGCGTCGAGGAAATAGAGCCGCCCCCGGCGGCGGACGCCAACGACGTCGTCTTCGGCGCGATCGGCGCCGACGGTGGCGCCCACATCAAGGAGGTCGCCGGCGACGGCCCCCACACCGCCCGCTTCCAGGACTTCATCGACAACGCGCTGCCGCGGGAGATCCCCAGCGCGGTCGAATTCGAGGCCCAGATGCGCCGCCTCTTCACCCTCCGCGCCGCGATCCGCGCCCACATCGCGCCCTACGACATCGTCGTCTGCCCGGTCGCCCCCGGCGCCGCCCCGCTCCACAACCAGGCCCCCGCCGAAGGCGAGGGCGCCAAGGCGGAGGGCTACAGCTGGCTGAACTACGCCTCGACCTACAGCGTCGCCGGCCTCCCGGTCGCGGTGGTCCCTGCCGGCGAAGAACAGGGCCTCCCCCTTGGAGTCCAGATCGTCGCAAACCCCTTCCGCGACGACGTCGCGCTCACCGCCGCCCGCCGCGTCGAGTCGGCCCTCGGCGGCTTCCGCCCCGCCCCGCGGTCGTCCTAACGTCCCGCCACCCAAATGCGGTCGTCCTAAGGTCCGGTAGCCGGACGTAGGGTCGACCGCGCTCCGGGGACCGGACGTAGGGTCGACCGCGCTCCGTTAGGCGGGACGGCGGAGGCGGGGGGACACTCGGTAGCGGGGGTCGTGCTCAGTCTCCCACAAGGCGTCGAGGATCTCGACGATGCGGGCGCGGGTCCATTCCTGCTCCCAGGCTTCAGGGCCCTTGGGGTGGTTGAGGCCGACGACCATCGCTCGCTCGAGGTCCGCGGGGGTGGCGATGCCGGCCTGGAGGGCGAAGGCGGCCTCGTTGACGAGGTTGGCGACGATGCGGTCGAGGATCGTGGCGGCGCGGTCGGGCTCGGCGGCGGGCATCGAGCGCCAGGAGTCGCCGTCGTCGTAGAAGCCGCCGCCGGTCTTGCGTCCGAGGCGACCGGCCGCGACCTGGGCGACCTGGATCGGGCTGGGGCGCCAGCGGGGCTCGCCGAAGGACTGCTCCCACATCGACTTGGTGACGGCGAGGCCGACGTCGACGCCGACCACGTCCATCAACTCGAACGGGCCGAGGGGGAAGCCGCCCTGCTCGACGCAGACACGGTCGATCTCCCAGGGCTCGGCGAAGCCGTCCTCGACCATCCGCAGGGACTCGGCGTAGAACGGGCGCGCGCAGCGGTTCACGAGGAAGCCGGGGCCGTCGAGGACGTCGACGACCTGCTTGCCGAGGCGCTCGGCGAGGCCGCGGGTGCGGCCGACGGCGTCGCGATCGGTGCGCGGAGTCGCGACCAGCTCGACCAGCGGCATCGCGGTCGGCGGGTTGAAGAAGTGGAGGCCCAGGACACGGTCCGGCGTGCCGCTCTTCTCGGCCAGCGTGGCGATCGAGATCGAGGAGGTGTTCGAGGCCAGGATCGGCTCGCCGGGCAGCTCGGCCAAGGCGCTCAGTAGGTTCGCCTTCAGGTCGACGATCTCCGGCACGACCTCGATCGCCAGCTCCACCCCGGCCAGCTCCTCGATCGACGCCACCGGACGCACCCGCCCGCGGATCTCCGCCGCCTCGGTTTCGGTGCTCCGGCCGCGCTCGACCGCACGCGCCAGCGAGGTCTCGATCCGCGCCAGGCCCGCCGCCAGGGCGTCGGGGTTCGCGTCGCAGAGCAGCGTCTCGATCCCCGCCCGGGCGCAGAGCTGGGCGATCCCGGCCCCCATCGTCCCGGCGCCGACGACGCCGACGCGCTGGACCTCACCGCTCATGGCTTCACCGGCACGGCGTCGATGTCGTTCTCCAGCCGCCCCTTGATCAGGTGCATCTCGGTCTTGTAGACGTGCGAGCCGCGCTCCCAGGCCGCGTCGGTCGCCTTCCCCGAGCGCCAGCTGTTCAGGGTGATGAGGCAGGTGCCCGGCTCGCGGCCGAGTTCCTCGCCACCGCGCACCCGCGCCGAGTTGACCTTCAGCATCGCGTCCGGGTCGGCACCGACCCAGTAGTCGACGATCAGCAGCTCCGGGTGCGGTTCCGGACGGACGTAGAGCGTCGAGCCGTCCCAGAGCGAGACCCCGCTGAAGAGCCCGTCGCCGAGGTCGACCCGGTCCCAGCTGCCGAGGGTCCAGTAGGTCTGCATCTTGCCCGAGGCCATGAAGTCGAAGGCGGTCCGCGCGTCGACCCCGACCTCGATCGACGCCGAGTGGGCGAACGGATCGACGTACATCAGGACCCCTCCTCGCCGGTGCCGAGCTCCTCGCGCAGCAGCTCCATCCCGGTCGATGCCTTCGGGTAGCCGACGTAGACGGCCAGCAAGGCGACCAGCTCGTCGAGCTCCTCCCGCGTGCAGCCGTTCTCCGGCGCCCAGCGCAGGTGGCCGCGCAGGCGGGCGTCGACGCCGCCCTGGGTGATCAGGCTGGCGATCACGATCAGGCTGCGGTCGCGGCGGGAGAGCGCGTTGTCGCGCCAGGCCGGGGCGGCCGAGTGCTGGGCCTCCTCGGCCATGTGCTCGCCGAGCATCCCGGCCATGAACGGGATGACCTCCTCCTCGGGGATGCCGAACTGGCTCGCGTAGGCGGCGATGCCCTCGGCGCGGCGCTTCGAATCGTGGTCGTTCTGATCTGGCATTTGGGCTCCTGTGCTCGGTTCGGGGCGCGCGCTCAGCGCATGAAGAGGCCGCCGTTGACGTCGATCGTCGTCCCGGTGATGAAGGCGGCGCGCTCGGAGGCGAGGAAGGCGACGGTCGCCGCGACCTCCTCCGGGCGCCCGGCGCGGCCGACGGGGATGGAAGCGGCGATCGCCTCCTGGCGCTCGACCGGCATCGCGTCCATGATCGGGCCTTCGATCGCCGCCGGGGCGACCGCGTTGACGGTGACGCCGGAGCCCGCGAGCTCGGCGGCGACGAGCTTGGTGAGGACGACGATCCCCGCCTTCGAGGCGGCATAGTGGGCACCGCCGTTGATCCCGCCCTGCTGGCCGGCGAGCGAGGCGAGGTTGACGATCCGCCCCCACTTCGCCTCGCGCATGATCGCCCCGGCGGCGCGGCAGCCGGCGACGACGCCGCGCAGGTTGACCGCCATCACGTCGTCCCACTCGTCCGGGTCGATCTCCCAGAAGGAGCGGGCGACGGATCGCGCGGCGTTGTTGACGAGGATGTCGAGGCGCTCGGCGCGGGACGTGAAGTCGGCGACGGTCTGGTGGACGGCGGCCCAGTCGGAGACGTCGAGCGCGGTCGATTCGGCGGTGCCGCCGGAGTCGCGGATGGCTGCGGCGGCGAGCTCGGCCGCGTCGCCGTCGATGTCGGCGAGGAGGACGCGGGCGCCTCGGGCGGCGAGCTCGATCGCGATCGCCTCACCGAGGCCGCGCCCGGCGCCGGTGACGATCGCGGCGCGCCCGTCGAGGCGGTCGGGGTCGCTCATCGACCGAAGCGCGCGGCGAGCTTCTTCCCGACGCTCTCCTTCAACAGCCCGTTGGCGACGATCCGGCCGGAGGCCGCGTTCAGGCCAGGGCCGGGGAAGGTCGCGGCGCCGACGACGTGGAGGCCGTCGACCGGGGTCGCGTGGGACCCGTAGCCGGGCAGCGGGCGCCAGAAGTAGGTCTGGCCGAGCTCGCAGTCGCCGGCGTAGATGTCGCCGCCGACGAGGTTCGGGTTGCGGCGCTCGATCTCGGTCGGGTTCAGCGCGACGACCTTGCCGCGCGCTTTCGCCAGGTTCTCGACCTGCGGCTCGAGCTTGCCGAGCACGCGCTCGACGTAGGCCGCGGTCAGCTCCTCGGTCCAGGTGCCGTCGCCCGTGTCGATCTCCCCGGCGGCGTCGCCGCGCGGCGCGCGAGGGACCTCCTGCAGCTGGATCCAGATCATGCCCTTGCCCTCGGGGACGCGGGACGGGTCGACGCGCGCGGGCTGGCCGATCACCACGGTCGGCGAGGAAGGCAGCAGGCCGGCGGCGGCCTGGGCGCAGGCGAGCGTGACGTCGGCGGGGCGGTCGGCGAGGTGCACGATCGCGGTGTCGTCGAGGCGCGAGTCGCGCCACTTCAGCGGCTCGGAAAGAGCGATGTGGATCTGCATGCCGCTGCGGCGGCCATAACGGTAGGCCTTGCCCGCGGCGACCGCTTCGGCGGGCGCGTCGGCGGGGTCGAGCAGGCGGCCGTAGAGCTGGGTCGGGGTGACGTTCGCGATCACCGCGCGGCGGGCGAGGATCTCCTCGCCACTGGCGACGACGCCGACGGCACGGCCGCCGCGCACGCGGATCTGCTCCACGTCCACCCCGGTCCGCACGGTCCCGCCCTTGTCGGCGATCAGCCGCTCGAAGGCCTTGACGAAGTTCTCGGAGCCGCCCTTCACCACCGGGAGGCCGAAGCCGTGGAGCGTGGCGGCGATCGCCAGCGTCTGGAAGCCGCCGCCCGCGGCGTCGGGCGCGAGGCCGGTGTGCAGGGACCACGGCGCGTAGAGCTTGCCCACGTCTTCGCTCTCGAAGCGGTCGAACCAGGTCTGCGCCGAGGAGACGAGGCCGCTGCCCAGCTCCATCGTCGGCCGGTGGCCGAGCGTCCGGCGCAGTTTCAGCGCCAGTTTCCCGGCGGCGAGGGAGTGGAGCTCGGTGCCGAGCAGCTCGCCGAGGATCGGGATCGACTCGCCGAAGCTCGCGAGCTCGGCGTCATAGGTCGCGCGGTCGGCGGCGGAGAGGCCTTCGAGGGTCGCGCCGGGGTCGCGCCGCGCCAGCAGGACATCGCCTGCGGAGTCGACCGCGCCGGTGGTCGCGTCGGGAGTGTCGACGTACTCGAGCCCGCGCGCGGCCAGCTCGTCGCCGAGCTCGGCGAACGCGCCCGAGATGTGGAAGAGCGGGTGCCAGCAGGAGAAGGTGTCGTGGCGGAAGCCGGGGTCGGTGAGTTCCTCGGTGGCGACCGCGCCGCCCGCGACGGCGTTGCGCTCGAGGACCTCGACCTCCCAGCCGGCACGGGCCAGGTAGGCGGCCGCGACCAGGCCGTTATGACCGCTTCCCACGACGATGGCGTCGACGGTCCGACTCATGGGCGAAAGTCTACATAGGTCCTTGCTGGGATGTCTACTAATATTCCGACATGGGAACAGAGATCAGCGCCTCAGAGACCGGGTTCAAAGACGTAGTCGACGAGCTGCGGGCGAACCTCGACGGCACGGTGATCGCCGCTGGCGACGCCGAGTACGCCGCGGCGGCCAAGGTCTGGAACGGGATGTTTGACGAGCGGCGACCGGTCGCGGTCCTGCGCCCGACGAGCGAGGAGGACGTGCGACGCGCCGTCGCCGCCCTCGCCGAGGTCGATGCCCCGCTGGCGATCCGCGGCGGCGGCCACCACATCGCGGGCTTCGGCGGCTGCGACGGCGGCTTCGTGATCGACATGTCGGGCCTGCGTGGCACCTCGGTCGACCCCGACGCCCGGCGCATCCGCGTCGGCGGCGGCGCCCTCCTGCACGACCTCGACACCGCGGGCGCCGAGCACGGCCTCTCGGTCCCGGTCGGCGTCATCTCCCCCACCGGGGTCGCCGGGCTCGTCCTCACGGGCGGCGTCGGCTGGCAGACGCGCAAGCACGGCTACGGCTGCGACAAGCTGCGCAGCGCCCGCGTGGTGACCGCCGCCGGAGAGATCGTCCAAGCCTCCGAAACCGAAAACGCCGACCTCCTCTGGGGCCTGCGCGGCGGCGGCGGCAACTTCGGGGTCGTGACCGAGTTCGAGTTCGAGGCCCACGAGCAGGACGAGGTCCTGGTCACCTCCGCCTACTACGTCGTCCGGGACGCCGAGGAAAGCGCGGAGCTGGTCCGCGCCTACCGCGACTGGTCTCTGGAGGCCGGCCGTGACCAGACCATGTGGACCTACCTCGGCACCGGCAGCGAGACCTTCCGGGAGCTCGAGCCCGCGCTCGTCGGCGCGCGGTACGTCGGATTCACGGCGGTCTCGCTCGACGTCTCCGACGGCGCGCGGGCGCGCCTCGCGCAGATCGAACGCTTCGGCGCCAACCCGCTGCTCGCCCAGACCAGGCCGATGCGCATGGTCGAGCTGCAGCACTTCGGCGACTCCGCCGACTCGGCCCTCGCCGGCTTCCCCCGCTACATGAAGGGCGAGATGATGCGCGAGCTGACCGACTCGATGATCGACGGCATCGCCACCCGCGCGGCCGAGATGCCGACGGTCCGCACCATCTTCGAGATGGGCATGCAGGGCGGCGCGATGGCCGACACCGGGGAGATGGAGATGGCGGTCGGGATGCGCGACGCCCAGCACCTCGGCGGCTGGTCCGTCATGGGCGACGAGCCCGGCGAAGACATCGCCGACGCGATCCAGTGGGCCCGCGACGCCTGGGATGTCCTCGCCCCCGGCTCCTGCGGCGGCACCTACCTCAACTTCGACGGCGAGGCCGACGAAGGCCGCGTCCTCGGCTCCCTGAGCGCCGACCGCGGCGACGAAAAGCGCACCCGCCTGGCGCAGATCAAGCGGTCATGGGACCCCGGGAACCGCTTCCACGTGAACCACAACATCAAGCCGGCCTGACCCGAAACCGCGCGTCAGGTTGACCCCCTGTGAGGGGGTGAATCTGACGCGCGTTGCGGCTAGGCGCCGGGGACTACGGAGTTCAGCACCGACGCGGCCTCGGAGTCGGCCTCTAACTCGGCCTTCAGCTTGGTGCCGTCCTCGTCGGCCAGGGCCGCCTCGTGGAGCTCGGCTACGCGGGCGGCGGCGCCGGGGGAGCCGGCTAGGTCGTCGGCCGCCTGCATCAGCAGGGCGAAGCTTTCGCTGCCGTGCTCGTAGGTCGAGCCGTAGCCTTTGAGGACGTGCTGGAGCTTGATGATCTCGGTCGCGAGCTCCTGGTCGGTCGGGGCGATCGACAGGGCCTTGTCGAGCCACGCGTCGATCTCGGTCTGCTCGCGGACGAAGCGGACCGTGCGGGGACGGAGGGGGCGGATGCGGGCCATAACGTTCAGCAGCGTGTAGCCGCCGACCGAGCTCGTGTTCAGCACCATCCCTTTGTTGGTGGTGATGTAGACGAGGCGACGGAAGGACTGTGACTTCGACAGCGGGTTGCCGAGCCAGGTCGGCATCGTGTCGATGATCTCGTCGATCTGCGGGTGGAGGTACTCGCGCACCTCCATCAGCTGGTTGTCGCGCACGTGCGCTTCGTCGCGGATGCGCTGCATGCGGCCGCGGCGGATCTTCTGCTGGGCCACCTGGATCGTGTCCTGGTAGGCCATCCAGAGGGCGATGTGGCGGGCGGCCTCGCGGGTCAGCTCGGCGTCGCCGTCGGGGTCCTGCTCGAGGTCGGCGAAGCGCCTGACGCGAGCCAGGTAGCGCTCGGCGTAGCCCTTGTCCTGGAAGACGGCGGTGCGGACCAGGCCGTGGAGCGTCATCGAGCGGCTGGCGGCCGGGAGGTCACGGACCTGCTCGGCGAGGTCGCGGAGCGCCGGGCCGACCATCGAGCCCGGATCGCGCCCGGCCTGCTCGTTGCGATCGCGCTCCTGCTTGGTCTTGTGCTCCTCACCGGCGCGGGCGCGGGCGGAGCCGGGGATCGCGTTCGGCGGATCTTTCTCGGAGGTATTCGAGTCCAGCGTCGCCGCGGTGCCACCGGGGACGACCGAGAGCTCGATCGGGTCCGAGGTGGCGTCCATCGAGGTCGGCTGCGCGGTGGCGTCGGTCGCGAACGGGTCGGGACGGCCTGCCGCGGCGGCCTCGGCGCGCGCCGCTTCGTTGGCTTCGTCCTCGCCCTGCTGGCGGGCCGCCTCGAAGCCGAGCGCGAACGCGGCGAGCGAGGGCTCGACCCCGCGGCCGGAGGCCCTGATCGCCTCTTCGTAGGCCTCGCGGGTGAAGGGCAGAGCCTCGGAGCCGGCCAGCGCGCCGAGCAGCGAGGAGCTGATCACGCTGCCCGCGTCTTCGGCCAGCGACATGAAGTCGTCGGCGACCAGGCGTTTGGAGGCGGCACGCGCGCCTTCGATCAGCGCCGCGTCGTTCACGCGGCCGTCGGAGAGCGCGATCTTCTCGTCGATCGAGTAGACGCGGCTGGTCGAGGTGATCAGCGTCGTGCGGTCGGCAGTGGAGAAGCCGCGCTGGACCGCGCGGCCGCTCTCCATCAGCTCGGAGGCGATCACGACGTCGACCTCTCCCGGGGTCGGGAAGATGCTCATCACCGGGGTGTCGCGGACGCGCGGGCGGTCGTCCTCGCCGTCGACATCGTGCCCCGGGGGCAGCATCTCCAGGTAGTAGACGGTGGCGCCGGTGCGCTGGGCGACGCCCGCGACCGAGGTCGTCTGCGCGTGGAAGCCAGCCCCCTCCGCGGTGGCGACGATCCAGTCCGCGAGCACGCCACCGCCCTCGCCGCCGAGGGCGAGGATCGCGACGCTGAGCGGGCGCTTGCCCTCCGTCCAGCTGTTCGACATCAGGCGGCCGCGACCTCGAACTTGGCGGCGCGCCGCTCGATGCCGCGCGAGACGAACTTGGTCCAGCGGCTGCGTACCTTCGCCTTGAATTCGTCTTTTTTGGTCGGGTTCTGGACCACGTCGGTGCGGTAGAAGCTCGGGCAGAGCGCCGCCGTGTGGGCGTTGGTCCCGCAGACGCCGCAGCCGACGCAGCTGTTCAGGACGGTCGCCACCGGGTCGGTCCGCATCGGGTCCGGGTTCGGCGCGATCGACAGCGACGGGCAGCCGCTGATGCGGATGCAGGCGTGGTCGCCGGTGCAGGTCTCGGGGTCGACGCCGAAGCGCTCGCGCACCACCCGTTTGCCCTCTTTCAGCGCTTTGCGCGTTTCCGGTTTGACCCGGCGCTGGCGGTTCAGCTGGCACTCGCTCTGCATCACGAGCACCTTCGGGCCTTTCTCCTCGGTGGTGAAGGCCTCCATGAAGGCGTCCTTGACGTCGCCGACCTCGAAGGTGTCGTCGATCGTCTTCGCCCACTCGACCCCGACGCCGCGGGCCGCTTTCTCGATCGGATGCTGGGTCGAGCGCTCCGGCTTTTCGGCGTGCGAGGAGAGCAGATCCTGGCCGCCGGTGGCCGCCGCGTAATCGTTGTCGACGACGACCAGCACCTGGTCGTTCTCGTTGAAGACGGCGTTGCCGACGCCGCTGGTGAGGCCGTTGTGCCAGAAGCCGCCGTCGCCCATCACCGCGACCGTGCGGCGGTCGGCGTCTTTGGAGTTCAGCGCCGCGGCGCCGGCCGAGCCGAGGCCGTAGCCCATCGTCGTCGCGCCGAGGTTGAACGGCGGCATGATCGAGAAAAGGTGGCAGCCGATGTCGGCGCTGACGTGGTGTTTGCCGGTCTCCCGCTCGGCCAGCTTCAGGCCGGAAAAGATCGGGCGCTCCGGGCAGCCGGTGCAGAGGCCCGGCGGGCGCGGCAGCACCGCGTCGGGATCGACCGGCGAGGCGAACGGGCTGGTCGGGTCGTCGGCCGGGCGCAGCAGCGCCGGTTCGCGGCCGATCAGCTCCGGCCGGTACTTGGCGAGGAAGTCGAAGATCCCCTTGGTCATCGCGGCCGAGGTGTACTCGCCGGCGACCGGCAGCATGTCCTTGCCGTGCAGGGCGACATCGGAGCCGGCGCGGCGGAGGATCGCGTTCAGGTTCTGCTCGATGTAGTCGGGCTGGCCCTCCTCGACGAGCAGCACCGCTTTCTTGCCCTTGACGAAGTCGAGGATCTCGTCGTCGACCACCGGGTAGGTGACGTTCATGACGTAGAGCGGCAGGTCGGAGCGGCCGAAGGCGTCGGAGCAGCCGAGCAGCTCGAGCGAGCGGTTCAGCGTGTTGTAGAGGCCACCCTGGAGGATGATCCCGATGTCGTTGGCCTCGGCGTCGGCGGAGATGACCTCGTTCAGGCCGCGCTCCTTGATGAATTTGACCGCGGCGGGCCAGCGCTCGTTGACCTTCTCCTGCTCGTGCATGAAGGAGGCGGGCGGCAGGACGATGCGGTTGACGTCGCGCGTCGGGTGCTCGATCGCGTCCTTGACGGTGACCTCGGGACGCTTGTTGTCCTTGGCGACGAAGCCGCCGTGGAGGTGGCAGGAGCGCAGGCGCAGGTCCAGCATCACCGGCGTGTTGGAGGCCTCGGAGAGCTCGAAGCCGGCTTCGACCGCATCGACGATCGCCTGCACGTTCGGGCGCGGGTCGAGCAGCCACATCTGGGACTTCATCGCGAAGGCGTGCGAGCGCTCCTGCATGATCGAGGAGCCCTCGCCGTAGTCCTCGCCGAGGATGACGAGCGCGCCACCCTTGACCCCGCCGCTGGCAAGGTTCGCCAGGGCGTCGGAGGCGACGTTCAGGCCGACCGTCGACTTGAAGGTGACGGCGCCGCGCATCGGGTAGTGCACGGACGCGGCGAGCATCGCCGCGGCGGTCGCCTCGGAGGCGCTGTTCTCGAAGTAGACGTCGAGTTCCTCGAGGATCGGGCGCGCGTCGCCGAGCACGTCCATCAGGTGGGAGATCGGTGCGCCCTGGTAACCGCCGACGTAGGCGACCCCGGACTGCAGCAGCGCCTTGGTGACCGCGAGGATCCCCTCGACGTGGAGCTCGGTGCCCTCGCCGTTACGCAGCAGCTCTACCTCTTTTGCGAAGGACCGCTCAGCCATCTCTACCTCTCCTTACTAGGGACTTCAAATGGTGCCAGGAGGAAGCGAAACTATACACCCCACACCGCCGGTACGCAGACTATCCAGCGGTACAGAAAGTGCCTTGTAGCCCTCCTCCATACGTCTAATCGTAGCCGTCGGGGACCTTCGGCACGGTGAAATGCTCGGCATATGTCCGCGCTGAACTGTCGACTAGTATTGAGGGCCATGAAAGGCGAAGAGGTCTACATCGTCGAGGCGGTCCGCACCCCGGTCGGGCGCGGGCACCGCGAAAAGGGGATCTTCCGCGACATCCACCCGGCGGAGCTGCTGGGACGGACGTTCGTCGAGCTCCTGGGACGGGCCGGGGTCGACTCGGCGCGGGTCGACAACGCGATCGCGGGGTGCGTCTACCAGATCGGCGAGCAGTCGACGGGGATCACGCGCAACGCCTGGCTCGGGCGCGGGCTGGCGGAGGACACCGGGGCGATCACGGTCGACATCCGCTGCGGCTCCGGGCAGGAGGCGACCCACTTCGGGGCGCTGCGGATCGCCGCCGGCATCGACGACCTGGTCGTGACGGGCGGGGTCGAGAGCATGTCCCGGGTCGGCTTCCCGGTGAATGAGGCCCAGCAGGAGGAGTTCGGCCGCGGCTTCGACCAGGCGCTGCTGGACCGGTATGACCTGATGCCGCAGGGCCTGGCGACCGAGCTGATCGCGGAGCGGTGGGACATCAGCCGTGAGGCGAGCGACGAGTTCGCGGCGCGCTCCCAGCAGCGGGCCGCGGCGGCGAGCGAGGCGGGCAAATTCCGCCGCGAGATCATGGACTTCGAGGTCGACGGCGAGGTGCACTCGGCCGACCAGGGCATCCGCCCCGGCACTACGCCGGAGAAGCTGGCGGAGCTGAAGCCCGCCTTCAAGGAGGACGGGACGCTGACCGGCGGCAACTCCTCCCAGGTCTCCGACGGCGCCGCGGCCCTGCTGCTGGCGAACGCGGCGACGGCCGACGAGCTGGGGCTGAAGAAGCGCGCGCGGATCCTCGACGAGGTGACGCTCGGCGTCGACCCGATCACGATGCTGACCGGCCCGATCCCCGCGACCCGCGAAATCCTCACCCGCAACGACCTGAAGATCGGCGACCTCGACGCGATCGAGATCAACGAGGCCTTCGCCCCGGTCGTCCTCGCCTGGGAGAAGGAGCACTCGCCCGACATGGCCAAGGTCAATCCGCGCGGCGGTGCGATCGCCCTGGGCCATCCCCTCGGCTCGACCGGCGCCCGCCTCCTCACCACCCTGCTGCACGAGCTCGAGGACGACGACGGCGAGCTCGGCCTGGTGACGATGTGCTGCGCCGGCGGCCTCGGCACCGCGACCCTGATCCAGCGGGTGTGACGTGGCCGGCGCCGCGGAGTCTGCGAGCGCCGGAGACCTGAGCCGCGCCGCGGAGCGCGCCGCCGTGCCGATGCCGCCTCTAGACGGCGCTTCGCTTCGTCGCGAGGTCGAGGCGCTCGCCGCCCTCGGCCCCCGCTTCGCCGGGACGGAGGGCGAGGCCCGCGCCCGCGAGTTCCTCACCCGCGAGCTGGCGGCGACGGGCCTTGAGGTCGCCGCCGAGGAGTTCGTCCACCTCGCCTACGAGCCGGGCGAGTCGTCATGCGCGATCCTCGACGGCGAAGCTTCGCTTCCCTCCGCCGGGCTCCAGATGACGGCCGCCGGCCCGGTCGAGGCGGAGGTCATCTACGTCGGCGACGGCGTCGACGCGGCGGCCGGCGGCGAGGGCGCGGCGGCGATCGCGGGGCGCATAGTCGCCTTCCGCAGCGGCGTCCCGACCACGGTCGCGCCCGGCCTCGCCGCTCAGGGTGCCGCCGGGCTGATCGCCCTCTCCCCCGCGCCCGATCGCCTGATCACCCACCTCGTCGCGGCCTTCCGCCCGTTGGCCGGCCCGTCACAGGAGGAACGCGTGCTGCCGATCCCGGGGGTCATCGTCGAGGCCGAGGCGGGTGAGCGGCTCCTCGCCCGGATCTCACGCGGCCCGACCCGCGTGCGGCTCGAGCACCGTGCCTCATATATGGAGCGGACCTCCGCCAACCTCGTCGCCGAGATCCCGGGCACCGAACCCGACGCGCCGAAGATCGTCGTCGGCGCCCACTACGACAGCCAGCTCGACAGCCCCGGAGCGGCGGACAACGCCACCGGCCTCGCGGCCCTCCTCGCGATGGCCCGGGCCTGGGTCGGCACCCGGCCGCGCCGGACGATCGCCCTGGTCGCCTTCGGCGTCGAGGAGACCGGCAGCTGGGGCGCCGCCGACTACGCCGCCCGCCATGCCGCGGAGGGCGTCGAGGCGATGGTGAACCTCGACGCGCTGGGGCCGCCCCTGGACGCGACGCGCACCATCGTCGCCCACCCCCGCATCGCCACCCTCGCCGCCGACTCCGCCCGCGCCACCGGTTGGGAGGTCGAGCAGGAGCTGGACGCCCGCGACTTCCCCTTCGCCGACCACGCCCCCTTCGTCGCGGCCGACATCCCGGCGGTCTGGATCTGGCGCTACCCCCCGCCCCACCCCTACTACCACTCGACCGGCGACACCCCCCGCTGGGTCAACTTCACCCTCCTCTCCGAGGACGCCGCCGCAAGCGCCGCCACCACCTGGCACCTCGCCAACCCGTAGGAAGGGCGGAAAAAGGCCCGGGCCGTCCGTGCCGGGGGGCGCGGTCGACCTGGCGTCCGGAACCCGCGGCGCGGTCGACCTGACGTCCGGCTACCGGACCTTAAGTCGACCGCACCGGTGGGGGCGGACCTTAGGTCGACCGCGCCGTGGTCGGGGCGCAGGCCGGGGGGTCAACTGGCGCCGTCGAGCGGGAGTCCTGACCCTCTCCGAGCGGCTGTAACGAGGGCGCGGGGCGAACCTCGGGAGGGCGCAGCCGCCGATCGCCCGAGTTTGAGCGAGGAGAGGGTCAGGACTCCCGCCCCGCCCCCGGTCAGTTGCCGAAGAGCGGGGGGCGGGACGTGGACAGGTCGACGTCGACGACCTTTGGGGCGCTGTACTCGAGCAGGGTCTCGGCGGAGAGCTCGCGGCCGAAGCCGGAATCCTTGACGCCGCCCATCGGCATGCCGACGGGGAGGTCGAACCACTTGTTGACCCAGACGATCCCCGACTCGAGGTCGCGGGCGACGGTGTGGGCGCGGGCGAGGTCGGAGGTCCAGACGCCCGCCGCGAGGCCGTAGGGCGTGGCGTTGGCGCGGGCGACCGCGTCGTCGACCTCGTCGAAGCGCTCGATCACGGTGACCGGGCCGAAGACCTCCTCTGACGAGGCGCTGGTGGTGCCGCGCTCGTCTCCGAGCACGGTCGGGGCGTAGAAGAAGCCGTCGGCGAGATCGCCGCCGAGGTCGAGGCGCTCACCTCCGAGCGCCACCGCGGCGCCCTCCTCGCGCGCCCGGTCGACGCAGCCCGCCACCCGGTCGCGCTGGCCGGCGGAGACGAGCGGGCCGAACTCGGTGCTCGGGTCGAGCGCGTCGCCGACGCGGATCTTCTTCGCCGTCGCCAGAAAGGTCTCGCGGAACTGCTCGTGGACGCCGCTCTGGACCAGGAGGCGCGAGGCGGCGACGCAGACCTCGCCGTTCGCCATGTAGATGCCGGTCAGCGCGTCGGCCGCGGCGGCCTCGATGTCGGCGTCGTCGCAGACGATCATCGCCCCCTTGCCGCCAAGCTCCATCAGGCACGGGGTCAGCGCCTGGCCGGCCGCCGACATGATCGCCCGCGCCGTCGCGGTGCCACCGGTGAAGGTGATCTTGGCGACGCCCGGATGGGCGACCAGCGCCGCGCCGACGTCCGGCCCGAAGCCCGTCACCACGTTGAGGACGCCCGGCGGCAGGATCTCCTGCGCCATCCGCACGAACTCGATCACGCTGGCTGAGGCGAACTCCGACGGCTTCACCACCACCGTGTTGCCCGCCGCCAGCGCCGGCCCGATCTTGTTCGCCAGCGTGATGATCGGCGAGTTCCAGGGGATCAGCGCGGCGATCACGCCGAGCGGCTCGCGCATCGTGTAGATCAGGCTGTCGGCGCGCTCGACCGGGATCTGCTGCCCGTGGTGGGAGCGCGTCACGCCGGAGAAGAAGCGCAGGATCCCGGCGCAGGTCGGCACGTCGGCCAGCAGCGCCTCGCGGATCGGCCGCCCGTTCTCGGTCGCCAGCAGCCGCGCCCAGCGCTCCGGCTCGGCCTCGACCGCGTCGGCGAGCGCCCAAAGCATCGCCTGCCGCACCTCGGCCGAGGTCCGCCCCCAGCTCTTCCCGGCGGCGCGCGCGGCGGCGACCGCGGCGCTCACGTCCTCGGCACCGGCCTGCGGGATCGTGGCCCAAACCTGCCCGCTCGACGGGTCGATCGCGTCGAACCCGGCGGCCGCGGCGACCGCCTCGCCGCCGATCACCAGCTCATAGGGAGCGGCGGGGACGAACGGCTCGCGGGACCCGGTCGGGGTGTCAATCTGGTTGGTGCTCATCTCTCGGGTCCTCCTGGTGGCGTTTTGATTCGGGTTCAGATTGTCAAGGCGACGCGCTCGGCTTCCTCGAACGCCGCGGCGGTGGGCCGCGGGGCGAGGGCGTCGCCGATCGTCAGCAGTTCGGGGCCGGCGTCGGCGAGCTCGGCGACGAGCCCGTCGCGGGAGCGCCGCCGCAGGGCGAGGACGACGGTGTCGACGTCGGCGATCCGTTCGGCCGGGCCGCCCCAGAGGTCGGTGACCTCCACTCCGTCGGCATCGACCGCGGTGACGGCGCGGCCGGTGGTGAGGTCGACGCCGAGCGCGCGCAGGCGCGGCAGCAGGTGCGGCAGCTCGAGGTGGAAGGCGGGTTCGGCCCCGATCTCGTTGCGCGCGGTGATGAAACCGACGGTGGCGCCGGCCGACGCGAGCGCCTCGGCGAGGCCGAGCGGCGCGTAGGTGCCGGTGTCGTCCGCGATGACGACGGAGGCGCCGAGCTGGGACGGGTCGACCCGCGCGACGTCGATCGCCGCGTCGAGGCCGAGCAGGCGCGGGGTGTGGAGCGTTGCTCTCGCTATGCGAGAGGAAGGCTCCACAGCGCGGGCCACGGCGCCCTCGATGCCTTGCGGGACGGCGGGGCTCGCGCCGGTGTCCTCCCACGCGGCGCCGGTGGCGAGGAGGACCACGTCGGGGGACTCGCTCTCTATAAGGGCGCGATCGACCTCGGTGCCGAGGCGCAGGGCGGCGCCGGAGCGGGCGAGCTCGGCGAGCAGGTCCTCGACCGCGCGGCCCCAACCCTCGCGGGTGGGAAGCGTGGCGAGATCCGCGAGGTGGCCCCCCGCGCGGTCGCGGCGCTCGTAGACGGTGACCTCGTGGCCGCGTGCAGCGGCGACCGCACCCGCGCGCAGCCCCGCGGGGCCGGCACCGACCACGAGTACGCGCCGGGACTCAGCGGACTCGGACGGGTCGTACGGCCAGACTTCGAGCTCGCGCCCCGTCGCGGGGCTCAGCACGCAGGCCACGGGCTGGCCGGCCTTGGCGCGGCCGACGCAGACGTTCGCGCCGGCGCAGCGGCGGACCTCTTCGAGGCGGCCCTCGCGGGCCTTCCTCACCAGGTGGGGGTCGGCGAGGTGGGCGCGGGACATCGCGACCATGTCGACGGCGCCGTCGCGGACCGCGGCGGCGGCCATGCGCGGGTCGACCACACGGCCGGCGGCGAAGACCTTGGCGCGGCCGGCGACCACCTCGCGCGCCCGGCCGGCGAAGTCGAGGGAGAAGCCCTCCGGCACGGCCATCGGGGCGATCGTGAAGTGGACCGAGTGGGGCGCGCCGATCGAGAGGTCGAAGAAGTCGAAGACACCCGCCGCGCAGAAGACCTCGAGCTGGGCGAGCGTGTCCGCTTCGGTGATGCCGTCCTCGCCGATCATCTCGTCGTAGGTGAGCGAGATGCCGAGCGGGAAGTCGGGGCCGACCTCGGCGCGGATCGCGCGGCCGATCTCCAGCGCGAAGCGGCAGCGGTTCTCGACCGAGCCGCCGTAGGCGTCCTCGCGCCGGTTGTAGAAGGGGCTGAGGAACTGGCAGATGAGCCAGCCGTGGGCACCGTGGATCTCGACCCCGTCGAGCCCGCCTTCCTTGACGTGGCGCGCCGAGCGGACGAAGTCGGCGACGATCTCCCCGATCTCCCCGACGCTCAGCGGCCGCGGCGTCTCGCCGCCGGGCGCGCCGACCGCCGAGGGCCCGCGCACCGGCCGCCAGCCGGAGAGGCCCGCGGTCGAGGACCCCGACACGCCGCCGCAGAAGAGCTGGGCGAAGAAGCGCGACTCGTACGGCGCGAGCCGCTCGGCCAGCGCCGCGAAGCGCTCCACCTGCGCCTCGTCGTAGGCCCGGATCTCACTCGGGAACGGGCTGCGGCTGATCGGCGAGGCGGTCAGCTGCTCGCTGAACATCAGCCCGACACCACCCCGGGCCCGCTCCTCGTAGATCGCCAGGTGGCGGTCGGAGATGAAGCCGCCGTCGCCGTACTGCAGCGTCATCGCCGAGGTCATCACCCGGTTCGGGATCTCCGCCCCGGCGAGGGCCAGGGGCTGGAAGAGCGGGCTGAGGTCGGCGGCGGGCACGCCTCGTCGTCCTATCGCTTCAACTTGAAGCCGACGGCTTCGCGGTCCCAGTCGCCCTCGAGCACGCCCGCCTCGCGCAGCACCGACTTGCGGACCTTGCCGTTGGCGGTCTGCGGCAGCTCCTCGACGATCCGCACGTAGCGCGGGATCGCGAAGTAGGCCAGCCGCGGCTCGCAGTGGCGCATCAGGTCCTCCGGCTCGAGCGTCTCCCCTTCCTCGAGGATGATCGCCGCGGCGACCTCGTCCTCGGCCATCTCCGAGGCCACCGGGAAGGCGGCCGCGGCGCTCACCGCGGGGTGGCTGAGGATCGCCTGCTCGACCTCGAAGGAGGAGATGTTCTCCCCGCGCCGGCGGATCGTGTCCTTGATCCGGTCGACGAAGCGGAACCAGCCGTCGGGTTCGCGGACGACCCGGTCACCGGTGTGGAACCAGAGGTTCCGCCACGCCTCGACGGTCTTCTCCGGCATCGCGAAGTACCCGGTCGCGAAGGCGAAGGGCGGCGTCGCCCGCAGCAGCAGCTCGCCGTCGGTCCCGTCGGGCAGCTCGCGGTCGAGGTCGTCGGCGACGATCGCCTCGAACCCCTCCCGCACCGGCCCCATGTATCCGGGCCTTTGATGATTGAGATCGCTGAAGAGGACGCCGTTGGTCTCGGTCGATCCGTAGCCGTCGAGGATCTTCAGGCCGAAGCGCTCGACGAAGCGGTCGAAGAGGTCCGGCGGCGTCGCCGGCGCCAGCGCCACCCGCACCTTGTGGGCCTTGTCCTCGGGACCCTCGGGACGGGACATGAGGATGTTGACCATCGCGCCGAGGACGTAGGTGACGGTCGCGTCCGCCTCCGCCAGCCGGGTCCAGAACCGGGACGCCGAGAAGCGCGGCCCGAGGTGGAAAGTCGCCCCGACGACCAGCGCCTGGACGAAGGCGTTCAGCGCGTTGGTGTGGAAGAGCGGCAGCGAGGTGTAGAGGACGTCCTCCTCGGTGAGGTCGAACACCTCGCCCATCAGGATCCCCCACCAGTAGAACTGGGCGTGCGGGCACTGGACTCCCTTGGCGGGGCCGGTGGTGCCGGAGGTGTAGAGGATCGCGGCGGTGTCGCCGGGCCCGACCGGGGCCGGGTCGACCGGCGCGCCCGCCGGCGGCGGCTCGACCACGTTGTAGCCCGCGAGCGCCGAGTCGGGGACGCCGTCGAGCGCCCAGACCGCTTCCAGCGAAGCGGGCTTCTCCACCACGTCCAGCAGCGCGACCAGCGCCGTGTCCATCGCCAGCACCCGGGCGCCGGAGTTCGCCAGCTGGTGGTGCAGCTGGTCCCCGCGCAGCGCCGTGTTCAGCGGCACCGCGACGGCGCCGAGCCAGGCGCAGCCGAGCATCAAGTCGAGCAGCTCGATCCGGTTCTCGCACATCATCGCGACGCGGTCGCCGCGGACGATCCCGGCCTCGGCCAGCGTCCCCGCCGCGGCGGCGACCTCGTCACGCACCTCGACGAAGCTGCGGTCGAGCGAGTCGAAGCGCAGCAGCGACTTGTCGCCGAAGCGCTCGGCCCCGAGCTGCAGCAGCGCCGGCAGGGTCTGGCGCTCCAGCTCCAGATCACGCAGCGGCGCCGGGTTGAACGACGGGCTCACGCGTCACCCCACATCTTCGGGCGCTCGGTGTCGATCCGCATCGAGATCGCCTTCGGCGCGCTGTACTCGAGCAGCGTCTCGGCGCAGAGCTCACGCCCGTAGCCGGACTGCTTGACGCCGCCGAGCGGCTGCCCGAACGGCTGCTGGAACCAGGTGTTGACCCAGACGCAGCCGGCCTCGAGCCGGTCGGCGAACCGGTAGGCGCTGGAGAGGTCCGAGGTCCAGACCCCCGCCGCCAGGCCGTAGAGGCTGTCGTTGGCGCGGGCGATTACGTCGTCCTCGTCGCGCCAGCTCTGGGCGACGACGACCGGGCCGAAGATCTCCTCGCGCGCCGCGGTGCTGGCACCGCGCGGGTCGTCGATCAGCGCCGGGTCGACGAAGTAGCCGCCGGCGAGCGCCCCCTCCATCGACCGCGCGCCGCCGCCGGTGAGGACGTCGACGCCCTCCGACCTTGCCTTCTCGACGTAGGAGAGCACCCGTTCGCGGTGCGGCGCCGAGACCAGCGGGCCGACCTGCGTCTCGTGGCTGACCGCGTCGCCGATCCGCACCGACTCGAAGGCCGCCGACATCCGCTCGAGGAACTCGCCGCGCACGTTCTCGTGGACGAAGAGCCGCGAGGCGGCAACGCAGACCTCGCCGTTCTGCAGCAGGATCCCCTTCAGCGCGTCCTCCACCGCGGCGTCGAGGTCGGCGTCCGGGCAGATGACGAAGGCGCTCTTCCCGCCCAGCTCGAAGATCGCCGGGGTGAGGTTCTCGGCCGCGGCACGGGCGATGTGCTTCGCCGTCGGGGCGCCGCCGGTGAAGGTGATTTTGGCGATGTCGGGATGGGCGACCAGCGCCGCGCCCGCCTCCGGACCGAGCCCGGCAACGACGTTGACGACCCCCGCGGGCAGCAGCGGATCGCAGATGCGGGCGAACTCCACCACGCTCGGCGCGGCGAACTCCGACGGCTTCAGCACCACCGTGTTGCCGGTCGCCAGGGCCGGCCCGACCTTCAGCGCCGCCGAGATCACCGGCGAGTTCCAGGGGATCAGCGCGGCGATCACGCCAAGCGGTTCGCGCACGGTGGAGACCCGCATGCCGGGGTCTTCCGGCGGCAGAGTTTCCCCGTGCAGCCCGCGCACCAGTCCCGCGTAATAACGCAGGACGCCGGCCGCGATCGGGATGTCGGCGGCGACGGCCTCGCGGATCGGGCGGCCGTTCTCGGTCGCCAGCAGCTCCGCCAGCCGCGGCGCCTTCTCGATCGCGTCGGCCATCGCCAGCAGGATCCGCTGGCGTTCTTCCAGGGTCGAATGGCGCCAGCCGCGGAAGGCCTTCGCCGCCGCGCCGACTGCGAAGTCGACCTGGGCCACGGAGGCCTCGGCGACCGTCGCCCACTGCTCGCCGGTGCTCGGGTCGAGCGCCGCGAACTCGGCGTCGCCGGCGATCTCCTCGCCGCCGACGAAGAGCCCGTAGGGCCCCGCCGGTTCGTAGGCGTCTCGGGTCAAGGTGTCACTCATGTTGGGTCAGTCCTCCTCTTTGGCAAACGCGCCGACGACCGCGGCGAAGCGGTCGGCCTCGTCCTGGTGCGCGGCGTGGGCGCTGTTCTCGAAGATCTCGTAGCGGCCGTCGGGAGCGCGGTCGGCGATCCATTCGGCCAGGGCTTCCGGGTAATAGGGATCCAGCCCGCCGTAGATGGCGAGGACCGGGATCTTCAGATCCGCCACCGCCTGACGATGGTCCAGCTCGACCTGGGCGCGGACGATCCGCATCGCCATCTCCAGTGGCGTCTGCATCGCGACCTGGAAGCTCAGCTGGGAGAAGGCGCCGTCGGGCTCCTTCATCGACTCGCGGACGAAGTCGAGCTCGGCCTGCGGCCAATTGGCGGCGAGCCCGTCGAGATAACCGTCGAGCTGGTCGGCCTGGACGCCGAAGGGGAAATCGTCGGAGGCGCGCAGGACGATCGGGCCGTTGATCAGCACCAGCCGCGAGGCGCGCAGGCCACCGCGCGAGAGGTACTGGAGGCTGATCGAGCAGCCCATCGACCAGCCGACCAGGGTCGCGTCTTCGACCCCCAGCTCGGCGAGGACGAACTCGAGGTCGTCGGCGAGAACGTCGAAGTCGTAGGGGCCGGAGGGCTTGTCGGATTCGCCCATGCCGCGGTTGTCGAAGGCGATCACGCGGAAGTCCTCGGCGAGCCTCATCGTCGCCGCGTCCCAGAGCCGGTGCGACCCCTTCCAGCCGTGCACGAGGACGATCGTCCGCTCCCCCTCGCCGCGGTCGGTGTAGCGGAGGCGGACGCCATCGGGTTTGGTCAGGAAGCTCATATCTTGTTGCTCAAGACCTTGTTGCTCATGCGGGTTCTCCGGTCGGGTAGGTCCAGGGGGCGACGCGTTCGATCTCCGCCGCGAGGCGGAAGGCGGTGAGGTCGTCGCTCGGCGGGCCGGCGACCTGGACCCCGGTCGGCGTTCCCGTCGGCGCCAGCCCGGAGGGGACCGTCAGCACCGGGCAGGACGAGGCGACGTTGAAGATCGGGGTCAGGGCGGCGTCGCAGAAGTGGTCGAGCGGGGCGCCGTCGACGGTGAGCGGCCGCGTCGCGTAGTCCTCCCCCGCATCCATCGCCGCCACGCCCATGGTCGGGACCAGCACCGCGTCGTAGCTGTCGAAGAGGGCGAAGACGCCGTTGCGGAGGCGGTTTTCGGTCGCGACCCGACGCTCGATCGGGATCGCCGCGGCGGCCGCGAGCGCGCGCTCGAAGCAAGCGACCGCGTAGGGCGACAAGGTGCCGGGACGCGTGCGCTCGCGCTCCAACGCAGCTCTCGCCCTGCTCGTGTCGCCGTGGCCCCACATCACCTCGTTGGTCTCCTCGAGGCGCCAGTCGAGCTCCACCTCGCAGACCTCGACCCCGACCGCGGCGAGCGCCGCCGCGACCCGTTCGGCATTGGCGGCGACGGCGGCCTCGACCGGCAGGTCGCCGGGGCGGGCGGCGAAGGCGACGCGCATCCCCGCGGCGGGCCGGAACTCGCTCGGCAGCGGCGGGGCGGCGGGCAGCGAACAGCGGTCGCCGGGGTGCGGCCCGGCCATCGCGTTCGCCATCAGCGCCGCGTCGGCGACGGTGCGGGTGAGCGCTCCGGCGTGCAGCCAGGTCTCGGCGTTCGCGGGCGGCTCCAGCGGCACGCGGCCGTGGGGAGGCTTGTAGCCGACGACCCCGGCGAGCGCGGCGGGCGCGCGGATTGACCCGCCGATGTCGGTGCCGGTGGCGAGCGTCGCGGTGCCCGCGGCGAGCGCCGCCGCCGAACCGCCGGAGGAACCGCCGACGCCCTTCGAGAGGTCCCAGGGATTGCGGGTCGTCCCCCACCGCGCCGCGTGGGACATCGGCATGCAGCAGAGCTCGGAAGTCGTGGTGCGGGCGTGGACGATCGCCCCCGCCGCGCGCAGGCGCTCCAGCGCCCAGGCGGTCGCCGCGGCCGGGGTCGCGTCGAGGGGCTCGCGCAGTCCTTCGCTCACCCGGTGCCCGGCCAACGCCTGGGCCTCCTTGGCCGCCACCGGCAGCCCCTCCAGCGGCCGGGCCGTGCCCGCCGCCCAGCGGCGCTCGGAGTCCCGCGCCTCGGCGCGCGCCCCCTCATACAAAGTCTCCGCGAAGGCGTTGACAGCGGGCTCGACCCGCGCGGCGCGCTCGATCAGCGCCTCCAGCAGCTCGACCGGCGACAGCGCCCGCGCCGCGAAGGCGACCAGCGCCTCATTCCCCCCGAGGTAGGCCAGGTCCGCGCCGCGGTCCGGGCTCGCGGTGCCGATCACGGCTGTCTCGGGTCCCATCAAGAGTTTCGGTCCGACTCTCCGCCCGCAGGCGAAACCGTGCGGGGCGACGGGAAGCCGCCGCCCCGCACGAGCCGACCTATTTGGCGAGGGTCACTTCGCCTTTGGCGGCTTTCACCGGAATTTCTTCCAGCGTGTATTCGCGGTCTTCGGCGGGGGTGTATTCGCCGATCGTTTCAGCGTCGACCAGGATCGATTCCACGATCAGGTCGGCCGGTTTTTTGTTGCCTTCGGTTGCTTCGTTCGCCAGTTTCACGGCGGCGAAGCCGCTGGCGAGGTTGTCCGGGTCCCAGGTCCAGGACAGGCGGCCTTCTTCGACCGCTTCGATCGCGCCCTTGTCGCCGTTGGAACCGGTGACGATGACGCCTTCGGGTTCTTCGGCGGTGGCGATCGTTTTACCGGCCGCCAGGAGCGCCGCGGAGACGCCGAGCGCCGATTCGTCGTTGTAGTTGAACACCGCTTCGACGTCGGGGTATTTGGTCAGCAGCGGTTCGAACACTTTCTGCGAACCGGAAGCGTTGTCGGCTTCGTTGTTCGTTTCGTTGATGATGTCGAGACCGGCTTTTTTCGCTTCCTGGACGAAGCAGTCGCTGATCTCTTTGGTCGATTCGGCGACTTCCAGGCCGATCACGATGGTTTTCGCGCCGGGCTTCATTTCGGCGATCTTTTCGGCCGTCTGGGCCTCGGGGCCGCCCGGTTCACAAAGCTGGACTTCCCACCAGACGGTGGCGGTCACGCCCGTGCCTTTGGAGTTCATGCCGATGATCGGGATGTTCTTCGACTGGGCCTGTTCGTAGGCACCGGCCACGGCGTTCGGATCGAGCGTCCAAGAGGCGATCGCGTTCGCACCCTGATTGATCGCCGATTCGACGTTCGAGACCTGTTTTTCGGCAGACAGCGCCGAGTCGAGCACGCTCTCCGACCAACCGAGTTCTTTCGAGGCCTGTTCGAGGCCCTGGTTGATCTGCTGCTGGCCGGGCTGCGCCGCGACCGGAGAGATGTAGAACATCTTTTTACCGCCACCGCTCGTTTCTTCGGCGGCGCCTTCACCACCGGTTTCTTCGGCGGGTGCTTCCGTTTCGGTTTCCGCGGCTTCAGTGCTTTCCGAGCTGCTGCTCGAGTCGCCACCACCACAGCCTGCGATCACCAGGACCAGCAGCAGCAATGCCGCCGGCAAGGCCATCCAACGTCTCATTGAGTTCCCTTTCATCGAACTGCCTGACACATTCCCTCTTCCAACCTCCGCCTTTGGCTGTGGCGGTCGTAAGAAGCTTTTTCGGGGCGGACGTCGTTCACGCCGCCCCCAAGATTCGGTCCGCCGTGCGCTCGGCGAGGACCATGATCGACACCATCGGGTTGACCCCGGTCGCGGTCGGGAAGGCGCTCGCGTCGCCGACCCAGACCCCGCGCGTGTCGTGCAGCTCGCCGCGGCCGTCGGCGACGGCGTGCTCCGGCGAGGAGCCCATCCGGCAGGAGCCCATCTGGTGGGCGGAGTACGCGGTGTACTCCTCCGGCGCGGCCGCTTCGAGCTCGGCGATGTAGGCCTCGAAGTCCTCGCCGCGACGCCAGTGGTGAGGGGTCCAGTGGAAGGTGAAGATCTCCGCCGCGCCCGCCGCGTGGTGCACGCGGGCGAGCTCGGTGTGGGCGCGGATCGCGACCTCACGGTCGAGCTCGTCGTCGGTCATGCTCCAGCGCACCAGCGCCTTGCCGTCCTCGCCCAGCACCACCTGGCCGGAGCCGTGGTCGTGGGTGATCGAGTGCCAGCTCGCCATCGACGGGAACTTGAGGAAGTGCGAGCGCATCTCCTCGCCGTCGGTCCAGGGCGACTGCCCGGCCCAGGTGGCCGGACTGAGGCCGAGCGGCGAGATGTAGAAGCCGCTGTCCCCGAGGCAGTGCTGGAAGTCGAAGGACATCACCGTGATCAGCTGGCCGTTCCACGCTTCGACCGGCTCGTCGTAGACGCCGGTGATCATGTAGCTCGGATGGACGCGGAGGTTCTTGCCGACGGCCGGGCCGCCGATCTCGGAGCGCAGCAGCAGGGCCGGTGACTCGATGCCGCCGCAGGCGACGACGACGGTCGGGGCCTCGACCGTGACCTCGGTCTCCCCCACCCGCGCCTTGACCCCGGTGGCACGCTCCCCGTCGGTCGTGATCTTCTCGACGAAGCACTCGACCAGGAAGCGGGCGCCGGAGTCGGCGGCGTCCTGGAGGTAGTTCTTCAGCACCGAGCGCTTGCAGCCCTGCTGGCAGCCGGCGTTGCAGTAGCCGCAGTAGGTGGGGTCGTCGAAGAGCTCGGCGTTGCGGGGGATGCGGTGGTGTTCGAGGCCGGAGGCGGTCAGGCCCTCGATCAGCACCTCGGCGTTGCGGTTGTAGACCGTCGCCTCGCTGTTGGCGCCGAGGGCGGCCCACACGGTTTCGAAGTACTTGTCCCACTCGGCGCCGTCGACGCCCTCGAGGCCGGCCGCGGCCCACTCGGCGCGGACGTCGTCGGGGAGCGGCCGGCAGGCCATCGAATTGATCACGGTGCCGCCGCCGAGGGTCGAGCCGGCGAGCAGGCCGAGCTCACCGCCCTCCGACCAGCCGAGGCCGCCGCCGAGGAACATCTGCCCGGCGCCCTCCGCCTCGAGCTGGCGGAAGTCGGACTCGTTCTTGTAGGAGCCCA